>Ga0075030_100001021_pt1 | contig 25148 bp, 16 predicted proteins | sample LitLauG_LLR_2012_FD_71393 | JGI IMG/M metagenome (GOLD analysis project Ga0075030, IMG submission 71393) | Freshwater sediment microbial communities from Pennsylvania, USA - Little Laurel Run_MetaG_LLR_2012 | ecosystem: Environmental > Aquatic > Freshwater > Creek > Sediment | place: USA...
GCTGGCACTGGCAAACCCGGTATCGACGCCCGCGCAAGCGAAAGGCACCGAACGCGGTTTGCACGCACTTTCGCCGCGTATCCTTGATGCGTTGGCGCCGGCCGCAATCGTTACACAATCTGCGGCGGAGTTCGTACCCGTGGACCTGATTACCAATGATCGCCATCTGGATGCAACGAAGCAGTTGCTGGCCTTCTTCGAGGGTAAGCCCGACCTGCTCCGGCGACAGGTCGGCAATCGGTCGTGTGATCGTGCCGACGTCCTGCGTGGTGGGCCCATTGCCGTCCAGGGTAACCTCTATCCGAATCGTCCATTTCACGGCGTTCTCTCCTTCGAAAGTTAGGGTCCAATCTTACGTCGGCCGCCCCCACATACGTTCCACTCCCCTTCCTGGGCCAACTTATCCAACCGGAAGCAGTCCGTTGGGCATTACAGTGGACCCCACAGGAAAGTTTGCTTACGTAACTAATTATGAGGGCTTTACGGTTTCTGGGTATGAAATTAACCCCAGTACCGGCGGGCTGACAGCCGTGCCGGGATCCCCATTCGCTGCCGGGGAAGGCCCGACCTCGGTCACCGTTGACCCTTCTGGCAAGTTCGTGTATCTGTCGGATGACTTTGCGAATGGCCAACAGGTCAATGGAGTCTGGGCCTACGGGATAGACAATGCTACCGGCACTCTTACAGGGCTTCCAGGTTCTCCATTTCTGTCGGGAGCCTTTACGCCTAGCATCGTTGTAAGCGGCGAGATCCATTGATCAGGCAGCCCCCCCGGCAGGAGTTCGTCGGCGCTAGTTAATTGGCCAGTGTGCGAGCGTTCTCGGTCGAACTTGCTCGACCGAGTCGCACATCCTTGCCTATTTCGGCATGCGATAACCAACACGGCACTCGTGTCTTCAGCGAATCCGGCGATGCTGGATCAGAATCTGACGTTCACGGCTACCGTGACTTCACAAGCTAAAGGCACTCCGACAGGCACGGTCAGTTTCTTCGACGGAGTCGCCAAGCTCGGAGACTCGAACCTCAACAGCAGTGCAGTGGCGGCTTTCACGCTTTCCACACTGTCGCTGGGTACGCACAGCATCACGGCGACGTACCATGGAGATGCAAATTTCGCGCCCAGCACCTCGACTGTGCTGTATGAGATTGTGCAGGGAGCCATTGTCGCGCTCTTTCCTACTAGTCTTAATTTCGGCAACTACACCGTTGGCATCACCAGCAGTCAAAAGGGCGTGACGCTCGAGAACACCGGGAACATCGGTCTGGCCATCAAGTTAATCGGCATCACCGGAACGAACAGCGGCGACTTTGCTCAGACCAACAACTGCTCTAGCCCAATTGCTCCAAACGGCAGTTGCACGATCAACGTGATCTTCAAGCCCACGGGTACTGGGACACGGAACGCCAACCTAAGCATCACTGACAATGCTCCTGACAGCTCGCAAACCGTTACACTTTCTGGTGCTGGCATCGCGCCGATCGTAACACCACGGCCTAAGAGCCTGAGCTTTGGCCCACAGTTACTCGGAACAACCAGCCAACCGCTACCCGTTGTGCTCAGCACCAACGGCACGCTGAACATCAGTTCGATCACCGCCACCGCACAGTTCGCTCAGACTAACAACTGTGGAACGGGATTGTCTGCTGGTGGGAGTTGCACGATCAACGTGACGTTCAGACCAACGGCAAACGGCCCGCAGAGTGGTACGTTGACCATCTCAGACAACGGCCAAGCGAGCCCACAGACTGTTCCGCTCTCTGGCACTGGTATAGCCCCTTCAGTGAGTCTCTCCGTATCGAGCTTGGCGCTCGGCCAGCAACTGATCCGGACCACAAGCGCCTCTAAGTCCGTAACACTGAGCAACACAGGTAAGGGACCACTGAACATTACCAGCATCAAGGCAACCGGAGATTTTGGTCAGAGCAACAACTGCGGCACGAGCGTCGCGGCAGGAGCCAAGTGCACGATTAATGTCACCTTCAAGCCCACTGGCACGGGAGCCAGGAGCGGCACGTTAAGCATTACCGACAACGCGAGTGGAAGTCCGCAGAAGGTGACCCTAACCGGTACCGGTATCGCGGTCACGATATCAACGACAGCTTTGAGTTTTGGGAATCAGTTGGTCGGCACCAGCAGCGCAGTCAAGTTGGTGACGTTGACGAATCACGGGACCGCCGCTTTGACTATCTCGGCAATCACGATCAGCGGGGATTACCTGAAGAGCACACCACCTGCGGGTTGCTGGGATCAGAATCCTTGACCGTCAGAGACCCGGTCCGGGTCCCAATCGTAGTGGGTTTGAATGTGATGCTAACGGTGCAACTCGCTCCGGCTGCCAAACTCGTGCCGCAAGTTGCGCACTGAGGAATGTGGCCAAGACCCGCTGGCGAGTCGTGATGGCCACAGGCAGACCTTTTCTTTCGGAGAGAACTCTTTCTGTTTCCTTACAGGAAAGCCGCGAGTACACCGCGTCAACGACTGAGTTCGCTGGTATCTGCTCGCTAGCTTTGTGGGGGCAGGCTCTGCTCCAAAGAACAGCGATCGGGTTTGGATCGACTCAGTATCTAAGTTTCAGTTCAAGTAGCCCGATAAGTCAATTGTAGTCATACCTTCTGGCGGCGAACACTTACTCCCAAGAATTTGTAACCGACTCCGGATACCGTAAGGATCAGTTCGGGATGCTTGGGATCCTCTCCGAGCTTTTGCCGGAGGCTCGCAATATGTGAGTCGACGGTTCGAGTAAATGCATCGGAGTCATAACCCCAGACCGACCGTAACAATTCAGTCCGGGGAACGGTGCTCCCTGCTCGCTCCATTAAATAGCAAAGGAGCTGAAACTCACGCCCGGTAAGATAAAGCTGCTTTCCGTCTCGAGTAACCTCCGCGCGGGGTATGTCTACTACAATAGAGCCGAATTGGTGAACACCCTGGCCAGTATGGGCTGGCGCGCGACGCAACAATGCCTCAATCCGGGCAATGAGTTCCGCTGCGTCGAAGGGCTTTGTCATATAGTCATCAGCCCCGAGCTTAAGTCCCACCACCTTGTCGATTACTTGGTCCTTGACAGTCAACATCAGAATGGGAGTCGCCAGTCCCATTTGTCGAATGTCGCGACAGACATCCAACCCATTGTGATAGGGCAACATCACGTCGAGGATAATCAAGTCAAAGGATTGAGTAGTAGCTTTCTCTAACCCCACGTGACCATCTTCGGCCATATCAACGACATATCCTTCCGAGCGAAGCCGAACTCCCAGTGCGCTCCTCAATGCCTGTTCGTCTTCTACCACCAAAATACTCTCGTTCATTTGTGAACCTCGTTGAGTCGGGTGAGAGGCGGTCGCTGCTCTTCCATTTGCGAGTCCCACTGCTTCGAGACCGTTAGATGTAACGTAAAGGTGCTTCCTACGTCCACTTCGCTCCTAACGGACAGTCTGCCTCCCATAGCTTCTGCAATGCGCTTTGCTACAGCCAAGCCCAGACCAGTCCCATGAATCTGTGCATCCACACTTTTTGCGGAGCGGTAAAATGGGTCAAATATATGCGTCAAGTCTGAAGCGGAGATGCCGACGCCGCGGTCCTGAACACTGATCCGGACTTCCTGGTGGTGGGTTCCTAGATCGTGGACCGTGGCAGAAATGCCAATCCAGTTACTCCTGCCGCTATACTTAACGGCATTCGCGACCAAATTCTGCAGGCAGTGAGAGAGTGCCCTGAGGTCACCCATGACCAACGGCAAGCCCGCGTCCAGGCGCTCTTCCACGTGGAACCCGCCTCCGTCGATCAACACGGCAGCATCCTTGCGAACGTTTTGAAGAATCTCCGCTACACTCAATGGACGTAAGCTATAGCGATTCGTGCCCCCTTCCGTTGAAGCAAACAACAATATTTCTCGAACCAGATCGATAAGTTGACGAGCCTGCTCTGTAACAATCGATCCATGGTCGATCACATCACGTTTTGCGACTAATAGGCCGTCCATCGCGTTCTGGCCGGTGCAATAAATTGCGGCGAGCGGAGTGAGTAATTCATGAGATACCGATGCGACAAAGTTCAACTGCAAGTTGGCTAAGTTATGCGCCCGCCTGCTCGCGATAACGATCAAAGCCATGTCAACTGTGAGTAACAGGAGCACCACGCCACCGGTCATCATGTTTCTGCGCCAGATTTCAGATGCAATCGCTTGCAGTGGTGTAGTGCGGTGCTGTAAGAGCAGCATCCAGGGCGCATCTTGTGCACTGTATTGGATAACAGGAAACCAGACCAATCCTGACAAAGTGGTCCCCTGTCGCACAGGCTCGGTCTTAATGGTGCGGAATGAGAGCTCTCCACCAGCGTCGGGAGAAGGCCCAAAGACATTCATTCTGGAATCGAAATCGGAGAAATCCCCGCTGGGGAAGTCGGCATCGGAAGAGTAGATGACGTGAGGCGATTTACCCGCTTCAACCACGGCGAGCTTGTACTCCAGTCCCTTCGGACCGCCAAAATAACGCTTGGTCAGACTAGGGATGATCCGTTGTCGAATGGTGTTGGGGTTGAGGACGACGACTATCCAATCCACGCCACCACGGTGGACGGGACTATTCGAATTGTACGGTTGCGCATGATGAACCAAAGGATGCACGACCGCAGGAATAGTTTCGTCAAACTGCCAGCCGATCATCGCGCTGCTCCACCGTGGCAAACCCAATGACGGAGTTGCCAGAGGGTCAGCGACACGTTGCCCTAGAGGGATCCCTTCCGGCTGCCAGGCACGCAACGCGTGCGGAAGAGTGTCGGAGGAAACTTGCAGGCGAGAGAGGAGATTTTTCAGTTCTTGCGGAACGTCTGCGCTGACGATTTTGTTGTCTTCCGGAACGAGACGCAGCAGCCTGGGTCTGGTCTCATTGCTCGTTTCCCAAATGTAGACATGTTTTACCAAGTCCGGACTCGGGATTACCGTTTCTGGGGCGTCGGCGGCGATGTCCTGATGGCTCCACTTCGTATAGCGTTGGAGGTAGTCGGCCCAAGCGTCATGTGCTCCTGAATCCGGACCTACTTGCAATGCAACGCATATTGCCGACAGCTCACCATAAAAATCCAAATGCCAGCCGATCGTTAACGGCCGCAAACTGTTTCCCACGCCGGCTTCCGTTTCTTCAATCAATTGCTTGGTCCAGCGGTATTGCAGAACTGCCACCATCATTACTAGCGAGGCCATCCCAGATAGAACTGTGATCCAAAAAATGGATGACGACCAAGCCCGTTTTTTGCCGATGACCCGAGTCATGAATTATGAATGAACCCAGCGTAGAACAGTTGATAAACCCAAGCGCGTGGAAGCGGAGGGCAGGCACCGGATTAGTTCCGAACTGGGAAACCAGATGGGCCGCGCTCGCAAGCGACTCTTCAGGCTTGTGAAACTGGCGATTTTACCGGTCATTGCCACGCTCGATACCTTTTGCTACGAGGATTTGACCTATCGGGGAGAGGGGCTAAACAGACATCTTCGAAGAAAACGATGTCCCTGTCAATACAGCGGATGGGCCTTGCGAGCACATTACAAAGGAAGAAGCGATGCGAGCGCTACCCTGATCTGTGACCGGTCGAGCTGACTTCTACATCACTGCGGATGGACACCCTAGAACATATGAAGCAGTTACATGAAATGTAAAGTTTAATTACAAAAACTTGGAATGACGCACAATCGAACATTAATAGAAAATGTTCCCACGATCGATTTGTTTTTGTGCAGCAAAGTCCTCCAACTTGCTGGTTGTGAATTCTTCGTCAAATGACGCCCTCCGCGCTGCCGTCTTTGCTGCCGAACAAAATCAGGTTTCAGCCCCGACCCTAATCTGCCCACACGTCAGGCTACTGACCGGCAATGAAAGAGCAGTTTGCCGGTGCAGCGAGCGGTCTTGAATGCATTTCAAGAAAGGTCGACCATGAGAAATCGATACCAGGTTCGCTTGCCAATTCTTCTTCTCGCCTGTCTTGTGACAGTAGCTGCGAGCGCCCAGTCTTTTCGCGTGCAATGTCCCACCAGCACCATCACTCACCCTTCGAGCCTGACCAACGTGAATGTGGAGCCTGCGTACATCGGGTCAACGACCCTTGCGATTAACGCCCAAGGGTATCTCGCGCCGACGGCGAACGTTAATGGCGCGATCAAGTGCCAGCAGATCTCAGGCGGTGACGGCTACTCGACCATGGCCGACGGCACGCAGACCTACATGTTCTCCTTCGGACCACTGTCAGGGCTGACGGATATTGCCAACGGGCTGCCAGGTACGGAGTTCCCCAGCGTCTTCAACACCGCGTACATTCCTGGTTGCCCTCCAAGTAATCCAACTTGCACTAACCCCATCCCCCCCCTGGCGCCCGGCGACCCGGCCACGACCAACGGTGCGAGTGACGCTCCTTACTCGACCGGCGCACCCGGGACCTTTACATATAACGGCGCCGTGGGGTTGACCTTGAATGTACCGGCCATCGTTACCATTTACGACATCAGCGAGGTTGGGACCACGGTTACAGTCGTCGGCAATGCCCCCTTGGGTGTGGCCGTCGGAAATCAAGTAACCATCTCGCTGACGGGCGTCGCCGGCTATGACGGCACGCACACTGTTACCGTCATCAACGTCCCGAACCCCTTTTTCGCGGCCAACTTTGCTTTTCAGTTCACGGCCGCAGTCACCGGGCTGCCTGATGTGCTGGAGTCAACGACCGCCACTGCGGGACTCGCCCCGGCACTCGACGGGCATGTGGATCCCCGCCCGATCATGGACGTCGGGGTGATGAATGGCAACATCCCGGCCCCGCTGATGGCCATTGACGAAGACGACGAATTCTTTCTCACCCTCACTAACGTGGGCATGATCATGCGGCCAGACTTGTTTGAGCAGCATACGGTCCACTTCCATGGTTACCCGAACGCCTCTTCTTTCTATGACGGCGTGCCGGACGCTTCTGTGGCCATCAACATCGGCGCCAGCTTCACCTATTACTACCTCGCGCCAGACGCTGGCACTTACTTCTGGCACTGCCACATCACCCCTCCCGAACACTTGCAGATGGGCATGGTCGGACAACTTTATGTGCGGCCGCGGCAGAATCGGGTCGCAAGCGGCAGCAGTTTGTATGCTGCGCTACAGGCACAAGAAACTGATCCGCGCACGGCTTGCATTTCCGCCGCTGACATCCTGTGCAGCAATCCGCTGCCAGCCGCCTCCAATTCGGTAACTCGGGCGGCGACCGGCAACTATGCCTACAACGATGGCGACGGCTCAACCTATTACGACGTCGAGTACCCGATCCAGATCCACGGCTTCGATCCCAACTTCCACTTTGTCGGCATGACCTTCAATCCGGAAGGTTTTTCAGACATGAAGGACAAGTATTTCCTGCTGAACGGACGCAGCTACCCCGATACAGTCACGCCCGGTGCTATGGCCACGCAATCGGTGGATGGCAGCATGCACTACTCGCAGCCGCTGAACTCGATTATCAACATCCCGGCCGGCAAGAAAGCCCTGCTGCGTATTTCCGACCTGGACGTTTCCGAGTATCAGACCCTGGCCTCGCTGGGGATTCCCATGAAGGTCGTCGGCTACAACGCCAAGCTGCTGCGCGATCAAGCTGGGAATAACCTGTACTACACCACCAACTCGATCACGCTGGCCGGTGGCGAGTCCCTCGACGTGATTCTGGATGCCACCGGCTACACAACTGGCCAAGTTTTCTATCTCTATACTCCGAATCTCGACCACTTGTCGAACGATGCCGAGAACTTCGGTGGGCTGATGACCGAGATCCACATCCTTTAGGAGCGCAGCAATGAGGGCGACGACAATGAAAAAAGCGATCTTGCACACACAATTGCTTCTGGCTCCGGTAGTGGCGGTAGTTCTGCTGCTCGCCGCTACCGCACATGCCGCGGCTCCGGGGATCACTGGTCCGGCTTTCAACCTAACGGCACAGTCAGCCTACCTCACCCAGCCCGACGGGCAGATGGTCTACTCCTGGGGCTACGGCTGCACCAGCGCGCCGGCCGCGGGTGCCTTTGCTCCCGCCGCTATCTCGGGCGGGTTCTGTAACACGATGCAGGTTCCCGGCCCCACGCTGATCGTGACGGAAGGAGCCGCGGTCTCAGTAACCCTGACCAATGGGCTTCCCACCGCGGCCGGCAACACCTCCATCCTGTTTCCCGGCTTTACTTTGACCAGTACCAACGGCGGTGTAGCGGGCCTGTTGACGCAGGAGGCGGCGCCGGGCAGTGCGGTGACGTACAATTTTACGGCCTCGTCGCCGGGCACCCGCGCCTACTACAGCGGAACGCAAGGCGACCTGCAGGTCGAGATGGGTCTGTACGGGGCAATCATCGTGCTCCCGTCCAGCCCCCCGTCAGGCTGCACGGCAGTAGGTAGCCTTCCTGCGCACTACGTTGCTCCGGGCAACACTGCCGAAGCTGATTTCCGCTTGGCGGCGGCTGCCTACGATCACGCCAAAAGTTGCTACGACCGGGAATACCTGTTCCAGTTCTCCGAAATGGATCCCAATATTCACGCGCAAGCCCTGGCGCAAGTCAGCGCAAGAACTGGCTGCGTGGCTGGCGCCGTGGGATGCAGTCTTGAGGTCCCGACTGAGCCTTACCATCCGGCGTACTTTATGATCAACGGCCGCTCCATGCCCGACGACATGGATGCCAACTATGCCCCTCAGTATCCCCACCAGCCCTACAACGGCAATCCCCACATGCATCCCGGTGAGCAGGTTCTGTTGCGGATCATCGGCCAGGGACGCTGGCAGCATCCTTTCCACGAGCACGGCAACCACGTGCGCATCCTGGGCCGCGACGGGAACCTGATTCTCAGCCAGACCGACGCGACTTCTCTCGCCGGGCCTCTGCTGTTTACCACCACGACGACTCCCGGTCTGGCCATGGATGGGATCTTCTACTGGACGGCCAAAGGCCTGAACTGGGATGCGTACGGTCACCGTCCCGCCACCGGCATCTCCGGCGACGACCCTCTCGCCCACCTCAGCTGCACTCCGGATGCCAACGGTTATAACACCGCGGCAGTCACGGCGCTCAACTATTACGAGTGGTGTCAGGACCACAACAAGCCGCTGCAAGCGGCGCCGTTTGGCGATGTCGCAGGTCCCGGCGGCCCGGCCACTCTGCCCGATCCGAACCTCTTTACCAACGGCCCCTGGTTCGGCGGCAGCCCCTATCTCGGCCCGGATGCGACTGTCCGTGCGGTTGGTTCCACCGGCACCACGCCGCCTTCCGGCACGATCGCTAACAGCCCCACCGGCGAGGCTGGCTTTGCCTTCATGTGGCACTCGCACAACGAGCGCGAAATTACCACCAACAATATTTTCCCCGGCGGAATGCTGATGATGATGCTGGTCGATTCCCGGGAATTTCAAATCGACGAGTCCAACTAACTAAGAGGAGACAGCAATGCGATTCCACCATCTCAAAGCCACTTTGAAGACAGCGGTACTAGTAACAACTGTTCTCCTCCTCGGAGCGGGTCTCGCCGTTGCCCAGCAGCAGGTCAATCTGACCGCGGGCCCGACCATGACCACCCTGCCGGACGGCACAGCGGTGCCTATGTGGGGCTACAGTTGCGGCACAGTCGTGACTGGCTCGACCGCGACTTGCGCGGCACTGAATGGGGCGGCGAGCTCAGCGGCCGTTTGGTCGCCCGTCGTGATCACGGTCCCAACGGGACAGGGCCTGACGATCAGCCTGACGAATAATCTGTCGATTGGGGCGACGATCGGGTGCACAACCTTGCCGGCGACGCCCTGCACGCCGAACAACATCCCCACGTCGCTGGTGATCGTGGGCCAGTTGGGTGGCGGTCTCGGAGACACGACACAGAGGACGACGACGTCGAGTCCGAGTCACGAGAACATGGGGACGACGTGGCCCATAACGAACGGTGGGGCGGTGTGGAACCCGCCACCGCAGGGGCCGCGCGTGCAGTCGTTCGCCACCGAAGTGCCCGTAGGAACAACGGCAACGGCGCTCACCTGGACAGCACCCCGACCGGGAACGTACTTGCTGGAGTCCGGCACCCACCCCTCGATCCAGGGTCCGATGGGCTTGTACGGAATCGTCGTTGTGACGGCCGCGCCCTCCGGCACGACTGCGGGCACGGCGTATCCGGCAGCCGGGACGATTCCCGCCGTGACTTACAACGCGGAGATCCCGCTGCTGTTGAGCGAAATTGATTCCCGGCAAAACAACGCCGTCACCACTGCGGTCAGCACGGTTGGGTTCAACGAGTCTGCGACCTATGGACCGTACTCGGCACAGCCGGTTGCTTCCATTAACCTGATCAACGGAGGCTCAGGTTATACTTCGGCACCCACAGTCCTGTTCGACGGCGTGACCACGGGCGCAACCGCTACAGCAGTTGTCGATACTACCGCGGGGAGTCCAACGCTCGGTCAGATAACTGCAATCAATATAGTGACCGGAGGCAGTTATACGGCGGCTCCTCTCATCACGTTCTCCGGAGGAGGAGGAACTGGTGCGTCAGCCAACTCGGCGCTGCAACTCGCAACCAGCACTACGTGTCGTGCTGGTGCCGCAAACGCCGGTGCTTGCTATCCGCCAGCGGTGAACTACACGCCGCTGTATTACCTCATCAATGGAAAGGCTTTCGACAAGACGGCCGCCACGGGGTCGGTGTTTAATGCGATGGCCGGCACGAGCACAACCGGGATTACCGGCAACGTTTTGGTGCGCATTGTCAACGCCGGGTTGCGCATGCACGTGCCTTCGATCGTCGGCGCACAGACCACACCAGCCATCGTAGGAGGCGGCACCGCTGGTACAACTGCGGTGCCGGGTTTCTCGCTGGTGGCCGAGGACGGCAATCCTCTGCCGGGCGTTTCCCGCGTGCAGAGCGAAGTGTTTATGGCCGCGGGCAAGACGTACGATGTGATGATCAATGTACCGACCAGCACGGCAGCGCCGGCTCTTCCGATCTTCGATCGCGAACTGAGCCTGTCAGGTAACTCCATCGCACGCGACGCCGGCATGCTGGCTTACATCAGCGTCAACGGCGCCGGACTGCCGAGCGCCGGTGCCCTCGGGGCTGCGGTAGCCAGAGCCGATACTTACAACTCCCTGGTTCCGGGCGTAACCCTCACGGTGTCGGATCTAGGCAAGGGTGTAATCGCTAACGACACCAATGTCTTTGGCGTTCACGTCTTGGCAGCGCCGACCGGTGGCACACTTACCCTGAATTCGAACGGCACGTTTATTTATGTGCCCAATTCCGGAACCACCTCCGATTCCTTTACTTACTGCGCGAACGGCTCGGTCAGTGGGACGACATGCTCCTCCGGTTTAACCGCCACGGTAACCCTGGGCGCGGCGCCGATTGAGCAGAACACTGGCATTACCTGCGCCGCACAAACGTACGCTTCTACGGCCACGTCCTTGAGCATCAAACCCCCCGGCGTCCTGTCGTCTTGCAAAGACACCGCGGGCTATCCTCTTAGCGTTGCTCTGTCGGCCGCGAATGCCCCAGTGCCATCAGCAGGCCTGACGCTTTCCGTCGACCCGAATGGCGGATTCAATGCATCGGCTGCGACGGGCACCTACACCTTTACGTTCCTGGCGCAGAACTCGCAGGGGACAGTTGGTCCCAACAACGGGACCGCCAACACCCCCGTAACCGTGACCCTAACCTTCCCAACGGCAACCGGCCTTAACGTGCAGGTGCTCGACGGCAGTGACAAGTCAACCGTTATCAGCGACTATCGCTGGATCATTGAGGAAGACCGCACCTTCTATATCAACCCCAACTGCACCCAGAACCCTCCACCGACGGGCTGCCCGACCCAGGCCAGCGGGATCGTGCCCACCCTGGGGACGAACTTCCACACCAGTTACATGCCAATCGTAGCGGACGGTTGCACGGGTGCGCTGTCTTGCGAATCAGGCCAGAGCGTACTCGGTGTGCCATCGGTGTGCGATGTCGGCAATGGCGTTTGCAGGCCGGGAACACAGCAGGCGATGCTGCTTCCCAGCGCGGTCCATCTGGATCCCAGCAAGCGCTACTACCTCACAATTTTCCCGGGCGACGCGGCCAACTCGTTCGAGAACACCGGCAATTGTTTGAGCAATGCAACTGCTAGTTGCGGCCACGGCATGGGCGGCGCTCCGATCGCCTGCGCTCTGCCGGCGGGAGCTATAGCGTGTACCGCTACTTCCGCCTTCCCGACCGTTACAGTGTACGTGCAACGCAATCCCTTCCCGCCGAGCAGCCTCTCCGTATTTGTGTTCGAGGACGACTTCCCTCTCAACGGCGAGCATGATGGCGGCGGCGGCATCGACGTCCTGTCGCCCAATGAGCCCGGGCTGGGCACCTTCAACATCACCCTGTTTGACGATGCCGGCGGCACCGGCGATGCGACCGGACAGATGACCTACGATATGTTCAACATGCCGCTGTCGAATAGCCTGGCGGGAACAATCGATCCGGCCACGGGTCTGGATGCATGCCCGATTTCCAACCCTGCGAATCAGACACTGGGGTTTGATGGTACGCCGAGTCCTACGGGAATCACCGGCACCATCGTCACTTGCCCGAAGTATGAATCGGACCGACAAACTCTCTCTCCGCTGGCGGGTCAGGTGGTGGTTGCCAACCTGATGCCGGGACGCTACGGCGTGGTAGCGACGCCTGGGGCCGACCGGATTGCCCGAGGGGAAGAGTGGCTCCAGACCAACACCCTGGACGGCCAGAAGGCCCACGATTCGTTCCTGCGAATCGGCGAGCCCAGCTTCTTCCAGGAGTACGGGCCGGCCGGTTACCACGTGTCCATCGGCTTCGCCAACCCGCAGATCATCAATGACCGCAAGGCTTACGTCTGCAATGGCACCGATCCCAACATTTCGGGTGCGAACTGTACCAATTCCGTGACGGGGGTGGTCACCACCGAGCGCATGAGCCGCACGCCCGATGAGCGGCTCTATAGCAGCGGCGACAACTCGAGCTTCTCTTTCACTCAGTGCTACGTCAGCCTGGGCGATGCCGACGGCGAGGACTTCGCGTTCACCAAGTGCGATGCAAACGGGAGGTTCACCCTTACCGGTCTCCCCGATGGCGATTGGAGACTCACCATCTTCGACCAATGGAACGACATGCTGGTGGACGGCCTGTCCACGCCTGTCCGTCTGTCCGGCGGAAAGCTCGTGGATATGGGCCAGATTGCCACCAACCAGTGGCAGTCGAATATCTACACCAAGACCTTCTTTGACCTGAACGGCAACGGTACTCAAGACTTCAACGAACCAGGGCTCTCGCTGGTGGCGACGAACAATCGCTTCCGTGACGGCAGCTACTCCAATTTCAACAACACCGATCTGAGCGGCAATGCCGGCTTCAATGAAATCTTCCCGCTGTTCAGCTGGTATGTGATCGAAACGGAGACGACGCGGTTCAAGAGCACCGGCGTCCACGTGGTCTACGACGCAGGCGGCCCGGCCGACGGCACACCGTGCGGGACAACCGTAACTCCCCCAACGGCGCCGTGCGGAACCTCCTCCATTGGCGGGATGCTGGCGAACACCGCCGAACAAGTCCCTTACGCCTCGACCAACCTCCGGGTGCCGGGCGCGTTCTATTGCGCCAATGCGGACTGCACTGATGCCGCGACTCCATTTGCGCCGGGCGGCGCGGGCGGCTCCACTGGCCGAATCGACCCGCCTTTCTGGTTTGGGACCGAGGGTTGGCAAGGCTTCTCCGGCCAGAATGTCTTCGTTGAGTTCGGGAAGAAGCCCTATGCAGTCGGTGAGAACGGCGGCATCCACGGCGAGGTGATCTATGCCTCGACCCGGCCGTTCGACGATCCCACGCTGCTCATTCACACCAGTTGGACGCCGGACGTGCCGGGCGTAACCATCAACCTGTATCAAGAGGGGACGGCGCCGGATGGCAGCGTATCCCTCAAGCTGGTGGATACCACCAAGACCAGCAGCTGGGACGATTGGGCCCAGGGCTTCCGCTCCGACGGCGTTCCCAACATGAACTGCCCGGGCCAGTTCCCGGCTCCGACAACGTCTTCGGCTGGGGACCTGTTCTTCTACTCGCTGTTCAACCAGCCGCAATGGCTCGACTTCTACAACTCGCAGCACGGTGGGCCCGCCACGACCGCGCTGCCCAACAACGCCCAGTTCAAGTGCTATGACGGCATGCACAACTGGAACCAGGTTCAGCCAGCGCAGTACGACGGCATGTACTCGTTCCCCAGCGTTACTAGTCTGAGCCCGACAACCGGGAAGCCGACGGGCACGAACTGCACCGTCTGCAGCCGCAATCCCGACACGACTGATCCCTACCGATCCGGCACCCCCATGCTGCCCGCCGGCAATTACGTCGTAGAAATGGTCGTGCCCCCGGGCTACGAACTGGTCAAGGAAGAGGACAAGAACATCCTGATCGGCGACAACTACATTGCGCCGGTGACGCAGGAGTTCGCTGGCTTGGGCAACATTTTCATCCTGCCCGACCAGGCCGAAATTGATGCCTTGTACAACGCCAACAACCCCCAGAATCCAACCCAGACCTTTGGCCGAACCACGCTCCCGAGTAACGAAGGTGACACGGGCAGCGTTGAGACCTTCTGGCCTTGCGTGGGTGCGCTGCGCACGGTGCCCGACTTCATTAGCCTGTTCCCTCAGTCTGGCGAAGTTGCGCCCTTCGCTGGAGCTGCTCGCCATCTGTGCGACCGCAAGGAAGTGGCCCTCACGGACCAGGCGTCGGTCCTGGCCAAGTTCTGGATCTTCACCTCGGCTCACGTCGCCGCACATTTCACCGGCGTGATCACCGACGACTTCACCTCGGAATTCGATCCGTTCTCGCCGCAATTCGGCGAGAAATTCTCGCCGCCCGACCTGCCCATCTCCATCAAGGATTGGACCGGTACCGAAATCGGCCGCACCTATGCCGATCACTGGGGAACCTACGACGGTCTGACTTACTCCACCTGGGAAGTCAACCCACCCAACCCGACTGGGTATGCGCCGACCATGATGGTCACGTGCATGAACGATCCGGGACCTGTTCCCGATCCTGCCAACCCTGGCCAGATGATTACGGATCCGTTGTTCAATCCGGAATACAGCCAGTTCTGCTATGAAATTCCATTCATGCCTGGGCAGACTCAGTACATGGATACGCCGGTAATACCCACCTCGGCCTTCGCGGGCGCGGGCTACAACAACCCCGACTGCGCATATCCGGATGCCACGCCGGCCGTTAAGGAAGTCGATGGCGACGGAATTGGACCTTGGGCAAGCGCGGCAGGTCACACCTTGACCATTACGGCGTTGGGCGACCAGAGGGTGCCCAACAATGCGTACTCTGGGCCAGCCGCTACGGTGGCTCCTTACAATCAGAAGACCGTCCTCCGCCACTATGGCTTTGGTGCTACCCAGGGAACGGTGACCATCGGCGGAGTGGCGGCGACCGTTACGGGTTGGAGTGACACATCGATCACGGTCACTGCTCCCGCCACCGTGCCGCTATGCAACATTCAGCAACAGACAGTGTACGGAGGTCCCGGTGGCACCACGGCATCTCCGTTCGCGCGCTGCGGTCAACTGGTCATTACGGCCGCCACCGGCCAACAGTCGATCGACACCGTGACGGTCACGATCGGGGGCAAGGCTCCGACTCACGTCGCTGCCTCGCAATCGATCCAGAGCGCGATTGACGCGGCCAAGCCGGGCGACCTGATCATCGTTGACCCGACTTGCACGAATACTGGTGTTCTGGGTGCATGTAGTGCCACCAGTACGAAAACAACCGCTGCCCACAACGAGCTGTTGCTGATGTGGAAGCCGGTCCGGCTGCAAGGTGTCGGCGCTGCTTCCAGCGTCCTCAACGCTAATACTCACCCTGCCGGCAAGATAAACGATTGGCGCGCGCGGGTCGATTGTCTCATCGGCCTGGGGCCCAATGGTTGGCCGAACGGGGGCGACGCGGGGTGCGCGTCTGGCTGGGGCACGACCTTTGGCTTCGTCCCGACCAAGAACAATCCGCAGGTCGATCGCTTGCCGCTCGAGGCCACCGTCGGTTGGACTGCCAGCCTCAACGGCAACCTGGCCGAACTGCTGCAAGAGCCCAGCTTGATGGGCGCTCTGGAAGGGGCCGGAATCACGGTTCTGTCCAAGGGCGTGTTCTTCCCATCGGATCCTTTCGACCCGACATTGCTGGCCGGGTTCCCGACAAACACCGTCCTGTTTACGCAAAACAACTCGTCCGCGTATTGCAACGGTCTTTACCCGAGCAACTTCTGGTGCAATCCGTCGAGCATCGATGGCTTGACCATCCAGGACAGCTCGCAGGGCGGCGGCGGCATATTCGTGCACGGTTGGGGGCACAACCTCCAAATCGCCAACAACCGTGTCCAAAACAACGCGGGTACGCTTTCGGGCGGCATCAACGTTGGTCAGGGCGAATTTCCTGGGGCGTACCTGCAGGGGAGCGCTACCAACTCGCCTCCAGGTTCCTGCCAGTCGAGTACGATCACGAATATTCAGTTGCCGTACTGCCATGACCTGAACGTGAACGTGCACAACAACTCGATCTCGTTGAACGCTTCCACCGGCGACGAATTGTTCTCGGCGACGCCGGCCGGGGCGGGCGGGATCAGCTTCTGCACCGGTTCCGATTTCTACAAATTCAACTTCAATTGGGTCTGCGGGAACTTGAGCACCGGTGACGGCGGCGGTTTCGGTCATCTTGGGTTCAGCTTGAACGGGGACATTGAGCACAACACGATCCTGTTCAATCAGAGCAGCAACCCGACCATCGCATCCAACGGCGGCGGCCTGATCATCATGGGTGCCCCCGATGTCGATCCGACTTGCGGCGCTACCACCGACCAGGATTGCGTGCCGACGCCGGGTAGTGTTGGGCCGAGTGACGGAACGGGACGCGGCATGGTCATCAACGCTAACCTGATCATGGGCAACCAAGCGGAAAGCGGTAGCGGCGGCGGCCTAGCCTTGCAACAGATCAACGGCTCGGACGTCATCAGCTTCCCGAACGGCGCTCTGCGTTGCTCGAACCGGAGTCTGGCTGGCTGCGTCTGGAACTCGGTCACCCTCACGAACAATATCATCGTCAACAACGTGGCTGGCTGGGACGGCGCTGGCGCCTCCTTCCTCGATGCGTTTGCGGTGAACTTCATCAACAACACCGTTATGTCCAATGACAGCACGGCCTCTTCCGGAGTGCTCTTCGACACGATTGGAGCTCCCTTGGCAAGCACCGGGGGAACCAATTGCACCATCAACGGCGCGACGGCATCGTGTCCGCAGCCGGCCGGCGTGGTGAGCATTCAGAACAGCGCGGTGTTCAAGGCGAACTTGCCAACGTTCACCTGTGCCCCGGGGCATGGTGGAGCGAGTGGTACGTCTTGCACGAGCTACTCAACCCCGCTCTTGTATAACGATCTGTTCTGGCAGAACCGTTCGTTCAGGATCGGCGTTGGTGGAACCGCTCCGGGAGCTCAGAACCAGCAGAACCTGGTCACGCTGTTTAACTCGTCGGGGACCGCAGCCGCGAGCCAGACGACTACGGGCCAATGCGTTACCGGTTCGTCGTACTGGGACATCGGCGCGCGCGGCGACACTGGTCCGACCAACCATGTCCCGACCTTAACGCTCGCCCCGGTGCGTTCGTTCCTAACGAGTATTACCGGCTATACCGCAGCGCCAGCTCGCAACAACTCGGCCACCAACCCCAACGCTGTCAAACAGTATTGCAACGGTTCGCGCATCCCGCCGGAAGCTGGTTTGGGCGGAGGGTGGCAGGTGCCTCCGGGCATCGCGGACGCCACCGTGCCCAACCCAGTCTTCAACCTGACGCCGAACGCGACCGTAGACGAGGGTAACAACTGGATCAACATCAGTTGGGGCCCACTGGCGTTCGCCAACCCGGTGACTGGCGCTACCCTCGGCAACTACGCCCTGGCGTCGGGTTCAACGGCCATTAACTACATCCCGTCTAGTGATAACGGTGCCGCCGGCGCCTACACACTAGCGCCCGCCACGGACTTCTTCGGCAACGCGAGGAAGAACGGGTTTGTGGACGCTGGCGCGGTCGAGTTCGCGGCTGTGGCAACGAGATCGGCGAGCGTATCGCCCAACCCGCTTGCCTTCGGTAATTGGGCGGTGGGTACGACCAGCAGTACGATGAATCTGACGGTGACCAACACCGGCAACATCGCCCTGGCCGGTGGCACGTTCACCTTCGGTGCCGCGACGCCGTTCACACGGGTCACTACCGGGACATTCCCGGCTGGTGCTCCGAACTGCGCCGCAGCGTTGGCTCTGGGCGCTTCTTGTACCATCAAGGTGCAGTTCGCGCCAGCAGCGGCAATTGCCTACACCGGAACGCTGACGGTTGCCTACACCGGCACAACAGTCACGGGTTCACCGGTCACGCTGACCGGCACAGGTGTGACCGCGCGGGCAACCGTGTCGATCGTGCCGAATCCGCTCACGATCACCTTACCGACTGGCACCTTCTTCGGGAACGGTACGGTGACGCTGACTAACACTGCGCCTGCCGGCGGGGCCCAGTTCGCCGTAACTAACGTGGCGACCGCTGGTGGAAGTCTCCTTACTTACTTCTTCACCACCTTGCCCATACTGGGAGGCGCTGACAACTGCACCGGAGTCACTTTAGCGCCAGGTGCAAGTTGCACGGTTACGGTCGAGTTCGTTAACGTGCTTTCATCGAGAGGGGTGAATCGTGCGGGAACGCTCACCTTTACCGATAACGCAGCGGCAAGCCCGCAAGTGGGAAACCTGATCGGGCACGCCAACTAGCATGGAACGGTGATGCTGCCCGCGAGGTTTCCTCGCGGGCAGCATCTGTTTCAGAGCCACACAGAGGCAGCAGGATTTGAACTTGTTGGATCGGAATCGTGAAGTCTATTTGCACAAACAGGGAGATAGGGAGATAGAGTACGGTTATGAAGATTCATCGTATGTTGTGTTTTGGTGCGGTTCTGGCGCTCGCGCCGTTGGCGGTGGCGAAGCTGCAACTGCCAAACGGACTCTTCGGGAAAATCGAAGGGGCGCTGGATTTCTGTGCCCAGGCGAATCCTCAGGGGGCCGCGAAGTACCAAGAGAAAAAGAAGGATCTGGTTCAAGGCGCCTCCGAGAAGGAAGTGGCCGAAGCCCGTGCGAGCAGTGAATACAAAGAGGGCTACGACTCGGCCACGGAGGAAATGAGCAAACAGCCTAAGGATCAGGCGGTGAAGACTTGCGCCGCAGCGCTGGAGACCAAGGAAGAAAAAAAGTAGAGGTCTAGGATCGGGCCGCAAATGTTCAAGGACACTAAATCAGGCAGCAGGTTCATGCCGCTCGCGGTAATTCTTGTGGGCAGCATGGCTGTGTCGAACACTTTTTCGCAGACGCCTCATGCGGGCCAGATGGAAAACCAGCCATCCGTAAACGCGCCCGCGGTGGCGGCGTCTGGCATGTCCGGCGGTGCCCCAGCCAGGCAGCAGTCCATGGCCGGGGCCCGCTCCAGCTATCGCCCCAATCGCTTTGCCGGACGAGCAGGCACGTATTACCGGCTCGTCTGGGGCGTCGACTCTCTGGCAGTCAGGTGGACGGAGTCAGGCGAGGTCATTAAGTTCACCTACCAGGTGCTGGACCCGGACAAAGCCAAGACGCTCAATGACAAAAAGTTAGAGCCCTCCCTGATCGACCAGAAGGCCGGAGTCAAATTGGTGGTCCCGGCGTTGGAGAAAGTGGGGCAATTGCGCCAGACCAGCACGCCCGAGGCAGGTAAGTCCTACTGGATGGCGTTTTCCAATAAAGGCCGGCACGTGAAGCGCGGTGACCGCGTTAGTGTGGTGATCGGGAGTTTTCACGCAGACGGCCTAGTTGTGGATTAGCTTGTGCTCTCTGGTGCCTGGCTAGGGAGGTTTTACTGATATTTCGCCGGATGGATTCGTGTTCGAATGTGTCAACGTTCCCGCTCCCCCTTATTCTGAATCAAGGAGTGCAACCTATGTTGGGCAAAAAGTTCCTGACTGTAATTGCCTGGTTCTGCCTGTGCTGTTCGCTGGTCGTCGCGCAGGAGAGCAAGACGGCAAATGCCAACCTTACGGCAGCTCAGATCGTCGAGAGGAATATTGCGGCGCGTGGCGGTCTGCAAGCATGGCGCGCTGTGCAAGCGATGTCGTGGACCGGCAAAATGGATGCCGGGGGCGGCTCGCTCGAGCGTAGCCGGAGAGTGGCTGAGGGCAGGCGGGAGCGTCCCAACCCGACGACGGTCGCCACCAGCAAGAACGCTGCGGCCGATGCGAACAAGCAAGTGCAGCTGCCGTTTGTGATGGAGATGAAACGCCCGGGCAAGTCACGGGTAGAGATTGAATTTGGCGGCAAGACCGCGGTACAGGTGTTCGATGGAACGAACGGGTGGAAAGTACGTCCCTTCCTCAACCGCGACGATGTGCAGCCCTTCACGGCCGAGGAAGCCAAGTCCGAGTCCACCAAGGCGGAACTCGATGGTCCCCTGGTCGATTACGCGGCGAAGGGAACGAAAGTGGAGCTCGAGGGAGTGGAGAAGGTCGAAGGCCGCGACGCCTACAAGCTCAAGCTCACCACCAAGACCAGCGACGTGCAACATATCTGGATTGATGCGGAGAATTTTCTCGACGTCAAAGTCGAGGGAGCAACCCGCCGGATGGATGGGCGCATGCGTACAGTGTGGGTCTACCAGCGCGACTTCCGGTCTGTACAGGGCGTCATGATTCCGTTTATCCTCGAGACGGCCGTCGATGGATACCGGGATACCCACAAGATGGTCATGCAGAAGGTCGAAGTGAACCCGAAGCTGGAGGACTCTTTGTTCACCAAGCCTCGCGCTTGACGGCGAGTGTTGATGGAAGCGCTCGGCGCGAGCGGCCCAGTCATGCGGGATGCAGGCTCACCTCTCGGCCGAGGCTGACTTGTGAGAAGGAACAAACCTAGCCCGTTTGCGTGGATGCGAAAACATTCCTCGCGACGAGTACTTAGAAGTTGAAGGCAGGTCGCGCCATTTGGACGGTAACCACCACCCGCTGGCGATCGACCAGCGTGACAGCGAGGGCGGTGCATGGTTTTAATGATGTCCCACTTTCTCGAGACAACCGGGAGGGAGTCTCGCAGGCAGGGGAGATATTGAAAAGGTCGTCTTGAACCCGAAGCTGGACAACCCCGCTTTGCCAAGCTCGGGTGTGCTAACCAAGGCCTTGCAGGCATGACAACAGTTGCGAAGTTGAAGAACGGCTGGGGAGGAGCATTCTTGCTCCTGGCTTTGTCCTTGTCGGTCCTCTTGCCGAGTGCGCCCGCTCTCGGCCAGGCGCCCAGCGCTCCGAACCCCGAGCGCCCAGGGCGACGCCGGTACAAGACACCGAGTGTTGATGAACAGGTCGAGGGTTTAAGCAAGAACCTGGACCTGAACGAGGCGCAGCAGTCAGCGGTGAAGGAAATTCTGCTGCGACGGCAGCAGCACCTCCTGCGCATCTTGCGGGATCCGTCCCCTACGGGGAGCGATCGAATGATCAAGCTCCGAGCTCTTCAAGCAAGTACCGTGGCGCAGATCCGATCTGTGCTCAACGACGAGCAGAAGAAGAAGTACAATCCCGTTTCGCTCCGACCCCAGCAGACTTCACCGCAGCCGAGCGTCGAAGATTGGATGAAAGCCACTCCTCCGCAGTGAACCAAGCCGTAACGAATCGTTCGCCACGTCAACTCCTTGGTCCCCGGTGGTTGGGAGAATCCGGATTCGGTGGCATGGAGAAGAGGAAGATGAGATGAAAGGCCGGTTAGCGAGTCTTGTAGTGTCGGTCCTCCTGGGCCTGGTAGAACGCGAAAGAAAACACTCCGCACACTGCCCGCATGGCCCACGACGAGGCTCTGGCGAAAGTGATGCAGCACCTGCTGAAGGATGACACGCAGGTGTATATTCTCGCTGGAGCGCTGACAAACTAACCTTGCAGGACGGCCAAAGTCTATTCTCCGGACTACAATCTGCAAAATGACGGATACCCTTATCCAGAAGAAACAAACGCAACGTAAGGCCCTGTTGCGGGCACTCCACGCATTGGCGGATGGGCGCGAAGGTTTCACCATCACTCCAATGCAGTACTTAGCGCTTGGTTCTCAAATCGGTATTGGCGAAGAAACCGGGCACACTATTCGCTACCTTGTTTCAAAAGGTCTACTGGCATTTAAGCCCGCATCGGAGGCCGTGGCATTGACTCATAACGGCATCGACCAAGTTGAGCGCCAATCGCAAGGATCGACCTTCAGCGATCAAGAGGTCACTCGGAAGAAGCTCAAGGCTTTGTCCGATCGAATCCTGAGAGTGCTGAAAGGAAAGCACACGAAAATCCAGATGGAAGAACTGAAAGAGGCTCTTCCAGAGTTCAGCGATCTGCCCGATTCCGACTGGTACTCGGTGATCAATGACCTTTTGTCGGATAACATGATCGACGCGCGAGTCGTAAGAAGTGGCATCTACGACGCAGTTGGTGCTGCTTGACCGAGCCGATGTTCTGGAATTCATCACCGCTTGCCGCAAGCAGATCTCGCCACGTACTGGCGAGCCTGTGGGCGACAGGACGGTCCACAACATCTTCCAAAACGTGAACACGTTTTTCCTTAAAAATCCCCTGCAGCAGGTTACGCCCGAATCCATCGGCTTCACACGCGATCAATGGAAGACGCTCTGAAACAAAACGTTGACCTATGTGGAGCAGGAGGTCAGGGAGTATTCGGAAGAAGAGACGAAGAAACTATTTGGTGCTTGCAAACATGACGAGTGGTTGGTTTGGAATTTCTTCCTGGTGACCGGAATGCGCGAACAAGAGGTTGCCAACTGCGCCTGGTCTGATTTCAATCCGTCGCAAGGAGCCGTATCCGTAACGAAGAAGATCAACCGCGATCTCGGCGTAGAGTTCGTGCCCAAGGACTACGAAGAACGAACGCTCCGGCTGACGAAAGATGTGATCGCCGCTCTCAAGAAGCGGCGGAAATCGCGTAGTTCCGATTACCTAATTTTCCCGAATGAGGATGGCAAACCCAATGGCCATTTTCTTCGTGATCTGCAGGAGCTTGCTTTCCGGGCGCAGTTAAACTGCGGGCATTGCAAGGCGAGGCGACACAAGAAACAAGTCTCGTGCAAGGACGAAGCAGTTTGTGGAAATTGGGGGCTGCACTAGTGGAGGAAAACGTTCGCATGCCGTCTCCATCGCGCAGGAGTCGACGCCCGGACGATCCAGCACCTCCTCGGTCACTCAGATCTGGAAACAACTCTACGATACCTTCGAAGCGTCAGTCAGGAAACAAAGGACCACGGAGACAAGTTGGAGGCTGCCTTCGGTCCCCGCAAGAATGCAAAGGCTGCCAAAGCCGGAAACAAATAAATCGATGGGCCGCTACAGGATCGCTCTCCTTCAGTTGATCACTGCATACTTCTTCAATATGCTGGCGGTCTTGTCAAGCGGCAGGGGCCTCGATTCGCGATTGCCGGGGGAGCGTACATGAAAAACGCAGCGTTCGGCATCCGCGTGCATTCCGGTTGGGCGGTGATCGTATGCGTGTCCGGCGATGCTGCCGCTCCAGAGATAGTTGATCGAAGGCGCATTGTCATCATTGACTCCATGATGCAAGGGGCAAAGCAGCCATATCACTTTGCGGAGAACTTGGGGCTTGAAGAAGCGGAGCGTCATCTCCAGAAGTGTGCAGCGGTTTCGCAGCGTCTTGCTGTACGAGCAATCCGCGAAATGTTGGATGGAGTGACCGCCCGAAAATATCGGGTGCTTGCCTGCGCTATGTTACTTGCCTCCGGTCGTGCATTGCCATCGCTTCAGAAAATCCTAGCCTCACATACCCTGATTCATACAGCCGAAGGAGAATTCTTCCGCAACCTCGTCACCGACGCATGCGAAGCCTGCCATATCCCTGTCACGGGTTTCCGCGAGCGTGAACTGGAGGAGCGTGCGAACGCGACATTCGGGAAGGCGGCGGCAAGTGTGCGTCAACACATCGCCCGCCTTGGCAAGACCGAGGGATCACCTTGGACGAAGGACGAGAAGACTGCTGCCCTCGCGGCATTGATCGCATCGAAAAACGCAAGCCTTACGCCGCCACAATAGAAGGTCGCTCGACCTGCTGTTTCGCAGGAGCCAGCGCGACCAGCAACAAACCGACGACTACGAACACAATTACTCCCGCAAGTTCTCGGCGCTCGATCACGTTTCGGTATTCCTGCGCGGCTGGATGAAATTGGGCAATGCTATTTCTCAACTCGTGCCGGCTTAATGGTTCGGAATAATGAGGGGCTGACAAAAACGTACAATCGGTTGAACGATCCCGAAGAGGAATCGGCTGACATTGTGCGTCTTCGACAACTCCACGACGCAATGGATCGGGCAGTGCTCGATGCCTATCGCTGGACGGACAAACAACCGAAGTGCGAATTCATAGCCGAGTTCGAGGACGAGGACGAGGAGGATGAGAACGGTAGGACTCGTAGAAAGAAGTATCGTTATCGCTGGCCCGACGAGGTCCGCGACGACGTGTTGGCGTGGCTGCTTGAACTGAATCGACAGCGAGCCCTCGAAGAAGGCCAGGTCGTCCAGGGGGAGGCAGCAACATTGCCAGGGCCGCAACCAAGAAAGCCAAGCAACAAGAAGCCTAGGACGAAGCAGGGCGAGCGGATTTCTACGCCGGGTTTGTTTGAGACGGAGTCGGAGGAGACATAACGCGTGCCGGGGGAAATGAAATCGGTAGAGGTTCGCAGCAAACTGGTCGATGCAATGCGTTTGGATCTCGTCGGCCCATCTGAGACTCTTGGCGACGCCGCAGAAGCCCTGCCTCAGTCGCCTTCACGCTGGTATCTGACCGGGTTCTTGGTCCCGCTCGACGCAGCGCCAGAGGACAAGACCGATGAAACAGCGACTGACGATCTTGATGAGGCCGGTGAAACGGGGGGCGTAGATGACGACGACCCACCTGAGAAACCTGCGGCCCGTGCACGTTATTTCCCGTCATCCATCGGCGTCAGTGTCCTTGTGCCAGCGTCAGCGAAGGTCTTGAAGGTGCACGCTTCATGGG
>Ga0075030_100001024_pt1 | contig 25118 bp, 23 predicted proteins | sample LitLauG_LLR_2012_FD_71393 | JGI IMG/M metagenome (GOLD analysis project Ga0075030, IMG submission 71393) | Freshwater sediment microbial communities from Pennsylvania, USA - Little Laurel Run_MetaG_LLR_2012 | ecosystem: Environmental > Aquatic > Freshwater > Creek > Sediment | place: USA...
GAGCGTCATCGCAGCCGAGACGCTGCTGGGACGTGATGCCAACTGTAAGGGCTATCTTCGTGCCTACCGCGAGGGCAGGCTCGGCCAGGTCGCCTAGTGCCGTGACCGTGTGATTTGTACTTCACCAAGAACCCTGTCTTGCTGAGCGAAACAAGCCTGTCCGCCCGGCGGACGGGCTTGTGCAGTCGAAGCATCCCTACCTCGACTGGTTGGTTGCTTCCCGCGTGCTGCAGCAGGCACAGCGTGGGTCCGGTAGGGGCCCTTCGACTGTGCAGGACGATTCGCTACGCTCTTCGTCCTGCTTCGCTCAGGGTGACAGACTGACGGTGTGAACGAGGTAATCATTTTGCGGTCACCGCACTAGCCGCGGAAGGCAAGGATTGCACAACGGCGGACAGAGACGGAACCTCAAGAGCCATTCTGCGGAGCAAGAACTATCAACTTTTCAGTGGATTAGCGGGAGTTCGTACTGGCAGGCGAGTTGCTCGACCCTGCGTACCAGGAGAAGTCCCATGTTAGGATTACCCTCTCACCCAGGCTTTGTGACCCCACTCCGGGGATGGACGCGCGGTTCGTATTAGGGCATCGCTTTAGCGATGCCAAAAAGGGCTAATCATCAACGCGCCTTCAGGCGCCGGATTTGGGCCATCGAGCTTCATCGAGGATTTTATGCCGCCCGTGGACCCAAGTCTCGACCCTGAGGTCGCATCTGAGGTCAGGAAACTATTCGCTGGCCGGGCATCACTCTTGTGATCTGTGCTGCGGCAGGAAGGCGCGTTATAAAACGGAGTATGCGGTTCTATCCCAAAGGCGCTCTGTTATTCCTGCTGCTCTGTCTGGCCGCTACCGCGGTGGCGGCGGAGCAGAAGGGGAATAGCCGCTCCAGCGCGGCCCCCCAGGTCACCCACCAAGCGCCTCCGAAGAAGCCGATTCCGTCCCGCCGCCCGCTGACGCCGAGCGAGGGTTTGGCGATCCTGGGCGCGGCACTCGATTCCCGCCATCATCCGGTCAATTCTTCGGATTGCTCCCACCATGTGCACGCCCTCTATGAGCGCGCCGGTTTCCCTTATGAGTACGTGAGTTCGTCCGATCTTTACGCGGGGATCGACGAATTTCGCCGAGTCGCAAATCCGCAGCCGGGCGACTTGGCCGTCTGGCGCGGACATGCAGGCATTGTCATCAACCCTGCTCAACATTCATTTTTCAGCGTACTCAGTTCCGGCCCGGGCGTCGATTCGTACGACTCGCTGTACTGGAAACAACGGGGACAGCCTCGTTTCTTTCGTTACGTGAAAGCAGTTCCGAAGGGCACTCGCGCAGCCTCGAACCTGACTGCGACTAAGAAACCGACCCCTGGGATCCATGCAGTACCGCACGTGCAAACTGCCGAGGATACCGTGTCCGAGGGATCGGAACGGTCTTCAAGCCCGACCGTGACCCCAGCCACGCTCGCGCAAATCCAGCCCGTGCGTATGGAAACGTCCCGGGTCGTGCTCGTGAATTCCGTTCGGCCCAAAACCGATGAGGTAGCGGCGGCCTTCCAGCAAGCCTGCCGGGACCGCGAGCAAAACCTGAGTGGTGGCGTTCAATTCCAGTCTGCTCAATCCGTGATTGTGTTCGACCATTTCGAAGTAAAGAAGCTGCAGATCACAGGAAACCAGGGTTGGGTAGAGGTCCAGATCGAAGAGCCGGGTTCTCTCACAGGAAACAAAGCGCTGGTGCACAAGCGCCTGGAGTGGCAACGATGGCCTCTGAGCCGCCACGACAGCAAGAGTTGGGAGTTGAGCCCTGCACCCAACACGATCTATCTTCCCAGGCAAATGGCTGTCAGCATCCTGGCGCACGAACTGGCGCGACGCACCGAGGACACTTCCGACATCGCTGATCAATCGCAGCAAAAGGCGGAGTTGGCGCGGCTTCTCAATGTGCTTCTGGAATACTAGCCGTGGACGCGCGATGGAGCGACGGGCGTCCTCGCCCGTCCGCTGGCAGCGGCGCACAGTTCAACCGCATGAGGGACGACGCTTGCGTCCAAGGTTGTCACTACGACAGTCACGGGCAGCGTGCCGTGAATCAGACCGTTGATCTCAACGTCGCTGCCAAATATGAAGAGATCGGAGGCACTCGGAGTGAACCCACAATTAGTTAGCGCCGGCATCTTGCCGGGACGGGGTGCTACATTTACGGCGTCGGCCAAGAGTATCGGCTGCACGGACACGGCGCGGTGGCGGTATTGGCTGCGCGAATCAAGCTTCGTAACTTCCTCGTAATCCGTTTCTGCAATACTACTGATGTAATCACTTTGGAGACGCAACGTTGAACGATTACCTTCTATCCGTGCTGCTCGGCATCGTCGAGGGGCTTACCGAATTTTTGCCCGTCAGTTCCACCGCGCACTTACGCATCTCTGAAGCCCTGATGCACGTCCCGCTCTCCAGCGGGTACTGGAAGATGTATTCCATCGTCATCCAGTTGGGTGCGATCCTGACGCTCCCGGTCTATTTCCGACAGCACATCGCCAAGCTCTTCTCGACATTTCCCGAGGGTGAGAAGAAAGATTGCGACTATCGAACCCATCCGTTGAGCCTCGTCATGATCGCGTTTGTAGTGACCGCGATCCCATCGTTTCTGCTGACCAAAGTGATCGGCAAGAACCTGGAGAGTCTCTACGTCATGGGCGCGTCTCTCCTCGTCGGCGGCATCGTGATGTGGGTTATCGATGCGATGAAGGCACCCTGGGAAAAGGCTGGTCCGGGAGCTGCGGGCTCGCCGCTCCACACCTGGAACATGGACGACATCCACGGCGGCCAAGCCCTCTGGATCGGCGCCTGCCAGATTCTGTCCGCCGTCTTCCCCGGCACCTCGCGCTCCATGGCTACGATTGCCGCCGGACAACTCGCGGGCATGTCGCGCGCCGCCGCGCTTGAATTTTCCTTCTTCCTCTCCATGCCCACCATGGCGATGGCCACACTCTACACGCTCTTCAAGTCGCTCTCGGGCAAAGAGGAAAATCCCATTGGCGTCGCCGAAATCACATCTCACCAGTGGGTCGTGCTCGCCATCGGTTTCGCGGTTTCCTTCATCGTCGCCTACGGGGCCGTTGCCTGGTTCATGGGCTGGGTCCGGAAGCGCGGCTTCGCCCCGTTTGCCCTCTACCGCATCATCATCGGAATCGCGGTGTTGGCTTGGGCGGCAGGGTTGCTGGGACGCTAGTCTCGACAAAAGCTTCGGCATGACAGCCCCGGAACGGCGGGTTACAATCCCGCATAAAGGTGATTTCGCCGCCGATGAGCATCACGATCCATCCCGAACTGGAAAGCAAGCTGCGCGAGCGGGCCCAAGCTGAGGGTTTGAGCGTCGAAGCCTACTTAGAGCGTCTCGTGTGCGCCGACCAAAATGCGGAGGATGAACTGGCAGCTCTAGCTTTCGAGGGACTCAATTCCGGAGATCCGATTGAACCCGGCCCAGGTTATTGGGAAGCTAAGCATCAGAAGCTAGACGCACGCCTTCGAGGCGCGAACCGGCAGTGACCGCTCGGATGTCCTTCGTCCGAAGGCAGACCAAGACCTTGACCAGCAGGTACTACCTCGCAACTGAAGCAAGCGCCGAAACGGGCCATCGCTTTCCCGTAGCTGCTCATGAGACCTTCGCCCTTCTCTCGACTCAACCTCAAATGGGTTGGCGTCTCCGGCTTCGGCACCCGGATTTGGCATCCTTGCGTGTGTTTCCAATTTCCGGTTTTGAAAAGATGCTCGTGCTCTTCCCCCTTTTATCTGGAATCGAGGTTGTTCGAGTAGTCCACGGTTCGCGGGACCTGGTGGCGTTTCTACGGCGCGAAGAACTGTAAAAGGGCGGGCGAGGAATAGCTACGGGATTGCAAGTCAACAGTAAGGCGTCGGAGGCTAATTAGAAGTGCGCAACCAATCGAGCACATCCCCCCAGCCAGACATCCCCACGCTTCGACCTCGCGGAAAAATGATCGTCAGATTTGGCCACTACCTCGCGTTGACACCCCACCCTTCTGGACACCGTACCCAGATGACTAACCTGCCCTTTTTACACATTGCCGTATCGGTCGCTTCTTGTCATAATTGGTAAGCTCTGGCCGGATGCGGTGATGCGGGTGAGATATCGCCTTGGCGCCGTTGAAGCCACATGACAGCCTTTTCAAAGATCTTTCAGCCTACCAAGAACCGGCGTCTGAACGAGTTGGTCGGATTCGTGTTGTGTGTCTCCGCCCTTCTTCTCTTCCTGGCGCTGGCCTCCTACTCGCCGCTCGATCCCTCACTCAACAGTGAGTCGGACCTGACTGCGTCGCACTCCGCGCGCAACTGGATCGGCATCGCGGGTTCTTACACCTCGGACATCGTCTTGCAGTTCTGGGGCGTCGGCTCGTTCCTGTTCTCTCTATTCCTCGGGGCGCTGGGGGTGCGCTGGTTCCGCTCGCGCGTCATCCAAAACCCGGTTGCGAAGACCCTCGGAGCAATCTGGCTCCTGCTGTTCGTTCCCGCGCTGATGGCCATCCTTCCCGGTCATTTCCGCTGGATGGGCTCCATTCCGATCGAAGGCCTGGTCGGCCGTATCATTGGCGACACCTTAATCCACTACCTCAACCTGGCCGGCGCATACATCGTCTGCACCACGGTGCTCGCGGTCGCGCTCTACTTGACCACCGCTTTCTCGTTCTCCGCAATTCAGGTCTGGGCACCCACCCGTTTCGCCTTCGTGATTGCGCTCCGGGATCGCTGGAGAGACTGGCGCGAAGAGCGGGCGAGGAAGCGCCAACAGAAGGAATTGGAAAAACGCCGCGCCGAAAAGCCCGTGGTCACGACGCAACTCGTGCCCGCCCGTCCCGCGCCTCCGCGTTCCGAAACTCCCCGCCAGGAAGCCTTGAACAAAGAGCAGGAGATCACCGGCGCAGGGTCTGCACCGCAGGTGCGCCCTACCGGCGTCGAGCGCATGGCCGCGGAAGATCAATCCGCCTTCGTTTCCGCGCCGCCAGCACAGCCCGCATCCGCGCCCATCGAAGTCACTGAGCGCGCGGACTCCGAACGCAAGCCCAAGACCACTCTCCCCAAGATTGCCGGCACTTACAAGCTGCCGCCTTCGAGCCTGCTGCACCGTCCGGATGAGCAGCAAGCGGTGCATGAAGATGAACTCAAGCTTCTGGCGCAGGTCCTCACCGACCGCTACGCCGAGTTTGATGTGCACGGCCAGGTCACGCAGATCAATCCCGGCCCGGTCGTTACCACCTTCGAGTACAAGCCCGAAGCGGGCATCAAGTACAGCCGCATCACCGGACTCACCGATGACCTGTGCCTCGCTCTGCGCGCGGAAAGCATTCTGGTCGAGCGCATGCCCGGCAAGAGCACAGTCGGCATTCAGGTTCCGAATCGCGAGCGCGAAATTATCTGGCTGCGAGAAAACATCGAGTCGCCGGAATTCATCGGCTCCAAATCCAAGCTCACGATCGCCATGGGCAAGGACATCAACGGGCGCCTGGCCGTCGCCGATCTGGCCGGCATGCCGCACTTGCTCATCGCGGGCTCCACCGGCACCGGCAAGAGCGTGGCCATCAACGCCATGATCATGTCGATTCTGTATAAGTCGACGCCCGAGCAGGTTCGACTCGTGCTCGTTGACCCGAAGCGCCTCGAGCTCGGCAACTACGAGGGCGTTCCGCATCTCTACACGCCGATCATCACCGAGCCAAAGCTCGCTGCTAACGCCTTGCGAAATGCGGTTCGCGAAATGGAACGCCGCCTGAAACTACTCGCGGCCAAAGGCGTCCGCAATATCGACAGCTACAACCGGCTGTTCAATGACACGCCAGGTCTCTTCGACGAGCAATCGGATGAAGAACCGCTTCCCTACATCGTCATCATCATCGACGAACTCGCCGATCTGATGATGCTCGACGGCCACAACGTGGAAGAGTCCATCACGCGCCTTGCTCAGATGGCTCGCGCCGTCGGCATTCACCTGGTGCTCGCTACCCAGCGTCCATCTGTCGATGTCATTACGGGCTTGATCAAGGCCAACTTCCCTGCCCGCGTGTCGTTCCGCGTGGCTACGAAAGTCGACTCGCGCACCATTCTCGATGCCAACGGAGCCGAATCGCTCCTCGGACGCGGCGACTTGCTCTACCTCCCGGCCGGGTCGGCGCGTGTCCATCGCCTGCACGCTCCGTTCGTGACCGAAAAGGAAATCGCCGCCGTCGTCGAGTTCTGGAAGGCGCAAGCGTTGGCGCAGTATCAGGAACATTTCCTCGAAACCCCGCAAGAAGAACGCGAAGCCCGCGTAGATGGCGAAGAAGGCAGCGAGGTTTCCGAGGACGAAAACGATCCCCTGTACAACGACGCCGTGCGCCTGGTGGTAGAGTTTGGAAAAGCATCCACTTCCCTGCTCCAGCGCCGCCTGCGCATCGGCTACGGCCGCGCCGCCCACCTGATCGACCTGATGGAACGCGACGGCATCGTAGGCGCCGCCGACGGCCCTAAGCCGCGCGAAGTCCTGAAACGTCCCAACTGGATTTCAGAAATCGAAGAGTCGATGCGGTAGTCAAATCATGCGCTGGGGTGACGAGTAACAGGACGATCTGTGCGAATCGTGATTGTCATCCTTGCCATTGTATTAGCTTTTCTCACTGGATGGGCCTTGATGTATCCATCTCCCGACCCAAAAAACATCCAGTATGTTTTCTGGAAAGCTGGTCTCTACAAGATGGATCTCGACATTGCGACCGGAACCATGGTCGGGGACCCTGACCGGGACAAACTTGTGGTGGGCAAGACAAAGGCGCAACTCCGAGACAAATTTGGTTTGCTTCTACTGCCCGCAGAAATCTCCCCATACCTCAGAGGCTGCTATCAGAATTCGCCCTGGAAGGATAGGAAAGTGCTTTTCATCGGACAGAGTTCATGGATGATAGTCTTTGACGGCGGCAAGGCCACAAACTTGATACTAGTCAAGGGGTGTTAAGAACCCAAAGTCGGCCAGGACCTTGGGACAACTCCATCAACATGTCCGGCTCGATGCCAGCGTCTTCTCCGCGGCTCGGTGGTGAGTGTCCAATCTACGAACGCCATGAATATGGTAAATCTTGAACCATGAAGTTCCACACCGAATACCTGACCCTGCACACCAAAACCAAGCGGGCATACATTCACCTGACGCCGCAGGTAGAAGCCGTCCTGAAGAAATCCGGCATCAAGGACGGCATGATCCTGGTCTCGGCTATGCACATCACCGCCGGCGTCTACGTCAACGATCACGAGAGCGGACTGATCGAAGACATTGACCAGTGGCTGGAAAAGCTGGCTCCCTTCAACCGTAACTACAAGCATCACCAGACCGGCGAAGACAACGGGGATGCGCACCTGAAGTCGATGATCGTCCACCACCAAGTCATCGTGCCGGTCACCAACGGCCGGCTCGACTTTGGCCCCTGGCAGCAAATCTTTTACGCCGAATTCGACGGCCAGCGCGACAAGCGGGTGATCGTGAAGGTGATGGGAGAGTAAGAACTGTTTTCGCAACCGCTCATCAGGCTAACCCTACCCTGTTTTCAAACCTTGACCGCGCAGTATAAAATCACGCAGTATTTGTGGGCTTCCCGGAAAAGGCACTGGTGAGGACAAAACCATGTCTCCAAAAAAGAAAATCAAGACGCCGAAACGAAATGTAAAGGCCAGCAAGAAACGGGCGAAGGTGGCCAGGAAAGCAACTGCCCAGAGGAAACGCTCCAAGGCGAAAGCTGTGCCCCGGAAGAAGGCCGGCGCCGTGGTGAAAGCAAAACGACTTCCACCGGATCTTGCCGTTCGTCGAGGCGGCGTGAGTCCCCGCATGCATGCGCCCGCAATTCGCGGCGCAAGAACGCGCAAGGGGGGAGGAAAGAAGAAGGCCGGCAAGTTTCCGAACTTTGCCTGGCACGGAGGCCCGGTGATCGCGAACCCCGAAGTGCACACCACCTTCTGGGGCGCGCTCTGGTCCGACGCCAGTCATCAGGCGCGCGCGCAGCGCTTGAGCCAGTACCACCAGGACCTGCTCCAGAGCGATTTCATGAACGTGCTCAGCCAGTACGGCGTGGGGCAGGGTGCGGGCAAAGCGGGCACCTTCGCCGGCGCCACCGCGATTCCGAACGTGCCCACGACCCTCACCGCTGCGCTCATCCAGCAAACCACCCAGGCGGCAATCGATCGCGGAGATTTGCCCGAACCGGGCGATCCCTCGAATATTGCGCTGATCATTTATCTCGACGAGAACATCGGCATCAACGATCCCGGGGATCAATTGGTCCTGTGCGAACCGACCAACGACAACGCCTTCGGCTTCCACGAATTCTTTACCACCACGGCCGGACACAAGTTCTACTACGCGGTGGTTCCCTGCTTGTCGAATGCTTGCCTGCAGAATTCCTGTCCCGGTGGAGATGCCGGTTGCTCTCTGCGGCTCACGGAAACCCAGGAGCAGCGCCAGACACAAGTCGCCAGCCATGAATTCGCCGAAATGACCACCGACCCGGAATTGAATGCCTGGGTCGACCCCAAGGGCGGGGAGAACGGCGATATCTGCAACGGCCAGTCTGCCACAATTACAGTAGGTGCGAATACTTGGACCGTGCAGGCAACCTACAGTAAGACCGATGACGTTGCCACGAACGGTCAATCGTTTTGCAGAGCGACTGCGGCGTCGCCCATTCCACCGCTGAAACCGGGTCCCTAAGTTATGTCCGAAGAACTGCACGAATTGCAGGAAAACGCCGAACACGCGAAACACGATCCCACGCTGGCTCCGGTAACGCTCACCATGGCGATCTTCGCCGTGCTGGTCGCGACGGTGTCCCTGCTGGGACACCGCTCCAGCACGGAAGAAGTCATCCTGCAGAACAAGGTGACGGACCAGTGGGCGTACTACCAGGCAAAAAACATACGCCGCCACAATGACGAGTTGATCGCCAGCCTGGCCGGAGTGGTGACCGCCCGGGACGCCGAAGAAGCTGCCAAATTCCAGGAAAAGATTCGCGCGGAAGCCGAACGCTATCGCGACGATCAAAAAGAACTCGAAGCCAAGGCGCGGGAGCTCGAGCAGGAATTTGGCCTGGCGCACCGCAAGACGGATCGCTTTGACCTCGGAGAAGTGTTTCTCGAGATCGCGCTGGTAATCACTTCCATCACGCTGCTCTCCGGCCGCCGCATCTTCTGGCACCTCGGCCTGCTCTTCGGAGCCATCGGAATCGTGCTCGCTGCCTCCAGCTGGATGATCCACTAACGGCGTGAGTCTTTGGCGTCGATCGCTCGGCCTAATTCACTGATTCCACAGGACTAGAAGAAACCTGCGCGGAAGAAATGTAGCGCGGGCACCTTGCCGCGGAAGGGTTGGCGGAGTGGCAGGGTTTCCAGTCCCGCACCATCGCAGGCCTACGATTGCCGTTGCTCAATCGAGCCAGACGCGGGCGGGAGTGCCCGCGCTACACCGATTCCCCCCGCACGTGCTCGGATGTGCGCTGTGGCCCCTCTGCTACGTACGGCGGTCACGGCCTAAAGTGACCCCCGTCACGGCAAGGTTTTCTCCAACCGTTGAAACTTACATCAGCGCGGCAAGAATGCAGAGAATCGCTAGAGATAGATTCAACAACTTGCGGTTCGGGAGGTTGTGGCAGCGGTGAGAAACGCAACAGGCCGGCTTTTCCAGCCTTTGTTTTCCCTCTCCGTTCACCCGCCTCGCTCGGCGCGCTAAATTACTTACTTGAGAGGATGCAATCATGAAGATGACGAAAATCGCGATGCTGATCCTGACCCTCGCAGTCGCTCTGTTCATTCTGATCCCGAGTCTGTCTTGGGCCGAAGATGGCGCCGCCCTGTATAAGGCGAAATGTGCCATGTGTCATGGTCCGGACGGGGCGGGCAAGCCGGCAGCCAAAATCCCCAGCCTGACTGGTGATGACGCGAAGGCGAAGTCGGATGCCGACCTGATTAAGTTTGTGCAGACGAACCCGAAGCACGCCGCCCCGGCAAAGGCCCTGAATGAGGATCAGCTGAAGGCCATCGTGGGCGCAGTTCGCGATCTGCAGAAAAAGTAAATAACGGATCGGCTGTTCTGCTTTGGCTTCCGTCCGGCTCTGGCCCGTGCTGGTATCGGCCGGGATGGAAGCGCGCAGGAGGTGTTGGTGTGCCGGTGTCCGGTGTAACTGGACTCATACTGAAACTAGCCGGCGGCTGCTCAGATTCAAGTGAGCGGCGAGCCCCCTCCGCAACCATGTACGGAACAGCCCGCCCGGGTTTTGCCACAAATGCAGAACCCGGGCCTATTTAGCAACGAGTGGGCGCATCCCCAGCGCCGGCTCCTGATGGCTGCTTCGCCACAGCCCCCACATCCGCCTACCCTCTGATCTGGCGGAAGCGGACGTCCTGTCCCGGAGTGGCTTGGAGACTCATTGATGAGCAAGGCTCTGTTGTATGACGCCACGCTCTGCATCGACTGCAAACAATGCGAAGGCGCCTGTGCCGAGAAGAACAAGCTGCGCTATGACGATGCGGTAGCGGCCGAAGATAAGCAATCTGAACACAAGTTTACCGTTGTGCTGGCCAAGGGTGACAAGTACATGCGCCGGTTGTGCATGAACTGCGCCGAACCAGCGTGTGCGTCGGTGTGTCCGGTGGCTGCTCTGCGCAAGACGCCGGCTGGCCCGGTGATCTATGAGGCTAGTCGATGCATGGGATGCCGCTACTGCATGGTGGCGTGTCCGTTTGGGGTTCCGAAGTATGAGTGGAACAAGCTGGTGCCGCGCGTGCAGAAGTGCACGATGTGCTCCGATTGGGTGGAGGCGGGCGAACCGACGGCGTGCGCCGCGATTTGTCCAACCGGCGCGACCAAGTTTGGCGAGCGCGACGAACTCATTGCGGAAGCGCAGCAGCGGTTGCGGGAGAACCCGGGCAAGTACGTCAACCACATTTATGGATTGAATGAGGTGGGTGGGACGTCGGTGCTGCTGCTCTCGAGCGTGCCGTTTGAGGAGTTCGGCTATCGCACCGACCTGACGCGCGATCCGCTGCCGCTCTTCACCTACCGCGTCCTGTCACGTATTCCCGATTTCATTCCCCTGGGTGGCATGGTGTTGGGCGGAGTGTGGTGGATCACGCATCGGCGCGAAGAAGTGGCGGAGGCTGAGGGCGGGCACGAGCCCACGGTTTTCTATCCGCGCCACGACGACCGGAGGACGAAATGAAGATCAAGCTGACTTTCTGGAAACTCGTCTTCTTCTTCATCATGGCGTCGGCGGTGTACGCAACCTACGTGCGATTCGCCAAGGGGCTGGGCCCGTCGACGAACCTGAGCGACCAGTTTCCCTGGGGAATCTGGATCGGGTTTGACGTGCTGTGCGGCGTGATGCTGGCGGCGGGCGGATTCACGCTCACGGCAGCAGTGCACATTTTGAATATCAAGCGGCTGCAACCGATCGTGCGGCCGACGATTCTGACCGCCTTTCTCGGCTACTTGCTGGTGTGTGTGGCACTGATGTTCGACCTGGGGAAACCGTACAACATCTGGCACCCGCTGATCATGCGGAACCCGCACTCGGTGATGTTTGAAGTTGCCTACTGCGTCATGCTGTACACGGCGGTGCTGTCGCTGGAGTTCTCTCCGATTGTGCTCGAGCATTTCAACCTGCACAAACCGCTCAAGGTGGTGCGGGCTTTGCTGGTGCCATTGGTCATCGGCGGCGTGATTCTCTCGACCCTGCACCAGTCTTCGCTCGGAACGCTGTATTTGATCATGCCAGAGAAACTGCACCCGTTCTGGTATACGCCCCTGCTGCCGGTGTTTTTCTTTCTGTCGGCCATCGCGGTAGGGCTGGCGATGACGATTTTCGAGTCGTCGATGAGTTCCAAACATTTCGGGCAACACCTGGAGTTGCCGATTATTCAGGAACTCGGGCGCGTCCTGCTGGTCGTGCTCGCAGTGTACGGAATTCTGCGGTTCGAGGATTTGCTGCACCGGGGCGTGCTGACACTCCTGTTCCGGCCCAGCTATGAAACCTACCTGTTCTGGCTGGAGCTGGTGCTGGCATTGATCCTGCCTTTGATTTTGCTGACGCAGAAACGCATCAGGACCACGGCCGGCGGGTTGTACGTGATCGCCGTACTCGTGGTGCTTGGCTTTATTACGAACCGACTGAATGTCAGCATCACGGGACTGGAATCGTCGGCGGGCGTTCGTTACATCCCGAAGTGGACCGAACTGGCCATCACGGCCGCTATTATCGCCGCCGGGTTCGCGCTGTTCGGTTTGGCGGCGAAATACCTGCCAATCTTCTCGGCGGGAGAACATCGACCGACGCTCGAAGAACCGGAGACGGCCGCACCCGCCGGGGTTTTGAGCTATGACGGAGACTGATCAAGAACGGTGGACGAGCGCTCTGGTGGACCGCTTCAGCCGCGGGCTGGGCACCAAGCTGACTGGCCTGCTGCTGGGGGCGATGCTGCTCATCTTCGGGCTGCTCAGTTACCTGACGGTGCGCCTGCATCGCCAGCATCTGGAAGCCGCCACGCTGATCAGCGCGGAACGCATCAGCGACGTCATCAAGAACAACACAACCGAATACATGCTCCGCAACGATCGCGAGGGTTTGCATCGCGCGATCTCGATGATGGCGAACGAGCCCGGCGTGATGCGGGTTCGCGTCTTTGACCGCGAGGGACACATCAGCTACTCCAGCTTACCCTCGGAGATCAATCGCACGGTCGACAAGGATGCCGAAGCCTGCTACCGCTGCCATGCCCAACAGCAACCTCTCGCCAAGCTCGATCGCCCGGACCGGTTCCGCGTATACCCCGACGACGGGCAGCGCGTGCTGGCCGTGATTACTCCCATTGAAAACAAGCCGGATTGCTCCAACGCTGCCTGCCATGCGCATCCCGCAAGCCAGAAGATTCTGGGTGTGCTCGACACCCATCTCTCGCTGGCGCGGCCCGACCAACAGCTCGCGCAAGGCACCTGGCGGATGCTCGCCTACGATGTCTTCGCGATGATTGCCATCGGTGTCCTGAGCTGGCTCTTCATCCACCGCATGATCGATCGCCCGCTCAAGCAGCTACAGGCGGGAACGCGCCGGCTAAGCAACGGAGACTTGGGATACCAGATCGATGTTAAATCCAAAGACCAAATCGGCGACCTGGCCACGTCCTTCAACCTGATGAGCCTGCAGTTACGCTCCGCCAACGAACAGATGGTCTCGTGGGCGCGCACCCTGGAAGACCGCGTCGCAGAAAAGACGCGCGAGTTGCGGAAGGCCCACGACGAAGTACTGCACGTTGAAACCATGGCCTCGGTCGGCAAGATGGCAGCCGTGGTGGCACACGAAATCAACAACCCGCTTTCCGGGATCCTGACCTATTCGAAGCTGCTCAAGAAGTGGGTCGAGAACGATGATGTAAGTAACGAAAAGCAGGATGAGGCGATCCAGTGTCTCAACCTGATCGCCAGTGAAAGCCGCCGCTGCGGCGAACTGGTGAAGAACCTGCTCAACTTCTCCCGCCAGGCGCCCATGAACGTGCAACCCACGGATATCAATCAAGTGGTGAAACAGTGCACCATGCTGCTAAGGCACAACCTGGAGATCGCATCCATTCAACTCCACGAAACATTGGCTGAGGGGTTGCCGCATCTGCAATGCGATCCGTCGCAGATCGAGCAGGTGTTGCTCGCGGTGGTCGTCAACGCAGCGGACGCCATGCCCCATGGCGGCAACCTCTGGCTGGAAACGCGCCTGTCCGGCGACGCGCGCCAGGTAGCGATCACCATTCGCGACGACGGCTCAGGCATCCCGCCCGAAGTCATGCCCAGAATTTTCGAACCCTTCGTGACCACGAAAGAGCATGGCCACGGTACCGGTCTCGGCCTCGCGGTGAGCCGCAGCATCGTCGAGCGCCACAGCGGAAAGATTGCAGTTCAATCGGAACTTGGAAAAGGAACGACCGTAACTATCACACTGCCCTTGCCGGCCAGTTTGGCCTCCGGGCCCGAACTGGTCATGGTCGGAGTTGAAACGAAAATGAGGTGAGTCCCTTGACACTACAAGGACGACTATTGATCGTGGACGACGAATTGAGCGTGCGTGACTCGCTCGCCAAGTGGTTTCACGAAGAAGGATACCAGGTCGGCACGGCCGAAGATGCCAGCGGCGCCCTGACGCGTATGGCCGAAAGCAGCTGGGACGCTGCCCTGGTCGATATCAAAATGCGTGGGACCGATGGCATCGAATTGCAGCGCCGCATGCATGAAATCGATCCCAAGCTGATCGTGATCATGATGACCGGCTACGCTTCCGTGGATACGGCGGTGACTGCACTGAAAAACGGCGCTTACGATTACGTGACCAAGCCGCTCGATCCGGACGAGATCGCGCACCTTGTCAAGAACGCCCTCTCGCACAAACGGACCGAGGAAGAGAACGTTCGTCTGCGGGAGACGGTCGCCGAAGTCGCGCGGCCGGAAGACATCGTCGGACAGAGCGTCCCCATGCAGCGCGTCTTCCACGCGATTGAAACCGTCGGACCCACCGATGCCACCGTGCTGATCACGGGCGAAAGCGGCACCGGCAAGGAACTGGTGGCTCGTGCCGTTCATCACGCCAGCCCGCGCCGCTTTCACCCGCTTGTCGTCATCCATTGCGGCGCGCTGACCGAAACGCTTCTTGAAAGCGAACTCTTCGGCCACGAAAAAGGCGCCTTCACGGGCGCGCAATACCGCAAGAAAGGCAAGTTCGAGATCGCGGAAGGCGGAACCGTCTTTCTCGACGAAATTGGCGACATCAGCCTGAAGACCCAGACCGATCTTCTTCGCGTTCTACAGGAGCACGAGATCGTGCGTGTGGGCAGTACGCAGCCCATCAAAGTCGATTTCCGGTGCGTCGCAGCCACCAACAAGAATCTTGAGCAATTGATTGAAGAAGGCAAGTTTCGTCCTGATCTTTTCTACCGCCTCAATGTTTTTCATATCGAGATTCCACCGTTGCGCGAGCGCCGCGACGATATCCCGCTGCTGGTCAATCATTTTGTCCGCAAATTTTCGCTGCAGATGAATAAGAAGATCAATCGTGTTTCCCCCGAAGCCATGGACCTGCTGCAGCAGCAGCCGTGGATGGGGAACATCCGAGAACTGGAAAACGCCATCGAGCGGGCCATGGTGGTCGCTCAGGAGCCGGAAATCTGCGACCGTGACTTCGCATTCAAAGCTGTGGCTGCAGCCGCTCCCAACGGCGGTCCCAAATCGCTGGAAGACATGGAGAAGGCACACATCCTGCGCGTGCTCGAACAGTGCAACTGGAACCAGACACGCGCGGCCGAAACCCTGCAAATCGACCGCGTCACGCTGCACCACAAGTTGAAGAGATACGGCTGGAGCAAACCCGTCGAAACGCGATGAAGACGCTCGACCTGCTGCCGATCGGAAATTTCGACGCGCGGCTGCTGCAGAATGTGGCTCCAGCCCTCGCCGATGTCTTCCGTGTGCCCTGCCGCATCGTGGGTGCGCGGCTCGATCCGCAAATTGCCTATCACACCGAACGCCAGCAGTATCACTCGTCGGAAATTCTGCAGGCCATGCAGGAGTACGCCGCCAATGGCGCCTGGCGCGTGCTGGGCGTGACGGGCGTCGATCTCTACATCCCGATTCTGACCTTTGTTTTTGGTGAAGCACAGATGGGCGGGCCCTGCGCCGTGGTGTCGTTCCATCGCCTGATGCAGGAGTTCTACGGGTTGCCGGCAGACCCGACGATCCTGATCGAGCGCTTGGTGAAGGAATCCGTGCATGAGGTGGGTCACACCTTCGACCTGACCCACTGCGATGACTATGCCTGCGCCATGGCGCCATCGCATGCGGTGGAGTGGATTGATTTGAAGGAAGTGACGCTCTGTGGCAGTTGCCAGAGCCGGGCGCTGGAAGCAGTGGGGTAAGAGTCCAACACGCAAGGCTCGGATTTTTGCACCTTCTAAACGATTGTCATCAACAACAAATAGTGCATAGGTTCTTCGCTGGGCTCAGAGTTTGTGACTTTTTTGATTTTTCTGCGTTTTTGGCTTTGTACGTACTGTGCTTGCAATGCCAAGTTTTCGCGAAATCAATAAAGTCACAAACTCTCAGGATGACAGATGTAGAAGGATGACAAATGTTGGTGCGTTCCAGAAAATAAGCCTCGCCTTACCGCTTCTCAATCACCTTCCGAATCCGTTCGACAGCCCAGTCAATTTCGTCGCGAGTGATGGTCAGCGGAGGCGCGATCCGGATTACGTGATCGTGCGTCTCCTTGCAGAGGATGCCTTCTTCTTTCAGCGCTTCGCAGTACGGACGCGCTTGGCCACGAAGTTCGATGCCGATCCAGAGGCCGCGGCCGCGGACTTCCTTCAGCTCCAGGCTGCGCAATGTTTGTAGCTGCGCAAGGAAATAGGCGCCCAATTCAGCCGAGCGCTCGGACAGTTTCTCTTCCACCAGCACACGCAGCGCGGCGCGCGCCACTGCACAGGCCAGCGGATTGCCGCCGAACGTGCTGCCATGATCTCCGGGATTGAAGACGCCGAGCACCTCTTTGGAGGCGAGCACAGCCGAGACCGGATAGAAGCCGCCGGAGAGCGCTTTGCCGACGATGATCGCATCCGGACGGACGCCTTCGTGCATGTAAGCGAAGAGTTTGCCTGTACGCCCGAGACCTGACTGGATTTCGTCAAGGATGAACAGCACGCGATTCTGCTGGCAGATCGCCGCCGCTTCCTTCAGGAATCCTGCCGGCGGAATGACGATGCCGGCCTCGCCCTGGATAGGTTCCACCAGAAACGCGCAGGTATTCGGTGTAATCGCAGCGCGCAGGGCGGCCGCATCGCCATAGGGAATGATCTTGAACCCCGGCGTAAAAGGACCGAAACCGTCGCGGTACTGATCGTCACTCGAGAAGCTGACAATGGTCACCGTTCGGCCATGGAAATTGTTGGCGCAGACAATGATCTCGGCCTGGTTTTCGGGGATGCCCTTCACGTTGTGTCCCCACTTACGCGCCGCCTTGACCGCAGTTTCCACGGCCTCGGCGCCCGAATTCATCGGCAGCGCCATATCAAACCCGGTGAGATCATGCAGTTCCTTGTAGAGCAAAGGCAGCTGATCATTGCGGAACGCACGCGAGGTCAGCGTGACTTTGCGCGCCTGCGCGAGCATGGCTTCAAGGATCTTGGGATGGCAGTGCCCCTGGTTCACGGCTGAGTAGGCGGCCAGGCAATCGAGATACTTCTTGCCATCGACGTCGTATACCCAACATCCCTGGGCGCGCTCGATGACCACGTCGAGCGGGTGATAGTTGTGGGCTCCGTATTGTTCTTCGAGCTGGATGAAGTCCTGGGATTGAGTCTTTTCTTCCATTAAGGGCATTTGATCTCCAAGAAGTTGCTAGTTGCTGGTTTCTAGTTGCTAGTCTTCAGACGCCGCACAGACTAGAAACGAGCAACGACGAAACTAGAAACTCTCAGCTGCCTACTGCTCCAACAGCATCGTCAGCAACGCCATGCGCACGTAAAGTCCATTGGTTGCCTGCCGGAAGTAGAGTGCTCTGGGATCGCTGTCGACGGTCTTGTCCAGCTCCACGGTGCGGGGGAGCGGATGAAGAATCATCGCATCCGGCTTCATTCTTTGCAAAACCGAAGAATCGATTGCATAGTTTCGCAAAATGGGTTGATTGGCGACGCGGGCGGGATGAATGCGGGTCTGGTAGACCACGTCCACTTCCCCGACAACTCTGTTCATGTCCGACTCGATTTCATATCGCACGTTATGCCGGTCCAGATAATCCAGAATGTCGGGCTTCATCTGCATCTCAGGCGGGCTGACGAAGAAGATGCGAATGCGTTCGAACTTAGCCAGTAAGTACGCAAGGGAGCGGACGGTTCGCCCCTGGTCGAGTTCGCCGATAAAGGCCACGCTGAGCCCATCCAGCGGACGCATGCGGTAGATGGTGTACAGATCGAGCAGCGCCTGGGTAGGATGCTGGCCACCCTTGCCGTCGCCAGCGTTGATCACGGGCACCGCGGAGACCGCAGCTGCGCGCCGAGCGCCGTCTTCTTCATGATGCCGGATCACAATCACGTCGGCGTAGCCGCTGATGATGCGGATCGAGTCTTCAACCTGCTCGCCCTCGACCTCCGACGAGAACGCGTGAGCCTGCTCGGTGGAAAGCACGCGGCCGCCGAGACGATGCATCGCGGCTTCAAACGAGAAGCGTGTGCGCGTGGAAGGCGCGTAGAACAACATGGCCATGATGCGCTGCTGGTAGTCGAGCGAGCCGCCACGCGCCACGATGCGCTCCATCCCCCGCGAGCGGCCGAACAACTCCATCAGCAAAGGGAGCGTGAACTGCTGGGATTCAACTACGTGGCGCAGCTTCATCGAGGCAGGTTCCAGACCAAAGTGTAGGTCTTTCTGCTCCGCCAATCCATCGAATGCCGTTAGAGCGTGATTCATCTTCACCGGACACTCACCTTCTCCGGCGCGCCGTTGCCAAGCGCCGGCGCTGCCGCCCCCGGCAGAATGCGGGTTCCCGCTCTGCCCGCGACTGCTTCGCAAAGATGCTCGTACGAACTGATGATGACTTCCTGGCCGCCACTGTGCAGGAAGCGCAACGCCGATTCCACTTTCGGTCCCATATTTCCGGGGGGGAAATGTCCGGCTCGATAGAAGGCTTCCAACTCTTCTGCCGAAACGCAAGTGAGCGGGCGCTGCGTTGGCTTCTTGAAGTCCAGATAAACGTAGTCGGTATCGGTGGAAATGGCAAAGATGCCGACGCCTAGTTCGGAAGCCAGCAAGGCGGAAGCCCGGTCTTTGTCGATCACCGCCTCCACCCCTTGGAACCCGCCATTCGCCCGCACCACCGGAATCCCGCCACCGCCGCAGGCAATCACCAGCACGCCGGCATTCACCAACTCGCGGATCACTGCCATCTCGACAATTTCGACCGGTTCGGGCGAAGGCACCACGCGCCGGTAGCCGCGCGCCGCATCTTCGACAATCGTCCAACCGAGCAGACGTTTCTTTTCCTCCGCATCCGCTCGGGAATAAAAGGGGCCAATGGGCTTGGAAGGATGCTCCATCGCCGGATCGCTCGCGGAAACCACCGTCTGCGTGACCACGCTGATCACCGGCACCGGTATGGCCGCCGCGGCCAACTCGCGCTGCAAAGCCTGCGCGAGCAGATAGCCAATCTCACCCTGGCTGGCCGCGCCGCAAACGTCCAGCGTCTGTCCCGGAACCTGGTCGGATGCGCGCTCAGACCGCAGTAACTGCGCCCCCACCTGCGGCCCATTTCCGTGTGTGATGACGATCCGGTAGCCTGCGCGAACCAGCCCCACGATCGCCCCTGCCGTGCGGCGAGCATTGCTCAGCTGTTCGGCGACGGTTCCCTTCTCTCCCGCCCGGATGAGGGAGTTGCCACCGACGGCGATGAGGATCGAGTTCACGACAGTTTCTTGTTTCTAGTTTCTGGTCGCTTGTTTACGATCTGAGGTCCCGAAGACCAGTTGCGCAACCCGGTCAAGAGCCTACCCAAGTCGGAGATACAGGCGAGTAGTTCCTTGGGTGTTTCCTCAGGGATGTATCGCAAGAAAACGGCCAGCTCAATCTGCGTTTCAACCTCAGCTAGAGAGCCCCGAGCTGTGCTGATAAAGTACCCAAACTCGCGCTGGCTGTTCCTTCCCGCGTCCTCGGCAAGATTGCTCGGGATCGAGACCGCAGCCCGACGAAGTTGGCTGCTCAGGCCGTAAACCTCGTGCTTTGGAAAGGAGTTGGTCAAAACGTAGACTTGCCTTGCCAACTCCATCCCTTTCTGCCAAGCGACCAAATCGCGGTGTCCGCGCATGCGGCCCTCCACCAGAAACGAGCAACTAGAAACGAGAAACTGACGCTCTCACTCGTGCAGCACCGACGCTCTGAGCGCCTCCGCTACTTTTGGCTTCATCAACTCGACCAGGATCGCCTTCTGGGCGTGCAAGCGGTTTTCGGCTTGCTGAAAGACCACGGAGTGCACGGAGTCGATCACGTCGGCCGTGACTTCCTCTTCCCGATGCGCGGGCAGGCAGTGCATAAAAATGGCATCGGGCTTGGCGAGTTGGAACAATTTAGTGTTGACCTGATAGGGACGGAAAGTCTTGGCGCGTTGTTCCTTCTCTGCTTCCTGACCCATACTGGTCCAGGCGTCGGTGTAAACCACGTCCGCGCCGCGGACCGCCTCAACCGGATCGTTGGTGACGGTGCACGTCCCGCCGGTGCTCTGCCCACGTTCGGTGGCCCACCGAATAGCCGCCGCATCGGGTTCGTACTTTGGAGGCGTTGCCACCCACATCTTGGCTCCTAACTGGGCGCCTGCAAACATCAGCGAGTGAGCAACATTGTTTCCATCGCCCACGAACGCCACCTTGAGCCCAGCCACTTCGCCCTTCAATTCGAGGATCGTCAGGTAATCGGCCATCGCCTGGCAGGGATGGGAGTAATCCGTAAGGCCATTGATGACGGGGATGCCCGCGTGTTCTGCCATTTGGTCGACGATCTCGTGGGCAAACGTGCGGATCATGATGCCCTGTACCATCCGTTCCAGATTCTTGGCAACGTCGTACACCGATTCGCGCTTCCCGAGATTGATTTCCGCTGGAGACAAATAGAGCGCGAACCCGCCTAGTTGATGGATTCCCACATCGAAGCTGACGCGCGTCCGCAAGGAAGGCTTCTCAAAGATCAGCGCCAGAGTCTGGCCCTTCAGAGAGTCCGCGAAGAGTTCCGGATTCGACTTGATCAGTCGCGCCAGTTCGATGAATTCGCGAATCTCGTTTGGAGTGAAATCCCGGATCGATAGAAAATCGTTGCGAAGCATTGTCTGCAACTCCTAGCTCATGGCTCTTGGCTCTTGGCTTCTAGCTCGCGGCTCGCATCTCCTAGCCGCCTTTCCTGAAAGCTAGGAGCTGACAGCCCAGCGCTTCTACACATGCACCAGCCGTTGCTTCTCCACTTTCTGGACAAACTCAGCGATCAATTCTGTGACGCCGTGCGGCCCGCGCTCTTCAATTTCGTAACCGACGCGCACCGTTGGATGCTTGATGTTCAGAATGCGTCCCAGATCGACCGGCGTCGCGATCACCACCAGGTCGCATGGTGTACGGTTGATGGTTTCTTCCAGCTCGTGCCGCTGCATGTCGCCGTATCCCATGGCCGGCAGCAGAGTCGTCATGTGCGGATATTTTTCGAACGTCGAACGGATCGAACCGACCGCATACGGACGAGCATCCACCAGTTCGGCGGCGCCGTTTTGCCGTGCCGCCACCACGCCCGCGCCGTAGCACATTTCACCGTGGGTGAGGGTTGGTCCGTCCTCCACCACCAGCACCCGCTTGCCGCAAATCTTCGCCGGATCGTCAACCGACACCTGACAAGCCGTTTCGATCACCCGCGCACCGGGGTTGGCATGCTCGATGTTTCTGCGCACGGTCGCGACGTTCTCGGGCGCAGCCGTGTCCACCTTGTTGATCACGACCACCTGTGCCCGCCGCAGGTTGACTTCGCCCGGATAGTAGGAAAGCTCATGCCCCGGCCGATGCGGATCGGCCACCACGATCTCCAAGTCCGAAACGTAAAACGGGGTGTCGTTGTTGCCGCCGTCCCATAGAATTACGTCCGCTTCCTGCTCCGCCTGCCGCAGGATCTTCTCGTAGTCCACGCCGGCATACACCACCGTCCCGTGCACGAGGTGTGGTTCGTACTCTTCGCGTTCTTCGATGGTGCAGTGGTGGCGCTCCAGATCGGCCAGCGTCGCAAAGCGCTGCACCGCCTGAGCCGCTAGATCCCCGTAGGGCATGGGATGGCGAATGGCCACGACCTTCAGTCCGGCCCGCCGTAGTTCCGCCGCCACCTTCCGCGACAGCGGACTCTTCCCGCACCCCGTTCGCACCGCGCAGATGGATATCACCGGCACCGACGACTTTAACTGGGTGTGCTGGGCGCCGAGCAACCAGAAGTCTGGGCCCGCCGCCAACACCCGGGATGCAAGGTGCATCAGCGTCTGATGTGAGACGTCGCTGTACGAAAAGACAACCACGTCGATCTCCTGCTCGCGAATTAGCTTTTCGAGGTCTTTTTCTTCCGCGATCGGAATGCCGTCGGAGTATCCCGGTCCGGCCAACTCCGCCGGATAACGCCGTCCAGCGATGTCGGGAATCTGGGTTGCCGTGAAGGTAACAACTCGGTACAGGGGATTGTTGCGAAAGACCACATTGAAGTTATGAAAATCGCGACCAGCTGCACCTAGAATGAGCACTCGCTTCATGATTTCAGTCCTCTCCGACCCCGCGATTACTCTCTATGGTCGCGCTCGTGTGGGCAGGCAGGCTGTGAGGGGTATCACAATGGACTGTGTCGCCTGACTGTTGACGAAGTGATTAATGCCGATGATTCGTCGCTCGCGACCAGGTCTCGTCAGCGTCAGGCGCACACTCACCATTGGCCAGCCACCGTCCCCGAGATAAGTCCACGTCGTTGCAAGTCAGTAACTACGGTCTCGCGGCTGAAGGAACATCGGCCTTTCGCAGTGCACAACGATTGCCATCTTTTTGGCCAAACTCCCGCAAACGGGAAGACTGGACCCAGCCGATGTTGCAGAAATGTGCGAACCCATCCTGTACCGCACCCTTCCGCTCGCTGCGCGAAGGCAAGTTGTTTCTAGCGGAAACTCTCCCCCAGGACTCCAGCCAGCCGTTTGACGGGAACCGCCGCAAGATGCGGCATCGGGAACACTTCTGGCTCTGTAACGATTGCGCCACCCAGTTCACACTCCGCTTCGACGCGGAACGCGGAATGCTGACGGTGCCCCTGATCGAGTATGCTGCGCCACGCTTCCTGACTCGTGCCGCGGGCGAGGGGTGTTGAATGGGGAACGAAGCGCTCGACCGTCGTCGGCTATCCCGCTTCCCATGCGCGGTGTGTGGGATCGAAACCCAACAGAGCGCCAGCTGGTTCCTGGTGGCCGAGAACCGCTGGGTCGATCGCCTCAAGATCCTTTCCTGGCACCCGGTCCTGGCCGCGCAGAACGGCCTGCTAACCGTCTGCAACCGGCAACATCTCAGGATGCTGCTCATCCACTGGTTGACCAGAGCCAACCTCGAGTTCCAGGCCGACCGCCATCCGGCCGGGCGCATCCCGCGTGAGAGCCTGACGGAAGCCGAGCTGGCTCCCCTTGCAGTGGACCAGTTCGTGGGAGAACTCGCTGTTCACCGCGAGTCCCTCTCCCGCGCCTGGACCGGATCCCCGGAAACACTGGAGTGCATTTTGAACGCCCTCCTTACCGACGTTGAACCCAAAACGCCGGCCCTGAAGTCATCTGCGTGCGACGTGTCCCCCGATTACTACCGCGAGTTGGCCTTTCAGTAAAAGGCGCCGGCAGAGTCTAGCTCTGCCGGCGCTCCCGCCAAGCCTTCCAGTCTTTTTCCAAGGCCGCCGCCATTGCCTCGGCTGCCCTGAGCAACCAGTTCCCTTTTCTTTTCCGAAAGTCTTTCAGGATCGCTTTCCGCTTTTCCTTCGTGCCTAGATGAATATTCGCCGTCTCGTACCCCATGGCCTCCAGCAGCCGGAGTTCGCCACGGCAACTTCCCAGGGCCTCCAGCTCAATGCGCGAGCAGTGCGGCGACAAACGCCGCACGATCCAACGTCCGCGCAGCTGCACGTACGGATCGGGACAACGCACCGCCCGCCGCAGTACAGCCGAGTACAGAATCTTTCCCGGCGCACGTTTGGGATTGAGCCAGTGCAGCGAGGAAGGCACCTGTGCTTTGGCCTCCCGCGCCACTCGTCCACCGTTCCAGTCGGCGATCGCCACCAGCCGCGCATGTCCCAGGCTTCCCAGACCCGCCACCCGACGTGCCCAACGGTAGTGCAGTCCCGGCTCCGGCATCATGCGCTCGATCGCCTTGCGCGCGCTCTCCGGCACGCCGCTTCTGAGCGTAGGCAGGCGATCCATCTTCCCCCAGAACACAACCGGGTCGCGCAGCTTGCTTTCGGCAATCGAGCGCAGCCACCCGTGCTCCTCGCCCAAAACAAAGGGACGCCCGCCTTCCCGAAGCCCTCGTTCATAGCCCTCCAGGATGGCTTCGGTCGACTGTTTCGCCTTCATCGCCAGGCGCTCTTCGCGCCCAGCCACGACGGCACTCGTCGCCAGCCGCACCAGGTCCAGCGTGTAGGGGAACAAACTCACTTCATCGAAATCGTTCACGCCCCATACCAGCCGCCCATCGGTGTCGCGCCACGTCCCAAAGTTCTCCACGTGCAGATCGCCCACCGCCAGGATATGGGGCGCGTGCCCCAACTCGGGACACACCTCCGGCCACACCTGCACCCAGCGATAAAACGTGGCCCGCAGAAACGGGAACAGGCTCTCGGCCATATGCTCGTGCTTGAGCCGCAAATCAGGACCCACAATCCGAATATGCCGCTCCAGCCACTCTTCAAACTTCTTGGTCGCTTTTACGATATTCATGAGTGCGCTCGCAACGATAGAAAGGGAAACGGCGGCGTGTCAAGTTGCGCTCCCGGCGCTCATGCTCTGCTCGAACGGACAATTGGACCCTCCCCCTGGTAATCCCCAAGGCGTTGAAGATCGCTAATCTCCGAACTCGCGGCGCCGAAAGCTTGACTAGGGAGATCTCTTCCTCATGCGCCATCTCTGTCTTATCGTCCTGGCAATCCTGATGGCCAGCGCGGCCAGCCTTGCGCAAGTTGCAGGGCCCAGTGACCAGGAGACGATTCGCCTGCTGATCCAACAGGTCAAGGAACTTCAAGAAAAGATGAGCGCTCTGGAAACCAAGCAGCCACAGCCCAGCGCCAACTTCGATCCATCAGTGCAGGTTCAACCTCTGGAAGACTCCGCAAGCACCATGGCGCCCCGAACCGAAATCCCCCACGAAGTGGGGCGAATCCAGTGGCGTGGATTTGGAGAAGTCGACTACAAGGTCCTCAATCAACGTACCCCGGAACTCGGAACGTCCGGCTTCGTACCCGGCTCCGCAGGTAATTTCTATACTGGTGCCTTGGATCTACTGTTGACATCG
>Ga0075030_100001025_pt1 | contig 25110 bp, 26 predicted proteins | sample LitLauG_LLR_2012_FD_71393 | JGI IMG/M metagenome (GOLD analysis project Ga0075030, IMG submission 71393) | Freshwater sediment microbial communities from Pennsylvania, USA - Little Laurel Run_MetaG_LLR_2012 | ecosystem: Environmental > Aquatic > Freshwater > Creek > Sediment | place: USA...
GGGCCAGGGACTATCTGCGGGCGCTGGAGAAACACTACGAGGGCCGCCAGAAGACCATGGCCCAGCGGCTCAACGTCACCGAGACCTGGCTAAGCCGCTATCTCGATCTGGCGCGGTTGCCCGCGGCACTCATGGGAGCCTTCTCAAACCAGCAAGACCTGAAGATCAAGCACGTCACCCAGCTCAAACCCCTTCTCAAACCCGATGATCGCCGCCAGCGCATGCTGGATGAAGCCCAAAGGATTGCCGACAACCGAACAAGCGGGGAGGGCGGTCCGGTCACGCCGCAGGACGTGATCCGCAAACTCGCTCAGGCGGCCGACGCCCCCAAAAGGTCAGGATCCCCCAAGAAGTCAGGAAAGACCCCAGCCGAGGTTATCTCGACCTCATCGGGGCGTGGGGTGATCCGCCTGGACAGCCGCAAGCGCAACGAGGTCGCGCTCACGCTCCTCCTCGCCGGCGGAACATCGCGCGAGGACGTGGTCGAGGCCTTCAACGCTGTTCTGGCCCGCTGCTTTCCCTGACCGGGCGCAGGCTCCGACATCAGGTGTCGGTCAATGGGCGAAGGGCAGGGGCCGACGCCTCATTCTACGTCCCCCCAAGTCCACGAGCCAGAGCCCGCCTTTTGTCGACCCGCCCGCCGACGCCGCTTTTGGAGCTTCAACAGATCGACCGGATTTAAAGGGGTCTCCGGCAGCAGACGTTCGAGGCGGGACAACATTCGAAGGGCTCGCATACATCGCAAGAGACTGGCGAGTTGGACCGAAGAGCCGTCCTCCAGCCGCTCGACGGTGCGCTTCGAGACGCCAGCCTCGGCGGCAAGGCCGGCTTGTGTGACACCACGCGCCAGCCGGACATCGGCCAGGCGCCGACCGAGTTCGGTGAGGATCGCGTCATCTGATAGAAGATCGTCGAACATCATAATTCGCCATTATCGGCGAATCGTCGGCTATTTTCCAGCATATTCGCCATACTTGGCGAGTTATGACCGAACGGAACTGCTCACCCACCCCTTCGGATCGAACCGGCTAAGCTCGCGATAAGCGACGCCTATCCGCCTCGGCGCCGAGGCCCGCCGATGCAGGCACGCCCGAGTCAGCCTGCGCGTGCCATCCTCGTCGCCGGCCAGATACTGCACCGTGCGTCCCCCAGGCCCGATGCGCCCGAAGGTCACTTCCACCAACCAATCGCCCAGCAGGTCCTGGCCGGCCTCGACGCGATAGGCGCGCCAGTGATTGCGGGCCGGATCGCAGGCATGGAGCAGGGTCGAAAAGGCAACATTCATGGCGGCATGTTCGGCAAACGGTCGAGGCGACCAGTCGTGCGAACATACCATGAACTTGATTCGCCGGCCAAGCCGAAAGTCATTGACTCTACTAACTTTCTCTCAGACTTGCCGAGACTTCCGGGCCTGACCCCATCACCGCCACCCGCAGCGTTTGCGATCGGCGTGCAACAGAGTGTCGAAGTGGCAGATGGCCCCGGCATCGAGCAGGAAGGGCGCGTGATTGGTTTCCTCGACGCTGACGAGTTCCGCGAGGATTTCCTCCGGCGTCCAGAGGTCGGCGACGCTCTGCCAGCGACCGACCGCGCTGAAGTGTTCGGCGTGCTCCAGAACCGAAAAAGCCATGCCCAAAGTCGCCATCGTCATCACCTCGAGTTTGCGAGGATCACGGCCAATCCCGCGATCTGGAGACCGGTCAGGACGGGAGAGGGGGAGGGGACACAGGTCGTGGATGGTGGAAACCGGTCTGCACGGGCGTAGCCCTTGAGGAAGACCGGAGGCTCCGCCGACCACGCCCCGTCAGGGGTCGCCTTTGGCCAGGCCCACCCGTCCTATTGTCGATGGATTGATCGCGTCTTGGCTGTGACCCCGCCCAAACCGCCGATGACGCTGACAGCTCTGGGTCTCACTGGCTGGGGTTGGAATTCGCCGCTCAGCGGGGTTGGTCAGTGACGCGCAAGCCGCGCTTGTGTGGCTCGTCCCGAGAAGAACGACAGGGGAGGGGGCACGCCAAACGCTGGCGTCATGGCGTGATCCATGAGGAATCTTGTACCGAGCGCGCGCTGACGGGTCCGTACGAGGCTATCGGTCTGGTCGCGGCGACCCTTGTGTTGAACAAGCGGAAATCGCCACCTGGCGCCGCTGTGGATAAGTAGCCCAAGGCCAAGAGGACCCCCGCCCGGTTTCCCAAGCGGGGAGGGTGGTCATTCAATGTCCGGTTCATAGGCCGATACACGATCGAAACTTGCCGGATGGGGCGGTGCCGTCCGCTACTTGCCTTGGGTGCGCCACCAGGCGATGCGTTCCTCGCGTGAGCCGTTCGCGAGCTTCAGCAGCAGATCGCCGTGGCAGGCTTGCGGCGCGCAAAAGCAGACGAGGTCGCGATCCCGCAGCTCGTCGATCTGGCGCAGGAGGTCGGGCCGGGTCGCCAGATAGCCTTCATGCTTGCGCACGACGTCACCGCGATCGCCGTCGGGGCCGATGCGGAACGGATTGCCCCATTTCGTGCCTCGGCCGATGTAGACGGCGCCGGCCGACGGGACGCCGTGGTGCTTGTTCAGGACCTTGTTGCACATGATCATGTCCTCGTGGGCGCCGGAAGAAGAAAACCCCGCCCGGTTTCCCGGGCGGGGGAGGGCGGTCAGCTCTCGTCAGCCGCCTCGCGCTTGTCGCCGCGGGGATCGACGTAGATCCCGTGCTCCCAATCGGAGGTGGCGATCTTGGTGGTGTAGCGCTTGACGCCTTCCTTGTCGGTGTAGTCCTCGGTGCGCAGGGTCCCGTCGATGCGGATGAGGTCGCCCTTGCGAACCGTGTCCTTGATGACCTGGGTGTCGGCGGGCCGGAAGGTCTCGACGGTGTGCCAGGTGGTGCGCTTCTTGCGTTCGCCGTCGGCCATCCAGCTTTCCTCGGTGGCCAGGCGGAAGGTGGCGACCTTGCCGCCGTTGTTCAGAGTGCGGAACTCGGGATCGGAACCGACGCGGCCGCGAAGTTGGATCTTGTTCATCTTAAATGTCTCCTAAGGTCTGTCGGAAGGTTCCGACCGGCTCGCGGTCATCCGCGATCACGCCAAGACTTCAGGGAGGGCGCTCCAGGGACCGGTTCAGGGCCGATCGGTTTGGAAACCGGCCTGCACAAGCCCTTGCGCGGAAGACCGGAGGGTCCAATCGGGTCGCCTCGCCGCAGGCGGGGTCGCCTTGCACCGGGTCCGCGCCCGACCGTTAATTGCGTGATTGATTGCGGATGACCTCGCGCCGGATCGATCCCATTCAGGCCTCAGGAAGACTTGAGAGGCAAGATCCCCGAAGGCCGTGAGGCTGATCCCGCCCCCGCACCGTCCATCGGCCAGGGGTTGACCCGCCAGGGCCACAAAAGCCCAACCGCCATACGCGAACCGAACGCCCCGCTGACTCTCGGTCGCCCGAAGCTGCCGATATCCGTGCATCATCGACGACGGTCTGGCGCCGCCCTGGTCCGACGGCGCCCGTTACCGAGCGCCAAACCGACGCCAACAATCGCCACCGCCCTGTTGTTACCCCGCGGGAGACCCGGATTCGTAGCCAGCGCGCGACTTGCATCAGCCGGCCTCCGTGACCGCCCGCCCACGCCGAGTGGGCGGGGAGGGGGACTCTTGGCCGTCAAAAGGCTCGCAAAAGCCCCAGCGAGCACCGTGGAGCCATTTTCGTAACATGGTCGGACCGGAGAGGCGACAACCGCCGACAAGGGTGCAACGGCGCGTTGCGGCGGCGCGCGGCGCGTACGGCTCAGGACCGTGAGAACCTCGTGTGTTAGACTTCGCCGCCAGCGCTGCGGTCAATCGGCTAATGGGAGACCCCAATGACAAGGACTCTGAGCCTGATCTTCATGTTCTTGGCTTACGCGACGATTGCTCACGGTCGCGACATCAAGTTGACGATATATGATGACGGCGTTGCTTGTCCTGGAAACTGCGACGCTCACGTTGTGTTGAACAACCGCGACAACGGGACTCGCTATGCCTACCGTGTGGGCGCCACTCGTTCCGCACCTCAAGCATGTATTTTGGGGCAAGAGTGCGAGATTTGTTTCGGCGAGGCGGACACAAGCTGCATGGTGGCGCGTTACCGGGGAGGAGGACCGCCCGTCGGCACCTTTGATTTCACGCCGGCTTTCTACCAGGTGAACTGTGCGAAGGTTTCGATCCCGGCAGCGCTTCGGAGGCAGTGCGGGGCGCTCGATCGCGCGGTCCGGGCTTTTGGTTACGACACGAGGGTCAATTGCTTTGCGGCGCCCCAGAATCCGAAATGCGTCGCCGTCATTGCTGCGTCTAGTGCGGCGCAAAAGTCGGACATGCCAAAGCGGCTGGCTTGCCTGAGCGAGGGCGAGTCCGCGTACAATCGGTCCCAAGTCGATGCGAAAGAACGGCGGGCACTGGACTGCAACTACTCCGAATTGTCGCTTGGCGGTTCCGGCGCGAAGAGGTGGAAACTGCTTCTGCCGGCAGCCTGCCGACCAGGCACGTCGGTGGACAAATTCGGTCTCGACTGCTGTTCGGCGGACGAAAGGTTCGCGGCAAGCAATCATCCGGAATGCGCGGCATTTTATCCGCGCTAACAGAGGTTGGGTGCCTGCAACGAAGTGGCGGGCGGCGGCTTTCGCCGCCGCCCAGGCCGCCCCTACGGCCTCGCTTTGAGCGCGATGTGCGGCACGCCCCGCTTGGCGGCTTCCTGGGCGAGATTGAGCGCCGGCCCGAACGGCGTGCTCTCGGCGACGCCGCTCGTCTCCAGCGTGGCCGCCAGTGTGAGGACATGCACCGGATCGAGCGCCATCATCTCGTCGTTGGCCCGGAACGGCGCGGACCGCCCGTGCCTGTTGAAATCCGCTTTCGCCAGGACGATCGTGACACGCTTCTGCTGGGCCCAGCGCATGGCGATCTTCTCGGCGCCGTGCAACCCGGTCGTCACAAGCGCCATCGTCGGGTAGGTTTCCTTGGCCCAGTTGAGAGCATCGAAGATTCGGCTGGCGTCCAGCGGCCCGACGGCCTGCGGCGAGGCCCGGAAGGCGACGATCACCGCGCCCGGCGTCGTGGCGGCATGGCGGGCGGCCTTGTTGGAGCGGATGGCCTCCTTGGCGTCCATCAGGGCGGCCGTGGTCGGGCTCTGGCGGATGTAGCCTTTCCAGGGGCTCCACACCTCGCCCGTGGCCACGGTGAACGCCGCCGCCGCCGCGTCTCTGATCTTCTCGACCGCGGCGAGCGCCGCGTCACAGGCCCGCGCCTTGGCCGTGGCCTCCTGCAACTCGGTGTCGGCCACTTCCGATCCGTCGAAATCCCGCACGCCGCGATTGATCTCGTCGCGGGCCTTGTCGGCAGAGCGTTCGATCCGCTGGGCGGCGGTGTGGAGGCCGCCCAGGAGGCCTTCGGCGATCAGCAGATGATCTTCCAGAGGGGTATCGAGCATGACATCCAGGAGTTCCTGCATCATGGCCGTTCCGACGTGGCTCAAGGCCTCGTCCTGCGGATATTGCCGCCCTTCCGTCGTGTCGAAACCAAAGCCGTTCGATGATGATGAAGAAGAAAACATGTCTGTGTTCCTTTGTTGAAAGTCGAAGCCGCTGCTCGGGAATCGAAAGTGAGCTTCGATGTGTCTGAGGGAGCGCGCCGTGGGCCTCGGCAGTCACCGAGGACCCCGGCTCTGCCGCCGGGGGCGGAGGGGATAAGGCGCAGCCGTTGACTTCCGGGGTGGCGCGCTAGGATCGGACACACGCAAGCGCACCCTAACTTCGTCCTTGGGAGCGAAGTTCGTGGGGGAGGGGGCTTCAGATCAGGCCCAGCGCCTTGAGGCTGGTCACCCCGTCGCGGCCGACAACGATATGGTCGTGAACGCAGATCTGCAGCGGGCGGCCCGCCTCGATGACCTGCCGCGTGATGGCCACGTCGGCGCTCGAGGGCGTCGGATCGCCGCTGGGATGATTGTGCACCAGGATCAGCGCGCTGGAGCCCACTTCGAGGGCCCGGCGGATCACCTCGCGGGGATAAACCGGGGCGTGGTCGATCGTCCCCCGGTTCATCACCTCGTCGAGAATGATGGCGTTCTTCTTGTCCAGGAAGATCACCCTGAACTGCTCGCGTGTCTCCGCCGCCATGGCGACCTTCACATAGGCGAGCAGGGAGGACCAGGAACTGGTGACGATGCGCTTGCGGGTCTCCCCGCGGGTGATGCGCACCGTCGCCTCCTGGACCAGCATGAGATCGACGACGTCGTCGCGGTCCATGCCCTCGATGCCGCCCAGGGCGAATTCGTCGGCGCCGAACACGCCGGCCAGGCCGTGAAACCGCGCCAGCAACGTGCGGGCCACCTTCTCGGGGTTCGCGCAGCGCAGACTGGCGCTCAGCAGACGCAGATCATCCAGGCCGCCCAGGTGGCTGGGCGTCGTCCACGGGCCGTGGCGGCGGGATTCGGGCTGGTCGCGGAATTTGAGGGGAACGACGGACATGGGGAAGCTCCAATGACCCTCCTCCTGATTGAGGGGGCCGCCAGGGCCCGTCTCCGCTCCGTTCTCCGCTCTGGGCGGCCCCGCCTCGGCGACGCCGCCCGTCGCGATCAGATCCGGTCGGCTGACCCTGACAATCTTGCCGCCAGCCGCGCGAGGCCGCCCGCCTCGACCGCCGAAAGCCACTCTCGCGGCGTCATTGCCGGATTTTTCAACCGCGCCCGCATGGCGGCCGCAGCGTCGAGGAATCCTTCCCTATCGGCGTCGAAGATATCGCAGAGGACGTCGTCGGGGGATCGAGCCGCGATGCCGTATCCGTTCAAAGCCGACGCCGGAAAATCCTTCAAATTACGGGTCACGATGACGGTCGCCCCGGCGCCCACAGCGGCCGCAAGGACATGGCGGTCTTTCGCGTCGGGAAGCTGGACCTGGCCAAGCGCCTTGCGTGAAACCGGAGCGCGCCAGTCGGGCACGGCTGTCCGCATGAGCTGAAGAATCTTGGGCCCATTCGCGGATAGCTGAGGATATAGCCTTGCCCAGACTTCGCGGAACTCCGCTTCGATCGGGAGGCTCCAGTGGATCGGCAAGCCACGCTTGCCTAATTCGAGGAAGAAATCTCTTTGAAAATATGGAATTAGAACATTCGTATCGAGTATATACCTGGTGATCATTGGAAACGGGCTTTCTGCGCAGCTGCGCGATTATTTCATCGTCATGGTAAATTAGCCTCACAGGGTGAGTTAGTGTGCAGGGTGAAGCGCCGCCGAGCGGCGATGTTGTCAGATCATCTCATCGGCAAAGCTCCCGTTCTCCCGAGCATGACGGATCGCGTCCTGGCCCAGGGCTGTTAGTTCGTCCATCGCCGCGTTCTGGTCGCGGCGAAGCGTTTGCTCGAACGCCATCAGGTCGGCCAGGCGCACACGTCTATGTTTGCCGGGCTTGCGAAACGGGATGCGGCCGTCATCCATCATCTTGACGACCGTGGGACGCGACAGCTTCAGGAAGGCGGCGGCCTCCTGCGTGCCGATCTCCTCGTCCGACGTCGAAACCAACGGGGTTTGGCCGTCCGCGTAGGCCTCCAGCAGGGTTTCGACCGCGCTCGCGACGTAAGGCGGCAGGGCGTAGTTGGCGCGCTTCGCCCCGACAAACAGCGCCCCGCCGCCGCGCAGGCACGCCAGGGCCGCCCGCGCCGCGGCGCGATCGGGCATCGACACGGACTCGTGGGTCTTCAGAGTTCTCATCATGGCTCCTATATAGGTCAAAACGAAAAAAACGAAAGGTCTGGATATCGGATTTTTCGTTCGGCTGGCGACTTGGCGCGGCGCGGTGGTTGATGGACAGTCTGCTCTCATGCCGCCTTGGCCATCACACTCATCGCCGGCCACTTGGCGAGCACCCGCCCCAGCACATCGCCCCCAACCGGGCAGAACAGCCGCGGCTGATAGCTGATGATCTCGACATTGCACCCCAGCGCCTGGAACGCGGGCCGCTGCGCGCTCGCCCCGACCACCTCAATCCGCCAGGCGTCCATCACCCGCGCCCGCCGCAGCCAGAACCCTCCGGCGATAGCGATCGAAGCGCCATCGGCGAGGATCATCGCCTCGGCCGCCCCGTCGGCGGCGACCGCGCTGGCGGTATCGGTCAAGCCCAGGGAGGTTTTAAGCTTAGCGACATCGGCCGCCTGCAGCAGACGCCCGAGCCAACGGCGGCCGTCAGGCGCCTTGACCCGCCGAACCTGCGCCCCCTTGGCCGGAAGGTGGGACCAGACCGGCAACAGCAGGCCAGTGACGAGGTTGATCTCCCGGGTATGGAACGGATCGGTCGTCAGCACCTCGGCATCCCACGTCGCCGCCCAGATCGCCGGATCGACCACATGCCAGGCGGATTCGGCATGGACGGTCTCGGCGACCACGACCTGCTGCTGAGGCCGGATCAAGCGGACCGCCTTGACCAGCCGGTCGGCGTCGTCGGTCGTGGTCAGACCCCGCACCACGATCGCCGCCCGCGCCGACCGCTTGTTGATCGTCAGCTCGACGGCCGTCGGATCAAGGTGGCCGACAAGATGCAACGCCTCATCGGACGTCGTGATATCGGCCCGCGTCTTCAGCGCAAACCGCACCAGCCGCGTTTGCGCCCCCGTGACCGTGTCGGTGCGCAAGGTCTCTTCGCTGAGGACGTCCAACTCGTCGGCGACCACATCCTCCAACCCCTTATCCAGCAATCCCGAGGCCGCAGCGCGCTCGACGATGCTGGTCAACAGGGCGTCGAAGGTCTCGAAGAGTGCGTTCTGGTCAGCGATGCGCAGCGCCAGGATGCGGTTGAGCCATGTGGTGATGGCGGGCAGCTTGTCGGACGGCAGCAGGAGGTCGTCCTGGTCCGTCAACGACAGCCCGGTCTTTTCCTCAAACTGAGCAATACCCCACCCCTCGACCGTGCCGAAGTTCAACGCCCCATAGAACGCCTGCAGGGCTCGCCGCGCCCACGGGCTCTCCAGATTGTCCTCGGCGCGGAAGAGGCCGTTGCTGGATGCGCGCCGCTCGCCCCGGGTGAGGGCGCCCAGGCTGTCGAGCCTCCGGGCGATCGTGGAGAGGAAGCGCCGCTCGCCATGGATGTTGGTGGTCAACGGGCTGAAGAGGGGAGGGTGGGCCTGGTTGGTTCTATGGGACCGCCCCAGTCCCTGAATGGCCGCATCGGCCCGCCAGCCGGGTTCGGCGAGATAATGGTGGCGCTGGCGGGTGTTCAGACAGCCCAGATCGGCGTGATAACTGCGCCCGGTGCCGCCGGCGTCGCTGAAGACGAGGATGCGCTTCTTGCCGGCCATGAAGGCGTCGGTCTCAGCCTTGGCGGCCGAGGGACCTCGCCGTTCCACCACCCGCCGATCGCCGCGGGTGACGATGCGGCGCGAGCGTCCGGTGATCTCCGCCACCTCGTCCGGACCGAACGCCGTCATCAGGGCGTCGAGAACGCCGGGAACCGCCGGCAGACAGGCCAGCTTGATGATGAGCTCTTCCCGTAGTGCCAAGGCTTCCTGGCTGTGCACCGGCGACCCATTGGCGTCGGTCACCGCCACCAGGGTGACGTTGCCCTCGGCGTCTTCAACGGCGTCCATGGCGGTGATCGGGAAAGCCCCCATCAGATAGTCCAGCACCTGGTCCTTCGGAGAAAGGTCGATCGAGAGGTTGTTCCATTCCTCCGGCGGGATCTCGGCAAGACGGCGTTCCATCACCGCCTCGTTGGTGGTGACGATCTGCACCACGCTGGAACGATCATCGATGAGGTCCTGGCGGATCGAGCGGATCAGGGTCGGGGCCTTAAGGCCTGCCAGGAGGCCGCCGAAGAACCGCTGCTTGCAACCCTCGAACGCCGAAAGCGGCCCGCTGGTCGCCTGCCTGTTCGCTGACTTCCCCTCATCGTCCACCAGACCCACGGCCTTGAGGGCTTCGCGCAGATTGGCGTGGATGACCTGGTAGGCGTCGGCCCATGCGTCCCAGATCTCGACATCCTCGGGGGTGAGGGTGTGCTGGACCGCTTCGTATTCGACGCCGTCGAAACTCAAGGAGCGGGCGACGTAGAGGCCCAGCGCCTTCAACTCGCGGGCGATCAGCTCCATCACCGCCACGCCGCCGGCCTCGCAGGCGTCGAGGAAGCTCGACCGGTCATGGAACGGCGCTTCGGCCCCGCCCCAGAGCCCCAGACGCGAGGCATAGGCGAGGTTCTCCGGCGTCGTCGCGCCAGTGGCGCTGACATAGAGGATGCGGGCATTGGGCAGGCGGTTCTGTAGAGCCAGGCCCGCCATGCCCTGATGGCTGGCCTTGGCGACGCCACGCGCGCCCTTCGATCCCCCGGCGGCGTTGGCCATGGCGTGGGCCTCGTCGAAGATGATCACCCCGTCGAACTCCGCCCCCAGCCATCTGACGATCTGGTCGAGCCGCGAGGGACGATCTCCCCGCGCCGGCTGGCGAAGGGTGGCGTAGGTGGTGAAGAGGATGCCGCGGTCCAAATTAATGGCCTCGGATTGCTTCCAGCAGGACTGGGAGACGAGATCGCTCGGCGTTCCCCCAATCGCGCACCAGTCGCGCCGGGCGTCTTCCAGCAGGGAGTCGTTCTTGGAGAGCCACACGGCCCGCAATCGTCCCTGGGCCATGTTGTCGGCGATGACGCCGGCCCCCTGGCGGCCTTTGCCGATGCCGGTGCCATCGCCCAAAAAGAACCCCCGCCGGAAACTCACGGCGGCGGGATTGTCCTCGCGAGCCAGCGTCACCTCGTGCGGCGATTCCCCCAGCACCCAGAACCCGGGGAGCATCGCGCCATGGGCTTCGCCGGCATAGATGATGGTCTCGACTTGGGCGTCGGAGAGGACGCCGTCGGCCAGGAGTCGAGGGGAGAGCAGGGGCCGATAGGTTGGCTTCGGCGGCCGGACAGACGCCATGGCGGCGGCCTCGACCATGGCCGAGGGGTGGGCCCGCGCGGCGTCGATCTCGATGCTGGCGACCTGGTAGGCCTGATAGAGCCCGACGACACGGCCTTCCTCGCAGGCCTCGCGAATCCGGTAGGCGATGGGCGAGGCGGACCCGAGAAACCCCAGTCGCCCCGCCGGCATGGCCTGGGCCCGCGCCTTGGGTTCCAGGAAGGCCACGTTCGACGCGACCCGAAACACCCGCGCCTGCGCCGTTGGCCGCGCGGGGAGGGACGCGGCCAGCCGCGCCAGTTGCTCCAGATCCCGCGTCTGGATCACCGGAACCTGGACCGCGCCTTCGCTCAGGCCACGGTCGATCACCAGCAGGCCCGCTTCCACAGAGGTCCCGTGCTTGGCGTAGGCGCGCGCGGGAAAGGCCAGGGCGGCGACGAACCGTCCCTTGGCGCAGAGGACGCGCATGGCGGCCTTGTCCTCGAAGAGCCGCGTCGGCACGATCGCCGAGAGACGCCCGCCGTCGGCGAGGCACGCGAGGGCCGCGTGCAGGTGGGCTTCGAGGTGCTGGAAGGGGGGATTGGTGAGGACGGCGTGGAAGCTGCCCGACGATGACAGCAGATCGGGCAGGTGAACGGCGTCATGGCGGCTGCGCGCCACCAATGGGAACGCCAGGTCCAGCAAACCTGAGCGGTGCTCGGCGATCTCGTTGAGGGTGAGGTTCGCGCCGCAGGCCTCGGCGACGATCGCCATCAGGCCGGTCCCGGCCGAGGGTTCGAGCACCTTGTCGCCCGGACGGATCTGCGCGGCGGCCACGGCCACGGCCGCCAGCTCCGGCGGAGTGGAGAATTGGTCCAGCGCGACCTGCTCCTCGCTGCGCCGGGTGTGGGTGAGGGTGAGCGCGTTCAAACTCCCCAGCAGGGCGGCGATCTGGGCCGGGGCGTCCTCCAGGCGGGCGATCTGCGGCGACAGACGGCGAAGCTGCAGCACCACGGCCAGCTCGATGGCGTCGTAGGCGCCCCGCCAGTTCCACGCCCCTTCCGCGTCGCTCGCTCCGAAACTCATGGTCATGGTCGCGGCGACCAGCTTGCGGTCGAGGGCGCGCGATCTCGCGAGATGAGGAACTAGGGCGCGCGCGGCGGCGAAGGTGTTGGCGCATTTGTCGGGGCTCGCCAGAGCGAAGAGGGGAAGGCAGGCGTTCATGGGAGACGATCCAGATCACCCGGGGCGAAGGGCGCATCCCTCCAGTCCCCTCGGGCTCGCCGAGCCCGTTCCTTCCCTCCCTTCTCCGCCCGCCGGCGGAACCGGGCCCGCCGGCCCAGGCCCGGCCCTATTCCTCCAGGGCGTGCATGATGATGCGATCGGCGAATATGGCGCGCCGGCCGTTGGCGAGGTCACGTACCTGGGCGAGGTGGGCGCCGTGCGCCAGGTACGAGAACCGGCCCGCACGGTCACAGCGGGCGTAGGCCCTAGTCAGCCAGGCCTCGACGATGAAGGTGCGATGCCGGCGGGCATGGGGTGCCCTCAGCCGGAAAATCGCGCCGATCGGCACGGTCCCCACGGCGATATCGCGGCCGCGGATGCGTTCATAGCGGTGACGTTGGGGGGCGTATTGGCGAAGCATGGCGGATGTCCCGCCGGCGGAGCGGGAAACATCTCCCGCTCTTCAATCCGGCGCCCAGGCCCGAGGATCACTCCCTTCTCCCCCCAACCGCCTCTCAGATCGTCTCAATCGCCCGCACGAACCACTTCGTTGTTGGGGAGGCCGCCAGCTCATCGACATAGGGCGTAAAGCCGACCGCTTGCCAAAACGCCAGACCACCCTGATTGGCGGCGTTCACGCCGCAGTGCACGCCCGCCGCCCCTAAATCCCGCGCCCTAGCCAGCCACAGATCAAGCAGTTGCCGACCAATCCCGCGCCGCTGCATGCGGGGCAGCAGGTTCATGTGCACGTGGGCTGGAAAGGCCTCGACCATGGCGCCGACCGTCCGATGTGGATGGTGGATCATGTGGGCGCGCCGCTGATCGGGCGTCCAGGCGGAGCGGGGCGTGGCGGACGGATCCTCGTGGAGTTCCCGCAAGGACGGCCACCATTCCCGCTCAAGTCGGCTTTCGAACGCGACAGTATCGACAGTCCCGACGACATAGCCGCCGACGCCTAACGCATCCTCGGCGACAAAGGCCGTCTTAGGGCTCAACAGGGCGTAGGGCGCTGAATAGATGTGTCCAAGTAGCTGCCCATCGGCATAGAGGTTCGTCGCGTCGCCGCCCGCATCGCCCGTCGCGAGGGATATCGCGTAGAGGGCGGGGACATCCGACCTGGCTATCGGTCTTAGTCGGTACATCCTTGCCCCTTCATCCGTTCGTCGAAGATGAACATCGCGCGAGTGATTGCGTCGATAGCTCGGTCACGTCAGATCGAACGTAACCATGACGTTGCCGCTCTTCTCACGCCCACCGGCCGATGCGTAGAGGGCGCGCGCCGGCGCATTGTCGTCGTCCGTGAGCAGCCACGCCTCGGCGCAGCCTACTGACCTCGCCCATGACAACAGCACCTGGAGGATCGCCTTGGCGAGTCCGCGTCGCTGATATGTCGGTGCGACCCCTATTTCGTTGATCCAGAGTTCCGTCGGCTTGTCTGGATGGATGTAGTGAACGGCCGAGGCGAACCCGACGACCGCGCCATCTTCGATGGCGACGCAGATGTGATGCCGAGGGTCGGCGAGAAACTCCGCGGTGAGCGACTCGTCGACGGCGTTGTCGAAGACACCGTCGACGACGTTCTTCAGCAGGTGAGCGTCCTGGCGCGTCAGCATGCGGATATCCACGATTCCCCTCCGTGGGCGGCGGCGGCGCGCCGTCGCGTCAATGACGTTTGATTTGATCCGCCGAGGTGTTGACCGGCAATCCTTGGTGGATGCGTACATTCCCACAGTCTCGGTAGAACCGCACGAACTGTTGACGGCCAGGCAATTGTCCCGCACATGGAGCCGTCGCGGACCGGAGAGTATTCGTCTCTCCGCGCGCGCACGACGACTGCTCACTGGATGTGGGTTGGTTGAAACGGAACTTGGGACTGATGACCGAACGTTACGGGTCAATGATGGCGCAGATGGGCTCGCTTCAATTCGAAGCGAATTCGCTCAATGCCGACAATTGCCTCGCCCCTGGTCAAACCCCCTCAGCCCGTTTCTCCGAAAAAGCCCATGCCCCCCGTCATCGTCGTTCAGGATCTTCGCAAACACTACCGCTTCGCTAGGCGGCAGGGCGGCGCCCTTGGCGCGATCGGCGGGATGTTCGCCCCAGACTATCAGCTGATCTCCGCGGTCGACGGGATCTCGTTCGAGATCGCGCAGGGCGAGCGCGTGGCGATCATCGGGCCCAATGGCGCGGGCAAGTCGACGACCTTGAAAATGCTGTCGGGCATCCTGGAGCCGACGTCGGGGGCGGCGAGGGTCTTCGATCTCACGCCGTGGCGCCAGCGCAAGGCCTTGGCCTATCGGATCGGCGTCGTGTTTGGCCAACGCTCTCAGCTCTGGGGCGAGCTGCCAGTGCGCGAGTCGTTCGAGCTCCCTGGCCACATCTACGACCAGCACGGGCCGACGTTCGCCAGGCGCCGAGAAGATCTCATTGAACGCTTCGATGTCGGCGCGCTCATGGGCCAGGTGGTGCAGCGGCTGTCGCTGGGCCAGCGCATGCGCTGCGAGATTGTCGCCGCCCTTCTGCACGCCCCGTCGCTGCTGTTCCTGGACGAGCCCACCATCGGCCTCGATATCACCGCCAAGGCCGCGATCCGCGACTTCATCACCGAGAACGCCCGCGAGGCCGGTCAGACGGTCGTGCTGACCTCGCACGACACCCGGGACATCGAGTTGGTCTGCGACCGGGTGATTGTGATCAACCAGGGGCGGATCGTCGTGGATCAGCCGACAGATCAGCTGCGTCGCCAGTTCCTGGCGCGAAAGCTGGTGACGCTGCATGCGCCCACGCGCTCGATCGTCATTGATCTTCCCGGTGTGACCAGGCGACCGAGCGAGCCGCATCTGGCGGTCTTCGAGATCGACACGCGCAAGGTCCGCGTGGAGCGCGTCATTGCCTCGGCTCTCCACGGCGGCGGCATCGAGGACATCACCATTGAGGACCCGCCCATGGAGGAGGTGATCCGTGAGATCTACGATGTCGCTCACACGCCCATCTGATGCGCCGGCACTCGCCGACCTCAGGGCCGCGGCCGCCGCTCTGCGCCTTGGCGCGGCCGGCGCGATCCTCGGCTGGCCGGTGCTCCTTGGGCGCGCGGCCTTCTATGTGTTGCTGCTCATCGTCCTGACCGCGTTGTGGGACAACGTAATGGCCGAGCGCCTGCCTGGGACCCTGGTGGCCGCCCTGCCTGCAGGCGGGTTGGCGCTCTATATCGGCGTCACCGAGTGGATCACGTTGGCGGTTCCAGCCATCCACCTGCGGCTCGAGGACGACATCCGCTCCGGCGGCCTTGATGTGCATCTGCTGCGGCCTCGGGCTTTTCTGGCGCAACGTGTCGCCGAGGCCTTGGGCGCAATGCTGGTCAGGATGACGGTGAACGGTGTGACGGCCCTCCTGATGCTCGCCGTGTCGGGGCGTGCCTGGCCGCAGCCGGTGGCGTTGGCAGCGTTGATCGTCCTGGGACCCCTGGGTGGCGCGACAGGCGTTCTGCTTTACACACTCGCCGGCCTGACCGCGTTCTGGGCGCGTCGAACCCTTCCGGCCATGCTCATCATCCAGAAGGCGATGTTTCTGCTCGGGGGTCTCTTCGCGCCAATCACGCTCTATCCGTCATGGCTGAAGCGGCTGGGCGAGGCGAGCCCGTTCGCGGCTCATCTCTATTGGCCGGCGAGCCTGACGATCACCCCTTCTGCGAGGCTGATCGGTCAGGTGGTCATCGCCCAGCTGGCGTGGATCGCGATCCTGTCGGCCTTGACGATGATGATCTGGCGCGCGGGATTGCGAAAGACCCTGCGGGGGGATCTCTGATGAGCGTGGCCCCCATGGCGGCGACCTATGCCTACAGCATCGCCTCGGCAATCCGCGCCTCGTTAGCCGACCGAGGCAATTTCCTGCTGCAGGCCGCAAGCATGGTCCTCAACAACGGCTTCATGCTGGCTCTGTGGTTCATGTTCTTCGCTGGATTTCACAGCGTCGGCGGGTGGCGACTGAGCGACATGGCTTTGCTGGTCGGGATCATCATGACCATCGTCGGCGTGACGGGCGTCTTCTTCGGCGGCTATCGCGACCTGGCGGCGACCATCCTTAGCGGTGAAATCGACGCCTTGCTGACCCAGCCCCGCTCGATCCTGGTTCGCCTGCTCGCGCGCGACAGTATCGCCACCGCCTGGGGCGATCTCTTCACGGGCGCGGCGATCCTGGCGGGTTTCGCCCACCTGACGCCGCAAGGCCTGCCCTGGTTCGCTGTCGGCTGGAGCGCCGGGCTGATCGTCTATCTCGCCGCGGGGGTGACGTTCGCCAGCATGGCCTTTTGGTTGCGCGGCGCGCGCAGCCTGGCGCGCGATCTCGTCGAGTTTGTCATCCTCGCCTGCAGCTATCCTGGGTCTATCTACTCGGGCGCCAGCAAGCTGATCGCCTACTCGCTGCTACCCGCCGGCTTCATCGTCCTGACGCCGGTGAAGCTGTTGCGCACGCCCGACTTTGTGACGCTCGCCACACTGTTAGGCGCCGCGCTCATCTACGCCGCCATCGCCGCGGGCGCCTTCCACCTTGGGCTGCGGCGCTATCAACGTGGATCGACGCCAACGGTCAGTATGTGATCGGGTTCAGGTTTACCGGACCGAGCGTCGCACTCGCGCCGATTGTCCCCAGATCGGCGATGCAAGCGAGAGTCTGAGCCGAAAGGCCGCCCGCGCCAGGCCTCTGGGGACACAGGCGAGCGCAACACCGACCCGTGTTCGAGAAACCCTCCGCGCGTATCATCACGACCAATTGGTCATGGCTTGCGCATGGTCACTCGTGGGCCGTAATCGAGTGCTCAGATAGTGCAGACCCCGCTTAAGGGGCGGTCCAACCTCAGTGATAGAGTACGCGTATGCTTACGACAGCGTGGATCGAGATCCGTACCCCTGGCTCGCGCGGCCCCGAACTCCGCCTTGTCGACCTTCGGTCGATGGAACAACCCAATAGCCTAGGTCTCTCGATTGATGAGATCGGCGCCTTCTTTGTGGATCCCGGCGATGTCGCCTGGATCAGGACCGCGCAAGCGCGATGGCGCCAGGCGCCCAGCTCCGTCCGCTGATGTGGGCAGGAGCAAAGAATTGACTTGAGGGCCTGCCTACGGCGCGCTGCCTAGAGGGATGGGGGCAGCGCGCCGCCAGGAAGTACGCGTCCTGGGAGATGGTTCGCCAGACAGCGGGACGGGGGAGCCGGGAACCACCAGGACTGTGCTTAGATCAATCGATTGCTGATCCGCAAGCCGGGAAAATCAGTTTTGTGCGACTGGCTCTTCGGTCGTTGACGAAACCTCTTCAGTCACCGTCTCGCACTCATCAATAACCGCCGCGGCTGACGGCCACGTCAACGCACGTGGAGCAAACCGTCGTTCCAACGCCGCCTCGGCGACAAAGGTGACGAGCTCGTCCTTCTTCAGCGAGGTTGCGCGCGGATCATCGACGCCCATCTCGACGAGGAGGGCCTGCAGCTGCTTCTTGGTGTGAACCGCGAGATAGGCGGCGTCCGGCGTCCAGTGCTGGGCGATGTCGTAGCCGCAGAGCCGCGCGATCTCGCCGGCCTCGGCCCTGGCGCCGTGCTGGATCCTCTCCTTGCGCTCTTCGCGCAGGTTCAGGGTGACGGCCACCAACTCGGCCAGCAGGGCCATCCGCTCGCCAAACGGCAAGGTCTCGATCCACGGGATAGGTCGCAGACCCGAGGCGACATAGGCGTCCTTGCGCGCCTCGATGCGCGACCACACCTCCTGGTCGAGACCCTCGATCGGCTTGCGACGCTGGCGCTCGTACGGGGTTGACCGGATCGCCAGGGCGGCATCGTCGGTCGAGGCGTAGGTCGCCAGGCGCACGCCCTTGAAGAGCTGGGCGATCAGGGAGGTGAGGGCGACCGTCGGACTGTCGGCGAGATCGCGGATCAGGCCCCGGGTGGCGACATCGGTCTGCACCTCATGGAAGACATTGGACTGGCCTTCCACCTCCACCTCGGCGTGTGGGACCTCGATATTGGCGTGCGCAGCTTCATGGCGGGCCGATCCACTGCCGGAGAACCGCTCGTCATCGTCCGCGGCCTCGTCGTCACCTTCGCCCTCGACGATCGGATTGAGGAGGGCGTGGAAGTCGAGCCCGTACTCGGCGCCGGGATAGATCGCCAAAGCCCCGACGGTCCGCGTTGAGAAATGGACCCTCAAACGGGCCAGATCAGAGCGGATGGCGGCGATGATCTCGGTTATGGCGTCATCCGACGCCGGATCGATCTCGCCGCCCGCGGCCTGGCGGGCGTGGCTTTGCGCGTTGATCTCATCGATGGCCGCGACCTGGTCCTCGCGCAGGGGCGGGCGGCTCCACGGCAGGCGCTCGAAACCATCGGGGGTCTGGAAGCCCCGGCCCGGGGCCAGGAAGACTTTGACGCCGTCGGTCTCCAGGGCGTCGATCACCGGGGCGACCCGCGCCGCCCACAAGTCCTGGAGGATCTGCGGATCGCCAAGGGTGTCGGCCATCTCGCCGAAGAGATCGCTCTCGATGCGCCCGCCGGCGGCGAGGTAGCGCTCCATTCCCACCAGGGCGAAGCGCGCATCGCCCGCGTCAACGCGACCCCCGTTCAGCACCTCGCGCAGCTGGTGCTCCGCGAAATACCCCGCCATCGCCTGGTCGGCGAAGTCCCGCTGGACCTTCTTGTCGAGAAGCCGGGCGAGCAGCTTGGCCTGGCGAAGCGTGAGCTTGCCGGCGCGCAGGGCCTCGATGGCGCGCGTATCAAGCTCGGCCAGCGCGCCCAGGCGCCGGATCTCCACTTCGGAGTAGGCCAGGGCGGCGGCGATCGCGGCGGTGTCGTAGCGGCGTGTGCGCAGCTTGCCGATGGCCATGATCACGTCGGCGACGTGGATCGCCACGCGTTCGTCGTTGGCGACCAGGGCCGCGGCCATCTGGGCGGTCTTGTCGCGCTGGTGGATGACCGGCACGGGATAGTCGTCTGCCAGCGCGCCCGAGGCGACCAGCAGCTCCAGGGCCAGGAGACGGCGTCGCCCGTCGAGGGCCAGAACCGGCTTGGCGTCCTTCTTGTCGCCGGCTCGCACGAGCAGGGGAACGAGGATGCCGACGGCGAGGATCGTATCGGCGAGGCGCGGGATGCCGGCGTCCGCCGGTTCGAGCGCGCGAACGTTCTCAGGGGCGATGCCCATATCCCGAAACGGGACGTGTTGCAGGGTGACGACCGACTGGGCCTCGGCGACGATGGCGACGTGTTTGGTCATGACAAGAGGGTCCAGCGCGGGTGAGCGAGGTCCATCCTGCCCTTGACGCGCATCCCATCCCCGACCCTCCTCCCTTCTCCCGACGGTCAATCGGGAACGCCGTACGTCCGCCGACTACGGGCTGTCCGCATCGTTCCAGTCGCCGAACCGCTCATCGGGAAAGGCGAGGCGGGTGCGCACGCCCTGGGTCTCCAGGCGTTCCGCCAGCACGCTCGCCGAGCGGCGGCCGTCGGCCCCGTTGTCGCCGGCGATCAACACAAAGCGCACGCCCCCTGGCGCCGACCAGGACCGCAGGTTGCGGGTCGAGAGCAGCGCCCAGGCCGGAAGGTCAAAACGCGCGCGGGCCGACAGAGCCGTGACAAACCCTTCGGCCACCAGCATGTCCGCCGCCGCCGGATCGATGCGCACGGCGCAGCCCGCCGGCACACGGCCGATATGCTTGCGTGGGATGCGTAGGTCGTCGGCCCGCCGACCGTTCGCGCGCACATAGGTCACTTCGACCCCAGTAAACGCGCCGCCGACGTCGCTGATGGAGGCGACGAGGGCCGGGCGGGTCGCGATCCAATCTTCAGTGCGGTAGGCGCAGAGAGGGACGGCGGGATTGAAGCGGGCCACCCAGGGCCCCGGGAGATCGCCAGAGATGTCGCGCAAGCGCAGGTAAGTCTGCGCGAGAGTTCCATCGATGGCGCGCCCACTCTCCCAGATGCGCGAGGCCGTCGCCGCCCTCTCGCGGCTGGAGACAAAGGGGAGGGGCGCCGACATCGGTGGCGCGACGCCCGTCAGCCGATTGTCTCGGTCAATCAGACCGGCGTCGCGCAGATGACCAAGCGCCTCCTTCCAGTCGCCCGCGCCGAAGCAACTGACCACGACCCGGCCATGGTCGGCGAGGATGGAAAGCGAGCGATCGGCGCGGCTGTGGCCCGGATAGGGGATATTGGCGCGGCGACCGCCGGCGTAGAGATCGCCGCCCAGGGCGAGAACGATGTTGCGCAACGGCATCTCACGGCACGGCGCGGGCGCGATCGGGGAGGGGGCCCATCGCCGTCAGGCCATGGGCGCGGCGCCGAAGGGCGCCCTCCTTGGCAGACCAATGGATCATCGCGGGCCGATCGCCCGCGTGACGCGCCGCCCAGAACCGGTCACGAGCAAGCTTCGACGCCGCCAGGACCGACGCCTGGTCTGAAGCTGCGGTCGGCGGGCATAGGGCCTGCCAGTCTGCGGTGAACATCGGGGGATCCTCCGGTCCGAGCCGGGGGCTCCCTAGCTCTTCTGGACCAACCCGCTCTCACCCGCCTTCTTTCTCCGCCTTGGCCGACGGGCGTCGGGACATTCCTGCCTCGATCTTGTCAAACCCTTGTCACGCCTGGAGGTTATGGGTCGCTTGGTCGTTTCGCGGGGTTGTAGGAAGACTTGATATGCCGCACGTGATCCGGGTCGAGCCCTTGGGCGATGAGTGGGCGCTGCATGATGGCGATGACAAAAACCCTCAGGTCTTCGCCAGCGGCGCGAAGGCGGAGGCGGCCGCGATGAATCTAGGCGCCCGGCTCGCCGACACCGGCAAGGCAGTCGAGGTGCGGATCATCCTGCGCGACGGCGCCGTGGCGGGGCGTTTCGTGTGCAGGGCGGCGGCTTAGGGCGCCGCCAAAGTCGCCAGCATGGGCGCAAGGTGCCTTTCGTACCGACGCCACCGCCCGACCGAAGTTGAGTAAACGGGCTGACGCACTTGCCAGCTGCTCGGTGTCATCACGCGCCGGGCCGTGTTCTGAAACTCGAGGCACGCCGGTTCCCAATCGAGCCCAAGGAACTCGACGATCTGGCGAACATGGGTGTCCAGGTCGGCGACCAGATCCTCATAGACCACATCGAGAATGGACAGCGGGCTCTCCCGCCGCCAGCAATCGCCGAGGCGCTCGATCTGGCGGACGGCGAACGCGCAATCCCGCTGGTCGGTCGAAAATAGATTGCCCCGCCCGAAGTACAGGGTGTGGTTGGACACAACGATGTCTCGCGGATCGCGATGGCACCGAATGACGCGGGCCCGAGGGAAGAGGGCGCCGATCACGCCAAGCCGCATCAGATTCAGCGGCGTCTTGTCGACCACCCGCGCCGCGCCGCGCCCAAGATTTGTCAGGACTGCCAGGTGCTTCTCGGCCTGCGCCCGTGCATGGCCGCTATCCCAATTGGCCAGGCGGTCCAGGCCTTGATTGTGCGCCGCGAGCGCCGCGGCGATGTTTTGCACTGCGGTGAGTTCTCCGGCCCCCACAACCTGGGAGTGGCTCGCGCAAATCTGCTCGACGAGTGTCGTCCCGGATCGCGGTGGGCCGACAACGAACACCGGCAATTCTGAAACGGTCGCCCAATCGCCGGTGTCACTGGCATGTTCCGCCGCCAGGCGCTGATCGACACGGTCAACGCTCGCGACCAGCTCGTTGCGATTGAATACCTCGCCGACCGACGTCCTCCACTTTCGATAAAGCGTGTTGGCCTCGGTATATCGCCCGAAGGCGGCGTCCGGATCACCCGCTTGGTCAAGCACATTCCCCAAGGCGAACCCAGCTTGGACCCGATGGCGCAGCGGCTGCGCAGAGTCCGCCGCCAAGCGTGCAAGCTGGTGTTGTTGAACCCGCCCCCGGTCCAGTCGCTTCATTCCGGCGAGGGCATGTAACGACGGGGCATGATCAGGATGCGTCGCCAACAATAGTCGGAATACCCCCTCGGCCCGTTGGAAGTCACCGATATCGCGGTGGCAGCAGGCCAGGCAAAAGAGGGCGCTCGCCGACCCCGGGCCAAGTTCCAAGGCGCGCTCATAGTGCTTCAGCGCCGCCTCAACATCGCCTGAGCGCTCAAGGGCGTTGCCAAGGCCGATCCAGAGCGCGAGGTCCTGGGGCGCGCTCTCCAAGGCTCGCCGGTAAAGCTGCGCCGCCTCTGCATGAAGATCAGTCTCGTCGAGCAGCGCCGCCAGGGCCGCGAGAACCTTGGTGTTTGCTGGTTCGAGCGCCAAGGCCCGCCGGTAGGGGCCTTGCGCCCTTTCGAACCGAAACAAACGTCGCTGTGCGGCTCCCTCCGCGCAGAGCGCGTCCACGCAGTCTGGGTCAAGCGCCAACGCGACGCGGCTGTAAGCCAAGGCGTTGTCAGCCGGCCCATGGTGGGCTTGAAGTTGAGCAAGACGGGCGTACGCGTCCACAAAATCCGGCTTGAGCGTCAGAACCTTGCGGCAGGTGTCAACGGCCTCCGTCACGCGGCCCGCTGCCTCCAAGGCCTCGGCGAGGTTAAGATAGGCGTCAAAGTGGGCGGGATGAGCTTTCAACGCCCGAGTGATCAAGCGGATTGCCGCGTCCGTTCGCCCGCTCGCGAATTCCAGAGCGCCCAACAGGTTCAGGGCGTCAGGATGATCGCCTTGCGCCTGCAGAGCCTGGGAATAGAGGCTCCGCGCTTGATCAAGTCTCCCTGCCCGGTGGGCTTGGAGCCCCTCAAGGACAAGAGACGATGGGTCCGGCGTTGGTCTCGACGCCGAATTGGCTTTGCGGGCCGTCATGCGATGAACAAATCTCCTGTGCCGCGCTGAACGACATCAGGCGCGTCATGCGCCGTCGGATACAGGCGGCGCATTGAGCCCGTACCTGTGTCTTTGAGACATTCCGAAGCGATATCAGCTAGGCGCTGGTCAACTTTTTCCTGGGCGAGCGCAACGCCAAGCCCAATCCGCCAACCCCGAGCAACAACAGTGTCCAGGCCGCGGGTTCGGGCGCACCGCTGGCCGCAGTACCCAGGAGCACAGCGGGGTTTGTCACTCGGCATGGATCATCACAGTCGCCAACAACGTCGTGAAATATCGTCGCCTTGCCATTCACTGTGACCGTAAACGGATCGCCAATGTTGATGCCTAGGCAGCAATTGTTAACCCCAGGCTCACCGGGGTCGCCCAGGATCGCGGGTCCCGAAGTTGCCCCAGCCGCTAGCGGACCGAGGTCAGTGCGATAGATCTTCACATCGCCGATGGAACCGCCGGTGTTGACCACAAACACGACAGCCTGGTCGCCCTAATCGGTGAGGCCATAATAGCCATAGCCATACTCTTCGTACACCTGCACTGCGGCCGACGCGGAGGAACTTACGACCGCAGCAATGGCGACGGACGCAATCACTGTTGAAAGTTTCATCGTTTCTCTCCCTGAGCATATGTTGACACGGCGCCAGGCGGCCATTTCTTCGGACGCCGAGCTCGAACGTGTTAACAGATGGTTAATTGAGAGTGGAAGCCGCAAACGATGATTTCTTGGCCACGGTCGTCGAAAATCTCATGCACCCTTCGAAAGTCAGTGTCTTGCTGAATGGGTTGAAGATCACGGTACTTTGTGAGTTCGCGCATAGTGGCGCTGCGGGACGAAGACGTGGTCGTGATCACGCGCCTCGACCGCCTGGCGCGCTCCACACGCGACCTCCTGGAAATCGCGGAATCGTTGAACGCGATCGGAGCCGGCTTGCGCTCACTTGCTGAGCCCTGGGCGGACACGACCTCGCCGGCGGGCCGAATGCTCTTGACCGTTTTCGCCGGCATCGCGGAATTCGAGCGGTCACTCATTCATCAGCGGACGAGCACCGGCCGCGAAGCCGCCAAGAAGCGCAGCGTCCGTTTCGGCCGCCCACCCAAGCTTACGGCTGACCAAGTCGCCCTCGGGCATCGCCTCGTAGACGAGGGAACGTCCGTCCGCGACGCTGCGGCCTTGTTGAAGTGCCACCACGCGACCCTCTACCGGGCCCTTCAATCCCGAAGCGGACATGCCGAATGACTGCGGGGGGTGCGGACTTGCGATAGATATGGACCAGAACAGCGTCAATCGAAGGCGGTTGGTCTCAGGCTGCTTGATTGGGCTTGCGGGCGCGGGGGTCGTTCCCCTGCTGCAGGCCTGTGGGGACGCGTACGACACGTACCCCGTCCGCGAGGTTGTCCTCCGCCCGGGCGAGAGCGTCATTGCGACCAACAAATTCGGGACGATAAAAATCGGCTACGTATCGGAGCGCGAGCGGCGCTTCGACTTGGATGGGCGGATCAAGATCGCCATACTCCGGGCCCGTCCGGAGCGATTTCTCGGAATGCTGGGCCTGTATGATCCGGCCGAAGCGTGGGTCTTTGCGCCGCCGCCGTTCCGGCTCCTGGTGGAAGAGGCCGAGCGACATTTCAATACATACGACCAAATCTACGCCGCCCTGTATGAAGGCAGCGCCGTAATGGATTGGGTCTATACGAGCGACGGGCTCGTCGTCGGCTACGACAAGATCCCACCGCCGCCGGATCATCAAGTCGAATTCAACACGTATGAAGTGGACTTGTACCAATTCTACCTAAACGGAGCGAAGCCGACCGGGCTGCGCGGGGCCAGAGATGTCGCGGATCGGCGGGCACGCCTAGGGGGATAAACGCCCGCCGTTCCGGGGGACAGGCGGACCCTCCGAATATCCGAAAATGGTCTATTTGCATCACAAGCAGGTTGCCGGGAAGCCGAAACTCGGTTTGTTCACGGTCTGTCCGGCTTAGCGCCGTCCGTGTAACAAACCTTGAGGCGCCCCCGGATTGCCGATTACAGTGGCGGCTGAGGGGTGAATGGCTCCGAAAAGCTGAATGTGTAGGTCAATCAATGTGTTAAGATTTTCAAACGGGAGTGCTGAAAACTTGGGGGTTCCTGTCCCGCAAGGTAGGTTTGCGGCGGGAGGCAATCCTTTGAGGTGACAACGATGGCTTGGGTCGTGAAGATTTGCGAAATCGGTGACGGAAGG
>Ga0075030_100001028_pt1 | contig 25070 bp, 20 predicted proteins | sample LitLauG_LLR_2012_FD_71393 | JGI IMG/M metagenome (GOLD analysis project Ga0075030, IMG submission 71393) | Freshwater sediment microbial communities from Pennsylvania, USA - Little Laurel Run_MetaG_LLR_2012 | ecosystem: Environmental > Aquatic > Freshwater > Creek > Sediment | place: USA...
GCCGACTTCGATGCCCTGATCGGCCTGGGCTGCGTGATACGCGGCGAGACCTACCACTTCGAGATCGTTGCGCAGCAGTCGGCTGCCGGCCTGGCCCGCATCAGCCTCGATCATCATGTGCCCGTCGTCAATGCCATCCTGACCACCCAAAACGACGAGCAGGCCAGGGCCCGCGTCGCGGAAAAGGGCGGGGAAGCCGCGCGTGTCGCCGTCGAGATGGCCAATCTCCTGTGGTCCCTGGAAGAAGATGGCAGCCAAGAAGCCGAGTGACGACGCTGCGCCGGCCGCCGCTGCGGCCCGTGCTGCGACGGGTGCTGCGCCGCGCCGTGTCCGGCCGGCAGAACGCGGGGAGCGCTATCACACCCGCGCGCTGGCGCTGCAGGGCCTCTATGGCTGGCTGCTGGCGGGCGGCGATGCCGGCGCAATCGGCACCCAGTTGCTTACCGGCGAACAGCTCGCCAAGGTAGACGTCGTGTTTTTCCGCGAGGTGCTGGGCGGCACGATTGCCGCCGCCGATGAACTGCGCGCAGAAATTTCCGACCTGCTGGATCGCCCGGTGGCGGCGCTCAGCCCGGTGGAGCATGCGCTGCTGCTCATGGGCGCCTACGAACTCAAATACCGCCCCGAGATTCCCTACCGGGTCGCCATCAACGAGGCCATAGAGCTGGCCAAGAGCTTTGGCGGAACCGATGGCTTCCGCTACGTCAACGGTGTTCTGGACAAGCTGGCGGCGCGGCTGCGCAGCGCCGAAATCGAATCGGGCAGTGGCGGCGATGGACGGCGCCGAGCCTAGCGGAGCCGGGGGTGAGGGCGCCCCCCTGGGCGAGTTCACGCTGATCGAGCGTTTTTTCGCCCGCCCCACCGCCGAGCGCCAGGGCATAGGCGACGACTGCGCGCTCATCGACGTCGGCAGCCAGACGCTGGCGCTCACGTCCGACATGCTGCTCGAGGGCGTGCACTTCCTGCCCGATGCCAACCCACAGGACCTGGGCCACAAGGCCCTTGCCGTGAATCTCTCCGACCTCGCCGCGGCCGGCGCTCGGCCCCGCTGCTTCCTGCTGGATCTTGCGCTGCCGCGCGCCGATGAAGCCTGGCTGACGGCTTTCTCGCGCGGTCTGTTCGCGCTGGCGCAGGCCCATGGCTGCGCGCTCATCGGCGGCGACACGACACGGGCACCGTCCGGTGCTACCGGCGTAGGACTCCTTACCATTGCCATCACGGCGATCGGCGAAATCGATCGCACCCGCTATTGCGGACGGTCGGGCGCGAGCCCGGGTGACGATTTATGGATCACGGGCAGCACCGGTGAGGCGGCGCTCGCGCTCGCGGTGCGGCGCGGCCAGATCGAGATCGCCGAGCCGGCGCGCGCCGCCTGCCTGCTGCGCATGGACCGGCCCACGCCGCGCCTCGAACTGGGCCGCATGCTCTCGGGCACAGCCACCGCCAGCATCGACGTCTCCGATGGGCTGCTGGGCGATCTCGGTCACATTCTCGAGCGTTCCGGCGTTGGCGCCGAGCTGTACTGGCCGGCCATTCCCCGCGCCGCGGTGTTCGACACGCTGCCGCTGGCCGTGCAGTACCAGTGCGTTCTTGCGGGCGGAGACGACTATGAACTGGTGTTCACGGCGCCGGCATCAAGCCGCACCGCCATCTCGCGCATGGCCGGCGATGGCGTCGGGGTCAGCCGAATCGGCCAAATTGAAAGCGCGCCGGGCCTGCGCCTGAGGGACGGCGAGCACGCAGCCGCACCCCTGATCGACATCGCGCTGCAGTCTTTCGATCATTTCGCTCCGCCTTCGCCGGGCCCATTGGGCCCGGCTTCGGCGGACAGGCCCTCGGTCGCGCAAAGCGCGCAGGAGGGCCTGTTCGGCGCAGCGCGCAGCGCGAAGCTCGACGCGTAATGCAGGTACCGGCCTGAAATTTCCCATGGTCGATCCCGAAACCGCCGGTCCGGCGGGCGCCCAACCCGCTGAAGAGGCGCCGGCAGCGCCCGCAACCGCCCCTCCTTCGCCGGGCCCTTTGGGCCCGGCTTCGGCGGGCCGGCCCGCCAGCGCGCGCAATCGGAACGAGGACCTGCCCGCCGAAGCCCGGCGCAGTGCGCCGGGCGAAGGAGGGGCGAACCTGCGCTTTCTCGTCGCGCACCCGTCGCACTTTCTCGCACTGGGACTGGGCAGCGGCCTGCTGCGGCCCGGCCCGGGCACCTGGGGTACCCTGCTGGCGTGGCTGCTGTTCGCGGCAATCGCGCCCGATGGCGCCACGGACCCTGCCACCGCCCTGATCGTGGTTGCCGTTGCCCTCATCATCGGCACCTGGGCGGCAGGACGCGCGGCGGCCATGCTCGGCGAGGCCGATCCGAGCACCATCGTGGTCGACGAGATCGTGGCCTTCTGGCTGGTGCTGGTCATGCTCCCGGTGGGCGCCCATCTGCTGCGCTGGCAGGCAGTGGCCTTCCTGCTGTTCCGCTTCTTCGACATCGTCAAGCCGCCGCCCATACGGCAGATCGACCGGCGCTGGAAAAATGCCGCGGGGGTGATGGCCGATGATATCGTCGCGGCGCTTTATTGCCTGCTGGTGATCGCCCTGGCCGTTCGTCTGGGCCTTTGGTGAGGGCGCCGTGAGCGATCCGGCGATCCGCATCCACGCGCTGGCGCGGGAGGTCGGCGCGCTGCTCGTCGCGCAGGGCCTGAAACTGGTCACTGCCGAATCGTGCACGGCCGGCGGGGTGGCCTACGCCGTTACCCAGATCGCCGGATCCAGCGGCTGGTTCGCGCAGGGAATGATCGTCTACTCGAACGAGGCCAAGCAGCGCATGCTGGCGGTCCCGGCGGCTTTTCTGCGCGACTACGGCGCTGTCAGTGAACCCGTCGCAAAGGCCATGGCGCTGGGCGCGCTGCGCAAGAGCGCGGCACAGCTTGCCGTAGCGGTGACGGGTATTGCCGGTCCGGGCGGTGGCAGCGCCGCAAAGCCGGTGGGCACCGTGTGCTTTGCCTGGGCCCTGCGTCGCGCGCCGTCCGCGTCACCCCTGGCACAGACGGCCACGCGTCATTTCGCCGGCGATCGGGCCGCCGTTCGGACTTGCGCCATCATCGAATCGCTCGATGGACTCGTGCGCCTGGTGCGCGTTGTTCGCCCCTGCTGACCGGAAGGGCGGTGGACCCGCCTGCGCGGCAGCGGGTCCTATCGCATCGCGTTCCATCACATTGCATTCAATCGAAACTGACCAGTATCACGCTTGACGGCGGTATCAGCGCAACGGCCTCGACGCCCTCGGCCAGCCGCTCGTTCCGAACCACTTCATTTTCGACGACGGCCACTATGTTCCGCCCGCTGGGCAGCAGCAGGCAGATTTCGCTGTCCGCGTCGCCGGTGGCAACCCGGCTGATGGTGCCCCGAAACCGGCTGCCTTCGGAGGCCGGCGCCGCCGCATCGCGGGCCAGCAGGACCGAGGGCGCCTTGACGAAGGCGTGGACTTCGCTACCGATCTTCAGCCCCAGGTGGCTGGCGCTCTCGCGGGTAATGTTCACCACGAGCATGTTTTCCGCATCGAACCGCAGCCGCACCTCCACGTTGATACCTTTTTCGATCAACGCGGCGACCGTGCCGACGAACTGGTTGCGCGCGCTGGTTTTCATAGCCATGCGACGCAGCAGCCGCCGGAAATGCGCGAAATCGGGAGCGCCGGCATCGCCAAGCGTGCGTGCGGTGCTTTCCAGCACTTCCTGGTAGTTCTGCTCCATTGCGCGGTAGAACGCAACCATGCGCCGGCCGTAATCCGTCAGCGTGGTTCCGCCGCCGTGGGCGCCGCCCGTCGTGCGCTGCACCAGCGGCTCGTCGGCCAGGTTGTTCATGGTTTCAACCGCATCCCAGGCCGACTTGTACGAAAGCGGCAGCGCCCTGGCCGCCTGCGAAATGGAACCATGGCGCTCAATGGCCTCGAGCAGGCGTATGCGCGTCTCGCCCAGGAAGACCCCCACCTCGGTTTCGAGCGTGAGTCGGCCCTGCAGCTTCTGGTGCGGCGGGTGCTCGGACATGGGGGCGCCTACGGATGGACCGCCCCAAGATTAGCCCAAGGGGCGCGCGCCGGCGCGGCCCGCCGCGCCCTTGTCAGAAGCGGTGGCGTACGCCCAGCGCCACGATGCGGTTGCTGGTCTCCGAGGGCGTGGGCGCGGTGTTGGCGACCGCTGCCGCCGGCCCGCCGGAGACGGTGGACTTCATGACCCCGGCATAGAGGTCGGTGCGCTTGGACAGGAAGTATTCGCCAACCAACGAGTAATAATTCAGGCTGCCGCTGCAGCGGCCCGTTTCCTTGCCGCTGCCGCACCCGATCGGGTCGTAGTCGTTTTGCGAGACGTGGTAGGCGCCGGCCAACAGCGTGAATGCGGGCGTGAAATCATATCCGGCGCCGAGCCAGTACACGTTCAGGTTCTTCTGCGACGGATAAGCGGTTACCGACGGCGCCGCTGCCAGGCCGATGCCATACAGGCTGGTAACCGTCAGGTCGCTGGCCGGGTTTGACGGGTTCATCAGCTCCTCGCGCTCGAATCCGGCGCGCAGCGTGACCTGCTCCCACGAGTACTTGGCAGCCAGCATGTAGCTTTTTGTGTCTTCGGCGGTTGCCTTGACCGTTCCGGTGCCCGTCGCATTGCTGATAGCGAAGGCATCCTTGAAGGCCTGGTACCCCAACTGCACCGACAACCCGCCGCTGGTATAGATGCCATTGATCTCATAGGCGCCCTGCGCAGTGCTGCTGCCGGAAATGCCGCCAAACTTGTACAGGGCACCCAGCGTGAAGTCGCCCAGCGCGATTTTGTATTTGAGACTGCTGTCGACCCGGCTGTCATCGGTGGCGCCGCCGCCGCCATACGTCCCGGAGAAGCCGATGGGCGAAAACGCCTGCGATCCCATCATCGGGTCGAACATCGCGATGTTGTCCAGGAAGAAGCTCTGGTGGCGTCCCGCGGTGAGCGTTCCGTAGCTCCCGGAGGCGAGGCCGACGTAGGCGCCGCGGCTGAAAAGCTGGCCGGAAACCGCGCTGTCCGCCGACATGTTTGGCCCGCTGGAGGTGTTGCGGGAGATTCCCAGCGCCGCGTTGCTGAGGTTGCCGCTGCCCACATTGAATCCGCTCTCGAGCAGGAAAAGCGCCTTGAACCCGCTTCCCATGTCTTCCTGGCCCTTGATGCCCCAGCGCGTCGCCGACATTCCGCCGTTGAGCATGCCGGTGGCCGCGTCGGTTCCCTTGGTGACGTTCGGATTGTTGGCTACCGGATGAAACGGGTCGAAATTCTGCGCGTGTTCGATGTTGGCTATTGCCGTATCCAGGATTCCGTACAGGGTGACGCTGCTGTCTTCGGCACGGGCGAGGCCGGCGGTGGTCAACAGCGCGGTTGATGCAGCGGCCATTAGGATTTTGCGCAATTTCAACTCCGGGGAAGGTCGGGCTCGTTGATCGGGCATGCGGAATCTTTCCGCCTTTCGTAATATATAACAGTATATAACGTGGCCCCGGAAGCGGTCAGCCGACGACCACCGCGAGCGTTGCAAAAATGCCTATTTTTGAATGCTTTTATCCACACCCGCGCCTGACGCGCCGTCGCGGCGGATGCCGGAGCGTTGACATTTGGTAATAATTTATATTGCGAAAAGGCGATCGCCCATGCCGCCAGCGCGTGCCGGCTCAGCTGGGCCGGTAGCGGTTGATCTCGTCCCGCGTCTGGCGTGCGACCGCTGCCGCGGCCGCGGCGTAGTCCGCGTCCTTGCCCGCGTACAGGATGGCCCGCGAAGAGTTGATAACCAGGCCGTCGCCCTGCGCGGTGCGGCCCGCTTCCAGGGTTGCCGCGATATCGCCGCCCTGCGCACCGATGCCGGGAACCAGCAAGGGCAGATCGGGGGCCAGCGCACGAACGCGTGCCAGTTCCTGCGGATAGGTTGCGCCGACCACCAGGCCCAGCTGCCCGGCTCGGTTCCATGGGCCGGCTGCCAGTCGCGCGATGCGCTCGAACAGCCGTTCGCCGCCGACATCGAGCATCTGCAGGTCATCGCCGCCCGGGTTGCTGGTGCGGCATAACAGGAAGACCGCGCGGCCCGCGTATTGCAGGAACGGGGCTAGGGTGTCCTGGCCCATGAAGGGGGACAGCGTGACCGCATCGGCGCCGTAGCGCTCGAACGCCTCGCGCGCATATTGCTCCGCCGTCGAGCCGATGTCGCCCCGCTTGGCATCGAGTATCACCGGTATCTGCGGATGCGCGCGGCGGATATGCGCCAGCACCGCCTCGAGCTGCGCTTCGGCACGGTGCGCGGCGAAGTAGGCGATCTGCGGCTTGAAGGCGCAGGCGAACGGCGCGGTGGCGTCGGCAATGGCGCAGCAGAACTCGGTTATGGCATCGTCGCGCCCGCGCAGCTGCGGCGCAAACCGCGCCGGGTCCGGATCGAGGCCCACGCACAGCAGCGAGCCGGCTGCGCCATCGGCAGCGTGCCAGCGCGCGCGCAGCAGCTCGACGAAGGGTGCGCGCGCGGCGGGTTCGGCCGGATCGCCGTCCACGTTCGCGGCCACGCCCGTCACGCGCTTTCGTTGGCGGCGCGGACGGCGCGCGCCGTTTCCACGTATCGGCCCACGAGCTCGAGCAGTTCGTCCTCGCGGTACGGTTTGCCCAGGTACTCGTTCACGCCGAGCTCGAAGGCCACGCGCCGGTGCTTTTCCGCCGTGCGCGACGTGATCATGATGATGGGAATGTCGCGGGTCTGCGGATTGCCGCGGATGTTGCGGGTCAGGTCGTAGCCGTCCATGCGCGGCATTTCGATGTCCACGAGCAGGATGTCGGGTAGCTGCTCCTGCAGCTCGCGCATCGCGTCGACGCCGTCCTTGGCGAGCAAGGTCCGGTAGCCGTTGCGCTCCAGCAGGCGTTGCGTGACGCGCCGTACGGTCAACGAATCGTCCACCACCATTACCGTTGCGCCGCCGGCCGCGGCCAGCCGCGCGCCTGCCGGCGCGGCGTGGCCCGCCTCGGCCGCTCCGGCGTCGACGTCCAGAACCGGGGGCTCGGGCGCACGGGCGATGAGCTGCACCGGGTTGATGATGAGGACCACCTCGCCGTTGCCCATCACGGTTGCGCCCAGCACGCCCGCCAGCCGGGCCACCTGCGGGCCGACGTTCTTGACCACCACCTCCTGGTTGGCGGAGAGCTCGTCGGCGCAGACGGCCAGGCGGTCTTCGCCCAGCCGCAGCAGTGCCACCGCATATTGCTCGTTGGCACCGATGACGGTTTCCATGCCCAGCAGCTGCGACAGCGGGCGCAGCGTGATCTCGTCCGAACCGTCGAAGGCGATGCTGCCGCCCTGCAGCGCAGCGAGCAGCTCGCGCACGCGCACGCGGCCCGCCTGTTCGACCATGGCAGCCGGCAGCGCGTAGCGGCGGCCGCCAACGCTGGCCAGCACGACCTGCATGATGGACAGCGTCATCGGCAGGTAGAGCGTGAAACGCGTGCCCCGGCCCTTCTGGGTGGACACGGCAATGCGGCCGCTGAGCGAGGACACCTGCTCGCGGACCACATCCATGCCGACACCCCGGCCGGCAAGCTCGGTGACCTCGCGCGCGGTCGACAGCCCCGGGGTGAAGATGAAGTCGATGACTTCGCGCTCCTCGAGCCGGCGGTCGGCCGACAGCAGGCCGGAACTGATGGCCCGCGCGCGGATCCGTTCCAGGTCCAGGCCGGCGCCGTCGTCGGCGAACACCACCACGATCTCGTTGCCCTCGCGCCGCACTTCGATGCGCAGCTCGCCCGTGTCGGGCTTGCCGGCGGCAATGCGGTCGGCCGGCAGTTCCAGGCCGTGGACGATGGCATTGCGCACCAGGTGTTCGAAGGGTCCGGCCATCTGCTCGAGCAGGCTGCGGTCGATCTCGGTTTCGGCGCCGACGATGTCCAGGTGAGCGCGCTTGTTCAGCTCCTTGGCGGCCTGCCGCGCGACGCGGTAGAGGCGCTCGGATACGTTGGAGAACGGCACCAGGCGAACCCGCATCAGCTGCTGCTGCAATTCGCGCGTCAGCCGCGATTGCGCCACCAGGTCGTTATCGGCCAGCTGCAGCCCCTTGATCATGTTGCTCTGGACCAGGGCCACGTCCTCGACGGACTCGGCGAGCAGTCGCGTGAGTTCCTGCAGGCGCGAGTAGCGGTCGAATTCGAGCGGATCAAAACTTGATGACTGCTTGGCGACCTGGTCGGAACGGGCCTGGATCTGGGCATCGGCCTGCAGTTCGACCTCGCGCAGTTGCGAGCGCAGCCGCTGGATGTTCTCGGTGAGGTCGGTAAGCGATCCGCGCAGCGTGGCGACCTCGGCCTCGAGCCTGGAGCGGGAAATGGAGACCTCGCCGGCGTGGTCGACCAGCCGATCGACGAGGTCGGCGCGCACGCGTATGAAGGGTGCCGTGGCCGCCGTCAGCCGCGCGGGTTCGCCCTCGCGCACCGCGCTGCGCGCAGGGTCGCTGGCGGCATCGGCCATAGGGGCCGACTCCCTGGACCGCGCCGGCGGAGCCGGTGTCCTCGCGCCGGCCCCTGCCGCCGGCGTGACTGCCCGGGCGGCGCCGGAATCGGCCGGTGGCGCCTCGCTGGCGCCAGGGTTGTGCAGCAGGCGGTCGAACAGCGCCAGCGCCTGGTCGTACTGGCTTTGCAGGTCCTCGACAACCATGCCCGGTACGCTGGCCAGCTGCATGGCGGCCTCGATCCGGGTTTCCATTTCGTGCACGACCTCGCCCAGCTTCATCGCGCCCGCCATCCGGGCGCTGCCCTTGAACGTGTGCAGCTGCCGCATCATGTCCCGCGCGACGTCGCGCAGATTGGGATTCTGAGCAAGGGTCCGCAGACAGCGTGCGATCGCCGGCAGCAGGTCCTGCGCCTCCACCGTGAAGATCTGCAGGAGCTGGTGATCGATCTCGTCGCGCACCTCCGGGATCGCCGGCGCATCGAAGGCGATGTCGGCTACCGGCTCCTGCCTGGCCATGACGGGCGCCACCGCAGGCGGCGCATCGGGCTGGGGTGCGGCTGCCGGCGGCGCAGGCGTTGCTGCAACCGAAACTGCTGCAGCTGCAGGTGGTGCGGACGGGGCCGCAACCGGGCGTGCCTGCGCCGGTGCGTGCTGCGCAGTAGGACCGGACGTATGTGGCGGGGATGGCGCATGCGGCGGTGCTGCCGCAGGCAGTTCCGGATCGAGCGCGTCGCGTTCGCTCCAGGCCAGCGGCACCGTGTCGGCGAACGGGCCGTCGGTGGCGGTTGCAGCGCCCGGGGGCGTCGGCTGCGGGGGAAGATCGGGAAACGCCTGCGGCGTCCGTGGCGGCACTGCCGCAGCCTGGGCGCGCACCATGGCCAACAGGTCGCGCAGTGCGCCGGCTTCCAGCGGCGCCTCCTCCGGGAAGATGCCGGCTGCGAACTGGTGCAGCATGCCGCGCATCCGCTCGATGCCGCGCTCGAGCACGTCGAACTGCGGTCCGCTGAGACGTCCGCCGCTGCCCGAACGTCGCTCATACAGGTGCTGCATCAGGGCATCCAGCGGATCGGCGATCGCGCATACCGGGGTCAGCCCGACCGTGTCGGATATGCCTGCCAGCGTGTGGGCGCGCCGCACCAGCGGTTCCGACACCTCGAGTCCGGGTTCGTAGCGCCACTCGCCCACGTCGAGCGCGAGCGCGCGCACGCACTCGTCCGATTCGGTCAGGAACACCGAATACAGTCCGTGGCTGATGACCAGCGGCCCGATGCGCCGGGCATCCTCCGCCGGTGTCGCCGTCGGTTCGCTTTCCTGCGCGTTGCCGGCATCCTCGTCGTCCGCCGGGGGCGGCGCCGCCGCAACCTCGATCGTGAAGTTCTCCGGATCGGCGATATCGGCCGGCGCCAGCGTGTAGGGCAGGGCGAACGCGCCGCCGTCGCGCACGACGTGCGCGGCGTGAATGAACGCGCTGGCATCGACATGGGCCGCCGGATCCGTGCGCAGTGCCTCGATCCAGTCGCGCATCCGGTCGGCGCTGGCCGAGGCCAGGCCCAGCAGGTCGGAATTGGCCGGCCGCTCCTGCGCGAGCCACACGTTGAAGCACTGCTCCAGGGCCCAGGCGAATTCGCCAAAATCGCGCAATCCGACCATGCGGCTGGAACCCTTGAGGGTGTGGAACGCTCGCCGCGCCATGGTAATGCTGGTCGCGTCCGCCGGTTCCTTGCGCAGATGCGCCAGCTGTACCGCAACGGACTCGAGGACCTCGTCGGCCTCCTCGACGAATATCTCGTGCAGTTCGCGGTCCGCCGCCGAAGCGCTGGTGGGCATCGGTGCGGTGGGCGCGGGTATGGCGGCTTCGGCGGGCCGCAGCAGCGCCTGCAGGGCCTGGGCGACACCGGCCCCGCCGCCGCCGCGCAGGTTGCCGAGCATCCGCCCGGCCTCGGTGACCCGCGAACGCAGGTTGGCGTCGTCCGTCAGCTCGGCGTCATTGGTGAGCTGCGCAAGTATGCCGGCCAGGTTGTCCAGTGCCGCCTTGTCGCCCGAGCGGGCCGCGAGGTCGTCGGCCGCGGCAAGCGCCGAGGCGAGCAGGCGCTCGATCGAATGCTCCACGTTCTCGCTATCATGGGCCAGCGCCGTGGCCGCGGCCGGCGACGAAGCCGCGGGTTCCATTGCGCCCGCCAGCCGGGCGGCATACGCCGCCGCGTATTCGACGGCCCCGGGCGGCTCTTCGGGCGTGACCGGTTCGGGCGGCGGCAGCGCCATGTCCGCCGAAAACACGCCGCTTTGCTGGTCGAAGGAAAAAATGCCGCGCGGCTGGGTCGGCTGCTCCGTCAGCCCGGCCACAAAGAATCCGACGGCGCCCAGGTTCTGCGCGATCTGCGCAAACCGCTCCGGATCGGCCCTTACCGCGGGATCGATGAAGCAGTCGACGGCTGCGCGCACGTTGCGCAGCGCCGCCGCGGGATCCTCGAAGCCGAGCACGGCCAGCACGCCTGCAACCTCCTCGAACATGGGACCGAGTTCGGCCAGTTCCCCACGCTGTGCGGGATTGCGGAAGAAACGGTCCAGGCGCAGTTCGGACTCGCGCAGCATGGTGCGCATTTCCGTGACCACGGTCTCCATGGAGGAGCGCTCCTGGGCACGCTGGGCCAGCTCGGCGATCCAGGCATCGCCGGCCGGCAGCGGCTGGCCGCCCGCCGCACTGACGATGCGGGTGATCATGGCGTCGGCACGCTGCGCGAAGAGCGTGTCGGCGGCCGGATTGGCGTCGGCGCCCGATTCGATCAGCAGCAGCGCGGTTGCCACTTCCATGCCCAGGTCTTCGCGCACCGCGGGCGGCGACGTGGCCAGGCCGGCGGTCGCTTCGGCGATGCAGCCCAGCACCCGGGCCGCGGGTGCCGCGCCCAGTTGTTGCGCGCTGGCCTGGGCCCGCGCCACCTCGGCGCGGAATCGCGCCGTGTCCGGCGGATTGCTCGCCACCACCTGGCCCCACAGCAGCTTGCACTGGTTGAGCGCCTCGCGCAGCGCCATCACGGTCTGCGCATCCATCGCATTGAGCGTGGGCCGCTCGAAGTCGTCCGGCAGCAGCGAGGGCAGTCCGAAGAGCTGCTTCACCTGCGCCACCCGTTCGATGCGCTCGTCGGCCATGCCGACGTGATAGAGCGCGTCGATCATCAGGCGCTCGGCCACCGCCGGGCCACCCTCGATCTGCCGGCGCAACTGCTGGTTCAGGCGCGCCAGGAAGCGCTTCAGGTCCGCGTCCACCGGCAGCCGGAAGGACTCGAGCGCGTCGAACAGCGCGTGGGTCACCCACCAGAAACTGCGTGCCAGGCCGCGCTGCGGCAGGCCCTCGAGCTGCGCGACGGCATCGCGCATACGGCCGCGCGCATCGGGGTCGTCGGGGTTGCGCAGGAACTGCAGCAGCCCTTCCTCGTACTTGATCCGCCGGATGCGCAGCTCGTCGGGGCTGAGCGACCGCACTTCCATGCGGTCGAACGCCGGACGCCGGTTCAGGTCCGGGAACAGCAGGTCTGCCGGATGGACGCGCTCGGCACGCAGCAACTGCAGGATGTCGCGATAGTACGGAAACAGCCGCACGGGCGGCGCGTTACGCCCGGCAAGCAGGCCGTCCAGATAATTGCGCACGGCGCCCAGCGTCGCCTCGACCGAACGCACGGCCGCCGGCAGGCATTCGCCGGGTGCCCGTCCCCAGCGCACGATGAGCTGTTCAACCGCCTCGGTGACGAGCGTGGTGCCGCGCAGGTCCAGCAACTGGAGTGCGCCGCTGACCTGGTGGACGTGTTCGCCGGCGCTGCGCAGGCTGTCGACGTCGGACTTGTTGCCCAGGAACCCCTTGACGGCCGTGATCGCGTCCGTCAGCGAACTGCGGATTTCATCGATCACCCAGGCCAGCGGCGCGATGTCGGCCAGCGGCGCCGAAGGAGCCGGCGCGGCAGGCGGATCGGTGATGGATTCGGCGTTGGGCGTCATGTCCTGATTTCTACTTGGCCGCGCCGTGCGCCGTCCGGGAAATGCGGGCGTTTGCGATACATGGTGTTTCAGGTGACGCGGAAGCGCGAGACCGACGATTTGAGCTCACGGGCGAGCGTTGCCAGTTGGCCGATCGACTGCGCGGTCTTGCGCGTTCCGTCCGACGCCTGTTCCGTGACCTCGAGGATATGGCCGATGGCCTTGGAGACGTCGCCCGCGGAATGCGCCTGCACCGACGTCGACTGCGCAATGCGCTCGATCAGTTCCGTGAGCTGCCGCGACACGCGCCCGATCTCGGCAAGGGCGGTTCCGGCCGCATCGGACAGCCGGGTTCCCTCGACCACGCCCTGCGTGCTGCGCTCCATCGCCACGACGGCGTCCTGGGTGTCGGTCTGGATGGCCCGCACCAGCGCGCCGATCTGCTTGGCTGCTTCGCCGGAGCGGTCGGCCAGGCGTTGCACTTCCTCGGCAACCACCGAGAAGCCGCGGCCCGCTTCGCCGGCCGACGCCGCCTGGATGGCCGCATTGAGCGCGAGGACGTTGGTCTGCTCGGTGATGTCCGAGATGAGTTCGACGATCTCGCCGATCTCCTGTGAGGATTCGCCCAGCCGCTTGATGCGCTTGGACGTTTCCTGGATCTGTTCGCGGATCTCGTTCATGCCCGATATCTGGTTGTAAACCGCCCGCTGGCCGCGCTCGGCCGCTTCCAGGGACGCACGGGCGACCTTGGCCGAATCGCCGGCGCCGGTAGACACCTCGCCGATCTGGCTGGCCATCCCGAGCACGCGCTCGCCGGTCTCGCGGATCTCGCGGCTCTGCGCCTCCGAGGCGCCCAGCAGACGCGTGGCGATGTCGCGCGACTCGCTGGCGGCGTTGCTGACCAGTTCTGCGGTCTGGTTGATCCGGCCCACCAGGGTGCGCAGTTCCTCCACCGTGTAGTTGATGGAGTCGGCGATGGCGCCGGTGATGTCTTCGGTGACCGTCGCCGCAACGGTGAGGTTGCCGTCGGCCACTTCCTGGAGTTCGTTCATGAGGCGCAAGATGGCCGCCTGGTTCTGGTCATTGCGCCGCTTGGCCAGGTCTTCGAGGCGCAGCGCCTCGGCGCGACCGGATTCGGCTTCGGCGGCGCGGCGCCGCGAATCGGCCAGCAGCACGCGCACCACGGCTACCGCCGATGCCAGGGCGATCAGGGAAAAGACGCTGAGCAGGCCGTAGTACACCCATCGCGAGCGCTGTTGCCCCGAGTAGCGGTTTGCCAGGTCGACGCTTTGCAGGCGCAGCGGTTCGGCCTCGGCGCTGATCGTGATCTGTGCGTTGCGGGCGTCGAGCAGCAGTTGCGGGCTGCTGACGGCGCTGGCCAGCACGGCGAGCAGATCATGGTAGTCGCGCTGCAGTTCCAGCAGCTTGTTGCGGGTGTCGCCGTCGGCGGTGCTGCCCAGCAGTCCCTGAACGGCGTCGGCGAAGGACTGGATGTCGCGGCCGAGCACCTGCGCTTCCTCGCCGTGCGCCGACTGGCTGGAGACGATCAGGTTGGCGTTCCTGGCGATGCGCTGGTGCAGCGAGACCAGCTGCTCCGCCGCGGCCACCTCGCGCGGGGTACCGCCCCGGCGCAGCCGGTCCGCGGCGATGCCTTCGGTGAGTTCGCCCAGGCGCGGGCCATTCTGGTTGATGCGCCGGGCGATGTCGCCAAAGCCCACCAGTGCGTTGCGGTTCGAGCCGATGACCGTCGCTGCCGCGAAGGTCACCTGCCAGCGCGTCTTGAGCGTCTGGAGAAAAGGCGCGATCTGCTCGTCCGTCGGCGCCATGCCGCTTGCCGGGTCGCCGTTTTGCAGCAGCGTGAGGTCGGCGTTCACCTGGTCGCGGCTGTCGATCATTTCGTCGAGCTGGTCGGGCTCGCCCTGCACCGCGTCGGCAGCGGCCTTGGCAAGGCGCTGGGTGTGCATCAGCACGTCGCCGATCAGGGCCACCTGGCGTTCTTCCGAGGCGGCATTGCGGGCCGAAAGCCACACCGCCACGGCCGCGCAGGCAAAGCAGAGCAGTCCCACGGTGGCGAACGCGCGCGCCAGCTTCTGGCTCTGCCGCGCCCCGGTTGCGGCGATCTCCATCGTGCCGGGCGACTCGAGGTTGCCGGCCATGTCGATGCGCTGCGTCGCGGGCACGTCGGCATAGCGCTTGCCGGATGCGTCAACGCCCCTGCCGTCCTTGCCGCCGAACATTCCAAAATCAAGAGCCATCACCGCTCCGGACGCCGGGCGGCAGCTGCTCCTGCCGGTACTTGTTCATGACGCGATCCCCTTCGACATGTTCCGTGCGCCGCTTCCTACACGCCGATGCTGGCGAATTCATCGAATTTGGTGAGTCCCTGCAGGTCGATCTCCACCAGCCGCGCGCCGTCGGCGTCGCGGAACGCGCGCGCCTCCCAGGGGCGGTTGCGGTCCTGCAGCGCACCGAGCGCCTCCAGGTCCTTGACGTTGCGCAGTCCGAAGGCCCGCGTGATCAGCAGGCCGACATTGACCTTGAGTTCCTCGTTGAACACCACCAGCTGCTGCGCGTCCTCCGGAGCGATCGGCGCCCCGCCCCCCAGCCGCATGAGGTCGATGACGCCGATCAGGCGGCCGCGCACATTGGCCAGCCCGAGATACCAGGGTTTGGTCCACGGCACCGGCGTGATGGGCGGGGCCGTGACGATCTCGCCGGCCTTGTTCATGTCGAGCAGGAACGACGCGGTGCCGATGCGCACGGCCAGCCGCGCCGGTTCGCTCAGCGGGCCCGGCGCGGCCTCGAGGCGGGCCGCGAGCTGGGCCGAAAAATCCTTGAGCCTGCCGGCCTTCCTGCTTTCGTCCAATCCCGGTCCCGTCGTCGTTTCGTTGCGTGTGTTCATCGCTGTGCCGATGGCCAGGCGGACTTGTAGCAATCCCGGGCGGCCATGTCCAGGCTGTGCAGTTCTGCTCAGCCCAGCGCTGCGATCTTGCCGAGCAGTTCCTCGGCCTTGACCGGCTTGGTGACGTAATCACGCGCGCCCTGGCGCAGGCCCCAGATGCGGTCGGTCTGCTGGTTCTTGCTGGTGCACATGATCACGGGGATATTCTGCGTCACCGGGTCCTTGGACAGCTGGCGGGTGAACTGGAATCCGTTCTGCCCCGGCATTACCACGTCCATCAGGATCAGGTCGGGCAAGGCCCCCTTCAGGTTGGTGATCGCCTCTTCGGCACTCTCGACCGCGGTAACGGCAAACCCGTGCTTGGACAGCAGTTCATTGAGGAAATAACGCTCCGTGGGCGAGTCGTCGACGATGAGGATCTTCTTTATGGGCATTGGGAGCTCCGTCCGCCGAAGCCGAATCCCTGGGGCCGGCACGTTTGGTCCCAGGGACAACGGCGAAGGCGGGTTTAGTTCATCGAGTGCTGCCGCACGACGGTGAGCAGGCTGTCCTTGGTAAAGGGCTTGGTCAGGTATTCGACCGAACCGACCATGCGGCCGCGGGCGCGGTCGAACAGGCCGTCCTTGGACGAAAGCATGACGATCGGCGTTTCATGGAACCGCGGGCTGCGCTTGATGAGCGCACAAGTCTGGTAGCCGTCGAGCCGCGGCATCAGTATGTCGCAGAAGATGATGTTCGGCTGGTGATCGTTCACCTTTGACAGGGCTTCGAAGCCGTTCTGTGCCAGGATCACCTGGCAGCCGGCCTGGGTGAGGAAGATCTCGGCGCTGCGGCGAATCGTGTTCGAGTCGTCGATCACCATCACCTTCTTGCCGCGAATCTCGGTGGTATCCATTTGCGCAGACATTGATCGGGCTCTCCCGTACGCTTTCAGACTTCGATCAGTTCGAAGTCTTCCTTGCGTGCGCCGCATTCGGGGCACACCCAGTTTGGCGGAACGTCCTCCCAGCGCGTGCCGGCCGCGATGCCTTCAGCGGGCAAGCCAGCGGCCTCGTCGTAAATCCATCCGCAAATCAAGCACATCCAGGTGCGCGTTGCTACCGAAGTCGTCATGGTCCAGGGGCCCGTAAGGTTTCGCTACCATACTGCGTTCGCGATGATAGCCTGTAGCAGCCCGGCAGGTCGCATTGGCGATGGTCGAATTCGGTAGCGAATCAAGGCTTTGGAACGAAATCGCGCGAATCTGCGCAAGCATGGCCCGCACAGGACAGGACGATGACCGACACCGGCAGGACCAAACCCGCAGCACCGGGGACCCCCCAGCAATCGGGCACCGCAGGTGCCGGCGCGCGCAACGAGGCGCTGTTTGCCCGCGCGCAGGCATCCATCCCCGGCGGCGTCAATTCACCGGTACGGGCATTCCGCTCGGTGGGCGGTACACCCCGCTTCATTGCCCGAGGCCAGGGCCCGTATATATGGGACGCCGATGGCCGCCGCTACATCGACCTGGTGGGATCCTGGGGCCCGATGATCGTCGGTCATGCCCACCCCGCCGTGCTCGAGGCGGTTACGCGGGCCGCCCGCGATGGCCTCTCCTTCGGGGCGCCCACCGAGGCCGAAGTCGTCTTTGCCGAACGCCTCGCGCGCATGCTTCCCTCCATCGAGCAGGTGCGCCTGGTCTCCTCCGGAACCGAGGCGACCATGAGCGCCATCCGTCTCGCCCGCGGCTACACCGGCCGCTCCCGGTTCATCAAGTTCGAGGGCTGCTACCACGGTCACGCCGACAACCTGCTGGTAAAGGCCGGATCGGGCCTGCTCACTTTTGGCAACCCCAGTTCTGCCGGCGTGCCGCCGGAGACCACGCAGCACACCATCGTCCTTGACTACAACGACAGCCAGCAGCTCGAGGACACCTTCGCGCGCATCGGCAGCGAGATCGCCTGCGTGATCGTCGAGCCGGTTGCCGGCAACATGAACCTGGTGCGGGCCAGCAGCCAGTTCCTGCAGGCCATGCGCCGCCTGTGCACGCAGCACGGCGCGCTGCTGATCTTCGACGAGGTGATGACGGGCTTCCGGGTCGCGCTGGGCGGCGCCCAGTCCCTCTACGGCATCGTTCCGGACCTTACCACCCTGGGCAAGGTGATCGGCGGTGGCATGCCGCTGGCCGCTTTTGGCGGCCGCCGCGATGTCATGGCGCAGCTGGCGCCGTTGGGACCGGTCTACCAGGCCGGCACGCTGTCGGGCAATCCCGTTGCGGTGGCGTGCGGCAGCGCCACCCTGGACCTCATCGCCGAACCCGGCTTCTACGAGCGGCTGGGCACGCGCACGGCGCAGCTTGCGCAGGGCCTTGCGCAGTCGGCCGCGCGCCACGGCCAGGCCTTTGTCACCGACAGCGTCGGTTCCATGTTCGGCCTGTACGGCGCCCGGCGCGTGCCGGCGAGCTTTGCCCAGGTGATGGCCTGCGACAAGGACGGTTTCAACCGGTTTTTCCACGCCATGCTTGACCGTGGCGTCTACCTGGCGCCGTCCGCCTTCGAGGCGGGTTTCGTTTCCATCCAGCACGACGAGGCGGTCATTGCGGAAGCGCTCAGCGCGGCCGACGAGGCCTTCGCCAACATGTGAGTCTTTCCGAATGCGCTTGAGCCGATTCGGACCGTCCTCACCCTCTCCCTAGCCCTGCTCCCACACCCACTGCAAAAAAGCGTCGTGGGCCGCCTGCGCGGCATCGGCATGCGGGTCGTTGATCAGCGCCACCACCGCATAGCGGTGGCCGCTGGCGGCGAATACGTATCCGGCAATGGCGCGAACATCGGCCAGGGTTCCCGTCTTGATGTAGGCCGCGCCGGCGGCGCCGCGGCGCTCGCGCATGGTGCCGTCGACACCGGCTACCGGCAGTGAAGCGAGGAATTCGGGCATCACGTTGCCGCTCCAGGCCATGCCCAGCAGGCGCGCCAGGCTGGACGCCGAAATCCGCTCCTGACGCGACAAGCCCGAGCCGTTCTGCAGCACCAGCTCCGGCATGGCCAGATCCCTCTGCCGCAGCCAGTCCTGCACGACGCGGATGGATCGGCCGACGCTCGCCGGCTCGCTGGCGGCATCGGGGCTCCCGGCCGCGCCGCCATTGCGCGGGGCTGCGGCCGTGCCTGCGCCTGCCTCGGAGCCGAGCGTGAGAAACAGCTGGCGCGCCATGACGTTGTTGCTGTTCTTGTTCATGTCGCGAATGACGTCGGCCAGCGGCGGCGACTCCAGGTCCACGAGCACCTGCGCGCCGGGGCTCGCCACGCCTTCGCGTACCGTGCCGCGCAGCGTACCGCCCGAAGCGCGCCACAGGGCACGAAACGACGCCGATGCGTATTCGTCCGGGGTCAGCGGGCTGAGGTACCAGGTCTTTTCGCCGCAGGCGCGCGGATAGGCACCGTGGAAAACGGGTGCCAGGGGATGGGAGAAGTCGGCCTTGAGCCGCTCGTGCCAGTCGCCGCAGGGGCCGTCGACCATCCGCACCTGCGCTGGCATGCGCAGTCCGTCCATGGGGGGAATGAGTGCTACTCGCGCATTGCCGCCGGCCTCCGGCACGAAGGTCAGCGCCAGGGCCCGGAAGTTGATCAGCAGCGCGTCGGGCGCGACGTTGTACGGCCGCAGTTCGTTGCCGTCGAAGGCGCCCGTGCTTTCGGACGCCGCCGCATACAGCGAGCGGTCCAGTATGAGGTCGCCACGGATGTCGCGTATTCCCAGGGCATGCAGCCGTTCCACGAGCAGCCACCAGCGCTCGGCCACGAGGCTGGGGTCGCCGCCGCCGCGCAGTATGAGGTCGCCGTCCAGCCGTGGGCCGGCCGGCCGCTGGCGCACCAGCGCCTGCGTATGCCAGCGGAAATTGGGCCCCAGCGTCGTCAGCGCGACGTAGGCTGTGAGCAGCTTCATGGTCGAGGCCGGATTCATCGGCGCATCGGCATGGCGCGCCAGGCGCAGGCTGCCGCCGTCGAGGGGCAGAACGACAAAGGCGCTGCCCGCATCGGCCACGCCGGCCTGGGCAAGGGCCGCCGATACGGCGGCGGGAAGGAGCGCGGTGTCGACAGTACGGCTTTGCGGCGCCGCCGCGGGCGGCGCTGCCGCCGCGGTCCCCAGCAGCAGGGGCAGGGCCAGCAGCAGGCGGCGCAAGGTCCGCGCGGCCGCAATCAAGACTGCAGTTTCAGCATGCCCAGGCCAAGCCGGCGGTGCGAACCGAAGCCGCGCAGCAGGCGCCGCATCACGCGCTCGGAGTCGCCCACCTCGAGAGCGCCCTCCAGAACCGCGTGGCCGACGCGATAGCTGGATCCGGCATGGTGAAAGTGCAATTCCTTGAGCGCGACGCTCACCATGATGGGGCGCACGCCGAACTCCTCCGCGCTCTGGGCAAACCAGGTTTCGTACTGGGCAGCCGTCTTGTAGGGGCGGACGAACTTGCGTCCATCGGAAAAATCAACGTCCCCTACGCACACCGCCAGGGAGAAGTGGTACATCAGGCCCTCGGCGAGTTGCGTGACGACGCGCTTGGGCGAAATGACGCTCACGGCCGACGGCGGCTGCTCTTTCCAGGGCACGATCGAGCGCACCCAGTAGCGGCCCGCTACCGTGCTGTCGGCCGCGAAAAGAAACCGGCCGGTTCCGGCCTTTTGCCCAAAGGCGGCCATGAGCTCCTCATGGGCGCTCACCGGATCGCAGTCGGGGCCGAAGGTCACGGCGGTTTCGAAGGTGTCCAGCTTCGGCAGATCCATCTTGGTGAAGCCTTTTTCGGCCTGCACCACGCCGCTGCGGATCTGCGCAAGGCGGACACGTTCCTGGACGCTTTGGTTCATAGCGCAACATCATCGGCAGAAATGGCGGTCATGCAGATAGCGTATTCGCGAACCGCGCCGTCCGTCCAGCCGGGTCAGCGGAAGAGATTAGCGGCCTTTTGGAGGGTTATCAGGATGCCAATCGCCAGCGGAATGCCAACCGCCAGCCACGCGGCCGCTGCCGTCACCCCCGAAGCCCGCGTAGCCTGGCCCGCGGCAAGGCCGCTCACCGCGCTGCCCTCGGCCTGCTCGTGCGCCAGCTTGCGTTCGTACGCCAGCTGCTCGGCGCTCATGAAATATCGGCCGGCGACCGGGCGGACCAGCAGGTTGCAGATGAATCCCAGCAACAGGAATCCGGCGAGGATGTACATGGTGTTGTCGTAGACGAGGGCCTTGGGCACGCCGCTCTCGATCTGGCTGTCGCGCAGCGAGTTGACGACATAGGGCCCGAGTATCCCGGCCGTGGACCATGCCGTGAGCAGGCGCCCGTGGATGGCGCCGACCATCTGGGTGCCGAACATGTCGGCGAGATACGCCGGCACCGTGGCAAAGCCGCCGCCATACATCGACAGGATGATGCAGAAGGCGAGCACGAAGAGCGCGCGGTTGTGTTCATGGCCCAGGGTGGGAATGCAGGCGTAGAGCGCCATTCCCAGCGCGAAGAACACGAAGTAGGTCGTCTTGCGCCCTATACGGTCCGACATGCTGGCCCAGAAGAAGCGCCCGCCGATGTTGAAAAGGCTCAGCAGCCCGATGAACCCGGCGGCGATGGTGGCAATCTGCTTTTTCTGCTCGGGACTGAGGTCGTTGAATCCGGTGCTGATGCCGATGAGCTGGCCGGCAAAAACCTCCTGCAGCAGGGGCGAAGCCATGCCCAGGATGCCGATGCCGGCCGATACGTTGAGGCACAGCACCGCCCATATGAGCCAGAACTGGGGTGTGCGCCAGGAACGGTTCAGGTGTACGTGCTCGTTGGTGATCATGGCATTGGCGCCACTGCGCGCGGACGGATTCCATCCCGCCGGCTTCCAGCCCGAGGCCGGCACCCGGTATCCGAGCGCGCCGCCCATCATGAAGACAAAGTACCCCGCGGCCATGACGAGGAAGGTCTGCCACACGCCCACCGAGGTGGCTGTCGCGAAATGGCGCATCAGCCAGTCGGCCAGGGGCGCGCCCACGAGCGCGCCGCCTCCGAAGCCCATGATGGCCATTCCGGTGGCCATTCCGCGTCGGTCGGGAAACCACTTGATGAGGGTCGACACGGGCGATATGTAACCCAGGCCCAGGCCGATGCCGCCAATGACACCCGACCCCAGCCACAGCAGCCAGATCTGGTGGTTGGCAACGCCGACTGCCGAGATCACCAGTCCGCCGCACCAGCACACCGCGGAAACGACGCCGGCCTTGCGCGGCCCGGCACGTTCCAGCCAGCCGCCCCAGAGTGCCGCCGCCGAGCCCAGGAAAACGAAGAACAGCTGGTACATCACGGCGAGGTAGGTGACCTTCCAGTCGCAGCCCGTGGCCGTCAGCTGCTGGACCAGTTCTTCCCAGAAACCGGCGGTCTTGCCGCAGGCGATCGGCTCGGTGATTCCCACGGCGCGTGACAGCGGCAGCCAGAAGACCGAAAAACCGTAGGCCATGCCGATGCACAGGTGGATGGCCAGCGCAGCGGGCGGCACCAGCCAGCGGTTGAATTGCGGGCCGGCGATGGTGCGCTCTTTCGCGAGCCAATCCAATCCCGTTACGGCGCGCGGTGGCGCTGCCGTTGCTGGCGCTTCCATGGGCTTCTCCTTGCGTGCGGCCTGCTCGTGCACGTCCTTGTGATGGAAACCGGCGGGCGCACCAAAAGTGGGTGCGCCCGCCGGGCCGTCAGGCCGTTACGGCAATATTACTTGTTTAAATTTGACTTCTGGCAAAGGAGCCGCTGCGAAGGCCCCCGGCCAAACGCGCCAGCCGCCGGTTTCTCGCAGGCTGCGTAGAATGCTCCACCTCAATCACCGCCAAAGGGAGCGCGCAAATGACCCTGCATTTCAAGTGGCTATCCGACACCCTGGCGGCGGCCGGCCAGATTGGTCCGGCCGATGTTCCCGCGATCGCCGCCCATGGCTTCAAGACCGTAATAAATAACCGGCCGGACGGCGAGGGTGGACCTGCGCAGCCGACCAGTGCCGAGTTGCAAAGCGCGGCCCAGGCCGCCGGACTGGCCTATGTCTACCTTCCGGTGGTCAGCGGCCAGCTCACGCCAGAACAGGTGATCACCATGGCCGGAACGCTGCGTTCCGCCGCCACGCCGGTTTTTGCCTTTTGCCGCTCCGGCGCGCGCACCGAGCACCTCTTCCGCCTGGCTACCCAGCCCGGTTGATCGCAATAAACCACGACGGTGGTTGAAAACCAGACCGGAAGCACCTATAATCAGCACTCTCTGGTGTCGAGTGCTAACAGTTTTACCGCCCCTGAACGGTCCTTTTGCGGCCGGCGCGGGCAGCAACGGTGGAGTTCGGCCGGCGCGGATCTGAAGCCTGGGTACCGGAAGTCAATCGAATCGTGAATTACCGGCGGGTGCGCCCTGCACCTGGAAACCTTGTCAGGAGAAGCTATGAAAATTCGTCCTTTGCACGATCGCGTGATCGTCAAGCGCGTGGATAACGAGCGCAAGACTGCCTCGGGCATCGTCATTCCCGATAGCGTGGCAGAAAAGCCCGATCAGGGCGAAGTGCTGGCCATCGGACCGGGCAAGCGCGATGACAACGGCAAGCTCATCGCCGTGGACCTCAAGGTCGGCGATCGCGTGCTCTTCGGCAAGTACGCCGGCCAGACCGTCAAGGTCGACGGCGACGAACTGCTGGTCATGCGCGAAGAAGACATCATGGGCGTTATCAACCTGTAAACCCTTTGGTCCCAACGTCGCGCGGCCACGCCACAGTGCCCGCAGGACCGCAGGGCTGCAAACCCCCATTCACAACCGATCCGGAGCTTCAATATGGCAGCCAAACAAGTACTTTTCGGCGAAGACGCGCGCCACCGCATGGTGCGCGGCGTAAACATCCTGGCCAACGCGGTCAAGGTAACCCTGGGCCCCAAGGGCCGCAACGTCGTGCTGGAGCGCAGCTTTGGCGCCCCGACGATCACCAAGGACGGCGTGTCCGTGGCCAAGGAAATCGAACTCAAGGACAAGTTCGAGAACATGGGCGCCCAGATGGTCAAGGAAGTCGCTAGCAAGACCTCCGACAACGCCGGTGACGGCACCACGACGGCCACCGTGCTGGCCCAGTCGATCGTCACCGAAGGCCTGAAGTACGTGGCCGCCGGCATGAACCCCATGGACCTGAAGCGCGGCATCGACAAGGCTGTCGTCACGGCCATCGAAGAGCTCAAGAAGATCAGCCGCCCCTGCACCACCAGCAAGGAAATCGCCCAGGTCGGCGCCATCTCGGCCAACGCCGATTCCGACATCGGCAAGATCATCGCCGATGCAATGGACAAGGTCGGCAAGGAAGGCGTCATCACCGTCGAAGACGGCCGCGCCCTCAACAACGAACTCGAAGTCGTCGAAGGCATGCAGTTCGACCGCGGCTACCTGTCGCCGTACTTCATCAACAATCCGGAAAAGCAGAGCGCCATCCTGGAGAACCCCTTCGTGCTGCTGCACGACAAGAAGATCTCCAACATCCGCGACCTGCTGCCGGTGCTCGAGCAGGTGGCCAAGGCGGGCCGTCCCCTGCTGATCATCGCCGAGGAAGTCGAAGGCGAAGCGCTGGCCACCCTGGTGGTCAACAACATCCGCGGCATCCTCAAGACCACGGCCGTCAAGGCCCCGGGATTTGGCGACCGCCGCAAGGCCATGCTCGAGGACATCGCCATCCTGACGGGCGGCACGGTCATCGCCGAGGAAACCGGCATGAACCTGGAAAAGTGCACCCTGGCTGACCTGGGACAGGCAAAGCGCATCGAAGTGGCCAAGGAAAACACCACGATCATCGACGGTCATGGCGAGCACAAGGCCATCGAGGCGCGCGTCAAGGCGATCCGTGCCCAGATCGAGGAAGCCACCAGCGACTACGACAAGGAAAAGCTGCAGGAACGCGTGGCCAAGCTGGCCGGCGGCGTTGCCGTCATCCGCGTCGGTGCCGCGACCGAGGTCGAAATGAAGGAAAAGAAGGCCCGCGTCGAAGACGCCCTGCACGCCACGCGTGCGGCGGTGGAAGAAGGCGTGGTTCCCGGCGGTGGTGTGGCGCTGGTGCGCGCCAAGCAGGCCGTTGCCAGCCTCAAGGGCGAGAACGCCGAACAGGATGCGGGCATCAAGATCGTGCTGCGCGCCATCGAAGAGCCGCTGCGCCAGATCGTTGCCAACGCCGGCGAAGAGCCCAGCGTCGTGGTGGCCGCGGTTGCCGCCGGCAAGGGCAACTACGGCTTCAATGCCCAGACCCACGCCTACGGCGATCTCGTCGAAATGGGCGTGCTCGATCCGACCAAGGTTACGCGTCTGGCGCTGCAAAACGCTGCATCGGTTGCCGGCCTCATCCTCACGACCGACGCCATGGTTGCCGAGCTTGTCGAAGACAAGCCCAAGGGCGGTGGCGGCGGCGGTGACATGGGTGGCATGGGCGGCATGGGTGGCATGGGCATGGACATGTAATGGTCCAGTCCGGAAGGCGCCCGGTCCGCAAGGGCCGGCGCCATCCACCGAAAAGCCCCGCTTTCGCGGGGCTTTTTTTCGCATGCCCGTACCCTCACACCAGCCCTCTCCCGCGCTGCGGGAGAGGGGCACAGCGCAATGGGAGGGCGCACACGGCGCAGCGGGGCTGATAGGCAACACTTCTCCCCTCGCCCACGTAGTGGGAGAGGGGCCGGGGGTGAGGGTCGGCGGCATGCCGAGCCTGCACTTTCCCGCTAGACTTCGCCCTATGGACCTC
>Ga0075030_100001030_pt1 | contig 25060 bp, 16 predicted proteins | sample LitLauG_LLR_2012_FD_71393 | JGI IMG/M metagenome (GOLD analysis project Ga0075030, IMG submission 71393) | Freshwater sediment microbial communities from Pennsylvania, USA - Little Laurel Run_MetaG_LLR_2012 | ecosystem: Environmental > Aquatic > Freshwater > Creek > Sediment | place: USA...
ATTGCCGGGTTCGGATTGCCGCTGATGCTTGCGGCCACGGGCGTGTTTTCTTTGCCTGCCGCGGCGCAATCGCCGGCGACGGTTGTCCCAATCGTTGTGGATACCGCAGCGCCGATTGTCATCGGTGCAATAAAGCCCAAGCCGAAGCCGACGGGGCAGGGAAAATTTGAAGGTTTCGTGATGCACGCGAACAACGCGCAGATCACTTTGCGCGCGAAGGGGAATGATATGGCGATTCGAACTTTCCCTCTTTCGCAAAATGCGTCCACTAAGATGCAGCAGATCATCGACAAGGGTGGCTACCAGTACGGCGACAAAGTGACCGTTTACTACGACCCTGCTACGGAGCAAGCCATCAAGTTCAAAGGGAAACCCTCGAAACCTATTTGATTCGCGGAGCGGCAACATGCTTCGCTTGCCTGCGGTTGCCGGACGCTTCTATCCTTCAGATCCTGCGGAACTGAAAGCTCTTATCCACAAATATGTTGTGATTGATTCGGCCAAGCCGCCGACGCGGGTAAAGGCTTGCCTGGTGCCGCATGCGGGGTACGTCTATTCGGGACATGTGGCCGGCGCGGTGCTCGCGCGGATTGCGCTGCCCAGGAAAATGATTGTTGTCGGAGTGCGGCATTATCCGCGGGGAGAGGCGGCTGCGATCCTTTCGAGCGGCGCGTGGCGCACGCCTCTGGGAGACGCGCGGATTGACGAGGAGCTTGCGGAAGCGCTGAAAAAAGCTTGTCCGCTTCTGCGCGAAGATAGCGTCGCGCACAGCGCCGAACATTCCCTGGAAGTGCAGTTGCCGTTTCTTCAAGTGCTGGTGCCGGAGCTTACGTTTGTTCCGGTGGCGCTGGGAACGGTGCGATTCGAATCGCTGGTCGAGGTAGGAGAAGCAATCGGGCGCGTACTCGTGGGATCGAAAGAGGGCGTGCTGCTCATGACCACTTCGGATTTAAACCACTATGAGGATGACGCCACAACGCGCGTCAAAGACCACAAGGCCATCGATCAATTGCTGACGTTGAATCCGCGGGGACTCTACGATACCTGCCACAACGAATCCATTTCCATGTGCGGGCTGGGACCGGCGGTGGCCATGCTCACGGCGTTGAACGCGCTGGGCGTGAAAAAACCGGAGTTGGTGAAGTATGCGACGTCCGCGGACGTGTCGGGGGATCGCAGCGCCGTCGTGGGTTACGGAGGCATGATTTTTTCGTGACGCTTACAAATTGGCATTTGTCATCGAAAAAGAAAAGCGGCTCGCCATTGGAGAGCCGCTTTTGAATTTGGGCCGAATTGTTAGTGGGGGCGGCCGGAAGACGGATGAGAAGCCGACGACGAGGAAGAAGAGGACGACGAAGAAGACGATCGCCCGGAGCTGCTGGCGCTGGAAGAGGAGGAAGTACCGCTCCAACTGCTGCCTCGGCCACTGGCGCTGGAAGTTCCGCGGTCGCCGCCGCCCGAATAGCGCGGGGCGGGAGGCGGAACGTTAACTCGTGACGGCGGAGTTGAATTTGCGCTGCGCGTCACCGGAGGTGCCGCGGGGGAACGCGGCGGAGTGACGGCAAGAGTGGTTGACATGGCGCCAGCCCCAGTCCGTCCAATCTCGGCGCTGAGATGCTTTTCGTTCGCGGAAGAGGAGACCGGCGAAGAATTTGTATTTACGAAGCGGTGTTCGTGCTGATCGTAGACGATGGAAGAGTCTTTGCCGAGAGTAACGACGCGAGCTCCCGACTTGCCTTCATCGAAAGTCTTGGACACCCGCGCGGGTGTCCCGGCGGCTACAAGAGAGTTGCCAATAACTTCGCGCGGGGGCGACTTCAGAGTTTCCCATTTTTGGCCGCGCTCGACGGCGATAGGTTGCGCGCCCGCGCCTTTGCTTCCCTCAACAGAAAAAACACCGCGCTCCAGATTCAGAGGCGTCTTTCCCTTGGCATCGAGCGGATGCATGGGAACGATACCGGTCTTGCCGCCATTGCGAACAAACACAGCAGTCGCGGGCTGATAGATCGGGCGCGGGGGATGAACTCCCTTGGGGAATCGCCGCACAGGGCCGCCAGGGTATCCCGTGTATCCGTAAAGAACCGGCGGTGAATAAAACCACCCGCCGCAGGAGGCATCGAAAAGCCAACCTCCATAGTGATAGGGAGCCCAACCCCAAGGCTGAAAACTGAGCCAGGCGTAGCCGCCTGAAGCTGGATCGAAGATCCACTGGCCGCTCGTGAAAGGTGACCAGCCGTATCCTGCGCCGAAGGGCCTCCATCCATATCCATAAGCACCGCAATTGGAGAAGGCGCCATAGGTGTATAGAGAACCAAACCCTGGAACGTAACTCGAAGAACCCGTGTATTGCTGCGAGGCCGTTGTAGCCGCAATGACGCTGTCGATTCGTCCTGAGACCCAGCGGTCAAAATCGTCTTCTTCGGGAAGGTTGCCGACGTTCAAGGAAGAGGCGTCCCCTGCTTTCACGGAAAGGGACTGGCCCTTCTGGAGTCTCGTCTCGTTCTTGTTGTGCAAGACGGAAACTCGGCCTCTATACCCTTCGACGGTGCTGCCGTCATCATAAGCATCCAACCGGAACTCGCCGCGGCCCTGGGCTTCCACCGTGAAGTCGCCGCCGGTGACGCTGAAGTAATCGCCGCCGCTCGGATTAACGTAAAAAGCAGCGCTGCCCTGTCGAAGAACGAGTCGGGTGGTGCGCTCAGAATCATTGAGGGAGAGGTCGTAGAACTCCAGGACCGTGTGCTCTTTCAGGAAAGCCACGGTGCCATTCTCGAATTCCACTTCCGCCCGGCCGTTGTCGGTGGCAAGAACATAGCCCTGGCGGATCGGCAGATTCAGCGCAGCGTTCTCCCAGGTTGCGTTGGAGTCTGCGAGCGGGTCGCCGTGGGTTTCGCGGGCGAAGCGGACGTCGCCCTGAACAAGGCTCAAGCGGATAATCCGGGCATGGCTGGAATCCGCCACGGCGGGATGAGCGCCTACAAAGAGCGAAACCATCAAAATGACCAAGAGGGAAGGAAGCAGTTTACGGTAAGTCATATTCACCCCCTCACGGGGAAGCGGCTACTTCGTAAGACGGCCGGTAAAGCGGACAGGTTACGTGACATGTGCCCTAAACCATCGTCTCGCCGGGAGATAGCGGCGTCAAGGGAAGACTTTGATACGGGAGTAACGGACTCTGAAAAATGAAGTGTGAAGCTTGGATTCAGGTGCAAATAAGACAAATCGAAATTTTTGGTCTCTGCTTCCTTGACACTCCGAAAGTGAAACGCTAGTTTCAAGAGGGGGGTGGTGTCACTCCTACCCGCACGGCGTCCTGCGGTCCGTCGTCCTTTCCGAAAAAGGGCGTTTGCAAACCAAGCGGAGTTTGCTTACGGCCGCGGAGCAGGCCAGTCCTATTCTCAGGGGGTGTTTATGCGAGACAAATCTAGATTTATAGCCGCGGTACTGGTGGTGTTGGCAGGAGCGCTGATAAGTTCGGGCGCTTACGGACAAGGCGGCGCGACAGGAGCCATCAGCGGCGTCGTGGTGGACACAAGTGGCGGGTCGGTTGCCGAAGCTGAGGTGCAAATTATCGATACGCGCACGCAATCGCTGGCGCGGAAGATTCCGACAAATGCCGACGGAACATTCGTCGCGGCGCTACTCCCTCCGGGAACCTATGTGGTAGTTGTAAATAAAGCGGGGTTCGCCGAGGCAAAGGCATCGGGCATCGAGGTTCGCATCACGGAAACGACGAAGGTTTCGATTTCGCTCAAGCCGGGTTCAGTGGCGGAAAAGGTGGAGATCTCCGCATTGGTGACCACCGTGGAGACCTCCAATGCGACAACAGGCCAATCTCTCGGCAACGAGACCGTACGCGATCTTCCCTTGGCAACGCAAAACTTTCAGCAATTACTGACACTTTCCTCGGGCGCGCAAAGCGAGCTGAACAATTCCACCCAATTGGGCCGGGGCGATGTGCGCATGTTCGTGAACGGGCAGCGCGAGGACAACAACAACTACTTGATCGAGGGCATCTCGGCGACGGACTACAACGTGGCGGAGCTGACCAACACCCCGTTGCCAAACGCTGACGTCATCCAGGAATTCAAGGTGCAGACATCGCTCTATGACGCCAGCCAGGGACGCAACGGCGGCGGCAACATCAACGCGGTGCTGAAGAGCGGCTCGAACCAGTTTCATGGCGATGCTTACGAGTTCTTCCGCAACGACAAGCTCGACGCCAATGATTATTTCCTGAATGCCAGCGGGCAGAAGCGCCCAGTAGTGAGGCAAAATCTGTTCGGGTTCAGCTTTGGAGGGCCAGCGGTAAAGGAAAAAGCCGGCTTCTTTTTTGTGAATTATCAGGGAACGCGGCAGCGCAGCGGGCTCTCGCCGGGGACGTTTATCAGCACGCAGATTCCGTATATACCAGCGGCTGACCGCAACTCGATATCCCAATTGGAGACCGACTGTGGCGTTACGAGCATCGATCCGGTGGTGTTCGCTATCCTCAACACCAAGAGCACGCAGTTTGGAGGAGGCGCGGGAGGCTATCTGTATCCCGCTCCCGCGGCGCCCAGCGGCACGGTTCCGTGCTCGCCCGTCTCGTTCGCCGTCAGCCAGCCCGGAAAATATACAGACGATCAATTCACGGCAAACTGGGACCGCGAATTTCACGGCGGGAGCGATAAGCTGTCCGAGCGCTTTTTCTACTCCAATTCAGAGACATTTGAACCCTTTGGCGCCGGCGGCTTGCAAGCGTCCCTTGGTGGCGGGATTGCTGCGTCCGATTTGAACTTCCCCTACACTCTGCCCGTCCGCGACCGGTTTCTGGGAATTACGGAGACGCACCTCTTCTCGCCGACGCTGGTAAACGAGTTCCGCTTCGGCCTGGTGCACATCAACAATGCCTCCATCAACACAGCTCCCGCGGGAGCGACGGCCTCCGCGCTGGGGATTAACCGGCCAACGAACAATCTCACGAACGATATGTACAAATTCACGTTTAACAGTTCGGGGTTCCAATTCGGCCCGACACCCCAGGCGGACCAGAGCCAGGAGCAGAACAACTACAATTTCGTAGACACCGTTTCCTGGGTTCATGGATCCCATGTAATACGTTTGGGCGGAGAGATGACCCTCGTAAACCTATACAAGCTGTTCCCGCAGGTTTTCAACGGACAACTCTTCTTTTCCAGCGGGGCACTGACGGATTTCCAGAATTTCCTGGAAGGCGCGCCAGCGGGGAGTTTCGGCGGAGGCGGTGTATACAACCACCAATACAAACAGAACAATTTCGCAGTTTTCGCGCAAGATGATTGGAAGGCCACGAAAAACCTTACGGTGAACCTCGGTTTGCGCACGGAGTTCCTGGGGGCATGGCAGGATGGCCTATGCCACATCGGGAATCTTGAGTCGGACCTGACGTTGAAGGGGCAGAATCCGTTTGTCTATCCGGGTTGCGTGAACGCCCTGGGAGTGGCGGGCCTGTCGGGTTCAGGGAGTGGTTCCACATTCCACAATCAGTACTCCACCGGTCTCGGGCCGCGCGTTGGGCTTGCTTACGACGTCTTCGGCAAGCACACCACCACCATTCGCGCTGGCTATGGCATTTACTACGTGCGCGAAGATATTGGTGCAGTCGATCAACTCAGCTTTCAAGCCCCGTTTATTCCCATTGCCGGGGCGCCAGGATTGCCGGGGAGCTTGACGAACTTTTTCGAGCCGTGCGTGTCCAGCAATCCAGCGCCTCAGAATCCGTGGTGCAGTTCTGCGCAATTCGGCATGACGAACCCCAATGCACTTCCGGCGGCCGGTCAGCTGAGTCCGAGTTTTGTCGGCTGCGGTTCGGTCCTGCAGGGCTTTATCAATGGCGTTACTGGCGCCACAACCCTTGATCCCACGCAGACGCCCGTCTACGCGAATCAGGCGGGCTGCAACGGGGTGGGCGCGGCAAGCATTTTCGTTCTCGAGGTGCCGCGTCACTTCAAGGTGCCGAACACACAACAATGGAACCTGACCATCCAGCGATCCTTGGGAAAACAATGGGTGCTGGAGGTCGGGTACGTGGGAACCCATGCAGTGCACCTGCGCGACACCCGGGACGCGATCGAGTCGCTGGACGCCACGGTGACACCGGTGAAGGTCACCGACGTCAACGGCAAACAGTACACGATTACCGCAAATACGCTCTCGAATGCCGTTGCGAGAACGCCGACGCCCGGCTTGAATGGGTACGGCGGCTATCAGATTTTTGCCAACGATGCCTACTCGCATTACCACTCGCTGCAGACGACCCTGTCGCGGCGGTGGTCGCAGGGCTACCTGCAGGCCGCTTACACCTGGTCCAAATCAACGGACGCGACTTCGACAGGTAACCCGGCGTTTGACACGGCCTTTAACAACGAAAGCAATTTGAATGCTTCCCGCGGACTCTCGGATTTTGACCGGCCGCAGCGGCTGGTGGTGAGCTACGTTTATGATTTGCCGTTCCTCCGGCATTCCACCGGGATCACTCACGCCGTTCTGGGCGGGTGGCAAGTCAGCGGCGTGACAACGGTGCAGTCCGGACTGCCTTTCTCCATCTACGATACTGCTTCCGGCTCGGCCTTCATTTTGAACGGGAGTACGTCCACATTGACAGCGAATCTTGCCTCCGGGGCCTCGCTCAATGGCGGCTATTCCAGCGGGGACATCCATGCCCGGCTGAATGGGTATCTTAATCCGCTGAACTTTGCGAAAGTGCCGGTGCTAGCCGCAAACCAGGCCATGTGCGATCCCAATCAGCCCGATCCGACGATACTGCCGAATTCGAACTACTGCGTGAGCGGGTTCGGCAATCTCGGCAGAAACACCTACCGCGGCCCGCACCAGCAGAACTGGGATTTCTCGCTGATTAAGAACGTCAAAGTGACCGAGCGGCAATCCGTGCGCTTTACGGCGGATATGTTCAATCTCTGGAACCATGCCAATTTCGCGAACCCTTCCGTGACGGATGTGGAAACTGCGCTGTGCACGGCAAACGTTAACGGCTGCCCGAGCAACGGGCTCATCCCCGGCAGTCCCTTCGGAAAGATTGTCAGCTCGCGCGGCGTTCCGCGATTGATCCAGTTCTCATTGCGCTACGCGTTCTAAGGTAGAAAACCAATTTGTCTTTCCATCAGGAGCGCGCTGACACGCGCTCCTATTCTTTTTCACTTACAATTTCAGGTTGTAGGACGAGCGGCAAATTCGCAGCCGGTTCACAACAGGTTGAGGAGTGATACCATCTTCCCCGGATTGCACCGATGACACGAATCGCATCACGTGTTTCACAATTGAGTGGAGAGGGCGCGCTGGCGGTGTATTCACGGGCTAAGGAACTCGAACGGCAGGGGCGTTCGATCATTCATCTGGAACTCGGCGAGCCGGATTTCCATCCCGCCCCGCCGGTGGTGGATGCGCTGCGCGATGCTGTTGCCGCCGGGCGCGACCGCTATTGCTCTACGCGGGGCGTGCCGGCGCTACGCGAAGCGATTGCAGACTATTTGAAGCGCACGCGGCGTTTGGACGTTGCCAGTGAGCAAGTCCTCGTGGCGCCGGGCTGCAAGATGGCGCTCTCTCTGGCCATGATGGCGCTGATCGAGCCGGGCGACGAAGTGCTTTTCCCCGATCCCAGCTTTCCGATTTATCCGTCGTTTACGCGCGGGTTAGGTGCCACGGCGGTTCCCTACGGGTTGGAAGAAAGAAACAAGTTCCAGCCGAACGTTGAGGAAATCGCGCGAAAAATCACCCCGCGCACGACCATGCTGATTTTAAATTCGCCGAATAATCCCACAGGTACGGTTTTCAGTGACGCGGTTCTGGAGAAGCTTGCCGCGCTCGCTAAGAAACACGATTTGTGGGTTCTTGCCGACGAAATCTATGCGCGCATTCTCTTTAGCGGGGAATACAAATCCATCCGGTCGCTTCCCGGCATGGCGGAGCGCACCGTGATCATAGATGGCTTCTCGAAAAGCTTTGCGATGACCGGCTGGCGGCTGGGATACGCCGTGGCGCCCCTCGACGTAATCGACGCCATGGACCTGCTGGTGCTGAACACTTTCACTTGCGCGGCGGAGTTTACCCAGGTAGCGGCCATCGAAGCGCTGCGCGATTCTACAAATGCCGTGGACGCGATGGTGGCGGAATACCGCAAGCGGCGCGATCAGTTCGTCGCCGGGCTCAACCAAATCCCCGGATTTCGCTGCCAGACGCCGGACGGCGCGTTCTACGCATGGGTGAATATTGAAGAGACGGGCCTCTCCGCCGAGGAGGTTCAAAAACTGTTGTTGGAAGAGGCGGGCGTGGCCGGGATTGCGGGAGCAGCCTTCGGGCCGGGCGGCAAGAACTTTCTACGCTTCTCGCTGGTCAGCGCGCGGAAACTGCTTGAAGAAGCTCTCGAACGCGTGCAGCGCGTGTCGATGCATTGGCGGGCGGCCGTTTCGCGCTAGTTGGCGAGTGTCACGGCGTTGCGGCGCGGCAGGAAGCTCACGAAGGGATCGCGAAAAATGAAACGACTGATGCACTTTGGCGCTGTTTTGCTGCTGACTCTTGCCGAGACAGCCGTGGCGAACGCCCAGGCGCGGCCTTTGCCCGGCGCCGACTTGCTGAAAGTTTACGAGCGCCTGCTGAAACAGATCGACAAGATTCCTATCTACGATAATCACTCGCACGCCACGTTCCCGGATGACTCCGACATGGACGCCATGGCTTCGCCGCCCGACGAGAGTACGGTCTTGCGCCTCCGCGAAGACAATCCGGAATTTGTCGCCGCCGCCAAAGCGCTCTTCGGCTACCCCTACAACGATTTCAAGCCCGAGCACGCCAAGTGGCTCATCGACAAGAAGAAGGCGGCGGAGGCGAGCGGCGGCACGGCGTACTGGGACAGCATCCTCGATAAAGTGAACATCGAAACCTGCTTGGCCAATCGCGTAGCGCTGGCGCCTTACCTCGATCCCAAGAGGTTTCACTGGGTCTTCTTCGTTGATTCGTTTCTTTTTCCCTTCGACAACCACAATCAGATCGCCAGGAACGGCGACATGGGCGTGTACATTCCGTTGCAGGAAAAAGTCTTGCAGCGTTACATGAAACAGGAAAGTGTGAGTGGGCTGCCCGGCGATCTGGCCGGCTATGAGGCCTTCGTTCGCCAGACGCTCGCGGACAACCAGAAAAAGGGCGGCGTGGCCATGAAATTTGAGGCCGCCTATTTCCGCACGCTTTTCTTTCGCGATCCGCCGCGCGAAAAGGCGGAAGCGATTTACGCGCAGTTTCATTCCGGCGGGCTGCCTTCCGAAGAGGACTACCGCACCTTTCAGGATTATATTTTCCGCGTGCTGATCGATCAGGCGGGCAAACTGAAACTCCCCGTGCATTTTCACAGCGCCGTTGGCATTGGCGATTACTTCAGCCTGCGCAACGGCAATCCCCTGAATCTGGAAAACGTGTTGCGCGACCCGCGCTACAGCCACGTGAACTTCGTGCTGATTCACGGCGGCTATCCCTACACCCTGGACATGATCTGGCTGACCGCAGCGAAGAATGTGTACACCGACTCCTCGCTGATGGGCTACTACGTTTATCCCTCGGAGCTGAAAAACATTCTCAAGCAGTGGATTTCACTCTACCCCGAAAAGATCATGTTTGCGTCGGACGCTTTCCCGTTTAACGACGCCGTGGGCGCGGAAGAGACATTCTGGCTTGCGGCGCGCTCCGCGCGGACGGCGGTGGCCGCGGCGCTCGCCGAGCTGGTTTCTGAGGGCGTGTTCACCGACGAAAAAGCACTCGAGCTGGCGCGCTTGTACCTGCACGACAATGCCGCGAAGCTGTATGGAGAGAAAAAATGAGCACCCCGGCGAAATCGAAGCATGTCGCATGGAAGAATGTCGAGCGCGAAAAATTAAATCCGCTCATCGACCGCGAAATGGTGGTCGGCGATAAAATCATGCTCGCGCGCGTGCTGATGAAGAAAGGCGCGCACGTGCCGTTGCATCACCACCACAACGAGCAGGTCACCTACATCCTCGAAGGCGCGCTGAAATTCGCCATCGATGGCAAGGAGGTCGTCGTCCACGCCGGCGAAGTCCTGTGCATCCCGCCGCACATGCCCCACGAAGCTTGGGCGCTGGAAGACACCGTGGACCTCGACGTCTTCGATCCCCCGCGCGAAGACTGGCTCAACAAAACCGACGACTACCTCCGCCACGGCCGCTAGGTTTCAAACAGCAACGGGACACGCTGAACCCCGTCCCGCCGGGCTGCTGCCCCGATTTATTCGATTCCACGTATTCACCCTGGTGCTGCCCCGTTTTCTCTTTTGTCGCATTTCCGCGAAAGAGCATGGACAAAGGGCCACGGTGTTGTTTACCGTAGCTAGGTGGCTGAATCCATCGTGGGGCCAGCCCTCTGAGGGGAGCATCATGAAGAGGCTATTCGTAGCAGCATTGCTGCTTGGGAGCGTAAGTGTTGCCCGGGCACAGATCAACGCGCCCACTTTGCAGACCGACAGGGGGAACGCCGCGCCGGATTTCGCGGCGACTTCTGCCGCCAAGGCGCTGGTTCTTAGCGACCTTGCCGCGGCCGACACGTTTTCCGCGCCAGCGGCCAAACCGGCAAACACTTTTGCAGCGCCAGTTGTTGCGACAGCCCTGGCCCTGCCGCTCGAGACTGCTGAGCCGGCTTCGCCGTCACCGCAGCCGAAGTTTCTTTACGGCGGGCGCGATGATTACCGCTGGGAGCTGGGTCTCGCCGCCAGCTGGTTGCGCTTCCGTTCCTCCGTTTTCAATGCCAGCGCCGTCGGCCTCAACACTTCCGTGGTTTATTTCACAAACGACTGGTTTGGCGTGGAAGGGAACGTGACCGCCGTGTTTGCCCCCACCATTCTGGTGAACGAGCACATCAAGATTGCCACTTACGGCGCTGGCCCAAAGATCGCCTGGCGGCAGAAGAAGTGGGAACCCTGGCTGCATGGAATTTTTGGTGGCGCCCACGAACAGCCGCAGATCGCGGGACAATCCAGGAACTCTTACGCCCTCAAAGCCGGTGGCGGCGCGGACTACCGCTGGAACCCGCGCGTCTCTTTCCGCCTGGAAGGCGACTACGTGCGCACCGGTTTCTTCAAGCAAGCGCAGAATGACTTCCAGCTCGCGGGCGGAATCGTTTTCCATTTCTAAGAGAGCGTGTGAGGAAAGTGCCAGCCGCGATTCCCGGCCTTAAGCCGGCGTCTTTCCGACTTCCTCAATTTGCGGGCAACGGCTGCTTGTATTTGGTGGCGTCGACCGTTTTCCATTCGCCCTTGATAATGCCCGCGCGAATCTGCGCCGCGGTCTTCCCTTTGGCCGACTGCTCGTAGGTATAGAAGTCCTCGTAAATGCAGGTGCCGCAACCCGCTCCGTGCTTGCTGGCAAAGCAATCCAACAGGCTCTTGTGGCCCTGGCTGCGGTCGCAATGGCAGTAGCAAGGCTGCTGGTAGAGCGCCCTTTTGATTTTGGCTGCCACCGCGTAGGCGTTCTGGACTACGGGTTCCGCGAACAGCTCGGGGTTCATCGTGGCGGGAAGTTCTCCCTGCGGGGCTTGCGCATGATAGGCCGGCACGGGCTCCTCAGCCGCGGATTGCGGGGGAGTTGCATCCTGCGGCGATTTCGAAGCAGCCTGCCGCGGAACCAGCACCAGACCAATCGCGAAACAAAAGAGCGCCGCGGCGCCTAAAAATCTTCCGATTCCATTTCCACCCATACTTGCCCCCGTAGTTCGGTCTATCGTACTCACGTCGCTGCCTCTCTACTCTAAGGCGGCCAGTCGCGAATTTCCACTTCGATGCTCACCCGGTGTGGGAAAAGGAAACCATCACGGCAGCCGCAGGACGGCGATTCGAACCGCGGCGAGTTTAGTGACGTCCATGATCTTGTCGCCATTCAGATTGTCGATCTGGCTGTTGGCGATGAAATAGAAATCGTTTCCATGGATGGCCCCGGTGGTTGGCAAAGCCGTGAACTGTGTGTGATTTTCGAGCACGCTCGTTTGCGTGACGCGGTTTCCATCTTTGGAAAGCTTGAAGGCGGCCACGCGTGGCGAGCCGATGCCGTTCTGGACGGCGATCAGGCTGCCATTGTGCCAATAGAGGCCGTCGGCGCCGGCCAGCGTGTTCCGTGGGCCGGGATCGACGTCGCGGCTCTCGCCGCTGGGCAGGTCAATCTTCACGACACCCACGGCGTCAGCGACATAAACAGTTTTGTCGTCATCCGCCAACGCAATGCCATTGGGATAAAAAAGCGTTCGGTATGTTGCCAACGGGGCGAAGGACTGCGAACGGGAATCAAAGCGGAGGAGCTGATTATTGAGGCTGTCGGTGCTGATGACCTCGCCATTTTTCCGCACGACGAGATCGTTAAATCCGTGTTTGGTGTTGTCCTTCGGCGAATAACGTCCCAGCAATTTGCCCGCGGAATCGAAATGCAGAAGTTCCGCCCGTCCAGCGTCTTCAAAGGAATCCGCCCAAACGGTGCCGTCTGCGGGATCAAGCCGTATCCCGAGAACAGGCAACAGCCCATAACGATCCCCGGGCACAAAATCGGAGACTCTTCCCTCCGAATCGATCTTCACGATTTTCCTGCGGTTCAGGCTGCTGAGATAATAGAGATTCTTCTTGCCATCGTATGCCAGGCCCTCAGGAATGAGGTCTTTCTCTTCGGTCACGAATGCGAATCGAGCTGCCGCGACTGGCGGAAAATCGCGATGGACCTTTTCCACCAAGTCGTCAAATTCCTTTGACCCCTTGAGGCCAAGGAAGGCCGGATCGCCCGACGGATCAAAGCCCTCGCGCAACGCAAGGCATTCCTTGAGAAGAGATAACGCCTCGCGAGTCTCGCCGAGATGTTGTCTTGCCGTGGAGAGAAAATAAAGCACTGCGCCGCGGTCGGGCACGATGGGTTGCAACTTCTCGACAGTCGCGATTTGTTCGCGGACCTCGGCGGCGTCGGCGGGCTCCGCGAGCACGCCTTTCACTTGCTCTTTTTCTTTCTCTTGCGAATGAACGACGAGAGGAAGGCAGAAAAGCCCGGTCACGAGGCAGACGGCGGAGAAGACAGATGGCCGGGGACAAATCATCACGAAATTGTCATAACGCTTCGATCGCTAGGTGAATGCAGTCTCGACAGCACTATACGCCGGAGAAGCAGGCGGGAAGGAAGTTCTCCCCACCACATGTTTTGCGCGGAGGTGGCGCTGCACGCGGCGGCCCCAGCCCCTCACAAACGAAAAATTCAGCGCGCCCCCGATGGCCGAGCTGGCCAAAGGAATCAACCGCCCCACCCACTTTTCCGCCGCCTCGGCGCCAATCTTCGCGGCGAAGCGTTCGGCAATGCGGGGAACGAGTTTTTCGAGGATCTGTTTTTCGGCCAAATCCTTGCCGTAATCGATTCCAGAGGCGGCCGCGGCTGCCTTCCACATTTCGATGCGCTGGTCGTGGCCGTGCTCTTCAAATCCGTAGAGCAGGGAGAGGCGTTGGATGAGCCGCAGGGTAATCACCGTGAGCAGGCTGGCGTCCGGCAAGAACGTGATCATGCCTCCCAGGCCGAATCCCGCACCTTCGGCCATCGCCAAACGTTCGGCATCGCGAATCAGCGACTTGGCGATAGCGTCCAGGCGCTCGGTGGGAACATCCTTCATCCGTGCGAAGTCTGGAACCCACAAACCGTGCTTATTGGCGAGTTGCCGCCGGAAATCTTCCGGGTCAATCTCGATAGAACGGAGTCCGCGGAGAACACCAAAGCGCAGAAAGCGGGTGAACGTACGGCCCGCCATCGACCCCTTAACCGAGTTATGTAACCCTGCCATGCCTATAAGCATCCTAAGGCGTCTAGAACCACCTGGCAACCACCCAGTTGCATGGCCTGTGCTTATGGCGCGAAAGGGCAAGTACCAGGGAAAGGGGGGGAGTTACCCGGAACGCGGCAAGAAAACGCCAGTCCTACTTGACGCCGCCCCGGTTTTGGGTAAACTGCATTTTTCTCCATGGCCACCTTGCCACAATTCATTCCCTCCGAAGTCGTGCATGATCTCGACTTTCCGCAGCGTGAGGCCGCTTTTTTTTACGGGCTGTTCTTGCGGGGCCATTCGGCGGACAAACTGCGGCGAGACATCGAAGTGCCTGCGGTCGTCCTCGCCAAGTGGCATCGCGAAGCAGAACGCGATCCGCAGCTTCGCGACATCTTTGCGCGCATGGTGGATTACCGCCGCCACGTTCTGGCTATTTTCGACACCCTCGTTGGTTCTGACACGCAACCACAGCGCGTTCAGTAAGCTCCTCATCTTCCTCCGGCCACTGGAAGGATCCCCTTTTGATTTTCGAGGAAAGCCTCTTGCTCATCCGCCGCAATTCCCCTGTACTTTCGTTCAGGCCAAAAACTGTCAGGCAACCAAATGAAACTCATGTTGATCTAACCGATTTCGGGGGCCAAGTGTCACAAAATGAAGGGGATTCCTTTGATTGACGGGGACCTTTTCTGGGGTTAGAATCTCAACGTCCTAGAGCTTGAGGTGTCTTCATGTTAAGGGTAGTTCGAACCCTATTCGTTTCCATTTTTTCGATTGCTATCGCCATTCCATCGGTTTCCGCCCAGCAGGGCCAGGATCCGGGCGCTCCTCCAGCACCCGCAAAGACGGATAAAGAAGCAAAACGGAAGATGCGGAAGACGCTGAAGGAGTTGGACAACTCCTACAAGCAATGGCTGACGGAAGACGTCACCTATATTATTTCGCCCGAGGAGCGCAACGCGTTCCTGCAGCTGGATACCAACGAAGAGCGCGAGCAGTTCATCGAGCAGTTCTGGCTGCGGCGCAGCAGCAATCCGGACTTGCCGGAAAACGATTTTAAAGAAGAGCATTACCGGCGAATTGCGTACACCAATGAGCACTATGCTTCCGGTATCCCTGGATGGAAGACCGACCGCGGCCGCATGTACATCATGTGGGGCCCCGCGGATGAAGTGGAATCCCACCCCACAGGCGGCACTTACGACCGCCCCATGGACGAGGGCGGCGGTTCGACCAGTACCTATCCGTGGGAAACTTGGCGTTGGCGCTACCTGGAGGGCATCGGCGAAAATGTCATTTTGGAATTCGTTGATCCCAGCGGATCGGGCGAGTATCACCTGACCATGGATCCTTCTGAAAAAGACGCGCTGTTGCACGTGCCTGGCGCGGGCTTGAGCTTGATGGAATCCATGGGCATGGCGTCGAAAGCCGACCGCTTCACGCGCTCGGACGGCACGAACATGCCGACGACGATGGGTGGAACACCTTCAAGCATGAACGAATTTACCCGGCTGGAGCTCTACTCCAAGGTAAATAAACCACCCGAAGTGAAGTTCAAGGATCTCGAGGCGGTGGTGACCTCTCGCATCATCCGCGATCAAGTGCATTTCAACTGGCGGACCGATTACCTGAAAGTGACGAATGACACGGTTCTCGTGCCGGTCACCGTGCAAGTACCCAATAGCCAGCTCTCGTTTCAAGCCAAGGAAGGGATTCACACGGCGGTCATAAACGTTTTCGGGCGCGTGAGCACGCTCACCGGCCGTGTCGTGCAGACGTTTGAAGATTCCGTCACGCGTGATTTTCCAGATTCTTTGTACCAGCAATCACTGAAGCTTCAGTCCATTTATCAGAAGGCCGTTCCTCTGCGCCCCGGTCTATACCGCTTGGATCTGGTGATCAAGGATGTGCAGAGCGGAAATGTCGGCGTGGTGAACTCGCGCCTGCAAGTGCCGCGGTACGAGGATGACAAGCTGGAGGCGAGTTCGCTGATTCTTGCCGATCAAATCGAGCATGTTCCGGCAAAGCAAATCGGAGCGGGACAGTTTGTACTGGGTTCCTCAAAGGTCCGGCCACGGCTGGAAGGTGATTTCACCACCGCCGACAAGCTCGGCATTTACATGCAGGTTTATAACCTGAAACCCGACGACAAGTCGCACAAGTCCAGTGCGACTTTCCAGTACACGGTGAAAAAAGGCAAAGAACAGGTCATGCAGTTCAAGGAAACTTCCGAAGAGATGAAGCAGACGGGCGATCAGGTTACCATCGAGCGCCTTCTGCCTCTTGCAACGTTGGCGCCGGGCAAGTACAGCCTGGAAGTGAATGCCACGGATACGCTTTCGAATCAGACCATTTCGCGCACAGCAGATTTTACGGTGCGAGCACCGATGGAAATCAAAGCGGCGGCGATTGCTGCACCGGGGAGGTAACAAAAAGTGAAACAGGAACGGCTCCGAACCCTGGGGGCCCTGGTCCTGACCGTCATGGTTTCGTCCTTTGCGGCGATTCCGGCGGCCGCGCAAGCGAAGCCTGTCCCGGGCAAGCTTGCGGGAGTGGTGCGCGACGCTGCGGGCACACCGCAGATGGGCGCGAGCGTGGAATTGATCTCTGAAGCAGTAGGAGTAGCTGCCGCACGCGGATTGCTGACGAATACGCAAGGGATGTTCCGTGGCGAGAAGCTGGCTCCTGGTTTTTACGCCGTGCGTGTGACTCTCGCCGGTTTTCTTCCTACACTCGAAAAGCACATCCAAGTCACCTCGAATCTGACAACTGTCGTTCGAATCGAACTGGAATCCATGTTTGCCTCGCTGGACCAGTTGCGGCGCATGCCTGCGAGCACCACCGCGGAAGTGGACGATTGGAAGTGGGTGTTGCGGTCGGCGTCGGCGATGCGCCCGGTTCTGGAATGGGTGGATAGCGATACCCTGAGTGCTTCTACTCTCGCAGGGGAATCCACCGGGCCCCGCGTACCCAAAATGCGAATGGAATTTACGGATGGCGCTCGGCGGCCCGGTTCCGCTTCCAGCATTGCTTCTTCTCCGGCTACGGCCGTGGCCTACGACCAGAAGTTGGGCGGCACGAGCCGAATGATCTTTGCCGGGCAGGTGAGCTACGACACCGATACTCCCGCAGGCGGCATCGCCACTGTGTGGTTGCCAACAGGAACCCTTGGCGCCGGCCCGCATACCGCCTTGGTCCTTCGCGAAGCCAGACTGGGGCCGGTCGGACCTACGTTTCGAGGTGTACGTTTTGATCAGGGTGGCGCACTGGCGCTTGGCGATCGAGCCGTGCTGCGCTACGGCGGCGAATATGTTTTGGTGGGACTCGGGGCGGCAGCTTCTTCGCTTCGCCCGCGCGCGGAATTGAATGTGCGCGTCAACGACGATTGGAGCAGCGCCATTGTTTTTGCCGCAATGCCCAACGGACCGGGGCCGCTCGAAGCAAATGACGAGCAGCCAGGCGGGGCGCTTGGGGCAGCTCTGAATGAGCTGGACGCATTTCCCGCGCTGCTCTGGCGGCACGGCCGTCCCGTATTGCAAAACGGAATTCACGAAGAGATCTCGGCGGAACGAAAGATCGGCACGGGCGGGAAATTCGAAATCGCCGGCTTCCACGATGACAACAGCCACGTGGCTGTCTTTGGCCGTGGCAGTGTGTTGCCCACCGCGGACTTTTTTCAAGACTATCTTTCCACCGGTTTTGCCTATGACGGTGGCTCCTCGAGCAGTTGGGGAACGCGAGTGGCATTCCGCGAAAAACTCGGCGGCGATATGGAACTGACCGCTGTCTATTCTTTTGGCGGGGCTTTGGCGCCTTCGGAAGACACGGACGATCTACTTCGCGATGTGCTTCGCACCGCACAGCGGCATTCTGTCGGAGCGGGAATTGCCGCCAAGGTGCCGCGCCTCAATACCAAAGTGCAGGCAGGCTATAAATGGGTGAGCGGGGTTGCCGTCTCCTCGGTGGATAGCTACGGCGAGTCGCTGTTTCAAATGGATCCCTACTTTCACCTGATGGTCCGCCAGCCGCTTCCAAAATTTGCTTTAGGACGCTGGGAAGCCATTGCGGATTGCAACAATCTGCTGGCGCAGGGTTACGTCTCCACGAACAGCAGGGATGGCCGGGTCGTTCTGGTACCTGCCTTCCGGACGTTCCGAGGCGGACTAAGCGTACAGTTTTAGAAAAAAATGGGCTCTAGAAAGCTGTATTTGTCCTTCCAGAAACCGGATGGCAAAGGGGATCCCCACCCACCTTTATTGTAAGTTATTGAATATAAATTGGTTCCACGAATGGGCTTCTACCAAACAATGGACATTAGGTTGCACTTGGTTTCAAGGGAAGGGGTGTAGTTCTGCCCAATCGCGTCATGAGGCAAAACCTGCGAGTCAGCCTTGGGGCTGTCGTGCTGGCGCTAACCACGCTGGCGGCGGTCATTTTCGCCCTGATTAACTTCGACCAACGCAGCCGCTTTGAAGTCGTGTACGACGGTGTGGCCTGGCTCGACACCGATCATGGCATTCAGGCCAGCCGGGTATCCCCCAATTCGCCCGCTACTCATGCCGGTATCCATCCCGGGGACATTCTACTGGCAGTCAACAGCGCTCCAGTCAAAAGAGCCGCGGAAGTCGCTAAGCGGCTGGACCGCGCTGGGCTCTGGACCCAAGTGCACTACAAACTTTCCCGTAGCGGCGACGAATTTGAGACGCCGCTCCTCACGGCGCCTGCCGAGAAGCCCCTTGCGACAGAGAACTATCTGCGAATCGTGGGGCTGCTCTACCTGTTCATCGGCTTGTTCATCTTTATTCGCCGCTGGAACGCGCCTCGCGCCGTGCACTTCTATGTTTTTTGCCTAATCTCCTTCATACTTTGGTCCTTCCATTTCAGCGGGAAATTGGACACGTTTGACTGGGAGATTTACTGGTCGGAAGTTGTGGCGCGGCTGTTGGCCCCGGCTTTGCTTCTCCATTTTGCTCTGGTGTTTCCCGGGCGTACGGAAACGGCTGCTCGTTCGTCTTCCAAACTGCTGGCCGTCTATTCCTTGCCTGTCGCCTTGCTACTGATCCATTTGAGCACGGCGCTCAGCGCCTTCGGATTCCTGCCTTGGCTCGCACCTTACATCTTGCTCACTAAACTGGAGTTCGGTTATCTCGCGCTTTGCTTTCTGGCTGCGGGGCTAGTGTTTTACCAGAGTTACCGCGGAGCCCCGTCTGGTGTCCTGCGTCAGCAATTGAAATGGCTCACGGGCGGAACTCTTGCCGGTAGCCTGCCGGTTTCGTTCCTTTACATCGCGCCTTTGGTTTTCGGCGTGGCCGTTCGTCCGTGGATGCAGCTCTCCGTATTAAGCCTGGTGCTGATTCCGCTGTGTTTTGGCTACGCGGTCATCCGCTATCGCTTGATGGACGTGGACATCATTTTCAAGCGGGGTTTGGCGTACACGGCGGCCACCGCCGGCGTGGCAGCAATTTATTTTGCCTTGGTCGCGCTAATCGCCGAAATTTTCCATACGACAACGAGCGGTCCCGTCGGCGGCATGATCGCCATCGTCATGGCCGCGTTCTTGTTCCAACCGTTCCGCGCCTGGATTCAGGGGCGCCTCGACCGGTTCTTCTATCGCGATCGCCTTGACTACCGCCGGACGCTGATCGAATTCGGTCGCACACTGACCAACGAAGTACGTTTCGATCCCATGCTGGGCTCGGTGATGGATCGCATTTCCCAAACGCTTTTGGTCGACCGCCTCGCGATTTTTGTGGAAAACGCCGTGCAACCCGGCCAGATGCGCATTGCCCGTTCGATGGGCGTGCGGCTCTCTGAGTCCCTGGATCTCAGCTTCCTCGAGCCGGCCCGGCCCGAGTTTGCCCGCGGGGCGCTCTTTTTCGAGTCGCCCCGTGCGGCAAGAGATGTCGGCGATTCTGTCCGGCGCACGCTGGAGCAACTGGACCTCAACTATTTTGTTCCGTGCCGCATCCGCGAGCACACCGTCGCCGTTCTCGGCCTCGGCAAAACAGTGGACGGCGATTTTCTTTCCAGCGACGACGTCGAGCTGGTTGAGACCATTGCCGGCTATGTCGCGGTCGCCCTCGACAACGCGCAGCTCTACAGCTCGCTGGAACAGAAGGCTCTCGAAATCGCGCGCCTCAAGGATTTCAGCGAGAACATTGTGGAATCGCTGAACGTCGGCGTGCTCTCCGTGGACCTGGAAGGCATCGTCGAATCCTGGAACACGCGCATGGAACAACTCTTCGGTGTAGCGCGCCAGGAGGCCGTCGGACAGCAGCTTAGTTCGCTCTTACCGGAAGAACTGGCGCGCGAAATCGCTGCGCGCGGTGACCAGGAACAAATCACCGGCATCTATAAACAGAGACTCCAGCACCAAGGCAAGTTGCTCACTTTGAACGTTTCCATCACTCCGCTGGTGAGCAAATCGAACGAGCGCATCGGCCGGCTACTGCTCTTCGATGACGTGACGCAACGCGAACGCATGGAAGAGCAAATGTCTCAAACGGAGAAACTCACTTCGCTGGGACTTCTTGCGGCTGGCGTCGCGCATGAAGTGAATACGCCGCTCGCGGTCATTTCCAACTACATTCAAATGCTCGCGAAGCAGATGCCCGAAGGCGACCCGCGCCAGTCGATCATTGAAAAGATCGTCAAACAAACCTTCCGTGCCAGCGAAATCGTCAACAACCTGCTCAATTTCTCGCGAACCGGTGCTGCGGAAGCTGCGGATATTGATGTAAACCGTGTTGTCGAAGAGACTCTGTCGCTCGTCGCTCATCCCCTGAAAACTTCGCGGATCCAGGTGGTGATACAACTTGGCAACCCGCTGCCGGCCGTCCGCGGATCAGCCAACAAGCTGCAGCAGGTCTTCTTGAATCTTTTCTTGAACGCGCGAGATGCTATGCCCAGCGGGGGAATGCTCGAAGTACGCACCGCGGCGCACAACGGCAGCGTCGAAATCGAAGTGGCGGATACCGGCGCCGGCATCCCCCGCGAACACATCCATCGCATCTTTGACCCGTTCTTCACCACCAAGGCCAGTGGCCGCGGCACCGGCCTCGGTCTCTCGGTAAGTTACGGCATCATCAAGGAACACGCAGGTAAAATTGACGTACGCTCAACGCCGGGCAAAGGCACATCCTTCCACGTTGAGTTTCCAGCGGTACGGAAAGCGGTCCATGTCTAAGGGCTCGATCCTGGTTGTAGACGACGAATCAGAAATCCGCGAAGGTCTTGAACTCCTGCTAAGAGGGGAAGGCTACGGTGTCTCCAGCGCGGAGACGGGCGAATCCGGCCTCGAAAAACTGGAGCAGCATCCTTACGATCTTCTCCTGTTGGACGTGAGCTTGCCGGACCGCAACGGCCTCGACATGCTCAAGGAGATTCACCGCCGCGACCCGCAACTCTCCGTAGTCCTGATCACCGCTTACGGTTCGATCGACATGGCGCGCGCCGCTTTCAAGAATGGCGCGATGGACTACATCACCAAGCCGTGGTCCAACGATGAATTGCTGGCCCAGGTGGCGCAAGCCGTGGAATCGCGCCGGCTACGCGATGAAAACGTCCAGCTCAAGCGTGCGCTGAAGCAGCGCTTCAATTTTCCGAACATTGTCGGCAAGAGCGACAAAATGCAGGTGCTCCTGAACCTGGTCACGCAGGTCGCGCCTTCCCGCTCGACGATTCTCATCAGCGGGGAGAGCGGCACGGGTAAGGAACTCATCGCTAAAGCGATTCACTCGGCCTCCACTCGCGCGGACAAAGCCTTTGTGCCCGTAAACACAGGATCGATCCCCGTGGATCTTCTGGAATCCCAGCTCTTTGGCCACGTGAAAGGTGCCTTCACTAGCGCCGTGGCTTCCAAGAAGGGCCTGTTCGAGGTCGCGGATCAAGGCACAATTTTCTTCGACGAAATCGCCACCATCAGCCCGGAAACGCAGGCCAAGCTGCTGCGCGTCATTCAGGAGCGCGAGTTCATGCGCCTCGGCGGCACCGAGCAACTCAAAGTCGACGTACGCATCGTGGCCGCTTCTAACGTCGAACTCCTCACGCTGGTTCGCGAGGGCCGTTTCCGCGAGGATTTGTATCACCGCCTGAACGTCATTCACCTGCAGATTCCGCCGCTGCGCGACCGTCGCGAAGACGTTCCGCTTCTGCTGGCGCATTTCCTGGAGCGCTATTGCCAGGAAAACAGCAAGCCCATGCGCCAATTCACGCCATCGGCGATGAAGCTGATGATGGACTACGACTGGCCTGGCAACGTCCGCGAACTGGAAAACGTCGTGGAGCGCGCGGTCGTCCTCTCCACCCAGGAGCGCGTTGACGCAGATCTCCTCCCGGAAAGCATTCGCAGCAAGGAAATCGTTCGCGGTGTGCGGCTGCAGCTCTCGGAATTTTTGCCGCCGCTTCCCGGCGAACCCGGTTCGCGTTCCTCCGCTGATAATCCGCAGCCATCGTTGTTTCAAATCATGGATGAGATCGAGCGCCGCATCATTATCGATATGCTGGAACGTACCGGCTGGAACCAGACCGAAGCGGCCGAGCGTTTTCTGATTCCTCTTTCCACGCTCAATCAGAAAATCAAACGGTTGGGAATTGATGTCCGCCGCCGTGGCCGCGGGGACGATGGGTTATCCGCCGCGATCGGCAAATAGCAGCCGGCATCCTTCTTCCTTATCTCGCGAAATATTCTGTCCCATCGTCTACACTAACCGCGAACCCCCATGGCCGAGCCGACATCCGCTTCTCCACTGTCAGACCCTGCTTCGTTCGGGAACGAATGGTCCGCGTTGCTCGAGTGCGCTTGCCCCGCGTGCGATCCGCGGCGGCTTGGAGACTTGCTGCGGACCGTAGATTGGGTTCGACTGCTCACTCTCGCCGAAGAGCACGGCGTGGAAGCCCACCTGGCGGCCTCTTTGCGTCAGCTCGATGCAGCGCTGGTCCCGGCCGATATCAGGCAAACGCTCGCCGATCGCAAGCGCGCCCAAGCGTTTTTCACTCTGCGGCTCAACGCCGAGCTGTTTCGCTTGTTGGATCAATTCAGCACGAATGGAATTGGCGCGGTAGCCATAAAGGGGCCGGCTCTGGCGGTGCAGGCCTATGGCGATCCGGCAATGCGCAGCTACGGCGACCTGGATTTGCTGGTTCGTCAGAGGGACATTCGCCGCGCAACGGAGTTGATGATTGCCGCTGGTTACGCGCCGGCGGTCCCGCTCAGCGCCATCGACTCCGGAAAAATCCCCGGCCAATACCTTTTTTCCAAGCCGGAGTCGAAACTTCTTGTTGAGCTGCACAACGATTTAACACTGCGCTATTTTCCCCGCCGGCTGCCGCTCGAGGAATTCTTCGCGCGGCAAATTTGCGTGCGTGTCGATGCCCACGATGTTCCCGCCCTCTCGGTCGAAGACGAGCTTGTGTTGATTTGCATCCATGGTGCAAAGCACTTTTGGGAGCGGTTGATGTGGATTGCCGATGTTGCGGCGCTGGTCTCCCGCAAAACGGGTATTGATTGGGAACGCGTTGTGGATTCATCGCGAGCGGTGGGAGCGGAACGCATTTTGCACACCGGGCTGCGCCTGGCGTCGGATTTGCTCAAAGCGCAACTGCCCGGCAAGGTTCAATCCGCAGTGCTGGCCGATGGCATGGCTGCCCGGCTCGCGCGACAATGTGGCAAGTGGCTGCCCGCCGCCGGCAATACTCCGCCGGGCCTGGTTGCGCGAGCCGCTTTCCGTTGGCGCATGCGCGGCGGCGTGCTTTCCGCACCCGCTTATTTGCTCAGGCTTTCTTTTTCGCCCACCGAGGAAGACTGGAATGCTGTTCAACAGGGGAGCCATCACCGGATGCTGGATGCCCTGCGCCGTCCGTTTCGCCTAGCGCGCAAGTACCGCCGCGCACATAAGGACTAATCGCCGGGCTCAACGGTCACCAACGACGAACTCTTCAGTTCGCACTGGCTGCGCGCGGTCCCTTGTCCGGGTTTCGGTGTTTAGTTGACCGAGATTTGCACTTGGACCTTATGCGCTAACGCGCCGGAAGTGCCTGTGATCGTCAAAGTAGCCGCGCCCTTCGGCGTACTCTGGTGTTTCAGTCCGTTGCATCCTGTTAGTGCGATGAGCACCAGCACAGCCGTCGCCATTGCGAGACGCAGGCGTGGTTGCCGCGCCCACACGAGAGAGAACAACAGCATCAGCGCCAAAACCAGGGGCACGACCTGCTGTGGCGGTGCGGTTGGCGTTGGCATTCCCATCGGCGGCGCCAGCGCCGTCGTCGTCATCATGACTTGCGCCTGTATCGTCGAAGGCGGTGCCACCGGCGGCGTGACCGGGGAAGCAGCCGTGCACGTAGCGAGCATCGGCGCGCCGGTGCAGGCCAAGGCCACGGGAGAATTGAATCCATTTATTCCGGTCACCGTAACGTTGAAATTGAGTGTCTGGCCGAGTGTCACGGGTTGCACGCCAGCCGGCCCGGTCAATCCGAAATCCGGCGCGCCCGTGCCGGTTCCAGTCAACGGAACCATCTGCGGGCTGCCGACGGCATTGTCGGTAACACTTAGGTTTCCAGCGCGAGCGCCCAGCGCGGTCGGCGTAAACGTCACACTGATCATGCAATTAGCGCCGGCGGCCAGGTTCGCTCCGCAAGGATTGTTGGAAACGGCGAAATCGCCCGAAGCCGCAATCGAAGCAATGGTCAAGGCGGCGGTGCCGGTATTCGTGAGCGTCACAATTTTTGCGGCACTGGTTGTGGTTAGTGCTTGGTTGCCGAAACCCAGATTCGCCGGCACGAGTCCTACCCCCGGTACGGTGTTCGTCCCTTTGCCCGTCAGGTTGTAGACTTGCTGACTTGTCGTGCTATCGGCATCGTTGATTGTCAGCTTGGCGACTTCCGTGGCAGGCGGCGCGGTAGGGGCGAACTTGACACTCACGACGCACGGCGTTCCCACTACGATATTGGGAGAACAACCAGCCGTTGAAACTGTGTAGTCCGCGGCATTTGCGCCGCTCAATGCGGCGCTGGTAAACGCAATATTGCCGGCCGTGTTATTCGTCAGCGTCACGCTCTGTGCCGCGCTGGTGGTGCCAATCTGCACCGTGCCAAAGTCGAAGGTCGTCCCAACCGCGGGCGAAATGGTCAGCGTCGGAATCAGCGCAAGCTTCGCCACGTAGGCATCAGAACTTCCAGCAGCTCCATTCAGGGCTCCGCCTCCGGGCAGCGGCGAAAGCGTCGGCATATTCGCCGAAAAAGTTTCGCCAGT
>Ga0075030_100001031_pt1 | contig 25056 bp, 28 predicted proteins | sample LitLauG_LLR_2012_FD_71393 | JGI IMG/M metagenome (GOLD analysis project Ga0075030, IMG submission 71393) | Freshwater sediment microbial communities from Pennsylvania, USA - Little Laurel Run_MetaG_LLR_2012 | ecosystem: Environmental > Aquatic > Freshwater > Creek > Sediment | place: USA...
TGGTGATCTGGTGCGCTTCGTCGACGATGAACACTTTATAGCGGTCGCGCGCGGGCCGGTAGCGGACGTTTTCCCTCAGCTCGCGCATTTCGTTGATGCCGCGGTTCGACGCCGCGTCGATTTCAATCACGTCGGGCGCGGAGCCGGCCGCCGTTTCCAGGCAACTGGCGCAGACGCCGCAGGGCGTGGCCGTCGGACCCTCAATGCAGTTCAGGCAGCGGGCCATGATCCGCGCGACCGTGGTCTTCCCCGTGCCTCGCTGGCCCGAAAAAATGTAACCATGCGCGATGCGCCGCTGCGCGATGGCGTTTTCCAGCGTGGTTTTGACGTGTTCCTGGCCGATCAACTCCGCGAACGTCTGCGGCCGGTACTTGCGGGCGATGACCTGGTACATGAAGGGGATTATGCCAGACCCCGGGTAATCCGCGGCACACGGGTTAAACCACTACCGTTGCTTCCTTCCGGACCTGGCGGGGTTCGCAGCCGCCCGTTGCACGAAGCCCGGAGCCTGACAATTCACCAGTTTATCACCTGCGAGCGTGGCGCACTCGTGCGTGCCGCATCTGCGCCACCCAAGCCGATTTCTTCATTGACATCGGCGTCGCCAAGTGCTACATTTGCAGCACATGCTGTTTTTGCAGCATCGAGTCATGAAGCAAGCCTCCCAAGGAACGCTCAGCCGACGCGAGCGGCAGATGATGGATATTCTCTACCGCCGGGGGCGCGCGACGGCGGCGGAAATTCATGAAGCGCTGCCCGATCCTCCGTCCTATTCCGCGGTTCGCGCGAAGCTGCGTGTGCTGGAAGAAAAAGGTCACATCAAGCATGAAGCGCAGGCGGCTCGCTACGTTTATTCGCCTGTTGTCGCGCGTGACCGGGCCAAGCAATCGGCGCTCAAGCACTTGCTGACGACGTTTTTTGACAACTCGGCGGAGCAGGCGATGACCGCGCTGCTCGAATTGAAGCCGAAGTTCTCCCCGGAACAACTGGACGAACTGTCGAAGCTGATTGAAGCTGCAAAGAAAGAGGGCCGGACATGAACTTCATTCTCGATTTTGGCGTGAAAAGTGCGTTGACGCTGGGATTCGCGTTTCTGCTGGCGCTGGCGCTGCGCAAGGCCTCAGCGTCGGTTCGCTATGCGCTGTGGACCTGCGTGCTGGCGGCGGTGCTTTTGCTGCCGCTGCTTTCCTGGATCGGACCGGCGCGAACTGTGGATACTGGCGCTTGGCGCCGCGCCACAGTGCGACCTGCGCCTCAGAGCCAGGTTCGTCCGCCGGTCGCGGTCGTGGTGCAAGGAAAACGCAGCCCGGCGCCGCGCGATTGGCTCACGATCCTCTGGCTCGCGGGCATGGCCGCGATGACGCTACGGATCGGCGCCGGCCACTGGCGCTTGCGGACGCTGATTCGCAGCGCGAAACCGTTCGGCCTCGGGGTCAAACTCTCCATGTCCGTAGACGTTCCGCTGAGCTACGGCTCCACGATTGTTCTGCCCGCCGACGCTCGGAACTGGGCGCCTGAACGCTTGGCCGTAGTGTTGGCCCATGAGGGGACGCACGTCCGGCGCCGCGATTCTTTATGGGGACTGGTTGCGCAACTGGCACTGGCCGTGAACTGGTTCAATCCTCTGGCGTTTCTGGCCTCGCGCGAATTTCGCCGGGAGCAGGAGCGCTCCTGCGACGACGCGGTGGTGATGTCGGGCGTCGACAAATCGGCGTATGCGGCGCATTTGGTCGATCTGGCGCGCTCGGTCGCGCTGCCGGAGCCCGCGCTTGGCATTGCCGAACGCTTCGACCTTCAAGGCCGAGTCCACGCTCTGCTGGACGCTAATCGGACGCGCTCCGAGGCCAGCCCGTGGCTCCGCGCAGCCATGTTCACTGTAGCCTTCGCGCTGATCGTTCCTCTCGCCGCAATCCATGCGCAGCCCGCTGCGGCCAGCCTCACCGGCACCGTTTACGACCCCAGCGGCGCGGTGGTTCCCAGCGCCACAGTGCGCATCAAAGCCTCATCGGGACCGGGCGAGAGCATGGCCTATGCGGGCGCGGCCGGATTCTATCAGCTGAAAAACCTCGCTCCCGGTGAATACGCGCTGAAGGTGACCGTCCCCGGATTTGCGGCGTATCAAAAGACCGTGCAGGTGAACGGTGCCATGACCCTGGACGTGAATCTGGCGCTCGGCGACGTGACGGAATCGGTCGTGATCACGGGCAAAAAGCCTCAGCAGGCCGCGCCATCGACGGCCGCGCCGCAGCGGATCCGCGTCGGCGGCAATGTACAAGCGGTGAAATTGATTTCCAAGGTGAATCCGTCCTATCCCGAAGACGCGCAGGCGGAAGGTGTTGAAGGAACCGTAATGCTGAAGGCGGTTATCTCGAAAGACGGAAGCCTTCTGAGCATCTCACCGGTGAGCAACGGCATCGACCCGCGCCTCGTCCGAGCCGCCATGGCCGCCGTGCCGCTGTGGCGCTATCAGCCGACGCTGCTGAACGGCGAACCGGTGGAGGTGATCACCACCATCGCCGTGGTTTTCAAATTGAATTAGCCCAGATAATCGAACAGCGAGTGGCGCGGGATCGCCTGGAACGATTCGAGCGCCGCCTGCTGCTGCGTTTGCGCCTGTGTCAGTTGCAGAATCGATTTCGTTTCATCCGCGTCCTGCATGCCGCTGATCTGCGTCTGTAGCTGCGTGACCAGATTCGTGGTGGAGGTCGTCGCGGCCGTCAGTTGCCCTTGCGCGTTGCCGTAGAACGCCAGTTGCGTGTTTATGTAGGTTGAGACGGCCGGCAGCGCGGCGTTGGCCGTGTTGATCGCCGTCTGGTCGCCTCCGTTCAGTGCGGTCACCATATTGTTGATCGCGGTGAAGACGTTGGTGGTCGGGTCTGTGGAATCGAAAATCTGCTGCGCGGTCAGCGCCACCGAAAACGACGTCCCGTTCGGACCCTGGATGGTGCGGGTGGACGCGGCTCCCTGATACGCGCTCACCGGATCGGCTTGCGTCGCGTCGTAGGTATAAGGCTTCGTCTGGTCCGTGTCGCCCGCGAAAATATAGCGATTATTCACCTGCGTGTTCGCCAGGCCCACCATCTGCTGCTCCAGCGACTGCAACTGCTGCGCGATCGACGCGCGGGAGGCCGGCGTGGCTGTGCTGCTGGCGCCCTCGGCCGCAAGCGTCTGCACCTGGTCGAATAAAGACACCGCGCTCGACACGGATTGCTCGCCTGTGTTGACTTCGGTGGTCACCAAGCCAAGGTTCGAACTGATCTGCTGCGCCGAACTCAAGTTGGCCTGCGCTTGCAGCAGCGGAGAGATCACGTCCGGCGCGTCGGAAACTGTGTTCACCTTCAAGCCCGTGGACATCTGCTGTTGGGCGGTCTGCATGTCGGTGGAAATCCTGTTCAGATCGTTGAGGAACTGTTCAGTGGTGGGTTTCAGGATAGAAAGCATACAAACTCCATTACGCCGGAGGCATCATATTCATCAGCGACGTTGTGAGGCTGTTCAACGTGGACACCATTTTCGCCACCGCCTCGTAGGATTGCTGGAATTGCAGCAGTTTCGCCGCCTCGGTGTCGAGTGAAACGCCCTGTACTGCGGACCGTGCCGATTGCGCCTGCGTCAACAGGCTCTGCTGTTCGGTGGTGCTGTTCCGCGCGTTGGAAATATCGGTGCCTACCGTCTGGCCCAGGTTGCCAAACGCCTGGGCGAATGTATAATTGCCGACGGTCTGCGCGGTGCCCAACTGCGCCAGCGCGAGCGCGTTGCCATTGCCGCCCGGATCAGCGGGCGAGGCGGCCGCGATTCCTGTGGGGGTCATCAGCGGATTGACGGCGAGGGTGTAAGCCGTTCCCGATGCTGCTGTGTAGGTAAAAAGATCGTTCGCCGGAGGATTGCCGCCCTGATCCACTCCGGCGTTCAGTTGATTGTTCACCGTATCGGCCAACGTCTGCGCCAGGGTGTTCAATTGCGCCGTGTAGCCCGGTAAAGTCGTGTTGGTTTCCCCGAGCTGCGCGGCGAGTTGTCCGCCGGTAAGCTGCGAGGTGACGTCGTTGCCCTGCGAATCCTCAATCACGGTTTGTGGCGCGGAAAAATTAGCCGAGATCTGATAGAACTGCCCGTTCAACACGAGAGGCGTCTGTCCACCCAAATACACATTGACCTGCCCGTTGCCGGTCGGAACCACCGTGAAATTGGCGATCTGAGACAGGTTCTCCAGATCGGCGTTTTTCTGCGCGTCCAATCCGGCGTTCCCCACATCGCCGGTGGCGGCGTAATCCTGATTGAGTGTCGCAAGATCAAGGGCGATTTTATTGATCGCTGCAACCGAATTCGCAGTCTCCGACTTCACGTTGGCTGCGGCAGTGTCGATCGAATTCGCCGCCTGATTAAACGACGTTGCCAGCGTCCCGGCCGTGTTCAGGACGTTCTGCCGCGCCACCGGATCGTTCGGGTTCACGCTCAGCGCCGAAAAGCTGTTGAAAAACGCCGTCAGCGAGCCGGAAATACCAGACGACGAGGTCAGATTGAAAATCGACTCCAAAGGGGCAAGATCGGCCGCCTGCTGCTGCGCGCTGCCCAGCAACGACTGTTCATTCCGCACGTTCTGTTCCAAATACTCCGAGCGCGAGCTCTGCAGCGAGGCCACTTGCACGCCCCCGTAAATGTGCGCTTGCGGATCGAAGCTGTCCGATTTGAGCGCCAAGTTTTCATCGGCGTAACCGGGCGTGTTGGCATTGCCGATGTTGTTCTGGATAGTCGCGAATTCCTGATCGTAAATGTTCAAGGCGTTGGCGGAATTAACCAGTGCGGAGAGAAGTCCCATGGTGATTTACCCTTCCAGAGAGAGCGATCCTACACTGGTGGTTCGCGGATCGGGCACGGGCCGTCCGGCTCGGGAATAGGAAGACCCGGCGCCCAGCAGGCGCGCCCAGCCGTGGCAGAACGCCACGCCGTGTTCGATGAGCCGCCCGCTGAGTTTCAGATCGTTCTTCAGAAGTTGCAGCTCGCGGCGGACGTCATAGGAGGCGCAGCGTCCGGCACGGAACTCCTGTTCCACTGCCTCCAGGCAGTTCATCGCTTCTTGAATTCCCGGCAGGGCCGCGCCGATCTCTTCGGCTGAGGGACCCTCCAGAGCAACGCGCAGAGCCTGCACGCGCTCGCGCGCCTGTTTCATCGCCGCCAGCATCTATTTCCCTGCGGCGTCGTCGATGATTTTGGAGGCTGTTGCCGCCGGGTCTACGCTATAGCTGCCGCTGGCGTAGGATCGCGCCAGCGATTCCAGCTTCGCTTGCCTCTCCGGCGATTCGGCCGCAAGACTCCGCAGGCTCTTCACCAACTCCGACAGATGAACATCGTCGCTGGAGGAGCCCGTTGCCTGCGTCTGCCCGGAACTGAAGCTCGAGACCTGGCCGGCTCGTGCCGCCCCTTGCGTCCCCGACGTTCCGGTCGAGCTGAGCGAATTCAGATTGGTATCGTTTACCTTCATACATAGTACCGCCCAGAGAGGAAACCTTCCCCTCTGAGTTATGTTATCGGCTTTATCGACCCATCTCTTACTCTTTCGTCCTATTTAAATGGCCAAGTTATGCCCGTACCGCCGTACCCCGATGGGTACGGGCTATTCCGTGTCCATGAAGCTATAGCAGATCATGTGGCAAATAATATGATGCGCGTCTTCAATCCGGCCCATATGCTGCTCTGAAACCTGGATGTTCAACTGCGCCATCGGCCCCAGCTTGCCTCCGTCGCGTCCCGTCAGCGCCACCGTCCGGCAGCCGGCCGACGTGGCGTATTCCATGGCGCGGATCACGTTCGGTGAATTGCCCGATCCGCTGATCGCCATGTAAATATCGCCCGGACCGGCGAAATTCTTCAATTGCTCCACCGCCGCATCCTGGTAATGCAAATCATTGGCATACGCAGTGAGCGTCGCCATGTTATCGTGCAGCGCCTGAATCCGGAAGCGGCTGGGCTTTCCAAGGCTGGCGCCTTTCAGCATGTCGCAAACGAAGTGCGAGGCGGTAGCGGCACTGCCTCCATTGCCGGCGACAAAAATCGCCTTGCCCTGGGCGCGGGCCTCACGGAACCAATCAATGGCCTGCGTCACTTTGGCGGCATCGATCGACTGAATTGTACCCACCAGGGACGTGCGGTAAGAATCGGAAAAGGGCTGGGGCATTTCTGCTCCCATTGTATACTTGTAGCTCGAATGAAGGAACGCAAGTGGACGGGCGATTACGTCTTCCTGTTCGAAAACCTGATCCTCAAAGATTTTAGGATTCGCTACCGCAATATGTCTCTCGGCATCTTGTGGTCCCTGATCAATCCTTTGGTGATGATGACGGTGATGACGTTCCTGTTCGGACGCGTACTGGGACGCGATGCCAGGGATCAGCCGTACCCCGTCTTCGTGCTGTGCGGTCTGGTACCGTTTAACTTCTTCACCGGAGCGCTGATGACCGGCGCGACGTCCATTGTGGATAACGCCGGGCTGATCAAGCGCGTGCTTGTGCCGCGCGAGGTGATTCCGGTAGCCGCGGTGTTGTCGAACTGCGTCCACCTGCTGATTCAATTCGGGCTGCTGCTGTTGTTGACCGTCGGCTTCGGGCTGCGTCCGAACATTTACTGGCTGTGGCTGCCGGCGATCTGGGCCCTGTACGTCATGTTCCTCTGCGGCTTGGCGCTGGGCGCCAGCGCGATCAACGTGTATGTCCGCGACACACGTTACGTGCTGGAATCGTTCAACATGGTGCTGTTCTGGCTGGTACCCATTTTCTACTCCTTCTCGATCATTCCCGAAAAATACGTAAAACTCTACCAGATCAATCCCGTCGCGGCGCTGGTGTTCGCGATGCGGCATATTCTGCTTGAAGGCATCGCTCCGCCCATGTCGCTGATGCTTAATTTAACCATTGCGGCCAGCGTCGCGCTGGGGCTGGGGCTGGCGATTTTCCATCGCTTGAAGCCGCATTTTTACGAATATATCTGATGGCCACCGCACTACGATTCGATCACGTCACGAAAACGTTTGTGCATCGCGCCGGGCAGATGCTGCTGCGAGACCGCCTGCTGGATTTGGCGCGCCCTTCCAAGCGGCCCCGCTTTGAGGCGTTGAAGGACGTCTCGTTTTCGCTCGAAGCTGGGGAAAGCCTGGGATTGATCGGAGCCAACGGCGCGGGCAAGAGCACGATCCTGAATCTGGCCACCGGATTATCGCTGGCCGACCAGGGCTCAATAGACGTCAACGGCCGCGTCACGGCTTTATTGGAATTGGGCGCGGGATTTCATTATGATCTGACGGGCGCGGAGAACCTGCGCGTCAACGCCGCGATGATGGGCATGACGCGCCAGCAGGTCGCAGAGCGCGTTGAGAGTATCGTGGACTTTTCCGGCGTGCGCGAGTTTTTGGATGAACCGATGCGCGTCTATTCGGCAGGCATGACGGTGCGGCTGGCATTTTCGGTCGCCGTGGCGGCCGATCCGGATGTGCTGTTAGTGGATGAAGTGCTCGGCCTGGGCGACCAGCAGTTTTACGCCAAGTGCCTGGGCAAAATTCGAGAGTTTCAAACGCAAGGAAAAACCATCGTGCTGGCGTCGCATTCGACGGAACTGATCACCATGCTCTGTCAGCGCGTCCTGTGGCTGGAAAAAGGCCGCGTAAGAATGCAAGGCAGCGCGGAAGAAGTGGTGGCGGCGTATAAAGCGTCGGCGTGAAACTACTCGGGCAAAATGACGATCTCCACCCGCCGGTTGCTGGCGCGGCCGCCTTCAGTTGAATTGGTGTCTCGCGGATCGTAGGAGCTGTAGCTGGCCACCGACAATCGCGCTTCGGGGATGCCCTCGCTGCCCAGGAGTTCCAACAAACGCAGCCCGCGCGCCGCTGCCAGTTCCCAGTTGTTCTTAAACCGCTTGTTATGGATCGGCACCGCGTCCGCATGCCCGATGAGCGTCACCTTGTTCGGCACATCGCGCAGGATGGCTGCGATTTCGTCGATCATTGGACGCGCCTTCGCGCCAATCGCGTCGTCGCCTGAACCGAACAAGATCGCTTGCGGCAGGCTGATCACCAATCCGCGAGACTCCTGCTTCACATCGATGTTCAGTGCTGCCAGCCTCTGCCGTAAGAATGCGGCCGGCGCAGGCGCGGCAACCGGAGCAGGCGTCGCGGGTACGGGCGGCATGCCAACGCTTCGCGCGGCGGCCACCAGAAAGAAGATCAGCAGGATCGTCAACACGTCCATATAACTGACCATCCAGCGGTCGCGATGCGGATCGGCCAAGCGCCTCGGTGTGTCCTTCATCGGGCCTCCTCGCGTCGCAGGTAACAGCTTAGGCGGTCCCGCACCAGCGTCGGATGCATGCCGTCGAACAGGCATAGCGTCCCCTCGACGATCATCTCATTCGTCTCGAACTCGTCCGCGACATGCGCGCGCATGCGCTGCGCGGTGGGCAGCAGGATCAGATTCGCCAGCGCCAGGCCGTAAATCGTGGATACGAACGCCGTACCCGTTCCCGCGGCAACGGAGGTGAGGTTGGAGAACTGCCGCAGCACGTCCATCAGGCCCACCACCGTGCCCAGCACGCCGATGGTCGGTGCGAAGCCTCCCGCCACCTCGAACGCCCGAGCTTCGGTTTCGCCCTGCCGCTCCCATTGGCGCAGCTTGATTTCGAGGCTGGTCCGCAACTCCTCCCGATTGCGCGCGTCCATGGCCAGGAGCAGCGAATCCCGCAAAAATGGCTGCCGGACGTCGGCGAGGAGAGGCTCCAACCCGAACAGTCCCTTGGGACGCATGTTCTTCGCCATGGCGACGATCTCGTCGATCAGGTCAGCGCGATTGTCCGTCCGCACGTGCACCAGTTCCAACGCTCCTTTGATCGCGCGAATCAGCGCCAGGCGGGGCGTCGTGATGAGAGTCACGCCCAACGATCCGCCCAGGACGATGGACACGCCCGTCGGCTGGAAGAAATATCCGATGTGGATGCCCGCCGAGACCAGCCCCGCCGCCACCGCGCCGATGGCGACCGCAACGCCGGCCAGCATCCAGAAATCAATTTTGGGCCGGATCGGCGCCGGTTTTTCAAATCGTACGGGTTCTAGCGCCGGTGCGGGTACGGACACGCGATCCCAAAAGCACGCCGCGGGCCAGCCGCAAGTCGAATCGCTGCAACAGCGGACGTTTTCAAACGCGCCATTTTTTTGGCGCCTTGGTGTGACCGTCAGTTATCTGGCGAGCCAGCCGCCATCCACCACCACGATCGAACCCGTCACGTAATCGGAGGCGCCCGAGGCTAAAAACACGACCGCGCCCTGAAAATCCTCCGGCTGGCCCCAGCGTCCGGCGGGGATGCGTCCGAGAATCGCGGGTGCACGAACGGGATCGGAGCGCAGCGCGGCGGTATTGTCTGTCTCGACGTAACCCGGCGCGATGGCGTTCACCTGCACGTTGTGCGGAGCCCATTCATTCGCCAGAGCCTTGGTGAGCTGCCCGATGGCTCCTTTGCTGGCGGCATAGCCAGGCACCGTAATGCCTCCCTGGAACGTCAGCAAGGACGCGGTGAAGATGATCTTTCCGCCGCCCTGCGCGATCATCCTGCGGCCGATTTCGCGGCTCAGCACAAACTGAGCGTTGAGATTCGTCTCGATCACCTCGTCCCAGTAAGCATCGCTGTGCTCGGCCGCGGGTTTGCGCAGGATCGTGCCGGCGTTGTTCACCAGTATGTCGATGCGCGGCAGGTCGTTCTGCAACAGCGTGTAGACGGCCTCGCGCTTCGAAAAATCGCAGGCGTAGCCCTGAAACTTACGGCCCCGCGCGACGATCTCCGCGCCGTCGTCCAGCGTCTTGCTGACGCCGACGATGTCCGCGCCCGCCTCCGCCAGCGCGATGGCCATCGCCTTGCCGATGCCTCGCCGCGAGCCCGTTACCAGGGCGGTTTTGCCATCCAGCCGGAACAAATCCAGAACGCTCATATGTCGATACGGTAGGCCGCGGCGGCGGAGCCTCCGAAAATCATATCGCGCTCCGGCTGCGACAGGTTCTTCGTCGCGCGCCGCATCAATTCCACCCAGTTCTTATAGGTCGTCGCCTCCAGGCAGACAGGCCAGTCGGAGCCGAACATGATTCGGCGCGGCCCGAACGCGTCCAGTGCGGTATCAATATAGAAGCGCACCTGCGCCTCGTTCCATTTTTTATGATCTGCCTCGGTCACGACGCCTGAAATCTTGCACCAGACATTGGGACGCTTGGCCAGTTCGCGCAGATTGTCGCGCCAAGGCTGCACCAGCCCTTCCTTGATACGAGGCTTGGCGATATGATCCAGCACGAAGCGCTGCTTCGGATGGCGGTCCACGAATTGGATCGCATAAGGCAGATGACGCTCAAAAATCAGGATGTCGTAGGCCAGGCCGTATTGGTCGAGCAGAGCCACGCCCGCGTTAAAATCGTCGCGCAGGATGTAGCGCTCGTCTTTTTCGTCTTGAATCACGTGGCGCAGCGCTTTCAGTTTCTTATTCGCCGCAAATTTCTCGATCTGGCTTTCCGCCTGGGGCGAGGTCAGCGGCAGCCATCCGACGACGCCCTTCAGGAACGGGTGCTCGCCCGCCAGCGAAAGCAGCCATTCGGTCTCCTCCGCGGTCTGACGTGCCTGGACGCTGACTGCTCCATCGATGCCGGCGGATTTCAGCTCCTTGTGCAGATCGCTGGGCAAAAAATCGCGGCGCAGTGCTTCGTCGTCGATCCAGCCGTATTCGGCCGCCGTGTACTTCCAGAAATGTTGGTGAGCGTCAATTTTGAACATAGTCCTGATTCTCCGCGCGGCCTGAAGGCCAAGTCTTGTTATACTCCGTAGCAACCAGCGTGCGAATTTCTTTCAGCAGGGCCGGATCCGGCTGCGATTCCGCCGCGCGAATGTTCTGCCGTACCTGATCTACCGTCGCCATCCCGGCCAGCGTGGTCGCGACGTACGGATGCCGCAGGCAGAATTGTAGTGCCACATCGCTGGCTGCGACGCCACGCGAGCGGCACTGGTCCACGATAGCGCGCGCGGCTTGTTTCACTTCCGCCGGCGCGGGATGCCACGCCGGAGGGCCCTGCTCCGTCAGCATTCCCATGTGCAGGGGCGACGCGTTGATCAAGCCGATGCCGTGGCTTTCGCAAAACGGCGTCAGCAGCGCGTCCATGTCGTCGATCAACAGATTGTAGCGGCAATAAGAAAGAATCGTGTCCACCGCCGAGGATTCGGCCACCCGGCGCATGGCCGTCAACTGTAAGCCCGTGATTCCGATGGCGCGCGCTTTCCCTTCGCGCTGCAACGCGCGCAGCGTGGGCACCGCTTCGTCGATGATCTGCTGAACATCGACGAATTCAATGTCATGTGCCAGAAACACGTCCAGGTAATCCGTGCGCAGGCGGCGCAGCGATTCCTCCAGGCTGAGGCGAATGCGCGCCGGGCTGAAGTCGAAGCTGGCAACGTCGTAGCGTCCGCATTTCGTAGCCAAAATCACGTTTTCGCGCCGCCCCACCAGCGCCGCGCCCAGCCGAGTTTCCGCCAGCGTTCGTCCATAATACGGAGCGACGTCGAAATAGTTGATACCTTGATCGACGGCGTAATGAACGGCGCGCTCGGCTTCCAGCGGATCGCGCTCACCGAACTCATTGCCGAGCGGCGAACATCCAAACCCAAGCTTCGAAACCCGCAGGCCCGTGCGGCCCAATTGTGCGTATTCCATGTCCCCCTAGTATGACTGTCGAAACGGCGGGAGCGTTATAACCCCGCGCGTCAGTGCGGGGAACGGCGCCGCGCTTTCCGTGACTGGTCGGGTGATTTCGCGATCCGCGCACCGGCAACAATAGCTCCGAAACAACTAGCATGCCGTGCGAACATCAGAAAAGGATGCATGCCATGACCAGACGCGATCTGATGATGCTGCCGTTCGCCGCCATGCCGCTGTTGGCCGCGGGTGAATTTTGGAACGTCAAGAAGCCGGAAGACTGGACACCCGAGGAAATCAAGGAACTGCTGACGCGTTCGCCCTGGGCGAAAGAAGGCGCGGTCAGTGTGTTCGGAGGCTCGGGCGGAGGGCTGCTGAACCGCAGCGGCGCGATGAACAGCGAAGGCGGCATGACGGGCACCGGACGTACGCGCACCAGTTCGAAGCCTAGTGCGCAACCGTCGGAAGAGCCGGAACTGCGCTATAAGGCGATCGTCCGCTGGGACTCCGCGCTGCCGATTCGCCTGGCGCTCAAAAGCCTGCCAGCGGGCATTGAAGACAACTACCTGATTGCTCTGGTGGGCGATCTGGCGCTGGCCGATCCAGATGAGAACGAGGGCGAGCGCGAATCCCGCGTGGACATGTTGAAGCAATACACGAAGCTGGACCGCAAGGGTGGCGCGATTCCTCTGGTGAAGATCGAGCCGGTGAAAGGCGTCGGCACTTTGTTCTATTTCCCGCGCTCGGAACCGCTGAAAGACGGCCAAGTCATGTTCGTCACGAAAATGGGTCCGGTGGAAGTGAAATGTAAGTTCAACCTTAAAGAGATGATGTTCCGCGGCAAACTGGAGCTGTAATCATGTCCGAAAACGGCTAGTGTTTCCCGGCTCCGCGGGTCATAATCAGACTCATGGAACTGACCCACGAGGCTTGCGACCGCGCCCGCATCGCCCGCGACGCGCGCTTCGACGGGCGATTCTTCATCGGTGTGACTTCGACGAAAATATACTGCCGTCCGGTGTGTCCCGCGCCGTCGCCGAAGGCCAAAAACATTCTGTACTTCCCGTCCGCCGCCGCCGCTGCCGAGGCTGGATTCCGACCGTGTCTGCGCTGCCGTCCTGAAACGTCTCCGGGGACGCCCGCGTGGCTGGGAACCTCGGCCAGCGTGTCGCGCGGTCTAAAATTGATCTCCGAAGGAGCATTGGACGGCTCCGGCGTGGACGACCTCGCGGAGCGCCTCGGCGTGGGCGCGCGCCATTTGCGCCGCATGTTCCTGGAACATCTGGGAGCCACGCCAGTGGCCATCGCGCAGACGCGCCGCGTACATTTCGCAAAAAAGCTGATCGACGAAACGGAACTGCCCATGACGCAGGTTGCCATGGCGTCCGGCTTCGGCAGCATCCGCCGCTTTAATACGACGTTTCAGAATCTGTACGGGCGATCGCCGAGGGAATTGCGTAAGCTGCGCCCGCGTCCGAATCGCGACGCGGGCGTATACACGTTCCGGCTGGGCTACCGGCCACCTTATAATTGGGCGTCCATAATTGGATTCCTTGCGCCACGCGCGATCCCAAGCGTCGAAACCATTACGACGGAAGAGTACAGGCGCACGATTTCACTCGAAGGCCACGCGGGTACGATCGCGGTGACGCATCGCCCGGAGCATCGGGCGTTGGAATTACGTATTCAATTTCCCGAACCCGCGCTTCTGTTCCGCATCGTGGAACGCGTGCGGAATATCTTCGACCTGCGCGCCGATCCAGCGGAAGTGGACGGCCATCTAGCCCGCGATCCGTTGCTGAAAGCCGCGGTCCGCGCCCGTGCGGGCATTCGCGTGCCGGGCTGCTGGAGCGGATTTGAAATCGCCGTGCGCGCGATCCTCGGCCAGCAGGTCAGCGTAAGGGCCGCGACCACCATGGCCGGGCGCATCGTCTCAGAATTCGGCGCGCAAAGCATTTTCCCCGAAGCCGACGCGCTGGCCGATGCCGATCTGGCCCGCATCGGATTGACGAAGCAGCGCGCGCATTCCATCCGCGAACTGGCGAAAGCGGTGGCAAGCGGTGATCTAACGTTCGACGCGTCGCGAGGCCTGGAGCATTTCGAGGAGACAATCGTGAAGCTGCCGGGCATCGGCCCCTGGACCGCGCAGTACGTGGGAATGCGAATCGGTGAGCCCGACGCGTTCCCCTCGGGCGACCTTTATTTGAAGAAATTTGCCGCATCGCAAGAAGCATGGCGCCCCTGGCGCGCCTACGCGGCAATGTACATTTGGAGCATGTCATGAACTACGCATACTTGGACACACCTATCGGACCCCTGATGATCGCCGGAGACGAGCACGCCGTGCGGCGCATCGATTTCCCGAACAAAGAAGCGAAGCCGGAGACCGGATGGGTGGAGTCGGCCAAGGGGCCGGTAGGCCAGGCGGTGAAGCAATTGCGCGAATATTTCGCCGGCAAACGCGCGGAGTTCGATTTGCCGTTGGCTCCGCAGGGCACACCGTTCCAACTCACGGTATGGAAGGTTCTGAGCGACATTCCGTACGGCGAAACCATCAGCTACGGCGAACTGGCGAAGCGCGTCGGCAATCCAAACGCATCGCGAGCAGTAGGCGCGGCGAACGGCAAAAATCCTCTGCCGATTGTGGTGCCATGCCACCGAGTGATCGGCGCTAATGGCAAGCTCACCGGCTTCGGCGGAGGCTTGCCGGCAAAGGAAGCGTTGCTCGCGCTGGAAAAGTCCGGCTTAGCTGGCGATCGGCCCGTCGCCCGCCGATAGCGCCGCGATCATGGTTTCCTTCAGCCTTTCCGCCGCGCCGGCCGCCGAGTGCAGCGCGATGCGGTAGACAATGAACGCCGCGATGGCGTCGATCAGCAGTACGCCGAAAAATGCCAGTTCGCTGGAAAACGCCCAGCGCGCCAGATACGCCAGAACGGCCGGGATGGACGCGATGGGGTAAATCAGGAACAGCATCCCTTGGACCCTCCCCGCCGCGCTGGACCGGAACGACGTTGCCGGATTCGAGCCGCGCGCCTGATGCACCGACAGCAGATTACCCGCGCCTAAGAGAAACAGCGTCAAGACCGCCGCCACAGAGTAAGATTCCAGCAGGTTGAGCGCCGTGATGGGCAGCCCCAGGAACAAACACACCACCGTCACCAGCGAAATTTCCAGCAGGATAAAGATGGCCGCGCTCAGGTTTTTGCCAATCAGCACGCGGTCGAACGGAATCGGCGCAAGAAAATAAAACTGGGCGGCGGAGCGGTCGAATCCGAACGAGTTCCAGAAACACACTTCACTTAAGAGCAGCAGCGCGTAAATGCTCACCACCGTGAGATAATTCGAACCCAGTGCCGTTTTCCAAAGGCCTCCGCGCGAGAGCGAAAGCGGCATCCAGATCAGGCCGAACGTGAAGCCCATGAGGAACACCAGCCGGAAGCGCGGCGATCGAACCAGGAAGCGAATTTCTTTTTCGATCAGCGCCGCCATGGGATCTCTCAACACGAGCGACGGCAGGCGGAAAATTCGCTCTGCCAGTCCCTTAGGGCGCGCCGCCCGCGTGCCTCCAGAGGACGCTGCCTGTGCGTCGAACGACAGCGACATGCGGAATTGCCAGTACCCGAACGCGGCCGCAACAACCACCCATATCGATAAAACCGCTAGCGCGGCGATTGCGTCCTTGCCCTGAATGATGTTCGACGCGGCCGACCACGGGAAGCCAGTCCATGCCTCGCCGCCTTTCGCGGGGAGCCCGTGCCCGGAGACGAAGGGACGCAGCAACATCAGCTGCGGCAATCCGGCCAGCATCAGCAGCGCCACGAACGCCAACTCGCGGATGCGTTTGTAGGCCAGAATGCGCGCCACTAGATCCTTCAATCCCAGCGCGAGAAACAAATTCAGCGCAACGTACAGCGCCACCCCCGGCACCGCGAAATGCCCGATGGCGGGATTGAACAGCAGCCCCACCGAAAGGCCCAGCATCAGCAGAAACATCTCCCCCGCGGAGGTGATCCTCAGCATGGCCTCAATCAAAAACAGATGCGACGGAGCCACGGGGTAGACTTGCAGTTTCTTCAGTTCCAGCGACGCCCCGGTGGCGGCCATCAGCAAAGGCACCACCTGCCAGTACAGGAACACCAGTAGCAGCGCTCCCGTCAGTGCCGCTCTCAAGATTCCAAGATTTGCCGGATCGGACACCAGCCGTGCGGTGGCCACCGAACCCACCAGCCAGAAGCCGTACCACAGCGAACTGATCGTCGCGCTCCAGGCGACGCCTCCGCGGGCAAACACGTTGCGGGCCGTCCGCAGATGCGCCCATAAGATTGCGCGAGCCTGATTCATCGCCCTATGGCCATTCCCCTATAGCCAATCCAAGGCGCCGGCAGCGACGCGGTCCACTCCCACCGCGCGCACAAATGCGTCTTCCAGGGTATCGGACACGCCGCGCAATTCCTCCATGGAGCCCTCGATCACCACCTTGCCTTCATTGATGATCGCCACCCGGTCGCACAGCCGCTCCACGACTTCCAGCACGTGCGAGGTCAGAAAAATTGTCGCGCCGCGGCGCACCTGGTCCAGCAGAATGTCTTTCATCAGGCGCGCGCCCACCGCATCGACGCCTTCAAACGGCTCATCCATCAAAAACAGGCGCGGACGATGGATCAGCGCGGCGGCCATCGCCACGCGCTTGCGCATCCCTTTGGAATATTCGGCGATTAGCTTTTTTCCGCTGCCGTCGAGCTCGAACAACTCTAATAACTCGATGGCGCGGTCGCGCGCGACGCCCTGATCGAGTCCATACATGCGGCCAACAAATTCAATGAACTCGCCCCCGGTGAGGTGGTCGAACAACAACGATTCGTCGGGCACTAGGCCGATGGCCTGCTTGATCTCGAGGCCCTGCTCCGGCATCGCCATTCCAAGCAGGCGGATGCTGCCGGACGTGGGCGGGGCAAGGCCCATCAGCATGCGGATGGTGGTGGTTTTTCCCGCGCCATTGGGGCCGAGAAACCCGAAAAAGCTGCCCTGCGCCACGGTCAGGTTCAGGCCGTCCACGGCCGCTTTGTTCCCGTAAACCTTCCTCAGATCGCTGACTTCCACGGCAGGGGCGAGATCGAGCATGCGTTAACCTCATGGTAACGCTAACGTCCCACACCCGAAAATGTGCGCCACCCGTCCTAGTACGTACAACTCAATGGCTGATAGGATTCCTGCACCTCGGCGACGGGCGCGCGGCGCGCGTTTTTCCACCCATCGCAGAGCGTCGTGAGCAATGTCTCGGCCTCTGCTAAAGGCCCATCGATCTGCCGGGCGTTGGCTTCCAGAAGCTGCTTTTGGATGTACGCGTAGAGCCCGGCCAGGTTCTTGCTGATCTCATATTGGGGATTCAATGAGCGCGCCAGCTCCAGCACGATCGCGTGCGCCCGCATGATTTCCTTGGACCGCAGGAGGATGTCGCCTGCCCTCAGATGACGCCGGGCAGCCGCCGTCGCTTCGATCGCGCCGCGGTACAGCATGCACACTAACTCCATCGGATCCGCGCCGGAAATTTCCGCTTCCAGATACTTGCCGTAGTTCGAGTAGGCCATATTGGGTCTGCCTCTAACCTCCACTACTCTCCTCGGCCATTTTCAAGACTTCTTGGCTGGGAATTTGCTGAACCAACGCTCCGGTCTTTTTGTTCACCACCCGGACCACGGCAATGCCCGCCGCCCGGTCGATTTTGAACGTCACTTCGTTTTCCTGGCCAAACATTTCCGCCGCGTTCACGGCCTTGACGGCCTGGATGAGTGCTTTCTGGTCCTCAGAAACGGGTTTAACAGGGCTTTGCGCAGACGCGGTGGCCGCAGCCAGATGCGACGCTAAACTGCCGATCGATGAAATATTCATATCGCCGCCTACGGACGGTTTCAACCATCCTTACGATACTCATCGGCGGTCGGACTACGGCTGTTAGGCGAGATTGAGGACTTTTCCGATGGCGTTCGTGTCCTGCTCGATCTTCTTCTGGAGCATCGTGATCGCATAAATCAACTGCTCCGGCCGCGGCGGACAACCCGGCACATACACGTCGATCGGAATTACCTGATTCACGGGCACCAGGGCGTAGTTGGAGAACACACCGGTGGAGGTGGCGCAGGCACCCATCGAGATTACCCATTTCGGCTCCGGCATCTGCTCGTACAGGCGCCGGATGACCGGCGCCATTTTATTGGACACGCGTCCGGCGATGATCATCAGGTCGCTCTGCCGCGGCGATCCGCGCATCACCTCCGCGCCAAAGCGCGAAATGTCGTAGCGCGAGCCGATCATCGACATCATTTCGATGGCGCAGCACGCCAGCCCGAAGCTCATCGGCCAGATGGAGTTCTTGCGGGCCCAGTTAATGGCCATGCTGACGGTGGTGGTGACCACGGATTCGCCGAATTCGTCGGGCACCGCTTCGCGGTCGATGCGGTCAAACAGCTCCGGCGGTTGGCTTAGTTGGAACTTCGTCTCAGGTGCGTCCACTCTGCGATTATCTCACGGCCCGGCCACTCCGGTCGATAAGCCATACTGAGGTTTATCATGCAAACCACGGGTGACCTGTTTCTGGAGCACTCCGCCAACAAGCTGACCCAGATCACGGGCTACATCGAGGTCTGCCTGCTGCAGCTCCACACGGATCAGGTTTGGAAGCGAGCCGGGGAATCGCAGAATTCCATCGGCAATCTGATTTTGCATCTCTCGGGGAACGTCCGCCAGTGGATTTGCCACAGCATCGGCGGCCAGCCCGACGTGCGCCAGCGGGAAAGCGAATTCGAACTGGCGTCGAGAATGGAAACGCCGCAGTTGATGGCGCGGCTGAATTCCGCCGTCAGCGACGCACTCGCGGTGCTCGAGAATCTGCCGCCCAACCGGTTGACGGAGCAGGTCCATACCCAGGACGGGGAGCGCAGCATCCTCGAAGTGATTTACCAGGTGGTGGGCCACTTTCAGCAGCACGCGGGCCAGATTGTGTTCGCCACCAAGCAGATCACCGGCGGCGATTTAAAGCTCTACGCCCAATCTAAACCCCGCGCGTGAGTGCGGGGAAGGCGCGCGTTTCGCCGCGCTACGGCTGCAACTCCAGCGACGCTTTCCCCGCCGGGCCGTTATAAATCAACTCCAGCTGGTGAATGCCCGACGCTTTTCCGCGATAGACGAAAAACAACAGCCCGGCCTGCGGCAAAGGACGGTCGCCCTCCGGGAAGGCCTGCTTTTCCAGCCGCTGGTTCCATTCACGCTGCAGCTTGAAGGGCGGATGGTACACCGGCTTTGGTTCCCCCGCACCGCTCTGGCCCCCGCTGCCCAGGCTCGTCTTCGAATCACCACCGCTTTTCTTCGCCGCGATGGCCTCCGGCGCCTCCCATTCCGGGTCCTTCAGGCCTTTATAGACCAGGGGATATGCCTCACTCGCCTGCGGGTTTTTCTTACCGTTGATCCGCAGCGAAAAATCCTCCGGGTTCAGCTTGATGTGCGAACCCGCTGGCCCGAAAACTCCCGCCTCGACGACCACGTAGTCCTCGTTCACCAGGATTCCGTTCGGCGTCTGCACTGTATGTTGGAAAAATTCCGCGCCGACGGAATAGTCGCCTACCTTTGTGTGCGCCTGATAATCGTTCGGCGTGGCCCGCGCGGGCATGCCTCGCGTAGCCTTGGCGGAGGCCTCATCAACGGCCGTCTGCTCCTGAGCCCAAACGCCGCCAGCAATGAATAATAGTGGAAACACAAGTCGCATCGCTTTTCACAACATAGCAGACGGCAACATAAAGCGTCATCTTGCCCTGTGCGAACATCAGACAAGGGAACCATGAGTTTGATCCGTTTGGACCGCGCGACGAAGGAATATTCCACGGAAGGGCGCCCGGTGCTTGCACTTCATGAGGTATCTTTCGAAGCCGCGCGCGGCGAATTTGTCGCGCTGGTGGGACGCAGCGGCTGCGGCAAGTCCACCATGTTGAACATTTCCGGCGCGATGGATTTTCCCACCTCCGGCTCCGTCGTCTTAGACGGCGTCGAGACGCGTTCTTTGGGCGACGCCGCGCTGACCCGTCTGCGCCGTGAAAAAGTTGGCTTCATTTTTCAAGCATTTCAGCTTTTACCCGCGCTGACCGTCGCCGAAAACGTCGAATTGCCGCTGATGCTGGCCGGACGCAGCGACGCCCGCCCCCGCGCCCTGGAATCGCTGGCGCGCGTCGAGATGGCAGATTACGCCTCGCGCAAGCCTTTTCAACTCTCCGGGGGCCAGATGCAGCGCGTCGCCATCGCCCGCGCGCTGGTGCATGCGCCTCGGCTTCTGCTCGCCGACGAGCCGACGGGCAACCTCGATTCCACCACCAGCGATGTGATCCTGGCGCTGCTGCGCCGTATCGCCAGCGAAACCGGAACCACGATTTTAATGGCCACGCATAGTTCTGAAGCCGCGGCAGTGGCCGATACCGTCGTCCGCATGCGCGATGGGCACATTTTGGAAATCCAGCGAGCTTCATGCCCTTCCTAACGCTGTTCTACCGCCTGATCCTGCGCCCCTTGCGCGACGAGCCTCTGCGCACGCTGCTCACCGTCGTCGCCGTGGCCTTGGGTGTCGCCGCGGTGCTGGCCATCGAACTCGCGGGAGGCGCGGCGGCGGGATCGTTCCATTCCTCGATGGACACGCTCACGGGAGGCACCGATTTTGAGGTCACCGCGATGGGAGGCGTGCCGCCCGAGGTGCTCACCAAACTGGCTCTGCTGCCGCACGCGTTGAAGCTCCGTCCGAGGATCGAAGACTACGTGCTGCTGGAACGCCCCGGCGAGCACCTGACAGCCGATCCGTTTCAGAGCGCCGGCCACACCGTTCCTCTGCTGGGGGTTGATATGCTGGCCGAGGCTTTGCCCGCGCTTGAGAAAGCGTCCGGCTCCAAAGAAGCCATGGCCCCCGATGCATCCTCAGCCGAGGAATTCTCCAAGGACGAATCGGTGTGGGCGGGCAGCGATCTGGGCTTAAAGGTGGGTGACCGAGTGCGCCTGATCGCCAATGAGCACGAGGTCGAGGTGGTGGTGCGCGGGGTGTTGGGCGAAAGCTCCGGCGAAGCGCTAATCATGGATCTGGGCCAAGCCACGCGCCTGCTGCATCGCACCGGCAACCTCGACCGCATCCTGATCCAGGTGCCAAAGGACACTGCCACCGAGCCTTGGAAAGACATCTTCCGCACCGCGCTGCCGGAGGGCATTTCCGTTGCGCCCGAAGGCACGCGCACCGAGGAGAACAAGAAAATGCTCGGTGCGTTTCGTTCGAACCTGCGCATCCTGAGCTACATCGCGCTTACAGTCGGTGCGTTCCTGATCTACAACACCATCTCCGTTTCAGTGGTGCGCAGGCGTGTGGAAATCGGCATCCTGCGCGCCCTCGGCGCGACGCGCGGCGCGGTCCTTGGCGCGTTTCTGGGCGAAGCGGTCTCGTTCGGCGTCCTCGGCGCGGCGGGAGGCATCGTGCTCGGTCGCTTCCTTGCCGAAGGCGCCGTGAAGCTCGTCTCGCTCACCGTGCAGCAGCTTTATGTTAGCAGCCGACCTGGGCAGATCGCGTTGACCTGGGATATCGCCGCGCTGGCGCTGCTGGTCGGCATTGTGGTCTCGCTGGCGTCGTCGTTTGCGCCTGCGCTCGAGGCATCGCAAGTGCCTCCCACTGAGGCGATGTCGCGTGGCCGCCGGGAACATGAAGTGCACCTGCATCGCGCGCGAGGCCTGCTCGGGGCGGCGGCGCTATGTTTCATCGCCTGGATCGCTGCGCGCCAGGGACCCCTCGGCGGCAAACCGATCTTCGGCTATATCTCGGCCGCGATTCTTATCGGAGCGGCGGCGTTGGCGATCCCGGCGCTGGTGTCGTTTTTATCCAACCTGACCGCGCCGATCCTGGGCCGCGTGCTGGGCGTCGAAGCGCTGCTGGCATCTCGGAGCCTGGCAGCATCGCTGCGCCGCACCTCGGTCCTGGTAGGCGCGCTGGCCACCGCGATTGCCATGCTCGCCGCCGTCGGCATCATGGTGGGCAGTTTCCGCGAAACCATCGCTGTGTGGATGGACGATACCCTGCAAGCGGACCTTTACCTATCGCCTGCAGTGCCTCCCGGAGCCGACCGCAATCCCACCATGCCCGTCCAGTTGCTCGATCAAATTCGGGCCCTGCCGGTGGTTCAGGCGATCGATTGTTTCCGCGCGTACGAAGTCTATTACGACGGCTTGCCGATCACGCTCGGCTCGGGCGACGTGAAGGTGTCCGCCAGCTTCCGCCACCGGCCCTCGGCAACCGGGGCGAGTTCGCAGGAAGTGTACCGGCGCCTGGTCGGCCACGATGCCGTCATCGTCAGCGAGCCCTTCGCCGACAAGCATCACACCAAGCCCGGCGACACGCTGGTGTTGCCCCTGGGTGGGCGCAACATCCCGTTCCAGGTAGCCGACATCTATTACGACTATTCAAACGAGCGCGGTTACCTGGTGATGGATCGCGCAACGCTGCTTAAATACCTGCCCGATCCCGATATTTCGAACATTGCGGTCTATCTGAAGCCCGGCGTCTCGATCGACGAGGGCAAGCGTGTGCTCGACGACGCAATGCGCGGGCACCGGCTGCTGATTTATTCCAACCGCAGCATCCGCCAACAGGCCATGGAAATTTTCGACCGCACGTTCGCCATCACCTACGCGCTGGAAGCGATTGCGGTCTTCGTCGCCGTGATGGGTGTCGGCGGAGCGCTGCTAGCCTTGGTGATCGATCGCCGCCGCGAGTTCGGCCTGCTGCGATTTTTAGGCGCGTCCAAGAACCAAATCCGCGGCATCATCCTGATCGAGGCGGGGCTGCTGGGCATTCTGGCCAATGTCGCCGGGCTGATCCTTGGCTTCGTTTTATCTGAGCTATTGATCCGCGTGATTAACAAGCAATCCTTCGGCTGGACCATCCAGTTTCACTTGCCGGTCGCCGTGTTGCTGGGCGCGCTGACAGTGGTCTATGTCGCAACGGTGATCGCAGGCCTGTATCCGGCGCGGATCGCGACGCAGTTGGTGCCGATCGAGGTGATTCATGAGGAATAGAGTGCCCGCGCGCACGCCCGTCATCCCCGCCCTTACCGACGGGGCTGCGCAGCCCTCGGCGTCAGCCGGGGGACACGCCGCACACCACCGACGCTGTTTAGAGCCTCGACTTGCGGGAGCGGTTGTGCTCGCCCTCGCCCTATCCTTCAATCTGCTCGCCGCCGACTATCGAGTCGCCCTACCCGGCTACCACTACGAATTCCCCCGCGACCACTTCAACCATCCCGACTTTCAGACCGAATGGTGGTACTACACCGGCAACCTGCATGACGCGACCGGGCGCCGCTTTGGCTTTGAATTGACGTTTTTCCGCGCTGGCGTGGACCGTAAGCCCCAAACCGAAGGCATCTGGGACGTGCGCGACGTCTGGATGGCGCATCTGGCCCTCAGCGATGTCGACGGCCAGCGCTTTTTCCACACCGAGCGCCTGAATCGCTCCGGCGCGGGGATCGCGGGCGCTGATCTGAAGCTGGCGCGCGTTTGGAACGGCAACTGGAGCACGCAATGGGACGCCTCCGATTTCAAATCGCAGACGCTGACCGCCGTGGATGAGAAGTTCTCTTTCTCTCTGAAGCTCCGCACCGAAAAGCCCCCCGTGATTCACGGCAAGTCGGGTGTCAGCCAAAAAGCCGAAGGCGAGGGACGAGCCTCGCACTACATTTCCTTCACCCGCCTGCTGTCGACCGGCGAGATTACGCTCGAAGGCAAGAAGTTTCAAGTGGAAGGCGTCTCTTGGATGGACCACGAGTACTTCACCGAGCAGCTCGCCATGGATTTGACCGGTTGGGACTGGTTCAGTTTGCAGTTCGACGACGGCACAGAGGCCATGCTTTACCGCCTGCGCAAAAAAGACGGCTCCGCGGACCCGTTTTCCGCCGGAACGTTCATCGACAAGCAGGGCCGCGCGACACCGTTGAACTTCGGGGACTTCACCGCGACCCCAGGCAAAGAGTGGATCAGCCCCGATACCGGCACCCATTACACCATCGAATGGACCATCCGCATTCCCTCCCAAGGCATCGACGCCGTGGTCTCCACGCGGCTCGCAAAGCAGGAACTGGCGAGCAAAATTCGCGGCAATCCGTCCTACTGGGAAGGCGCGATCAACATCTCCGGATCGCGCAAAGGCGTCGGCTACTTGGAAATGACTAGAGCCTTAGGCCAGTGACTTGTGATATGACAGGTGCATGGCAACCGAGGAAGAACTCCGCGCCGAACTCGAAAAGCTGCGCGCCGAAAACGCCGCGCTGAAAAAACCCTCCGCCGGCAGGGTGTACCTGAAAGTCAGTGAAAAGGGAGGGCTTTCGGTCTACGGACTGGGCCGCTTCCCGGTGACGCTGTACCGCGAGCAGTGGGAAAAACTGCTAGGCATGTCCGAAGACATCAAGCAGTTCATCCACGAAAACGACGCGACGCTTAAGAAGAAAGAGTAGGCGTCAGCTCCAATCGATCACGGCCTTCACCACGCCCGCCTGCCGGTGCAGCCACAGTGGGAATTTCTCGGCAATGGCTTCGGGACGTACGAAATCGGTGGGCCATGCGCCAACGTCGATTGCTCCGGATTCCATCAGTTCCAGAACGCGGTGATGCTCGGCGGGCGTGCTGTTGCGGCTGGCGAGGATGGTGGCTTCGCGGCGGTGCAGGTCTGGGTCGAATAGAGAAACCTGATCGTTAATCAGGCCGACGAAAATCAGCTTGCCGCCCTGCTCCAGCAGATGAATCGACGCTTCCATCGAACCTCTGTCGCCCGTGCAGTCGAACACCAGCACGGACGCCTGCTCCTGCTTCGCTTCCTCGTGAGAAGGATACGCCCGCGAGATGCCGTAATGCTTCGCCGCGAAGGCGAGCCGTTCGGGAATCTTTTCGACGACGCCGATATCCGCACCGGCCAGTCTTAAAAACTCAATCACCGAAAGCCCGATCGGACCCGCGCCGCAAACGATGGCTCGGTCTCCGGCCTGGACCTGCGCGCGTCCTGTAGCGTGGATTCCGACGCCGAGCGTTTCGACCAGCGGGATCAGCACCGGCGCGAGCTTTTCGCATTTATAAAGCTGTTTTGCGGGGATGACGATGCGGTCGCGCATGCCTCCATCGGAGTGGACGCCGATGACGCGCATTTTCGCGCAGCAGTTGGTGCGGCCGATTTTACAGGCCGCGCAGGCGCCGCAGGTCATATAAGGATTGACGGCGCAGCGCTCACCCGGCAGAAAGTCGGGCGAGTTGCTCTCGATGACCTCCACCGCGAGTTCGTGGCCTAAGATGCGCGGATA
>Ga0075030_100001032_pt1 | contig 25047 bp, 22 predicted proteins | sample LitLauG_LLR_2012_FD_71393 | JGI IMG/M metagenome (GOLD analysis project Ga0075030, IMG submission 71393) | Freshwater sediment microbial communities from Pennsylvania, USA - Little Laurel Run_MetaG_LLR_2012 | ecosystem: Environmental > Aquatic > Freshwater > Creek > Sediment | place: USA...
GGGCGGGGGCAAGGGCGAGGGTGCCTAGTAGGCGCCGTGCCCCTCGAGGACGGCCCGGGCGGTCTTCCACAAGATCAGCAGGTCCAGCGCGAGAGACCAATTGTCCACGTACCGCAGGTCCAGCCGCACCGCCTCGTCCCAGGACAGGTCCGAGCGCCCGGAGATCTGCCACAGCCCGGTGATGCCCGGGGGGACCTTCAGCCGCCGCGCGACCTGGCGGGTGTACTGGGTGACCTCGCTGGGGAGCGGGGGGCGCGGGCCGACCAGCGACATCTGGCCGAGCAGGACGTTGATCAGCTGAGGCAGCTCGTCCAGCGAGTAGCGCCGCAGCACCCGGCCCACCGGGGTGACGCGGGGGTCGGTGTGCATCTTGAACATGACCTCGTTGCCGTCGGACAGGCTGAGCAGCTCTCCGCGCCGCCCTTCGGCGTCGTCGACCATGGAGCGGAACTTCAACATCGTGAACGGCTCGCCGTCCCGGCCGATCCGCTGCTGACGGAAGATCACCGGTCCCCGCGAGGTGGCGCGGACCGCGACCGCGATCAGCGCCAGCAGCGGGGACAGCACCAGCAGCGCCAGGGCGGCGACGGTGCGGTCGACGGTGGCCTTGACCAGGCGTCGGCCGCCGGAGAAGCGGGGCTGCTCCACGTGCAGCAGGGGCAGGCCGGACACGGGTCGGATCGACAGCCGCGGCCCGGCCACCTCGACCAGCGACGGGGCCACGAGCAGCTCCGCGCCCGACGGCTCGATGTCCCAGGCCAGCTGGCGCAGCTGCTCGGAGCCGAAGTCGGCGTTGGCCAGCACCGCGACGGTGTCCGCGTCGGACAGCCGCACCGCGGCGGCCACCGACTCAAAGCCCCCGACCACCGGGATACCCGCCTCGATCAGGGCCGGGCGCTGGCCGCGGGTGGGCAGACAGACCGCCACGATCCGCAGGCCGTGGTAGCGCTCCTCGCCCAGTCGCTCGACCAGGTCCAGCACCCCGTCCTCGTGCCCGACCAGCACGGTGCGGTGCACGAAGCGCCCTTGCTCGCGCTGGTGCGCCACCCAGCGACGCAGCAGGTAGCGACCGGCGAAGGTGGCCAGCGCCAGCGTCGGCAGGGCGATCAGCAGGTAGTGCCGGCCCACCCGCACGTCGATGAGGTAGGCGGTGAAGGTGACGACCGCGGTCAGCACGATCGCGGCGCGCCCGACCCGGCGGAACTCCTCCGACCCGCTGCCGAGGAAGCGCGGCTCGTAGGCACGGTTGGCGGCGACGACGGCGGGCCACACCGCGACCAGCAGCAGGCTCGTCCAGACGTAGGCGGGGTGCCACCCGGCCTCGAACCGGCCCAGGTAGGCCACCGCGGCGGCCATGCACGCGGCGACCACGTCGGCGGCCACGCAGGCACGCACGTACTGCCGCTGCCACGGGGAGTGGTCGCGGACGACGGTGGGCGGGGTGTCGCGGACGGGGGCGGCGGCAGGCGTGGCGGGCATCGCGGCCGACACGACGGGTCCCGCGGCGGCGTCGGCCTGGTCGTCCAGACCTGCGCCCTCGGGACCGTGCCCGTCGAGCACTGCCATGGTGCCTGCCTCCTGGAGTCCCCCAGGGCGACGGCCGCGTGCTCGCTGCGAACGGCTCTACCGAAGGGGCTGAGTGCCACCGTAGGGAACCGGAGGGGACTAAGCGACCAGGAACGGGACTAATCGTCCGTTCGTCCGAGGCAGGTGTGGCCGGTCAACCCGAGCCGGGCTCCGGCCGGGGGTCGCGCCCGCGCCGCCGGCACCCCCCGCGGGACCTGGCCACGCGCCGCTAGGAGCGGGAGTGGATCTCCAGCTGGGCCGCGGCCAGCCCCCGGGCGAGTACGGCCTCCACCGCGTCGGCACCGTCGACGACCAGGAGCTCGGCCTCCTCCCGCTGGGCGGAGGGGAAGCCGCGCAGCACGAAGTCGGCGGGGTCCATCCGCCCCGGGGGGCGCCCGATGCCCAGCCGCACCCGGACGTAGGCCGGCGAGCCGAGCGAGGCGGTGACGGAGCGCAGCCCGTTGTGGCCGCCCTCGCCGCCGCCGGCCTTCAGCCGCACCACGCCCAGCGGCAGGTCCAGCTCGTCGTGCACCACCACGAGGTGGTCCAGTCCGACCTTGAAGTACTGCACCAGCCCGGCGACGGGACCGCCGGACTCGTTCATGTAGGTGGTGGGCTTGGCCAGCACCACGCCAGCCCCGTCAAGGCGCCCCTCACCGGTCAGCGCCTGCGGCCGGCGGGCGGCCAGCCGGACGCCGGCCCGCTGGGCCAGCAGGTCGACCACCCGGTAGCCCAGGGTGTGGCGGTGCGCTGCGTAGGGCTGCCCGGGGTTGCCCAGCCCGACCACCAGCCAGCGGGGCGAACCGCTCGGCTCGCTCACGTCCGGGCCGGTCAGTCCTCGCTGGGCGCGGCAGCGGCCTCGACCGCCTCCGCCGCGTCAGCGGCGTCCGCGGCAGCCGACGGCGAGCTGACGGTCAGCACGATGGCGTCGGCGTCGGCGACCAGGGCCGCCCCCTCGGGCAGGACCAGGTCGCGGTAGTGCACGACGTGGCCCACGTCGGTCCCCTCGACGTCGATGACCACCTCGCTGGGGATGTGCGTGGCCTCGACCTCCAGGGCGATCGTGGGCTGCTGCAGGTCCACCAGCACCGAGCCGATCGGGCGCCCGACCACCGTGACCGGGATGTCCACGACGACCCGCTCGCCGCGGGCCACGATGACCAGGTCGACGTGCTCCAGGGTCTGGCGCACGGGGTCGCGCTGCACGGACCGGGGCAGGGTGAGCACCGAGTCGCCGTCGATGGACACGGCGAGCAGCACGTTGGCGGTCTTCAGCGCCCTGCCCAGGTCGTGACCGGGCAGCGCGACGTGGCGGGGGTCCTGACCGTGGCCGTAGATGACGGCGGGGACCTGGCCCGCGCGCCGGACCCGGCGGGCGGCGCCCTTGCCGAACTCGGTGCGGGACTCGGCGGCGATGCTGACCTGGCTCACGGGGGCTCCTGAAGCGACGGTGGCGGGCGACTGGTGCGGGCGCGCGGGCCCAGGCACGACAGGTCGCGGACCGCGTCGATGACGGGGGCGGACCCCCCTCGCCGGGGCTGTGCGCAGATCCTACCCGGCGCCACCTCCTCCGGGTGACCGGTGGCTAGGCGTTGCCGTCGAACAGCGACGTGACCGAGCCGTCGTCGAACACCTCGCGGATCGCGCGGGCCAGCAGGGGGGCGATCGACAGCACGGTGAGCTTGTCGATCCGGTTGTCCTCGGGCACCGGCAGGGTGTTGGTGCACACCACCTCGGAGATCCTGCTGGCCTTCAGCCGGTCCAGCGCCGAGCCGGAGAACACGCCGTGGGTGGCGGCCACGATCACGTCCGCCGCCCCGTTGTCGAACAGCGCCTCGGCGGACTTCACGATCGTGCCGCCGGTGTCGATCATGTCGTCGACGATCACGCACACCCGGTCGGCGACGTCGCCCACGACCTCGTGGACCTTCACCTCGTTGGCCACCAGCGGGTCACGGCGCTTGTGGATGATCGCCAGCGGGCTGTTCAGGGTGTCGGTCCAGCGCTCGGCGACCCGCACCCGCCCGGCGTCCGGCGCGACCACGGTCAGCTTCGACACGTCCACCCGTGACCGGACGTACTGCGCCAGCAGCGGCAGGGCGAACAGGTGGTCCACCGGCCCGTCGAAGAACCCCTGGATCTGGCTGGTGTGCAGGTCCACGGTCATCAGCCGGTCAGCACCTGCCGTCTTGAACAGGTCGGCCATCAGCCGGGCGGAGATCGGCTCGCGCCCCCGGTGCTTCTTGTCCTGGCGGGCGTAGCCGTAGAAGGGCATGACGACGGTGATCCGCGCGGCCGAGGCGCGCTTCAGCGCGTCCACCATGATCAGCTGCTCCATGATCCACTTGTTGATCTCGGTGGCGTGGCTCTGGATGACGAACGCGTCCGAGCCGCGCACCGACTCGTGGAACCGCACGAAGATCTCGCCGTTGGCGAAGTCGTAGGCGGTGGCCGGCACGATCTGGCCGCCGAGGTGGGCCGCCACCTCCTCCGCCAGCTCCGGGAAGGCCCGGCCGGCGAAGATCATCAGCTTCTTCTCCGAGGTCGACGTGATCGTGCTCACCGGCGGGGCTCCTCGTCCTGGGCGGGTGCCTCCAGCGGGGGCTGGACGGCCGGGCGGGGGTCGGGGTCGGCACCGGCGGCGCGGGCGGCGGCCGCCGCCGGGGAGTCCGGCCGGGCACGCAGCACCCAGCCCTCCACGGTGTGCTGGCGGGCCCGGCCCAACGCGAGCGCGCCGGCCGGGACGTCGGAGGTGATCACCGAGCCGGCGCCGGTGTACGCACCATCGCCCACCTGCAGGGGTGCGACGAGCATCGTGTCCGAGCCGATGCGCACCTCGTCGCCGACGCGGGTGCGGTGCTTGGCCACGCCGTCGAAGTTCACCACGATGGTGCCGGCGCCCAGGTTCGTGCCGGCGCCGATCTCAGCGTCGCCGACGTAGGACAGGTGCGGCACCTTCGAGCCGGGCCCGACGGTGGAGTTCTTCACCTCGACGAAGGCGCCGGCCTTGGTGTCCATGCCCAGGCTGGTGCCCGGCCGCAGGTAGGTGAACGGCCCGACCACCGAGCCCGGGCCGATGTGCGCGCCTTCGCACCACGACACCCGCACCACCGCGTCCTGGCCCACCACGGTGTCGCGCAGCGTGGAGTCCGGGCCGACGACCGCCCCGGCACCTACCGAGGTGGTGCCCAGCAGGCGGGTGTGGGGCAGGACCACGCAGTCCGCCGCGAGCCGCACCCCGACGTCCAGCCAGGTGGTGGCCGGGTCGACCACCCCCGCACCGTCGCGCATCGCCGCGGCGACCAGGCGGTCCCGCAGCACGGCGGCAGCGGCGGCGAGCTGGGCCCGGTCGTTGACCCCGGCGACCGCGGCGGGGTCGGGGACCGGCCACGCCGCGACCCGGCGGCCGGCGGCGGCATAGGCCGCCAGAACGTCGGGCAGGTACTCCTCCCCCGCGGCGTTGGCGTCGCCCAGCCCGGCCAGCGCGTCGGCCAGACCACCCAGGGCGAGGACCAGCAGCCCGGTGTTGACCTCGCGCACCTGCCGCTGCGCCGGCGTGGCGTCCCGCTCCTCCACCACCGCGGCCACGGTGCCGTCAGCCCCGCGCAGCACCCGCCCGTACCCGGTCGGGTCGTCGAGCTCGGCGGTGGCCACAGTCGCCGCCGCCCGGGCCCGCGCATGGGCGCCCAGCAGGTCCGCGAGCAGCTGCGTGGTGACCAACGGGGTGTCGGCGGTGACGACCAGGACGGGGGTGTCGGGGTCCGCGTCGCCCCCCAGCGCCCGGCCCAGCGCGGGCAGCGCCAACCGGGTGGCGTCCCCGGTGCCCCGCTGCTGGTCCTGTACGACACACGCCGCGGCCGGGGCACACCGCGCCACCTCCGCGGCCACCGCCTCGCGGCCGTGCCCGACCACCACGGCGACCGCGGCGGGCGACAGGCCGTCGCACGCGGCGAGCACGTGGCCCAGCAGGCTGCGGCCCGCCACCTCGTGCAGCACCTTGGGCAGTGCCGAGCGCATTCGACGGCCCTGCCCGGCGGCGAGGACGACCACAGCGGGGGCGAGCGCGCTCACGGCTCTCCTCTGCGGCGAGGGGCGGGTGCCGCGCGCGACGCGCGGGCGACCCCGAGGGTACCGCCCGGCAAACGGGGGACGAACAGCCGTTCCGCCGGCTGGATTCGAACCAACACTGAACAGCTCCAAAGGCTGTCGGGCTGCCAATTACCCCACGGCGGACCGCTCCGGTACAGCGACGGTCAATCCTGGCATGCCGCACCGCGCGGCTGGGCAGGTTACGCGACCGTAGGTTAGGTTCGACGCTGGGAGGCCGTCCCGACTGTCGCCTCACGACCACCCGCGGAGTGCCGATGACCCAGACCCTGCCCCCCGCCAGCGGCACCCTCGGCGCGGAGCGCAAGCGCCCCTGGGAGCAGGTCGCCCTCCTGGCGTTCGTCGTCCTCCCCCTGGCCGCGGTGGTCGCTGCGATCCCGGTCGCCTGGGGATGGGGGGTGTCGTGGACCGACCTGGTCCTGGCCGTGGCGTTCTACCTCGTCAGCGGCTTCGGCATCACCGTCGGCTTCCACCGCTACTTCACCCACAGCGCCTTCAAGGCGGTGCGCCCGCTGCGCGTCGCGCTGGCCGTCGCCGGCAGCCTGGCCGTCGAGGGCCCGGTGGTGCGATGGGTGGCCGACCACCGCAAGCACCACGCCTACTCCGACCGCGAGGGCGACCCGCACTCCCCGTGGCGCTTCGGGCCGGGCTTCTGGTCGCTGACCAAGGGGCTGGCCTGGGCCCACGTCGGATGGCTGTTCGACGCCGAGCAGACCAGCCAGACCAAGTACGCCCCCGACCTGCTCGCCGACCCAGCGGTGGTGCGGGTGTCGCGCTCCTTCCTGGCGATCACGGCGGCCTCCCTGCTGGTGCCCGCAGCGCTCGGCGGCCTGCTCACCTGGTCGTGGCGCGGCGCGGTGCTCGCCCTGTTCTGGGCCGGCCTGGTCCGCATCGCGGTGCTGCACCACGTGACGTGGTCGATCAACTCCATCTGCCACGTCTACGGGCGACGCCCGTTCCTGACCCGTGACCACGCCGGCAACGTCGCGTGGCTGGCCGTCGCGTCCCTGGGCGAGTCGTGGCACAACCTGCACCACGCCGACCCCACCTGCGCCCGCCACGGTGTGCTGCCCCACCAGGTGGACCCCAGCGCGCGGGTGATCGCCTGGGCGGAGCGGGCCGGCTGGGCCTACGACGTGCGGTGGCCGAAGGCGGAGCGGCTCGCGGCCCGGCGGGTGCCCGCCGCGTGAGCGACGACGGCGCGGTCCGACCGGTCCGGGGACGGATGACCGGCAAGCAGCGCCGGGCGCAGCTAATCGACATCGGCCGTCGGCTGTTCGCCGAGAAGGGCCTGGAGGGCACCACCGTCGAGGAGATCGCGGCGCAGGCCGGCGTGAGCAAGCCGGTCGTCTACGAGCACTTCGGCGGCAAGGAGGGCCTGTACGCGGTGGTGGTGGACCGCGAGATGAGCCAGCTGCTCGACCAGGTCACCGGCGCGCTGACCGCCGGGCACCCCCGCGAGCTCCTCGAGCAGGCCGCGATGGCGCTGCTGGACTACGTGGACTCCAGTGCCGACGGCTTCCGGATCCTGGTCCGTGACTCCCCCGTCGGCTCCTCGACCGGCACCTTCGCCAGCCTGATCAACGACATCGCCAGCCAGGTCGAGCACATCCTGGCCGCGGAGTTCCAGGCGCGCGGGTTCGAGACCACCTACGCGCCGCTGTACTCCCAGATGCTGGTCGGGATGGTCGCGCTGACCGGGCAGTGGTGGCTGGACGCCCGCAGGCCGCGCAAGTCCGACGTGGCCGCGCACCTGGTCAACCTGGCGTGGAACGGGCTGTCCGGCCTGGAGGTGCACCCGCGCCTGATCCGGCCTTAGCCGGCGCGCGGCTACCCTGCGCGGGTGGACGCATCCGACGAGGTGGACGCCCTCGTCGCCGCGTGGCGCCGCGAGCGCCCCGACCTCGACGTCACCGCGCTGGAGGTGCTCAGCCGGGTGACCCGGCTGGCCCGCCACCTGGACCGGGATCGTCGCGTCGCCTTCGCCGCGCACGGGCTGGACCCCGGCGAGTTCGACGTGCTGGCGGCGCTCCGCCGCTCCGGGCCGCCGTACCAGTTGCCCCCGCGCCTGCTGCTGGCCGCCACGCTGGTCACCAGCGGCACGATGACCAGCCGGGTGGACCGCTTGGCGCACCAGGGGCTGGTGGAGCGAGCGGAGGACCCGGACGACCGCCGTGGGGTGCTCGTGCGGCTCACGCCCACCGGCCGCCACCGCGTCGACGCCGCCCTGGCGGGGCTGCTGGACCGCGAGGAGCGGCTGCTCGCGGGCCTGTCCGACCAGCAGCAGGCAGGCGTGGCGGACGCGCTGCGGGTGGTCCTGGCGCCGCTGGACACCGCGGGGCCGGAGCCGGCCCCCGCCGAGGGCGTCTAGGGCGCTAGCGCCAGCGACCAGCCCACCCCGCCTGACGCGGGGTTGTCCGCGCTCGCGACCAGGCCGGGTGCGCTACCGGCCGGCACGGCGGCGGCGGAGTCCGCGACCACGGCGGTGACACGCCCCAGGCCCGGATCGGCCACGGCCGCGCGCTGCGTCACCCCCGCCGGCGGGGTCAGCGCGCCCACGGTGGAGGACTTCGCGGCCCAGTAGCTGACCACCCAGTCCCCGCTGTTGGCCAGCCCGCTCAGCCCGGGGGTCGACACCGCGGCGCCGGACTGCGAGGTCACCCACGAGGCTGCCAGCGTGCCGTCGACGGGGCCACTGGGGGCGGTGCCTGCGTAGGCCGTGAGCACCAGGGTGCCCTTGTAGGTGCCGGCGAACTGGACGCTGACGACGCTGTTCGGGTCGGCGGTGGTCGCCACGCGCTGCCATACGGTGCTGGTCAGCTGGGCCGTGGTCACCGACCCGACCGCCGCCCACCCGGCCGGGGCGGTGATCGCGCCCGGCGCGGCACCCGTCGCGATCAGCAGCATCCCGTCCCCGGCGCTCACGTCCGGCGGGACGGTGACGGACTCCGCGGCTGCGTAGCCGGTGGCGACGGACTGGTCGACGAAGCTGATCGGGGTCGCGGGGGGCGGGGCTGCGGTCACGGTCTGCGACGTCTGCGCCGAGTCGCCCAGAGTGCTGGTGACGGTCAGGGTCACGGGGTAGGTGCCGGGAGCGGCGTAGACGTGCGCCGGTGCCACCCCGCTCCCCTGGCTCCCGTCCCCGAAGTCCCAGGTGTAGCTGGCCACCGAGCTGCCCAGGGCGGTGGAGGCCGAGGCGTCGAACGTGCAGCCCAGCGCCACACAGGACGGCGCGAACGACGCGGTCGGGGCGGGCACCGCCATCGTGAACATGGCACGGCTCGCCCAGTTCAGGCCGTCGATGGACGGCCCGGAGACCACCTGCTCACTGCTCGCGGCGGGCGCGCCGTTGGCGAAGGCCACCGTGTGCAGTGTGCCGTCCACCCGGTCGCCGTAGTACAGGGTGCTCCCGGACAGGAACATCCCCGACACGTCGGCCAGGGTGGGGTCCGTGGGCGTGGCCTGCTGTCCCTCCAGCGCCCCGAGGATCCCGTCGCCTGCACCGGGCTCGAACGCGCGCCAGTGCAGGACCGGGGAGCCGTACAGCGTGTAGTACAGCCGGCCGCCGGCGGCGACCATCCCCGTCACCTGCTGCATCTCCGCGCCGTACAGGGTGGGCGGGGCGCCGGTGTAGTCCGGGGTGCAGATGCCCTTGCCGCAGCCGGAACCCGTCTGCGTCGTGTCCCACCGCGGGTCCAGGTAGGGGTCGACGACGGCTACGCCGCTCACCGTGTCGCCGTCGAAGTGCGCGGAGTAGAGCTGCCCGTCGGTCCAGCCGAAGTACAGCGTCCCGCCGACGAGGACCGCGCCGCGGACCTGCGACCAGTCGAAGCCGCCCGGCGCGGACGCGCTGGACCGCGGCGCGGTGGGCGTGCGGACCGGTCCGGGGTTGCCGTACGACGGCGGTCCGGTCACCGGGCGGGTGGGCGCACCGCCCGAGCTCGGCCCTGGGGTCGGCCCAGCGGTCGGCCCTGGGGTCGCCGTCGGGCTCGGCGCGGGGGTGACCTTGGGCGTTGCGCTCGCGGACGGCGCCGGGGGAGGAGCAGGTGCGACCCTCGGCTGTGCGACCGCGGCGGCAGGGGCGACGGCGGCGGGCGTGGGACCGCCACCGGTCATGTACCGGGTGGTCAGGGCCGCATAGGGGGAGTCGGGCGGGGTGGCCTCGTCACTGCGCACCACCTCCAGGGCGCTGACCATCGGGTTGGCTCCCGACACCGGGGTGAAGGTGACCGTCAGCTGCCCCGAGGCGGGCACCGTGGCCGGGACGGTGACCGCCTCCCCGACCTCGTTGCCCACCACCGCGACAGCGTCGTAGTTCACCAGCGACGGCTGGCCGTCCACGGACACGTTGAACACGCGCTGACCCGCCTTCGCCGTGCAGGTGCACTGGTTGGCGAAGTACAGCCGCAGGTTCACCGGCGTGCCGGAGGGCACGGCGAAGGTGTAGGTCATGCCAGCCGAGCCCCCGCAGGACAGCCGCTGCGTCTCGAACAGTGCCCACGGCGCCCCGGCCGGCACGGACGCGTTCACCGTGGTCACCGGCGGGTAGCTCGCCGTAGCCGTGCATCCGGGCGCCTGCACCCCCGAGACGGTCAGCCCCGGTGTGGCGGTGTCCGGCAGCCAGTTCGGGCCGTCGTCGCTGGCCGCCAGGCCCGGACCCCCGGCCACCACCCGGTACAGCACGTTGGTCGCCGCGCCGGTCGCCGGCAGGCTGCCGGCGAGGAACGCGTCCGCCGGCAGGGCCGCGGTGGTGGGGACGGTCGGCGCGCTGCCGCCGGCGACGGGGAAGCCGGCGACCAGGCCGCGGTAGTAGGAGGTCGACGGCGCGGTGTAGCTGCCGATCCAGTCCTGGTCGCTGCCCACGTACAGGCCCTGCGCGGTCGCCAGGAGCGCGTAGGCGCCGTCCCCGCGCGGGTTGCGGCCCGGGTCCCAGGCCAGCGGCAGGCCGTTGACCGGGTCCAGCGCGGCAATGCCCGGACGGACGACCGCACCGGGCCCGGCATAGTCGACGCCGCGCGGGTTGTTCAGCCACCGCTGGTGGCCCCCGACGTACACCGCGGTGTCGGTGACGGCGACCGACAGCAGGCTGTCGTTGCCCGTCAGGTCCACCCAGGTCGGGAGGACGTCGGGTGCGGGGGTGGCCGGGAACAGCGCGGCCCCGTCGCACAGGGCGTGGGTGCCGTCGGTGTTGACCATCGTGGTCCCCGCGGCGCCGGTGCTGACCACGGCGAACGAGGTGCCGCTCGGGGAGTAGGAGACGCCACGCACGTAGGTGTCGTAGGCGTTTGCGTTGCATCCAGCGGTGAACGCGTCGGTGTTCCAGGCGTCCACGCCTGCCGAGGTCGCGGCGAGGTCCAGCATGAGGATCTGGTCGCGGGCCAGCGCGCCGGCGTGGGTGAAGTTCCCCAAGACGACCGCCCGGGTTCCCCCGGGGGCGACGTCGATGGCACGTCCGCCGACAGGGGCGTCCGCGACGCACTTGGGGTGCCCGGTCGTCCCGCAGCCCGCCGCGTTCTGCCCGCGGTAGTTGTGGTGCCCGCTCAGCACCACGTTGAGGTAGCGGTCCACCGCACCGCTGGTCGCGTTGATGCTGGCCAGCCCTCCGGCCGCGGTGCTGCCCAGCGCGGAGAACACGCCCGCCAGGAGCAGGTGGGTGCCGACCAGTGCGACGCCGTCGACCTCGCTGCCGGCGGGCATCACCGGCGGGGTGAAGCTGGCGACCCGCGCGCCCGTCATGGCACTGACGAGGGCGACCCCGGTCTGCGCGACCCCGTCGACGTGGTGGAACTGCCCGGCCAGGTACACCGTGCCCGGGATCGGGCCGGCGGCGATGGCGAGCACCGCCCCGTCGAGCACCGGACGGAAGGTGGTCACCAGCGTCCCCGTGGCCGCCGTCCAGCTCGCCACGTAGGGGGTCGGCACCTGGTCCGCGACGGCGGTGTCCCCGGGGGGCTCCGCGGTGGTGAAGGTGCCGCCGGCGAAGATCTGGCCACTGGCCTGCGCCAGGTCCAGGACCGTGCCGCCGGCGAGGTTGGGGGTAGGCAGCGACGGCACCGCGGAGACGACCACTCCTTGCGTGACCCCCGCGGCGGACGCACCGTCGGGCAGGACCGCGGTGGCAAGGGCGGCCGCCGCCAACGGGGCAAGCCACCGCCACGCCACCGCGCGCATGCTGCAGATCACTTCCCCGGTGTCGTGGTGAGGGCGCGAGGCACGCCCGGGCTGCGGCCCAGCCTACGAGCCGTCACCCACCGACAGGGAGCTGCGGCACCAGGTCTGTCCGAACGGGGGAGCGCTGCGCGGGGTTAGCCGCGGTGGGCCAGCCAGGCCTGCGGGGAGTCCAGCAGGGCCCGCACCCGCTTGGGCATCTGGTCGGCGACGAGGTCGGCCACGCTGATCGACTCCAGCACCCCGCGCACCGCCGCCCGGGTGGCGACCCACACCTGCGGGAGCGCGGCTGCAGCACCGACGTAGGCGGTGTCCTCCGGGCGCAGCCCGCGCACCGTGGCGAGGGGGCCGTCCACCGCGCGTAGCACGTCGGCGACGGAGATCTCCTCCGCGGCGGCCGCCAGCCGGTAGCCGCCGGCGGACCCGCGCCTGCTGGTCACCAGCCCGGCCCGACGCAGCGTGGACAGGATCGCCTCGAGGAAGGCCGGCGGTAGTCCCTGGCGCGCAGCGAGCACCTCGACGGACAGGAACTCCTCCGGGGGGGCCACAGCGAGCTCCGCCATGGCGCGCACCGCATAGTCCGCCCGCGCCGAGATGTGCACGGGCCCCATGATGCCGCACCGAGGAGCCTCGGACCGACCGACCGACCGACCGACCGGTCGCACCCCCACCGGGCCGCTCGCCGGCTAGCCGTCCACGGACTCGGCCAGCTCGAGCCAGCGCCCCTCCGCCTCCTCGCGCTGCGCGCGCAGCGCGCGGGCCTGGACGTCCAAGGCCGCTACCTGCTGGTGGTCGGCCGCCACGGCCGTCATTGCCTCGTGCAGCGCGAGCTCCTGCTCCCCCAGCCGCGCCATGGTGCGCTCCAGGCGGGCCAGCTCCTTGGCCGCCTCGCGGCGCTGCGCCGCGGTCGAGCGCACCCCTGACCGCGCCGGGGCCGGCGGCTGGGGAGCCGCCTCGGCCTCCCGGCGGCGCAGGTAGTCCTCCACCCCGCCGGGCAGGTCCACCACGCTGCCGTCGCCGAACAGCCCGAGCTGGCGGTCGCACACCCGCTCGAGCAGGTACCGGTCGTGGGACACGACCACGACGGTGCCCGGCCAGTCGTCGAGCAGGTCCTCCAGCGCGGCCAGGCTCTCCACGTCGAGGTCGTTCGTCGGCTCGTCGAGCAGCAGCACGTTCGGGGAGGCCATCAGCAGCCGCAGCAGCTGCAGACGGCGCCGCTCCCCGCCGGACAGCCGGGCCACCGGGGTGGCGAGGCGGGCGGCGGTGAAGCCGACCCGCTCGGCGAGGCGGGCGGCGGTCACCTCCTTGCCGTCGGCGTCCACCACGACGCGCGCGACCTCCTCGACGGCCTCCAGCGCCCGCGGGTAGTCCGGCAGGGCGCGGGCCTCCTGGTCCAGGTACGCCAGCCGCACGCTCGCGCCGACCACGCGCCGACCCGCACTGGGGGGGGTGAGGCCCGCGAGCGCGTCCAGCAGGGTGGTCTTGCCGGAGCCGTTCGCCCCGAGCACGCCGACGCGCTCGCCGGGCGCCAGCCGCACCGTGACCTGGGACAGCACGGCGCGCCCGCCCCTGGTCAAAGTGGCGTCCTCCAGCTCGACGACGCGCCGACCCAGGCGCGCGGCGGCGACCCGGCGCAGGCTGACGGAGTCCCGGGGCGCCGGCTCGGCGGCGATCAGCGCGGCCGCCGCCTCCACCCGGAACCGCGGCTTGGTGGAGCGGGCGGGCGGCCCGCGTCGCAGCCAGGCCAGCTCCTTGCGCAGCAGGGCGGTGCGCCGACCCTCGGCGAGCGCGGCGGCACGCTGGCGCTCGGTGGAGGCCAGCACGTAGGCGGCGTACCCGCCGTCCGTGACGTGCACCGCACCGTCGGCCACCTCCCACGTGCGATCCGCGATCGCGTCGAGGAACCACCGGTCGTGGCTGACCGCCACGACGGCGGGCCGGGTAGCCGTCAGCACTCGCGCCAAGGCGGCCACACCTTCTACGTCGAGGTGGTTGGTCGGCTCGTCGAGCAGCAGGACGTCCAGGTCGCCCAGCAGCAGGCCGGCCAGCGCGGCCCGCCGGCGCTCCCCGCCGGACAGCTGCCCCACCACCGCGTCGAGACTGACGCCCCCCAGCACCCCGGCGACCACGTCACGCGCCGCGGCATCGGCGAGCAGCGCGTGGTCGGGCCGCCCTCCCGCGACGGCGTCGCGGACGCTGGCCTGCGCGGGCAGGGAGTCCACCTGGCTGAGCACCCCGACCCGTACCCCGCCCGCCCGGGCCACGCGACCGCCGTCGGGGACCAGCTGGCCGGCCAGTGCGGCCAGCAACGTCGACTTCCCCGCGCCGTTGCGCCCGACGACGCCGACTCGGTCACCGGCCTCCACGCCGACGCTGACCGAGTCGAGGACCGCGCGGGTGCCCCGGATGACCACCAGGGCGTCGGCGACCAGCAAGGGGCTCACGCGGGGTCGGGCTCCTCGTCGACCGTGCGGGCACCGTGCACCGGCCCGTCCACCCGGCGCACGGTGCGGCACACCCCCGAGGCGGACAAGGCGACGGCGAGGTCGAGGGCGTGCTCCTCCCCGGCGGCCAGGAACGCACACGTCGGGCCGGACCCCGACACCACCGTTCCCAGTGCGCCGTACTCCTCCCCCACCGCGAGGGTGCGCCCCAGCCCGGGGCGCAGCGAGACCGCTGCGCGCTGCAGGTCGTTGCTCAGCGTCGCGCCGAGCGCCTCGGCGTCGCCGGAGCGCAGCGCAGCCATGAGGCCGTCGGACAGGCGCGGCTCGGGCAGGTACGTGCCGGCGCGCAGCCGGTCGCACTCGGCGTACACCGCGGGCGTCGACAGACCGCCGTCGGCCAGCGCAAGCACCCAGTGGAACCGGCCGCTGGACAGCGCCGGGGTCAGCCGCGCCCCGGTACCGACCCCCACCGCCGTCCCGCCGAGCAGCGCGAACGGGACGTCCGCACCCAGGCCCGCGGCGAGCTCGACGAGGTCCGCCCGGGACAGCCGCGTGCCCCACAGCGCGTCGCAGGCCACCAGGGCGCCCGCGGCGTCCGCGCTGCCGCCGGCCAGCCCCGCGGCCACCGGGATCGAGCGGTGCAGGCGCAGCGCTACCCCGGCCGCGACACCGGTGGCCTCGGCGAGCGCGGCCACGGCGCGCACCGCGAGGTTCTCCGTGCCGGTGGGCAGCTCGTCGGCTCCCTCGCCGAGCACCACGACGCGGACGCCAGCCTCGGCCGCCCGGACGGTGACGGTGTTGGTGAGCCCGACCGCCTGGTAGACGCTGACCACGTCGTGGTACCCGTCGGGCCGCGGCGCACCCACCGCCAGCTGCAGGTTGATCTTCGCCGGCACACGCACACTCACTGCCGGGGACACTGCTGCATGCTAGGGCTGGGCCGCCGGCAATGCCCTGGCTAGGGCCGCGAAGGCGTCCAGGTCCAGCTGCTCGCCGCGCGCGGCGGGGTCCACCCCTGCCTCGATGGCGAGGGCCTGCGCGGCGGCGGTGCTGCCCGCCAGCACGGCCAGGGTGGTGCGCAGCGTCTTGCGGCGCTGGGCGAACGCCGCGTCCACCACGGCGAACACCGCCTCGCGGGTGACGTCCGGGGGCGGTGCCGTGCGGTCCAGCGCGACCAGGGCCGAGTCCACCCGGGGCGCCGGCCAGAAGACCGACGGGGGCACCGACCCCACGCGGCGCGCGATCCCGAAGTAGCGCGCCTTGACCGACGGCACCCCGTAGGTGCGCGAACCCGGCGGGGCGACCAGCCGGTCGGCGACCTCCGCCTGCACCATGACTAGAACCCGGGACAGCCCGGGCAGCGTGGCCAGCAGGTGCAGCAGGCAGGGCACCGCGACGTTGTACGGGAGGTTCGCCACCAGGGCCGTCGGCGCGCCCGCGAGGTCGGCGGCGGTGATCCGCAGGGCGTCACCCCGCACGACGGCCAGCGCGCCGGCCTGGGCAGGGGCGTAGCGGGCGATGGTCGCCGGCAGCGCGGCCGCGAGGACGGGGTCGATCTCCACGGCGGTCACCGGGTGGCCGTCGGCGAGCAGCGCCAAGGTGAGCGAGCCCAGCCCCGGCCCCACCTCCAGCACCTCGGCCGCGGGGGCCAGGCCCGCGGCTCGCACCACCCGACGGACGGTGTTGGCGTCGACGACGAAGTTCTGGCCCCGCGTCTTGGTGGGCCGAAGCCCCAGCTGCGCTGCCAGTTCGCGCACCTGGGCCGGGCCGAGCAGCTGGGGGGCGGGCAGGCTCAGAGCAGGGCCCCGCAGGCCGGCCAGGCGGCCCGGCCCTCGCGGTCGTAGAGCAGCTGCGCGCGGTAGGTCTGCTGCGCAGGGCTGGCCGAGGCCGGGTTGCCGCTGCCCCCCACCGAGGCCCACGCGCCGAGGCTGAACTGGTACAGCCCGAAGTAGGCGCCGCCGCCACCGACCGCGGTCGGGTTCCCGCCGGACTCGCAGTCGGCAAGCGCCGTCCAGTCCAGTCCCCCACCCGAACCAGCGGCGGTAACGGGGGGAGGCGCGACGGGCGCCGGTGGGGCAGCCGGCGCGGGAGTCGCCGTGCCGACGCGGATCACCGCGTCGCGAGTGGGGCGCAGGGTGTGCTCAGCGACCAGGCGCTGCCCGATAGGACGCCCGTCGCGCAGCGTCACCGCCCAGACCTGCTCGACCAGGCCGTCGAGGCCGGCCTGGCTGACCAGCTGGGTGCCCACCGGCAGGCCCGCGTCGGCGACCTGGTGGGTGGCGTAGGGCACGGACACCACGACGTCCCGCTGGTCCACGCCCACGGTGGTGAGAACCACCGTGGCGCCGGTGGTGGGGACCGGCGCGGTGGTCGCGACCCGGTCCCCGGACCTCAGGCGCACACCGGCCTGGGCGAGCACCTGCGACCAGGTGGTGGCGGTCGTCAACTCGGCCAGCCAGCGCCCGGCCAGGTCGAGGCGGACGTGCTGGGGCAGCCGCAGCGACAGCGCCAGGCCCTCTGGAGGGATCGGGGTGCCGGCCGCGAGGTCGAGCACCGCGCCGGGGTAGCGGGCCCTCACCCAGGGAGCGAAGGCCCCCACAGTGCGCGCGACGGTCCAGGTCTGCTGGCTGACCCCACCGGCGTCGACCCACACCGGCCGAGCAGTGGTGAGGGTGACCGTCATCCCAGTGCGCACGGCGGTGGACGCCGGCGGCGTCAGCGCGTCGTGCGGTCCGGGGTGCACGCCCTGCTCGCTGAGCAGGGCGCCGACGGTGGGGGCGAAGCTGTGCACGCTGCGTGCGGCACCGTCGACCACGACGGTCACCGAGTGGTCGGCGTGGGCGTAGGCGAGCGGCCCGGCCAGCAGGCCTACCAGGACGACCGCCTGCACAGCGTGCACCGCGCGCACCGTCCGCCGAGCCCGCACTGCACTCCTGACGCCGCTGGGTCCGGGCACGGGGGGACGGGGCGCACGCGCCGCGTCCGGCATCCCGATCCGGCCGTAGGTCGGCGACGCTAGCCAACGGGGGCGCACAGGCCAAAAATTGCCACCCCACCTGCCCCACTACTTCCTTCCAGCACCACCCGCCCCCTGGGTCGCGGTCGCCGGCTACCAGGGGCCGAATGCGGCCTCGGACGTCGCGTCGACAGCGCGGGCCAGCTCGTCGACCGTCTCACCCCGGGCGGCCGCCATCGCGGCCAGGGTGAGCGGGATCAGGTAGGAGGCGTTCGGGCGGCCGCGGTAGGGCACCGGGGCCAGGAACGGGGCGTCGGTCTCCACCAGGAGCTGGTCGCGCGGCACCACGGCCACCGCCTCCCGCAGCGTCGCCGCGTTGGAGAACGTCACCGTGCCGGCGAAGGAGAGCAGGTAGCCGCGGGCGGCGCACACCGCCGCGAAGGCCGCGTCCCCGCTGAAGCAGTGCAGCACGACGATGTCCGGCGCACCCTCCTCGTCCAGGACCTCCAGCACCCGGGCATGGGCGTCACGGTCGTGGATCACCAACGGCTTGGCCAGGTCGTGCGCCAGCCGGATGTGCGCGCGGAACGCCTCCTCCTGCACCGCCCGGCCCGCCGGGGGAGTCCGGAAGTAGTCCAGCCCGGTCTCCCCGACGGCGCGCACCCGAGGATGGGCCGCGAGCGTCGCCACCTCGTCCATCGCGGCGGCGAGGGCCGCCGGCCCCTCCTGCTCGTCGATCCGCGGCGCCTCGTTGGGGTGCAGTGCCACGCCGGCCACGACGTCCGGGGTGGCGGACGCCACCTCCACCGACCAGCGTGCGCTCGGTAGGTCGCAGCCGATCTGCACCAGCCGGGTGACCCCCACGGCGCGAGCCGCGGCCAGCGCGTCGCCCACCCCCAGCCAGGCGTCCCCGTCGCGGATGTCGAGGTGGCAGTGGCTGTCGACGACCGGGTGCGGCAGGGCCGGCGGGGCGGGGGGGTAGCTGGTGTCGCGGCGGCGACCGGCTGCTGCCCTGGCGCGGACAGGGGTGGCCTCGGGGGGCTGGGTCACCCGGTCATCCTGCCGCAGTGCCACGGCCGGACGGCCCCTGCGCCCGCCGTCAGGCCGATTCCTCGATCCGCGGGAACAGTCCCTCCCCCTTGGTCACTGTTGTGCCGGCCGGAAGCTGGCCCGGTCGCGCCGCGTCGGCGAGCCGCTGGTCTGCCAACGGCCCCAGCGCCTCGTGCGCGCCGAGGGAGTCCCACATGGCGGCCGCGGTGGAGGGCATGACCGCTGCCAGCAGGACGGCGAGAGCCCGCAGCGCGTCCGCGGCGGTCGCGAGCACGGTGCCCACCCGGGCTCGCGCGGTGGGGTCCGTGTCGACGTCGCGCCACACGTGCCAGGGCTGCTGCTCGGTCAGGTAGCCGTTGGTGGCCACGACGAGCGCGTACAAGGCAGCGAGCGCGTCCGCCAGACGAAGCTCCTCCACGGCCGCGTCGGCGTCGGCCAGCGCCGTGGCCATCGCCTCGTGGACAGCCACCTCCGCCGGACCGGGCTCAGCTACCGGGACCGAGCCGTCGCAGTAGCGCACCAGCATCGCGGTGACCCGCGACGTCAGGTTGCCCAGCCCGTTGGCCAGCTCAGCGGTGTAGCGGGCGTGCAGGTCCTCCCACGAGAACGAGCCGTCGGCACCGAACTGGATGGCGCGCAGGAAGTACCAGCGGAACGCGTCCGCACCGAAGGTGTCCACGATGTCGGCGGGCGCGATGCCTGTGAGCCTGGTCTTCGACATCTTCTCCCCGCCGACCAGCAGCCAGCCGTGGGCGAAGACCTGGCGCGGCAGGGCGAGCCCCGCCGCCATGAGCATGGCGGGCCAGATCACCGCGTGGAAGCGCAGGATGTCCTTGCCCACCAGGTGGATGTCGGCGGGCCAGGTGGCCGCGAACATTGCCGCCCCCGCGGGGTCGGTGTCTCCCAGGCCGACGGCGGTGGCGTAGTTCAGCAGGGCGTCGAACCAGACGTAGACGACCTGGGCGGGGTCCCACGGGACGGGGATCCCCCAGTCGAAGGTGGACCGGGAGATCGACAGGTCCTCCAGGCCCGCACGCAGGAAGGCGAGCACCTCGTTGCGGGCGCTGGTGGGCGCCACCGCCTCGGGGTGGTCGGCGTAGTGCTCCAGAAGGGCTGGACCGAACTGCGAGAGGCGGAAGAACCAGTTGCGCTCGGCGAGCATCTCGACCGGCCGGTGGTGGACCGGGCACAGCGCCTGCCCGCCGGGACCCTCGAGGAGCTCGCTGGCGAGCTTGAACTCCTCGCAGCTGACGCAGTAGGGGCCCTCGTAGTCCCCCTCGTAGATGAACCCGGCGTCGAACAGCTGCTGCAGGAAGGCCTGCACGCGGCGGGTGTGGCGCTCCTGGGTCGTCCGGATGAAGTCGTCGTTGGCCACCTCCAACGTCGCCAGCATCGGACGCCACGCGCCGTCCACCAACGAGTCCGCCCACGCCTGCGGCGTCATGTCGTGCTCCTGGGCGCTGCGCAGCACCTTCTCCCCGTGCTCGTCGGTCCCGGTGAGGAACCACACGCGCTCCCCGCGCTGGCGGTGCCACCGGGTCACGACGTCGGCCGCCACCGTGGTGTAGGCGTGCCCGATGTGGGGGGCGTCGTTGACGTAGTAGATGGGGGTCGTGACGTAGAACGTCTTGGGGTCCTGGGCGTGCTCGGGCATGGCCGAAGGGTAGCGGCGCTCCCCGCGCTGGCCCGGCGGCCCGTCCCTGACCCCGACCCCGACCCCCAGCAGCCTCCGGGTGGCGTGTCCTACTCGGGGGTGGTGCGCTGCGCGGGCAGCACAGCGGGCCAGTCCGCGGGGGCGACGCTCCCGCCGCAGTGCGGGCAGCGCGCCTGGTCCCACGGCCAGCCGGACGCCGGGTCAGCGCCGGCGTAGCGGACCTCGGCGACGCCGTCACCGCCCAGCCAGCGGGTCACCTCGTATACCGCGGGCCAGACGTAGTCGCAGCGCTGGCAGCGCAGCCGCAGCGCCTCGTAGGAGCGGGTCACGTTGCGCATACGCCTCCGCCTCCCCGGGCCGCGCCTGTTACACGGCGGCGCCTCCGGCGCGCCCGCCACCAGCGTCGCGGCCGACCGCACGGACGGCAAGGGACCAAGGGCGCGACCGTTCACCCCGGCTTGGCCGCCAGCACGGCGTCGAAGACGTCGCGCCGGCTCACCCCGGCCTGGGCGGCCACCGCCCGCATGGCGTCGGCGCGGCTGGTGCCGTCCGCCTGCGCCGCCGCCACCGCTGCAGCCAGCGACGCTGGGTCGGGCGCGACTGCGGGCACCCCGGGCGCGCCGGCGACGACGAGGGTGAGCTCGCCACGCACCTCGCCCTGGGCCCAGTCGGCGAGCTCGCCCAGGGTCGCGCGGCGGACCTCCTCATGGGGCTTGGTCAGCTCCCGCGCCACGACGGCGCGCCGGTCGGCGCCGAACTGGGTGGCCATCGCGACCAAGGTGGCCGCCAGCCGGTGCGGGGCCTCGAAGAACACCAGGGTGCGCGGCTCACGGGCCAGCTCGACCAGCCGAGCGGTCCGCTCCCCCGCCCGGCGGGGCAGGAAGCCCTCGAAGCAGAACCGGTCGACGGCAAGCCCCGAGACCGCCAGCGCGGCGAGCACGGCGCTCGGCCCAGGCAGCGGGCGCACCGTGATGCCGGCGTCCGCCGCTGCCGCGACCAGCCGGTAGCCGGGGTCGGAGACGGCAGGCATCCCGGCGTCGCTGACCAGAAGGACGGTGGCTCCCGCCAGCAGCTCGGCCACCAGCTGCGGGGTGCGCGCGGCCTCGTTGGCCTCGAAGTAGGCGACCACCCGCGAGGGGTAGGCCACGCCGAGCGCCCTCGTCAGGCCGCGCAGCCGGCGAGTGTCCTCAGCGGCGACGATGTCGGCGCTGGCCAGGGCGTCGAGCAGCGCGGGTGAGGCGTCGGCGGCGCGGCCGATCGGCGTCGCCGCCACGACCAGTGTCCCGCTCACCGGCCCATGGTCGCAGGGCGCGCCGGCCTGCCGCGTGCCCTGCTGCCTACGATGGTGCAGTGGCAGGCCCGGTGGTGGACGTCCCGGCCGTGGCCTCCCCCCCACCGCCCGCCGCACCGGCGCCGATGCCGACGGGGCGGTTCGGGCCACCCATGCCGACCGACACCCTCGCGGGCTGGGTCGCCGCGGTGGCGGTCACCTTGCTGGGAGCGCTGCTGCGGCTGTGGGACCTCGCCCGACCGCACGCGATGGTCTTCGACGAGACCTACTACGTCAAAGACGCACTGAGCCTGTGGCGGTTCGGCTACGAGCGCGAGACGGTGCCCGGCGCGGACGCCAAGCTGCTGGCGGGTAACCCCCACATCTTCACGCCCACCGCCGAGTTCGTGGCCCACCCGCCGGTCGGCAAGTACGTCATCGGGCTGGGCGAGTGGCTGGTGGGGGCCTCCCCGGTGGGCTGGCGGCTCCCCGGCGCCGTGTGCGGCATCCTGCTCGTCCTGGCCACCGCGCGGATCGCCCGGCGGCTGACCCGGTCCACCCTCGTCGGCGCCGTCGCCGGTCTGCTGGTGGCGGTGGACGGTATGGCCATCGCGTTGAGCCGGACCGCCCTGCTCGACGGTCCGCTGGCCCTGTTCGTGCTGCTGTCCTTCGGCGCCCTTCTGCTGGACCGCGACCGCACCCGGGCCCTGCTGGCCGGGTGGCTGGCGACCCCGGGTGCCGCCTCGGCGCGTTTCGGCCCCTCCTTGGGGCTGCGGCCGTGGCGGTGGGTCGCCGGCCTGCTGCTCGGCCTCGCGTGCGGCACCAAGTGGAGCGGCGTCTGGTTCCTAGCCGCGTTCGGTGTGTTGACGCTGCTGTGGGACGCGGCGGCGCGGCGTGCCGCGGGGATCACCGCGCCGCGCCGAGGGGCGCTGCTGCGCGACGCCCCCCTGGCGTTTGTCGCCCTGGTCGGCACCGCGGCGGCGACCTACGCCGCGGCGTGGTCGCGGTGGCTTCTGACGTTCCACCAGCAGGTGCGCGGGCAGGACTGGTCTTTGGAGTACCGCGGGTGGTCGTGGCTGCCGGCGCCGGTGCGGGGGCTGCTCGGCAACCACGCGCAGATGCTGTACTTCAACACCCACCTGCAGACCCCGCACGCCTACGCCGCGAAGCCCATCGGGTGGCTGCTGCAACTGCGCCCGACCGCCTTCTGGTCGGACTCGGTGCGCCACGGCGTCGACGGCTGCACTGCGAGCACCTGCACCCGCGAGGTGATCGCCCTCGGCACGCCGCTGCTGTGGTGGGCCGCGGACCTCGCGTTGGTGTACCTGGTGTGGCGCTGGGCCGCGGGACGGGACTGGCGCGCGGGGGCCGTGCTGTGCGGGGTGGCCGCGGCCTGGCTGCCCTGGGTGGTGCTGTACTCCACCCGCACCGTGTTCGGCTTCTACATGATCGTCGCGGTCCCCTTCCTGGCCATGGCGCTGGCGATGGCGCTCGCCGCGCTTGTCGGCGGTGTGGCTGCCTCCGCGGAGCGGCGGATGTGGGGGGCGACGGCGTCGGGGGTGGTGCTGCTGCTTGCCGTGGCCAACTCCTGGTGGATATACCCGCTGGTCACCGGGGCGCCACTGAGTTACCAGACCTGGCTGCACCGCCTGGTGTTTCGGGGCTGGATCTAGTCTCCCAGGTATCGCGCCGCCAGCCGCTCCTCGCTCACCCCGCCGGCGCCGTCGGCGCGGACCCGGTAGGCGGTGGCCTTCGGCGCCGACGTCACCACCTCGGCGAGTTCGGTGCCGGAGAACACGAGGCCCGCCGCGTCATCGGCGGCCCAGCCGTCCGCGAGCAGGCCGGCGCCGACGCACCGGTGGTAAGTGGGGCGGCGCTGGGGCTCGCCGTCGAAGTGCGGGCAGCAGCTGCCCGCGAGTAGCCCGAGACCGTCGCTCAGCGGCGCCAGCGTGGTCACGTCGAAGGAGTCGGTGACGCTGGCGGAGAACCAGCAGTTCATCCCAGCGCTGACACCGGTCAGCACTACGCCGGCCGTCCATGCGTCGCGCAGCGCGCGGTCCAGGCCGTGCGCACGCCACACGGCCAGCAGGCTCGCGGTGTTCCCCCCGCCGACGTAGATGACGTCCTGCTCAGCGACGAAGCGCGGGATGTCCGCGACGGTGCGCTCGAACAGGGTGAGGTCACTGGGCTCGCAGTCCAGGCGGCTCATGATGCGGTAGAAGCGGGCCAGGTAGGCCGGGGCGTCACCGCTCGCGGTGGGGACGAAGCACACCCGGGGCCGACGCCGCCGCGCCAAGGACAGCACGAAACGGTCCATCGCGTGGGTGGGGTCGGCGGGGTGCCCGCCCCTGGCCACGATCCAGCGCGGGTACGCGTCCTGCCCCATGGGCGTCCTCCCTGGGCGGCCGCACAACCTGTGCGGCGATGCCCAGAGTAGGCAGCCGCCGCTGCGTGGCTGGCGTTAGCACCCCGTGTCGGGAGCCGCGGACAGCCGGCTCCACCTGTGCCAGGACTGCGGCGTGGTCCCCCAGGCAGCGGCAACGAGCCCCGCGCCCGTGTCGCGGCAACCGTCGGTCAGGTCGTCCAGCACACCCCGGGAGCCAGGCAGGCCACAGCGACCGAGCTTGACGACCAGGACGAGACGGCCACGACGAGGGGCAGGGGCCAACGGCTGCTCACGCGCGCTCAACGGCGGGGCTAGTCGTGCAGCCCGCACTCGGTCTTGGACAGACCCTGCCAGCGCCCGGCGCGCGGATCGTCCCCGTCGGCGACGGGCCGCGTGCACGGGGCGCACCCGATGGAGGCGTAGCCGATCTGGCGTAGCGGGTTCACCAATACCCCGTGCTCGGCCACGTAGGCGTCGACCTGGTCGTCGGTCCAGGTCGCCAGGGGGTTGACCTTCACCATGGACCGGCGCGCATCCCATCCGATCACCGGGCTGCTCGCCCGGCTGGGCGACTCTGCACGCCGAACGCCGCTGGCCCACGCCTGGTAGCCCTCCAGCGTTCGCTCCAGCGGCCACACCTTGCGCATCGCGCAGCACAGGTCGGGGTCGGTCTCGTACAGCCGGCCGTACTCTGACTCGTGCTCGCGGACGCTGAGCGCCGGCCCCACGGTGCGCACCCGCACCGGGTACAGGGCCTCCACGGCGTCGCGGGTGCCCAGGGTCTCGGCGAAGTGGTAGCCGGTGTCGATGAACACGACCTCCACGCCGGGGATCGCCACACCGGCGACGTGCGCGAGCACCGCGTCGGCCATGGACGCGGTGATCACGAAGGCGTCGCCGAACGTCGCTGCGGCCCACTGCAGCACCTCACCAGCCGAGGCGCGCTCCATCTGGCGCCCCGCCCGCTCCGCGAGCCGGCGCAGGTCGGTCACCGCAAGCTCGCTGGAGGACGCGACGCGAGCCGGGGTACCGGTCATCCGCGCACCACCAGCCCCATCAGCCGCACGTCCAGCACGCGCGCGCCGAGTCGGCACTCCCAGGCACCGTGCGCCTCAGCGGGGAGCAGGTCCACGGCGCCGCGGAATCGGCCGTGGACAGGCACGGCGCGCGCGGTGTCCTCGCTCACACCAAGTCCTCCTCATCCGCTCGGGCGCCCCAGTCGCGGAACATCGCAGCGTCCTCACCGATCTCAGCGAGCCTGCTCGCCACCGCTCCGCGTAGCCGGACCGCTCCCTCGGCGGTGGCCTTGTGCCCCCGCAGCTCGCTTCCAACCCAGTATCCCCCCGCGAGATCCTCCCAGATGCACCTGGAAGCCTTCGACGCTCGTGCCGTCCGGCGCGTCACGGACCCGAGGTAGGCGTCTGTGGCCGCGAGACCGCTCGGGGG
>Ga0075030_100001033_pt1 | contig 25033 bp, 19 predicted proteins | sample LitLauG_LLR_2012_FD_71393 | JGI IMG/M metagenome (GOLD analysis project Ga0075030, IMG submission 71393) | Freshwater sediment microbial communities from Pennsylvania, USA - Little Laurel Run_MetaG_LLR_2012 | ecosystem: Environmental > Aquatic > Freshwater > Creek > Sediment | place: USA...
GATTCCCGATGAGTTGGTGAAGAACATCGCCGGAGCAGGCGGGTTGATGGACGCGGCGGTGAAATAGCGGGCGGTTCGCCGGTGCAGTTGTGCCTGTCGACGGCGTATTCGGGGGAGATCCCTCGTCCCGCTGGTGAAGACGCCGGACTTCGGGATGACGCCGAACGCAGAAATCCAGGAGCTTTCATGTCAGGACAGATCGGCGACAAATTAACTCCAGCGAGCGAGGCGAACCAGAATCGCGCACGCGACCACCTGGCGAATGAGCGCACTTTCTTGGCGTGGGTGCGCACGGGCATTGCGATTGTGGTGTTCGGGTTTGCCATCGGGCGCTTCGCGATCGCGATCCGCCAGTTCATGCAAATCCAGGGTCATCCGGTGCCGACGGCGGGGATTTCCGTGTGGTTTGGCACGGTCGCTATCGTCGCGGGAGTGTTTCTCACTCTGGCGGGTCTGTTTCGCTACCGGCGCACGCGCGAGCAGTTGGACGAAGGGCGATTTGAGCCGGCGGGCTTTGTGGTGGACCTGGTCGGCACGATGGTTGCGCTGTTTGGCCTGGCGCTGGCCGGCTATCTCGTGTTTGTAGAGATGCGGCTGTAGGTTTGTGCCTGTCTTGCTGCGATTTTCTCGATAATCTCCGCTATGCTAGCGAGCGTGCTGCACTTTGCCGCCACGTTCGTAGATGGCCCTCTGCGCCACGCGCATTGGGGACGGATGCTTGCGCTGGCCGTGCTGGCGCTGGCGGCGGCGTGGTGGTTTTCACGGCGGCCCTCGAATGACCGCAACTGGCAGGCCGACAACGCCAACACGGCCTACGCTGAGATCGCCGGCGACCGGGTGACGATCCACAACCTTCGCAATTGCGATTACCGTACCGAGGGCGATTACACCTGCGCCTGGGAAACGCGCTCTTACGACCTGAGCCAGCTTCGCGGAATCGACATCTTCATCACATGGTGGGGATCGCAGTGGATCGCGCACCCGATCCTGAGTTTCGATTTCGGCGAAGAAGGCCACGTGGCCATGTCGGCAGAGACGCGCGATGTGGTGGGACAGGGGTATTCGGCGATTCTCGGATTTTTTCGCCAGTACACGCTGATCGTGATTGCCAGCGACGAACGCGACGTGATCCGGTTGCGTACGAACTATCGCAAGAATGAAGAAGTGTACTTGTTTCGCACGGCTGCGCCGCCGGCGCTGGCGCGAAAAGTGTTTTTGGATTACATGCAGCGCGTGAACGGCCTGCGAGTGCGGCCGGAGTGGTACAACGCGATGACCAACAACTGCACCACCAACATTGCAATCTCGGCGCATGAAGCGAACCTGCGAACGCGGCTGGACTGGCGGCTTCTGTTGAACGGAAAAATGGATGAACTGATGTATGAGCACGGCGACCTGGTAACCGGCGGATTGCCGCTGGCGGCGCTGAAGCAGCAGGCGCACATTAACGCAGCGGCGCAGGCGGCGGACAAGAGTCCGGATTTTTCGAAGCTGATTCGCGCGGGGCGCGTGGGATTCACGGCGAGTAGCGAGCGAGAGTAAGCGGAGGGGGAACTAGGCGGTTTTTTTATGCGTGGCCGTCCGCTTCGCACCTTCCGGGTCGAGGCAGATACGCGTGATGCGCGAGGTTTCCTTCACCAGGTCTCGGCTGTCGGGCGCGCCGTCACCGGCCATCACCGAGCCGGCGGCAAGAGCAAAGCGTAGAGCGTCGGATTGATCGTCGAAATAAAGAATGACTTGCCCGGACATAAAAATCTCCCCCGAGGCCAAAGTGATCGCAGCAGCCGCAAAATTAGACGAGAGGCGCTGGCAACGAGCGGTGCAAGTCGAACCTTCAGAGATTGTCGGAGCGCGCGGCCCTGGCTCAAAGTGCTTTTCTTGGTTCGGGGTATGAAAATAGGGCCGGCCACTCGCGTGGCCGGCCCAGTGGTTCCCACAGCAATCGCCGTTAGTTCACGGCAAACACCAGATCGTCGTGATCGTCATACGATCCGGTGCTGCATGAGGATGCGCTGCCCTGGTAGCGGAAGTTCGCCCTCACCGCCTGCAGGCTGCCGGTGGGCAGCGTGTAGGTCGCCGAAAGCGCCTGTGCCCCGCCCGCTGGCGGCACGATCGTCCCGATCAGCACCCAGGTTGGACTGCTGGCGTTGGCCGCGTAGTAAAGGTCCAGAGCATCGGCAGAGCCGGTGTTCCAGGCCCACACGGTTGCGGTGACGGTGACGGTGGTGCCGTGGGTCATCGAGCCGCCGCCGGTCGAGGCCACCATCAGCCGATCATTGGACTCATCGGAGTGGAACGTCCCCGAGGTACCATCCGCGCATGAGCTGTTGATGGTGTTGGGTTGGTTGGGTTCCGCGCCGCCCGACATGTTGTCCTTGCCCAGAAGCAGCGTCGGACCTGAGTCGCACGACGAGCCCACGGTGGTACAGGCCGGAGCTTTATAGGTTGAGTTGTAGGTTGCGGTCTGCGGACCTCCGCCGGGGGTGGTCACCGTCAACGCGATCGTGGTGGTCTGCACCAGCGAGCCGGCGGTTCCGGTCACGGTCACGTTGGTCGTGCCCGTGGTGGCGGTCGAGGAGGCGGTGAACGTCAAAGTTGACGTCGCCGTTCCGTTTGCCGGAGGAGTTACGGGGTTGGTGGAGAAGGCCGCCGTCACGCCCGCGGGCAGCGCCGACAGACTGAGCGTGGTGGCCGAGCTGAAGCCGTTCACGCTGGCGACCGTCACCGTGCTGTTGGCGTTGGAGCCTTGCGCCACGCTGACCGCCGTCGGTGCCGCCGACACGCTGAAGCCCGGCGTCCCTGCCCCCACGGCGAAGACCAGATCGTCGTGATCGTTATAGGCGCCGGTGGTGCAGGACGATGCCGAACCCTGATAGCGGAACTGCGCGCGCACGGCCTGGGAGGCCCCGCCGCTCGGCAAGGTGTAATTCGCCGAGAGCGTCTGCGCCCCGGGCGCGGTTGGAGTGATGGTTGCGATCAGCGTCCAGGTCGGGCTGCTCGCGTTGGCGGCGTAGTAAAGGTCAAGATGGTCCGACGTGTAGCCGCTGTAAGCCCACACCGTCGCACTGACCTTCACGGTTTTGCCCGGCGCCAAAGTGCTGCCGTCGGTTGTCTGCACCACCAACCGGTCGTTGGACTCGTCGGAATGGAAGGTCCCAGACGTGCCATCGGCGCAGGAACTGTTGATGGTGTTGGGCTGGTTCGGCTCGGCGCCGCCGGAGAGCGTGTCGCGGCCCAGCAGGAGTGACGGACCAGAATCGCATCCCGAACCCACGCCCGCGCATGCCGGTGCTTTGAGCGTTGAGTTATAGGTCGCGGTCTGCAATCCCACCGACGAATTCACCGTCAATGAGATTGTCGTGGAGTGAGTCAGCGAGCCTGAAACTCCCGTCACCGTTACCGTCGCCGTGCCGGCGGTCGCAGATGCCGATGCAGTAAAGGTGAGTGTCGAAGTCGCGCTGCCGTTAGCCGGCGGTGTGACCGGATTGGTGGAGAAGGCCGCTGTGACTCCCGTGGGCAGACCAGTCGCGCTCAGCGTGGTGGCTGAATTGTAACTGTTCTGGCTGGTGATGGTCACCGTGCTGGTTCCGGTGCCGCCTTGCGTCACGGCAACTGACGCGGGGGAAGCGCCGATCGTGAAGTTGGCCGCAGCCGCTGCGCTGACCGTCAGCGAGATCGTTGCGGTTTGTGTGATCGAGCCGGAAACTCCGGTGACGGTCACGGTGCTCGTCCCGGTCGTTGCGGTCGAAGACGCCGTCAGGGTGAGCGTCGAGTTCGCCGTGCCATTCGCCGGAGGTGTAACCGGGTTGGTGGAGAATGCAGCGGTCACGCCGCTGGGCAATCCAGTCGCGCTCAGGGTGGTCGCCGCGTTGAACCCATTCAGGCTGGTCACGGTGATGGTGCTGCTCCCGTTTGAGCCTTGCGTCACGGTGAGCGACGAAGGGGAAGCGCTCACGGTGAAGTTGGGTGGAGGGTTCACCGTCAGAGTGACGGTGGCCGTGTGTGTCGTCGATCCTGAGGTCCCGGTGATGGTCACCGTGGCCGTTCCCGTGGTCGCGGTGCCGGAAGCCGTGAGCGTCAGCGTTGACGTCGCGGTTCCGTTCGCCGGCGGAGTGACGGGGTTGGTGGCAAACGCCGCCGTAACGCCGCTGGGCAGGCCCGAGGCGCTGAGCGTGGTCGCCGCGTTGAAGCCGTTCAGGCTGGTCACGGTGATGGTGCTGGTCCCGTTCGAACCTTGCGCAACCGTCAGCGTTGACGGCGAGGCGGCGACGCTGAAGTCCGGCGACGCCGTGCCCCCGCACGATGGAAATTTAAAGTTCGCGATGCGCGTGTTCCAGTTAAATGCGCCGTTGCTCTTGATGTACTCCTGCGTGTACCAGAAGGTGCAGTCGTCGACCGGGTCGACCTGCATCGCGCTGTAGTCGCCCCAGCGGCTCAGGTTGCTCCCGGTTTGCGAACCGGTGCCGTTGACGACGTTGACCTCGGCTTCCATGGTCCCGGCCGGATCGGTCGGTACCCGGCCCACATAGCGAATGGACGGATTCACCGAACTGCTCGACACGCTGTAGCCCAGCGCCATGTCCCCGGACTGGTCCATGGCAATCGACCCCATCCAGCGATAGTTGGAGTCGGGAGCAAAGGTGCCTTGTTGCGCCACGGTCGGAGTGCCGCTGGGATTCTGGATTTCGTACCAGCGCACGCCGCCCGACGAACCTGCCACCACCGAGTGGTTCACCACCAACGATTCGTGAGTGCCGAAGTTGCGATAGGCCAGTCGATACATGAGTCGGTCGGCCAGCGAGTCAAGTTGCTGGCTCACGCCCGGCTGCGGAACGCACGTCCCGCCGCCGCACAATGGACTGAACGCCGCCACCGGAATCACCGTGGGCCCGGTAAACGTCGAATTTGACGGTGTGGTGAAATCCACGTGGAACTTATAGAGGTTGAGGTTGTTGGTTCCGTAGTAAAGCAGGTAGTTCGGCGAACCCGCGGGCGGAGCGGTGCTGCCGTCAATATCGGCGGGAAGCAGCCCACCCACTGCGGTGCTCTGCTGGAAGCAGACTTGCGTGGCGGCGTTCCCCGCCAGCATGTTGGTGCGATCATAAGCGCACGCGTCAGCCCCCGCGAAGGTGGTGCCGCCGGCAAACATGTTGAAGGTCTCGTAGTAGGCGTCGGACCAGACCGCCATCTTCGGATAGTCGTCGAAGTCGGTGTACTGGAACGAGTACCGGTTGTAGGTTCCGGTGGCGTCGCTGCTGGTAGAGACCGCGATGCACTGCAGATACGGAGTAGTGGAGACCGAGAACTGGCTGAAGATCCACCGCTGCGCGGCCTTGTCGTAGAGCACGATCGGGTCGCCATCGTTGTTACTCTGGCAGCCCCCGCCGAACCCGGACCACAGCGTGTTGCCGGCGGTCGGTCCTGCGATCAGCGCGCCGGTCGATTTGTTGAAGATGGCGAACGATGTGTTCACCCACTGCACATACTGCGTGGCTCCAACCGTGCCTTCCGTATCGGGGGGTGCGCTGGTGACACTGAAGCCGTATTGCCCGTTGCCAAGTCCCTCAAAGCTCGTGCCCACGACGGGTGTGAAGGGCACCACCGAAGTCTGCCGCACCGGGTCTTCTTCCAACTGGCTCAGGCCGGGGGGCAGCGGGATTCTCCGCAGTGGCTCGGCTTCGTGCCTGACCAGGGATGGCGCGGGAGCGGCTTTAATCATGTCGCGTAGTGGAGCGGATACGTCGCGGTGAACATCTCGACGCACAGTCATGTGCGACTGCGCAAAGGCGGAGAGACTCGACAACACGAACAGGCATGTGCCGACCGCAGCACGCCTGGGAGCGGACCATCTTTGAATAAACATCTTGACTGTCTCCTTCGAAAGTTGTGGATTCATCGAAGCGGCTCGGGAAGGCGCGCCTGGCGGGGACATGCGGGCCGTACACGACTACTAGTCACAATAGTCGGGGATTGTAAACCGGAAACAAATGTTTTGTTAGAAGAATTTCAAGACTGACCGGTCGGTTTTGCGGAAGCTGTCACCGCACGAAAACGAAGACGATGCCTGACTGATTTGGCCGGCGGCAAAGAGGCAAAACAAAAATTGGTCGGGACGGCGAGATTTGAACTCGCGACCCCTTGCACTCGCAAGATCATCCTTAAAAGGCATGGGCCGCGCGGCACGCTTTTGACGGCCCTATTGACTCGCGCCCACCGTTTCTCTACCATCCCGTCCGATGAAAGGCGTTAAATCGATCGGAGTTCTGATCGCTGTCACTTTTGGCTTCCTGAGCATGCTCCAGGCGCAAGGCTCTTCCACTGTGCCAAGCAATCCTTCAGCCTTCGCGGGCACGGTCGAGCACATCAGACTTCATGGCAAATCTCTCGAGCACAATCTGGAACACGACTCCGCCGACCGCGACGTAGCGATTTACCTTCCACCCAGTTACGCGCAAAACCGCGGCCGTCGCTATCCGGTCGTTTACTTTCTTCATGGTTGGACCCAGAGCGTCGACCAGTGGTACGGGCCAGCCGAGTTCTGGGCCAAGCTTCCCGCGATCCTGGACAGCGCGTTTACCAAGCCAGGAAATCGCGAAATGATTTTCGTCACGCCTGATGCGTTCACACGATACCAAGGCAGTTTCTATTCGAACTCCGTTACCACCGGCAACTGGGAAGAGTACATCGTGCGCGAGCTCATCCCGTACGTCGACGCCCACTACCGCACGATCCCCGAACGCGCCAGTCGTGGTCTCGCCGGGCATTCCATGGGGGGATATGGGGCCATTCGCATTGGCATGCGTCATCCCGATGTTTTCTCCAGCATCTATTTGCTCAGTGCCTGCTGCATGAAATTTACCGACTCGTTCCTGCTGGAGAATGGCGTGAAAGCTGAAGCCGCAAAAACACCGGAGCAAGCGGATGCCCTCGAAACCCTTCCCCGGCTTTTGGTCGCGATCTCCGTCGCCTGGTCGCCCAATCCCAACCATCCGCCCTTTTTCGCCGATCTTCCTGTCAAGGATGGCAAGCTTGCCGAGGAAATCGTTGCCAAATTCCACGCCAACGAACCGCTCTACATGATCGATCAGTATGTAGGAAACCTTCGCGAGTTAAAGGATATCGGCATGGATGTCGGTAACAAGGACCCCCACATTGCCGAGGCTACCCAGCAACTCGATCGCGTCCTGATCAGCTACGGCATCCCTCATGAATTCGAAATCTACAACGGGAACCACATCGACCATATCGGCGATCGCATCGAGACCAAGGTTGTCCCATTCTTCTCGCGAAGTCTGTCCTTCGACCAACATCCGGCGGTAACGACATCAAGAGTGAACGTTGACGCGCATCGACACTCACCGGATCCGGTTCAAAAGTGAGGGATAGGTATTTTCGCAAGCTCTTGAAAAAGAAGGCTTGGATGAATGGTCGGGACGGCGAGATTTGAACTCGCGACCCCTTGCACCCCAAGCAAGTGCGCTACCAGGCTGCGCTACGTCCCGACGAAGGAAGGAAAGTTGCCGCGTGCGATGCACTGCTTTCCGCGGCGAACGGGGTTGACCACGCAATTTTACACCAGGCGCAGCTTTCGCGGGCGTTTGCCGCGTGAAGGGGCAGCCTTGGGCAGTTCTTCGATCAGCGCGAATTGCACTTTTTTCTCGACGGGATCAATGCGATCCACGATCACGCGCACGCGGTCGCCGATGCTGTAGGCCTTGCGCGAGCGCTGGCCGATCAGCTGGCGGGTGGGCTCGTGAAACACGAAGCGGTCGCTGACCAGCGTGGCGATGGGGACGAGGCCTTCGACGAACAGGTCGGTGAGTTCGACGAAGAGTCCGTATTTGGCGACGCTGGTGATGAGGCCGTCGAATTCCTCGCCCAGGCGCTCCTGCATGAAGCGGACTTTTTTCCATTCCATCAAGTCGCGCTCGGCCTCGTCGGCGCGGCGCTCGGCCTGGCTGGATTCTTCGGCAATCTCGTGAAGTTCGGTCAGCGAGATAGGGCCGCCGAGCGGCTTGAGGGATTCGTGGTGGAATTCGCGGTCGCGGCGTTTGGACCAGGGGGAGGGTGATTGAACGTCAAAATCCCCCCCCTGTCCGTCCAGAGAACGGACGGACGAGGACGGGGCACCCTCGGAATATTTCCCCGGTTCCCCGGTTTTTTCTGCCAACACTTGTTTCAGGATACGGTGCACGATGAGGTCGGGATAGCGGCGGATGGGCGATGTGAAGTGGGTGTAACTGGCGGCGGCAAGGGCGAAGTGGCCGAGGCTTTCCTCGGAATAGCGCGCCTGCTTGAGCGAGCGCAGCATCAGGTAACTGAGGATGCGCTCTTCGGGCTTGCCGGAAATTTTGTCGGTAAGCTTCTGATACATGCGCGGGGTGATGTGAACTTCCTGCGGCACTTCGATATGGCGGACATTCTTGCCGGTGCCGCGGGCGGCGCGGCGGTCGGCCTTCATCTGCACTCTATGGATGGGCAGCGCGCCCACGCCGAGCGAGTAGCCGAAAGTTGCGGCGAGAACTTCAAAGTCATAGACGCGCTTGGCGTCGGGCTTTTCGTGAACGCGGTAAAGCGACGCGACCCGGCGGCGCTCGAGATGCGCGGCGACGCACTCGTTGGCGGCGAGCATGAATTCCTCAATCAGGCGGTTGGCCTGGTTGCGCTCACTGCGAGTGATGGACTTCATCATGCCGAGTTCGTCGAACTCGATGACCGGCTCGGGTAAGTCAAAATCAATGGAGCCGCGCTTGCGGCGCTTTTGATTCAGGATTTGCGCGAGTTCAGCCATGCGCTTGAAACCAGCGACCAGCGGGGCGTAGCGCTCGACGGTGGCGGGATCGCCTTCGAGCGCGGCGTTCACGGCGGTGTAAGTCATGCGCTCGGCGGAACGGATGACGCCTTCGCTCAGGTCGTAATCAACCAGCTCGCCGCGGGGATCAATCTCCATGACGCAGGAGAGGACGAGACGGTCCACGTGCGGGCGCAGGCTGCACAGGTCGGTGGAGAGTTCGAGCGGCAGCATGGGCACGGCACGGTCGGGAAAATAAACACTGGTGGCACGGAGGCGGGCCTCGCGATCGAGCGCGGAAGTGGGTTTGACGTAGTGCGCGACGTCGGCGATGTGGACGTGCAGTTCATAGTTTCCGTTGGCGAGGCGCGTAACCATCACGGCGTCGTCGAAGTCGCGGGCGGTTTCGCCGTCAATGGTGACGATGGGGAGATCGCGAAAATCTTTGCGGCGGGCGAGTTCCTGCGACGAGATGATTCCGTTTTCGGCGGCGGCTTCTTCGAGAACTTCGGGCGGGAAGCGGTGCGGAAGATGAAATTTCCGTATGGTCATTTCAACGTCCACGCCGAAATCGTCGGGACGGCCGAGAATGTCGATGACGCGACCGTGGGCTTCCTGATTGGCAGCGGGCCACTGCGTGATTTCAACTTCGACGGCGAGGCCTTCAAGATTCTCGGCGTTGGCGCGGCGTGCCGCTTCGTCACCGAGTACGCGATCCACGGATGGCGGCTTCTTCTGTGGTTTTCGTGGCCTTCGTGGTTTGGCGTTTTCGTCAGCGTCTTCGACTTCGTTTTGCGCACCGGGCGCAGAGGATTCCGGGTGCTCCATGCCGGGCGGGATGACGATCTCGCGCGCGATTTTCGTGTCCATGGGAACGACCGTGTTGCGGCGCGCGCCGTAATGAAAAATGCCGACCAGCGTCATGTGCGCGCGTTTGACCGGGCGAACGATGCGGCCTTCGGCGCGGCCGTCGGGACGGACGGTGGTGATGTCCACGAGAACGCGGTCGCCGTGCATGGCGTTGCCGACGAGATGCGGTGGAATAAAAATGTCGCCGGTGAGGTGCGACTTGAGCGCGGCCGGCAGCGTGGCCGGGTCGGGGATGACGAATCCGAAACCGTCGCGATGCATGGAGAGGCGTCCGGCCACGGCGTTCTTGCCGGCGGCGGCTTGCGGAAGTGAATAGCGATCGTGCTCGAGGCGCACGATCTCGCCGCGCGATTCGAGCTGACGCAGGCGTTCGTCGAGTTCGCGGCGCTCGTTGCCGTGGAGTCCGAGTTCACGGACTAGCTGCTTGAATCCGGCGGTCTGCTTGGGCTGGCGGGCGAGGTGCTTGAGGATGGAGGCGTCGGAAAGCATTGGGCAGTTGTCAGTTGTCAGTTTTCAGTTCTCAGGATACGCCAGCGGGCCTTTTGGATATTTCTTGTCATCCCAAGCGAAGGATCTGTGCAGCTGTCGGGGAGTTGCATAGGTCCTTCGGCCGCACAAAACGCGGCCTCAGGATGACAAATGAAGGCGGCGTCACCACGTATCGCCGCCGGCTTTTGGCGGCCACGCGCCTAGCGTGCGGCGGATGAGCGCGATCTGTCCGACGTGGTAGCTGTTGTGCGCGATCATCTGAAGGGTCACGGCTTCCACCGTGCTTGCAATTTTCTTGTCGCCTTCGTGTACCGTTTCGACTTCGCGGTCGAGTTCGGGTGGCGGAGACTTGGCCAGCGCAGAATATTCCCTGATCAAGGTTGCGAATTGCGTCCTGAGCCGGTCCCACGAAGATGCGTCGAGCGATGCGGGCGGGAAACTTTCGGCGTTGTGTTCGGGATATCGCGGGCGCTGGCCGCGGATGCGGCGCAGTTCGTAGTCCATCCAGTAATTCATGTGGAAGACGAGGTCGGCGATGGAGTGTGGGAAGCCGTCAACCCGGCGCGAAACCAGATCGGCGGAAAGATCTTCGACGCACGCCATGGGATCGGCGTGGGCGCCTTTGCCGTGCAGAAGTTCGGTGAGTGCGCGGGCACTGGGCATGCTGGCCAGTGTAACGCGGAGTTTGAGTTGAAAACGCGAATGCGTTTGCGCGGGAGATCCCTCGACTCGCTGGTGAAAACGCGAGCCTTCGGGATGACACAGCGACTAGAGTGATCGTTGGAAGTATTTCTCTTCCAGAATTCGGCGGTGGTGCAGTTCGTGACCGGCGATGATGAAGGCCAGCGCCCGCGCGGTTGCGGGATTGTTGCTGGCAACGCCTACGCGCCGCCACGCGGCATCGTCGAAATGGCGAAACAGCGCCACCGTCGACCGCCGCACTGCGATGTATTCCTCCAGCAGATCGTCGATGCTCATGCGGCCGAAGTCGGCGTGCTTCACGTAATCGTCCTGCTCGAAACCGGGCAGCGGCGTCTGATCGCCGCGCGCGATGCGAAGCGCCCGGTAGCTCATGATGCGCTCGGTGTCGTTCACGTGGCCGAGCACTTCCTTCACGCTCCACTTGTCGGGCGCATAGCGGGAGTCGCCATCCGATTCGCTGAGGGAGGAAAGCAGCACCAGAGTTTCGCGGCGCTGCGCTTCGAGAATGGGCACGACGTCTTCGCCCGGCACCAGCGAAACATATCGCGCGAAATACGCGCTGTGTTCGCCCGGCCCCGGCCGACCGCTTTTGGCTCCGGAAATTACGGCTGTATCGTTCATATCGCGAACTCCTTCATAGTTGGACGTTAGTGGAGCACATCGGTCTCGGCGATCTCAAGCAAGAGGCAGCGAACGGCTGAACTCGGCAACTGTCCGGGCAGGCGATAAGCTGAGCTGGCGGCGAAGTCTACACGATCGGCGGGAAAAACTCCTCCTGGCCCCTGTCCTTTGGGGTGTTGGGCCGGGTGTCCAAATTCGCGCACCAAACTCGCCAACCGTGCTGAAAAAGAAGGACTTTTCCACAGCGCTCAATTTGAGACTGGGCGTACAATTCGCTTTGGTCACCCAAGTGCGGCGTGATCCCTGATCCTGCTGAGGAAAGGACGCTGAAAAATGTGGAAGCCGACGAACCAACCCAACACACCCGCTCGACCGGAGGAACGCCCGATGCCATCGCCCATGCCCGTGAATGAACCCGCCGCGCCCCGTCCCGCTGGAGCCGCGCCCGGCGCCGCCCCATCTCTGACCACCGTGGCCGATCAGGCCACCATCGGCAAATCGCTGGTGATCAAGGGCGAAGTGACCGGGTCGGAATCGCTTTACATTGACGGCCGGGTTGAAGGGTCGATCAATCTTTCCGGCAACCGGGTGACGGTGGGCCGAAACGGAGTCGTCGCCGCCAACATCAACGCGCGCGAAATCGTGGTGCTCGGCAAAGTGCGCGGCAACCTGACCGCCAGCGACCGCGTGGACATTCGCAGCGACGGCTCGCTCACCGGCGACGTGATCGCCGCGCGCATCTCGATTGAAGATGGCGCGTATTTCAAGGGCGGCATCGACATCCGCAAAGCGGGAACGCCGGCGCAGCCCGGCCAGCCAGTCAAGCCCAACGGCGAAGACAAGGCTGCAGCGACGGAGTCGGCAGCCGTTGGCGCAAGGGCGTAGTTCAGCCCCACGATTGGCAAGTGTGTCTGATCATAAATAGAGCGGCCGGAGTGTTCTCCGGCCGCTTTTTAGTTCCACACCAGCGTCGACTTACTGAACCACTTACCCGGCAACTTACTGCACAATTAGTGTGAGGTTCAGGCTGTGAGTAGGTGCTGTCGTGCCGGTGCCGGTCGAGGTCACCGTCACGACATAAGCGCCGGCGGGCGTGCCCGTGGACGCCGTACTGCCTTCCTTGTCGCAGCCCACCATCGCACCGATCATGGCCAGGAGCACCACTCCCATCACCAAGCTGGTCCGGCGTTGACGGCCATTTCTTCCACCGCCCGCCAGCAACATGCCGAACAGGCCCAGACCGCCGAGGCAGGCGAGCAAGATAGGTGAAGCCGGCCGCGCTCCGGGCCGCGACGGTCGCCTCAGGCCCGCCGTCGTCGCGGTGGTTTGGATGGTGAGGGTGGTGTTGATTGGAACGTCGCCGTTTGCCACCACTGAGGCCGGACTGAACGAGCAGGTCGCGCCGGTCGGCAGGTGGCTGCAACTGAACGTGATGGTTCCGTTGTAGCCGTTCTGCCCGGCCAGATCGAGCATGTAGGTCGCCGGCGATCCCGACGCGACCGTCGCGCTCGGGGTCTGCGTTCCCAGTGAGTAGTTTCCGGAACCGCCGGCGCCGTTTGCGTTCAGCATCACGCTGAAGCCTCCGGCCTCGTCTTCTCCAGTCAATACGTCCATCGCGCCGTCGCCATTTACGTCCGCCAACGCCAGTCCGACCAAGTACTCGGTCGACGGGAACTCCAGCGGAGCGGCGATGGTGCCGTCGCCGTTGCCCAATGCCACGGCAACGGTGCCACTGCGGTTGTTGACATACACCAAGTCCAGACTTCCATCCCCGTTTAAGTCGAACATCTGAATGTCGGAGGGATCGGAGCGGCCCGAGGCACCACCAAACGTGGACGCCTGATAAGCGGTCGGCGCGGTGGGGAACGTCCCGGTTCCATCGTTCAGGAAAACCTCGAGCTGTCCGTTAAATGTTGCCCCATTGCTTTCGGTGACAGCCATGTCCACTTTTCCGTCGTTGTTCAGATCGCCGAAAGCGATGTTGTTCGGGTTTCCGTTGACATTGACAAACTGTGCGGTCCCGAACGTTCCGGGAGCATTGCTGTCGGCGAGCAGAATGCCAATTGCAGGCGGACCGTCGGAGTAGGCGGTGACCGCCAGGTCCAAATAACCGTCGCCGTTCAAGTCCGCCGCCGAGATGCTAAGGGCGGCGTAACCCGGGAATGGGTAGCTGACCGTAGACGCGAACGTGCCATCGCCGCGGCCCAGCAGCACGCCCACGTCGCCGGTGTTGGCGTTGGCAACCGCGATATCCGCTTTGCCGTCTTTATTAAAATCGCCCACCACCAGATTCTGCGCGGCTGAATTGCTTTGCGAGCTGGTCGGGTAGGCGGCCCCGATGCTGAACGAGCCATCCCCGTTGCCCAGGAAAATCTGTACCAGGTTGTTGACGCGGTCAATGGCCGCGATGTCGAGCTTGCCATCGCCATTGAAGTCGGCGACCGCCACGTAGCTCATGTTGGCCGAAGTGCCATAGCTGTCGCCCGGATAAAAAGTGCCATCGCCTTTGCCCAGGTAGACGGCGACTCCCGTGGAAGCGTCATCGCCCACCTGGCCAGCCACCACGTCCGGGATGCCGTCTCCATTGAAATCCCCGGTGGCGACGCTAAACGTATATGCGCTCTGATCGAAGCTGTTGGGCAGGCCGTAGGTGGGAGCGGCCCGGAAGCTCCCATCGCCGTAGCCCTGCAGATACACCAAGTTGTACTGGTCATCGGATTCGACCACATCGGGCAGGCCGTCGCCGTTAAAGTCGGCAATCAGCGGCCGGTTCCAGGCAAATCCACCGATGGCGTAGCTCGAAGGCTTGACGCTCAGGCTGCCGTCTCCATGCCCCAGAAATATGCTGACGTCGGCGGCATCGTTGTTAATGGCCACGACGTCGTTCTTGCCGTCGCCATTCAAGTCGGCGATGGCCCCATCGTAGACGCTCTGATACTGGTCGCTGTTGTTGTTGTAGTAGACACCGGTCGCAAACGTGCCGTCGCCTTGGTTCACGTAGACGGTAACGGTATTGGCGCTGCAGTTGAAGCTCACGATCTCGGGTTTGCCGTCGCCGGTGAGATCGCCGGCCGTGGAGTTGCATGCTCCAAAGTTGCTGTCGGGAGTCGACAGGCTGACGGGCGCGTTGGCAAAAAGACCGGCCCCGGTCGCGAGCGTGATCTCCAACTGCCCGGTGTTGGTTTGGCCCGCGAAGTCGATCTTCCCATCGCCATTGAAGTCGGCGAAGAACATGTTGTTGGGGGCGCTGGCGGTCAGCGTTCCCATCGTGGTCGCCGTCTGAAATGTGCCGTCTCCATTGCCCAGCAGTTCGATCACATTCGCGGGATTGCTGTTGTCGTAGGCCAGCACGTCCAGTTTGCCGTCGCCGTTCAGGTCGGTCAGCAATCCCCCTACCAGCGAGTTTGGCGTTACCGAATAGATGACCGCCGTGGCGAAGGTGCCATCGCCGTTGCTGAGCAGCACGAAAATCGAAGCTCCGCAGGGAACCACGGGTGAGGTCCGGGCCAGAGTGCAGTTGCCGCCGAAAGGCTGGATCAGAATTAGGTCGTCTTTGCCGTCTCCGTTCAAGTCGCCCACTACAAACGGCGCGTCGGTGTCGGCCGGCAGTGCGCTGATCGCGGCCGGTTTGAACGTGCCGTCGCCATTACTCAACAGCGCCGACACCTCGGCGTTGCCGTTCGCATCGACCACAACGCGGGCGACACCATCTTACCGTCGCCATTAAAATCGCCCAGCACGGACTCCGATTCGTCATCGTCTTGGCCGCCCCACGCAGTCCGACCCCCAGCGATGAAATTTACGCCCGCAACACTGCCGAGGCCGCGCGCCCGATTCACAAACCGGCCCTTGCGGGCGGGGTTTGCCGCTCCCTTCCAGGGTGCGGAGGAACCCTGGGTGCCGCGGTGCGCGAGCGCTTTGTGTTTGGATGGTGAACCGTGTGGGGCGTTGACGTGGAACTGACTCGACGCGCCCGGTTGACCATGGGAGCCAAAGCCGGGCAAGGACGTGAACAGCAACGCTACCAGAACGAAATATTTTTTCATTGGACCTTCCTTTTCAAAGTCTGCGATCCGGGCCGCTACCGCAGGCCGGGCGGCTGCGCTTGGTCCGCCAAGTTCGCCTTAAACGCCGATCCACGATTCGGACTTGCTCATCATCGGGCGGTTGTAAGTGGCGGCGTCATAACGCAAGTGCAAAAATTTTTGGCCCGGAAACCGATTCAGGAAGGGATTTCAATTTCGAACGCAAACTCGAGGCACGTCCTAACGTGCGCCTCGCTCGCATGTATACTTCACAGCGATTGACACTCTGAAAACGCCTTTTCCGGTGAACCACTGATGGAAAACGCTTCGAATCCTCCTGCCCATGTGGGCATGTTGCAATTGCTGAATGGCGCTCACGTCGCCGGCGCGGTTTCCTGCCTGGCGCAGCTTGGTATACCCGACCTGGTGGAGCACGGGCCGAAGTCGGCGGAAGAGTTGGCACGAAAGATAGGGGCGCAGCCCGACGCGCTCTATCGACTGATGCGCGCCACCGCGTGCGCGGGCGTGCTGGCGGAAGGCGCGGACGGGAAGTTTTCGCAGACGCCGATGTCGGCGGTGCTGCGCAGCAACGCCAGGCCCAGCCTGCGCGCATTCGCGATCATAGGCGGCCGGGAGTGGCACGGGCGCGGCTGGTCGGAACTGGAATATTGCGTGAAGACCGGCAAGCCAGCGTTGGAAAAGGTTTATGGCGAACACATTTTCGAATTTTTCAAGCGCCGCCCTGAGGAAGCCCGACTCTTCAACGACGCAATGACGGATTTGTCGATGATCGATGGCCCGGCCGTCGCCGAGGCTTGTAGCTTTGACGGCATAGGCTCGATTGTGGACGTAGCCGGCGGACACGGACTTTTGCTCGCGACCATTCTGCAGAGGAGCCCGAAAATGCGGGGCACGCTCTACGAAGAGCCGCATGTAATCGCGGGCGCGCCAAACGGCCCCCTCAAGCCCGTTATGGACCGCTGCACGCTGCTTTCGGGTGACATGTTTGCCTCCGTCCCGGCCGGTGCCGACGCTTACCTGATGAAACACATAATCCACGACTGGCCGGACGAGATGTGCGTCAAGATCCTTAAGGCATGCAGGGCGGGTGTGAATGCGGGCGGAAAACTGCTGGTGGTGGATTGCGTGATTCCGCCGGACGATCAGTTTTTTCCGGGAAAATTTCTCGACTTACAAATGCTGATCTTTCCCGGCGGACGCGAACGCACGGAGAAACAGTTCCGCGAACTGTTCTCCGCATCGGGCTGGAAGTTGACGCGGATTATTCCGACGGCGGCGATGGATTCGATTGTGGAGGGCGTGGCGGCGTAAGGCATGGACACTTACGGCTGCGATCCCGACCCCAGAATCTCCTTGCTTTCATCCTGCGCGACCGCCGGATACGCCGCAGCTTTTTTTCTGCGCAATGCGGTGGGCAGTTCCGACTTCACCAGCCACAATCCTGCGGCGGTGGCGGCGGCCCAGGTCAGCGAAACCAGGGCGAGCTGCAGGAGATCGTCGGCGCGGGCGCGTCCGCTGGCCGGCAGGGCCTTTGCCACCGCGGCGCTGAGGCCTCCGGCCAAGACCGCTACGGATGCGGCTTTTGCCATCTCGCCCCAGTTCAGCGTGGCGAGCGACACCAGCTTTCGGCGATGCAACAGCAAAGCGAGGGCCACGAGATTTGCGGCAATGCCGATGTCGGATGCATAAGCCAGTCCCACCACGCCGAACTGGCGGAACAACGCGCCATAGATCGGCAGCGACGCGGCGGTGATCAGGGTGACGGCTACCATGGGCGTCCAGGTGTCGCCGGCGGCGTAGAAGGCGCGCGCGTAGAGTCCCTGCGCCGCCCATAAGGCCAGCGACAGCGAGAACCAGAAGAAGTAAATCGCGGTGGTCGCGGTATCGCTGGGCAGAAACTTGCCGCGGCGATAGACCAGATCGATCAGCGGCACGGCGGCGGCCATCATCCATCCGGTGGCGAGGAACGATGCGGCCGAGACGCGATAGACAGAATCATTCACCGTGGATGCGAACTCGACGAGTTTCTTTTCGTTGAACAGGCGCGCGAAAAACGGCAGCGATGCCTGCCCCACCGCCTGCCCGAGAATGGCGATGGGCACGGCAAACAGCCGCTTGGCATAGTTGAGGCGTGCGATGTCGCCGATGCCCGACGAGGCATAGTGGCGAAGGATCCAGTCGTCGGCCGTCACCAGCGATACGCCGAGCATCAGCGGAATGGACAGCCGCACCCACTCGCGAAAGGCCGGGTTCATCACGTTCAACGACGGGCGGTAGCCGGTGCCGATGCGAGCCGCGCCGATGGCGCTGGCCAGAAACGGGCCGGCAATGGCCCCGGCGACTGATCCGTAAGCGAGCGATGCGATGCCGAAGCGGTGCGCGCCGAGCACTCCGCCGGCGATGATGCACACGTTGTAGAGCAGCGGGCCAAAGGCGGGAAAAAGAAACAGGCGATGCGAGAGCAGCACGGCGGAAACGACGCCGCCGACATAAAAGAAAATCTGTGCCGGCAGAAGAATGCGGGTGAGATGCACGCAGAGCACGATCTGCTGGGGCGAAAAGCCGCGCACGAACCAGGCCACAAATTGCGGGGCAAAGATCTCGCCGGCCAGGGTGCCGACGATCAGCACCAGGGTCATGACCGTGATGATGATGGAAAAAGTCTTCTCGGCTTCCTGCTTTTTACCCTGCGCCAGAAATTTGGTGTAGATAGAGATGAAGGTGATCGACGCTGCGCCGCCGGCAACAATGTAGTTGAGCCAGTCGGGCAAGGTGAAGGCGGCGACATAGGCGTCGGTTTGCGGGCCGGCGCCGAAAGCGTAGGCGATGTAGGCCTCGCGCAGATAGCCGATCACGCGCGACAGCATGACCGTGCCCATGAGCAGAACCGTCGCGGAAAATGCCGAGTGCTGGTGCGAGGGGCGCAGAAATCTCAGGGCCCGGTTCATGACTACGATGTTCCCACCAAAGTGGCGAGTTCGTACATGCCCAACCCGGCACCTCCCGTAGCGCGACCATGCTGTAAACTGCCAGCGGAGAACGGCGATGAATCGCAGGCTTGGTGCGCTTGTGCTGGCGGGGTCACTGATGTTGGCCGTGACTTCCCTTTGGGCGCATCACGGGCTGGCACAATTCGATACCACTCACGTAGTGAGTTTGCGGGGTACGGTCACCGACTTCCAGTGGATCCAGCCCCACGCCTGTATTCACGCGCGCCTGAAGGACGAGCAAGGCAAGATTGCGAACTGGGTATTGGAGTTAGGCAGCCCGACCATGCTCAGCCGGCACGGATGGATTCCAGATTCGTTGAAGTACGGAGAGCAGATAACTGTTTCCGGCTTTCGTGCGAAGGATGGATCGTCCTACATGGCCGTCGGACGAATCGAACTCCCTGACGGCACGTCGCTGCCGGGCGCGCCATAAATACTTGTGCATATCCTGCGCACCGGTGTTCCGGAACTTACACGAACAAGTCCGATTGTGCCGGTTCGTCGTGCGGCGTGAGGTCGCAGAAATTGTGCAGACCGACGCCGACCAGGCGAAAGCGGCGTTGCGGGCCGAGATCGACACGTTCGCGCAGCGAGAGCGCGATAGCGGTCATTTCTTGGCACGAGGCCGGCGGTACGGCGGGGGTGTGGCTGCGAGTCAGAATGTTGAACTCCTTCGTCTTCAACTTGAGCACCACGGTGCGCGCCACGCGCGATTCTTTGCCGGCCGCGGCCCATACGCGCTCGGCGAGGCGGCGGATGGTCGCTTCCGTTTCCGCGAGAGGAATGTCCTGCTCGAAGGTGTCTTCGGCGGAGATTGACTTGGTCGCACGGTCGGGCACGACGGCGCCGTCGTCCATGCCGCGCGCCAGATCGTAGAGGCGCGCGCCGAATTTGCCGAAATGTTTTTCAAGCGCGGCGCGTTCCATGCGCTGCATCTCGCCGACCGTCAGAATCTTCATCTCCTCGAGCCGTTTGCCGGTGACTTTGCCCACGCCGGGCAATCGCCCGACCGGCAGCGGCTTCAGAAACGCGTCGACTTCTCCCGGCTGGATGACGAACAGGCCGTCGGGCTTGCGCCAGTCGGAGGCGATTTTGGCGAGAAATTTGTTGGGCGCAACGCCGGCCGAGGCAGTGAGTTGCAACTCTTCGCGAATCTGCTGGCGGATGACGCGTGCGACGCGGGTGGCCGTGGGCAAGCCGGTCTTGATTTCGGTGACGTCGAGGTAGGCTTCGTCGAGCGAAAGCGGTTCGACCAGGTCAGTATGGCGGCGGAAGATTTCGCGCGTCTGCCGCGAGACCGCGCGGTAGCGGGTGAAATCCGGCGGGATGAAGACTGCCTGCGGGCAGAGGCGTTCGGCCGTCACCGCGGGCATGGCCGAGCGAACGCCGAACTTGCGCGCTTCATAAGAGGCGGCGCACACCACCGAACGATTGCCGCGCCAGGCGACGACGACTGCCTTGCCGCGCAGGCTGGGATCGTCGCGCTGCTCAACCGAGGCATAGAAGGCGTCCATATCGATGTGGACGATTTTGCGCATGGGATTGGAGAACATTCTAGTCCCGCCAAAATACCCGCCTGGCGCAAAATATCCGCCGGCATCGGACCACACTTAGACGCATTACCTTCCAGTCCGGCCAGTTGACCTCGCTGCCTAACTCATTCTCCTGTCTCGACTTCCGGGTTGATGTTTCGTTTGACAATTGTTTGATGGCCGGTGCATTGCCAGTCGCGGCCGTGTCTGCGAGAAACGTGCCTGCGCCGCTGCGGCGGCCGGGGAGGGCGAGTTCATGCCGGGGCAAATTGCTGCGACACCGACTCTGTCGGACTTTTGTGAACAGATCAACCCGCGGGTGCTGAGTGAAGTCAGGCAGGCGCGGCGCGTGCGCCCGAACGTCGAACGCATTCAGCAGAGCTGGGTGGCTGGGGTCGAAAAGCGCGTGCTGGTGGCGCTGGCGCAGAGGGCTCCAGAGTGGGTCACGCCCGATCAACTCACGGTGCTGGGCCTGGCTGCGCAGATCGGGGCGGGCGTTGGCTATGCGATGTCGGGCGCGTATCCGCTGGCGCCGCTGGCGGTGATTGCCTGCCTGTTTCTTAACTGGCTGGGCGATTCGCTCGACGGCACGCTGGCGCGCACACGGCAGCAGTTGCGCCCGCGCTACGGCTTTTACGTGGACCACATGGTCGACAGCTTCGGCTCGCTCGCACTGATGGGCGGGCTGGCGCTGAGTGGGTATATGCATCCGGCGATTGCCATCGGCCTGCTGATCGGGTTTCTGATGCTCTCGATCCAGTCGTATCTGGCGGCGCATACGGTGGGCGAGTTTCACTTGTCGTTCTGGAAGTTTGGACCGACGGAGTTGCGGTTGCTGCTGGTGGCGGGCAATCTGGCGCTGTTCTGGAAGCCGCAGGTCCACTTGCTCGGACATGTGTGGAAGTTGTTTGACGTGGGGGGAGCGATCGGGATTGCGGGCATGAGTCTGATGGTGATTTTCGCGACCGCGCAGAACACGGCGCGCCTCTATCGCGAAGAAAGGATCGCGCGATGACGGACAACTACTTTGACGACAGCGGGTTAGATGAGATAAGCATGCACTATGCGCGGCTCCACTACGGGCAAGTCACTGATCCGGCAGAAGTTGCGGGCTCGGCGGCGGCGATTTCAGGCGCTCCGGGGCAGGATTTCGCCCACGCGACGTGCGCTAACCTTCCGGGAATCAGCGAGATACGGAGCTGGGCGGTGCAGCCGACAGCTGCCATCTGGCGCAACTTGAATCCTGGCAATCAGATGCAGGCGGTCGAATGGCAGGAAAGCGGAGAAATTCGCGGCGAAAAGAGCAATTCGGCAGGCGTGTCGAGATTTATTCGCTGGATCAAGTTCAACGCGGTAGGCGCGCTGGGAATTGCGGTGCAGATGGTCGCTTTGTTCCTGCTAAAGAGCGTGCTGCATTTGAACTACCTGGTCGCGACCGCGTTTGCGGTGGAAGCGGCGGTGGTACATAACTTTTTCTGGCACGAGCGCTTCACCTGGGTCGACCGAGTGCGGGCAGCGGCGCAGGGCGTGGGCAAACGCATGCTGCGGTTTAATTTGACCACCGGAGGAGTGTCGATCGTCGGGAACCTGGCGCTGATGAAACTGCTGGCCGGCATGGCGCACATGAATTATTTCGCGGCGAACGTGATCGCGATTGCACTGTGCTCGCTGGCGAATTTTGTGGCGAGTGATGAGTGGGTGTTTGAGGGGTAGCGCCGCGTCACTACGGAGCCTTTCGCCCGGAGCGCGAAAAAAGCAGGTTCCTCACGCCTGAAGGCGTTCGGAATGACATAGGCTTTGGGGTATTCGCCCGCTGCGTTCGGAATGACAGAGTTTGAAGCGGGTGTCGAGCTACGCTCGACCGGACAGCCGAGGGCGGCTATCCCCACATAAAAACATTGTTGGCACCCTAGAGCCTCACGACGGCTTGGCGGGTGGCGCTACTGGTTCTTTGCGCTTCTCTTCGGCGTCGGTGGAGAACAGCATGTAGTGGTCAAAGCTGTGGCGGCGGTAGTAGCGGTGTTGGCGGAAGTCGAAATAGATTTCGGCGCTCTTGGGCAGCCACAAAGAAGTTTTCTTTTTTTCGAACCGGACTGGGCCGTACTCGACCACCTGGTGTTCGCTCAGCAGCTTGATCTGCGGCATCGGCCGGACCATTTCACTTTCGATGCGCAAAATCTGGAACGTGTCGGCGGTGATCCAGGCGCGGCCTTTGAGCCCTACGGGATAGCTGACGTTGCCGACCTGATAGGCATGCATGCGGTTAGGGCGGTCGTCGCGCTGCTTGAAGTGGACCAACCAGATGGCCCGGCCGTTCCACTCGCCGAGGCCTTCGCAGTTCAGGTCGAAGCTGTCGCGGTTGGCGGGATGAAACACGAACGCGAGGACGGCAAAGCCAGTGCTGGCGATGTGGTCGGGATAGCCATCGAGACCAAGCTTGTTGTCGCGGAATTCCTCGACGGCCAGTTCTCCCTGCTTCGGCTGGCTGATGGAGGCAACATAGTTGTACTTGCGCGTTTCGGTACGAGTGGGATTACCGAACACGTCCAGGCTCTGATGAAGTAAATCTTCAACGGCTGCAAAGCGCATTAAATCGTCCACCAACTCGGCGACATGTTTGCCGGTCTCAAACACCACCTGCCCGGTGGGACAGGAGTAGCCGGGAACCAGCGCGACCTTGATGTCGTCCACTCCCATGGGCTGCCAGGTTTTGACCGCAAGATCGGGCGCGGAGAGCGCCATCAGCGGGTCTACGCCTCCGACTTGCGGAGTGGGACTCTCCTCAGGAGTACCGGAGGCGCTGGCGGCGGCGCGCTGCCGGACGTTGGTAATCAGGTCATGCAACTGTCCCGCAAGGGGATGGGTGGGGGCCTCCTGGAGGAAAGCCTCGAGAGCTTGCACGCCTTGTTCATCCTGTCCCAGGTTGATGAGCGCTTCGCCCAGCACCAGACGGGCAGGATTGGCTGCCTTCGCGCCTTTCGCCAGGGCGAGTTGCGATTGATCACGCGCCTCGGGATAGTTTTTCTGGTGCAGGCAGGCGTCGGCAAGCAGATCGTGAGGAAGCCAGCTTTCCGGATCGGCGATAACGGCCGATTCCAGCGCGGTCTGGGCGGCAGGGTAGTCCTTGCGCTCCAGGTTGGCGCGCCCTAACAAGGTAAGGACCTGCGGATCGTGTGGGCTGAGCGTCGCGGCCGTACTCAGATACTTCGAGGCTTTTTCGAAGTCTTTCGTCTGGAGATAGAGATAGCCGAGCAGGAAATTGAGTTCGGCGCTGGCGGGGTCAAGGCGAAAAGCCGCGTCCAGGTGCTTTTGAGCGTCCGCGAACCGGTTGGACTTCAAGGCTGTGACTGCGTTCTTGGTTTCCTTGCGCGCCTTTGGCAGCATCACGCGGTCGGCGACGTCGAGTTTGATCGCGGCAGGGTCGCGGTGCAGCACAATCTCAAAGTTGGCGCGGTCCGACTGCACGACGTGGGCCCGCGTGTGTTGAGGTATATAACCGACGGCGCTGGCTTCAATATCGTAATCGCCGTAGGGAATCTCGTTGAACATGCCCTCGGAGGCTGCGTCGGTGGTCTGCCAGGTAGCAACCTGAGTATTGAGGTTCACCAGCTTCAGCAAGGCCTGGCGATCCATGCGAACCAGACTCTTCTCGGCAAAGACGTTGATGACCAGCAGGCCGGTGCCAGGGGACGTAGTGTAGATCGGGACGAAGCGGGTGTTGAGCTCCTTCATGTCGTCCTGCGCGCCCGACGGGGCGGCGAGCACGCAGCACATGAGGAGCAGCAAGATAAATCCGAGCAAATCTGCGAGCCGAGCTGTGTCCTTGCCATTCATGGCTGGGCTACCAGTCTGGGGCAGGGGTGGGCCGAGGTCAAGCGGAATGCGCGTCATCTCAACTGAAGATCAAGTTGCAATTTTCAGCACAACCTTGCCGAAGTTGCGGCCTTCGGCGAGCAGTGCATAGGCCTCGGGCGCTTGCTCGAGCGGAAAGCTGTGGCCGACAACGGGCGTGAGCTTGCCGGCATCGGCCCAGGCGGAAAGCTGCTTCCAGGCCGCGGCCATGATTTCGGTTTTGCCGGAGAGATAGGTGAGCCAGAGTCCTTGCACGGAGGCGCTCTTGGCGTACATGGCGCGGAGATCGAGTTTGGGCTGCTGTCCGGTGGCGGTGCCGTATTGAATGACCCGGCCAAATCCGCTGAGGCAGCGCAGGCTCCTGGCAGTGTGGTCGCCGCCGAGCATTTCAAAGACGGCATCCACGCCTTCGCCTTTGGTAAGTTCCTTGATCGCATCTTCGTAGTCGCGCTTTTTATAGTTGATGGCGTGCTGCAGGCCGAGCGGCAGGACTCGCTGGAGCTTGTCGTCGGAAGAAGACGTGCCGAACATTTCGATGCCGAGAAGATGGCCGATCTGGACGGCGGCGGTGCCGACGCCGCCGGCGACGGCATGGATGAGGACGCGAGGCGGAGAGTCGCTTTTGCGTGCGGGACCAATATCCCCACTTCTCGCAAAAGAAGCGAGAAATGGGGCACCCGGTCTGTCTGACGCGGGGACCAGGCCGGCTTGCCAGTAGGCTAGGTAGGCGGTGAAGAAGTTGACCGGAAACGCGGCGGCCTGCTCGTCGGTGAAGCGATCGGGCACGGGCCAGAGGAGGCCGGGACGGGCAGCGATCTGCTCGGCGAACGCGGCCCACTGGGTATAGCCCATGACGCGGCGGCCGGAAGCGGCTTCGGCGCCGGCAAATTCGCGGCCCGCGATGAGTGGCGGGGGCGGCGTACCGGGATAGCCTCCGCTGAGCGTCATGACATCGGCGAAATTCAGCCCGCCGCAGGCAACGTTGACCAGCACGTCGCGGTTCCGCGCCATGGGAGGCGGTTCGTTGCTGATGGCAAGGACTTCGGGACCTCCCTGGCGGGTGACGACCAGCGCTCTCATGGGGAAAGTTTAGCAGGGAGGGCTACCGCGCGGGCTACGCCCGCCGGACAGCTCGCCGCG
>Ga0075030_100001034_pt1 | contig 25031 bp, 17 predicted proteins | sample LitLauG_LLR_2012_FD_71393 | JGI IMG/M metagenome (GOLD analysis project Ga0075030, IMG submission 71393) | Freshwater sediment microbial communities from Pennsylvania, USA - Little Laurel Run_MetaG_LLR_2012 | ecosystem: Environmental > Aquatic > Freshwater > Creek > Sediment | place: USA...
GCTCTGCGCGGCTGAGCCCGGAAAGGTTGGCTGGCGGCGGCACATTCGTCAGGAATCGTACCGAATCGAGCCGGAGCAAGAGAAAAATGCAGCCTTGCCCACATTTTTGCCCCTCTTACGAAGTTACGTGTTAAGCCATGGATTTCGCCCCATGTTCTAGAAACGTCCCGGGAACACTACCCGTGCCTCAGACTCTGTCAAGGGCAGTGGCGGGTGCTACATAAGTTCGAGTATAAGGCTCGAATGGAAGGCACAAAACTCGGCAAGTATGAAATCCGCGCTACGCTTGGTCGTGGCGCGATGGGTACGGTGTATGAGGCCTGGGATCCCGTCATTAAGCGTGAGGTGGCGATCAAGACAGTCCGCCTGCCTGCCACCAACGACACCGAATCGCTTGAGATGATGGATCGTTTTAGGGGGGAGGCGCAGTCAGCCGGCAGGCTGAACCACCCCAATATCGTCGGCGTGTTCGATTATGGTGAGGCCGAGGGACTCGCATATATCGTCATGGAATTTGTGAAGGGACGATCGCTCAAATCAATCATCGACTCCGGGGAACACCTGGAGTTGGCGGACGTGCTGAGGGTAATGGAAGACCTACTGGCGGGCCTGCAGTACAGCCACGAGCATGGGGTGATCCACCGGGACATCAAGCCGGCGAATATCATGCTGACCCCCGATGGCCGCGCCAAGATCGCTGATTTTGGTGTCGCGCGGATCGAGAACAGCGCGATCACTCAGGCCGGAACCGTCATCGGGACGCCGGCCTATATGTCACCAGAGCAGTTCATGGGGCAGAAAGCCGATCCGCGCAGCGATATATATTCAGCGGGTGTGGTCCTGTATCAACTCCTGACCGGCGAGCGCCCCTTCGACGGCACCCAAACTTCGATCATGCACAAGGTTCTCTACACGCATCCACCCAGACCATCCGAGCTGTCGGTCGTTGCACCGCCGAGTGTGGACGCGGTGGTCGAGCGTGCGATGGCAAGGCGACCGGAGGACCGCTATCCGCAGGCGGCCGATTTCGCAGCTGCTTTGCGCCAGGCAATGCAGACGGGGCCAGTGCCGTATGCCGCAGTCGGGCAGCCGATGGACGAAACCGCGACGGTTATTACCCGGCCGGGTGCAGCGACGAGGACACAAGGCGCATCGGTAACTCACAGCCGGCCTATTTTCTCACGGGTATTGGTCGGTGTAGCAATTCTTGCCATCCTGCTGGCCGGCCTCGGGGCATGGTTTGTCTTCGAACGACATGAACCACCGACTACAGCGTCGAAGGTTGCGCAGGCCCCGGCGCCGCCGTCTTCGCAGACACCAGCGCAACCTCCCCCCAAGTCTCAGCCCGGGGCTGAGCGGACAAACCCATCTCAAGCCCTGACCCCGGTTGCACCGCTGTCCCCGCAAAAATCTCCCGAACCCAGTCTTCCGTCGGACACCGTGGCCACAACCCAGCAGCAGCCTCAGTACATACCACCCACAAGGCTGACCGAGGAGCCTGCGACCGATCGGTCACCGCCTGGCGTTTCGCCACCCACCAAGGATGAGCGCGTCGTGCCGCCAACACGACTGACCATGGTGATCCCACCGCCGGCAGAGTTACGTCGTGCCGTGCGGGATGCCATCGCGCCAGTGGACTGCGCTCTCGCATCGGGCGATGTCATCCGTGAGGGAAATGCTCTGGAATTGACCGGCATGGTAGCAGTCAATTCGGAGGCCAGCCTCCGCGCCGCGGTGGCCCGGGCCGCACCGATGCTTTCAATCGAATGGCATGTCGAAACGTTCAGCGAACCATACTGCGAGACGCTCGAACTGGTCCGTCCGTTCGCCGCGAAATTTGGTATGCCTCACTCCGGTCTCGCACTATCGACCGTTGATGGGCGGACACACCTGTGGGAGGGAGATCGCATAGTTCTGCGTATAAGCGCACCCAATTTCCGCTCATGGGTGCAACTAGATGATTTACAAAGTGATGGCTCGGTTTATCACATGCAGCCATCTCCTGGGTACCCCGCGAGCTCGTACGAACCTTTGTCGCGGCAAAGCTGGGGAGACGCTCGTTCAGGTGTAGCGGATCTTCCAGTCGTACAGTCACCGTTTGGGACTGATATGATTATCGCAATAGCGTCGGAGAGGCCGCTCTTTGTTGAGGCGCGACCGGCCGTAGAAAAAATAGATGTGTATTTGCGTGATCTGCGGGCTGAGATTGGCGCCGCCCGGGCGCGGCGTGAGATCGTCACCGCCGCGGCTCTTATCCTGACCACAAGCAAACGCCGATGATGCTGGCGACGTGGCGCATGTGCCCGGCGCAACTGTATTGATATGGATGGCGGCGAACTCCGGCCGAGCCAACGTCTTTTCAGGTCCGTCAAGTCATTGCTGGTGCAATGAGACACCGCCAGCGGCTGGCCCGCCACGCCCCGGGGCTTTTATCTTCCCGGAAGTCCCGAAACAAAATCTATGGCGCCCTCCGATAATCAGCAATATTCGCTCGGTAGAGCCCCTTTGCGCCTAAGTACAATTCCTGGCCGTGCGCCGCAAGGGATCGAATGTAGTTGTTGTCCTTATCGGAGAACCTAACCGCGGTCGCATTCTTTCGATCGACAACAATAAGCCCGTCGCCGCGCGTTGCGACAAACCCGGCGTTGTTCGTCAAGACGGCCGAGACGCCCCAGTTGTTCGGGCTGGATGGTTTGTAAACCAATTTCTTCCAGTTCTCTTGCAACGAGCACAGATATATTCCGTCCTTGAAGTACGCTACGATCACCTGTTCGGCGTCAACGGCGAGTGCGTTCACCGACGACCGCGGACCGCTTTCTTGCAACGACTCGATCAGGGCGGTCCGTTGGCCGAGAAATGCCCGCGGACAGTCCTTCGGCACCAAATCAACGGTATAGCAGGAAGCAAATAGCATGTTCGAATTGAGCACGATCCAAAGTTCGTTCCGGACGGGATCGACCAGAATATCGGTGATCTGATCCGCGACCCTCTTCTTTACTCTTTCGGTAAGATCAATCGACGAATTTTCGTCGGCATGGACCAGAAATATTTTTCTGCCGGTGGATACGTAAAGCCTCTGGTCCACGAACGCGATTGCGGTAACCTCCCGCCCTCGGAAAAGCTCCAGTTGATTGGCGCGATCCACCCAGTAATCGCCGTGGGGCGCCTGCGACCAACAGGCAATAGACAGGCCAAGTCCTGTCAATAAAGCAAAGACGAAAAAAAACCTTTTCATTGCATCTCTATCGGCACGCAAGCACGCCTACCACGTAGTTGTTTGGCGGAGCCGCCCGCCAGTGACCGTGCTGGACGTCCCATACCCAAAAGGCACCACCGTTGTAGCGCTGAATCGTTTCTCTTAGCAGAACGTCCGCATCGCCAAAGTTCTGATTGTTAAGGTAATGGCTTTGCACGATATGCTGATTCAAATGGCGCCGCGCCGCGGTTTCCTTTTGGGCGATCAGGGCAGCACCGGCAGCCACGTTTGCGGTCCAATCCCACCGTTGGGTGCAGCTTGCGGCAGGGTTACACAACTGCATGACACCGACATCCCCGCCCGGGCCGAGCAAAGGCATGCCGGTTCCGTCAAACTGCCGCCTTCCGCTCTCATGACATCCGATACGATCCGCTGCGGTGCCCGCGCCGCCCAACGCCGCTGTGATGCGTGCCGCGGCGGGGTTAGTGCCCCGGATCCGCACATTGACGGTCGACTGGAGAACCGCGTCTTGAACCCGGGCGCGCACAGTGATCACCGCGTCTCCACCATTGATCGAATTGAATGTGGGCGCCCATCTCCCTCCCACCACGCTCTGCTGGCCTACAGTCAGGGTGCACGTTCCCACAAGCGAACTCTGGCAACTGCTTGCTCGGACCGTTTCGGTTATTTGAATGGACCAGTCGAAGGGGGTATTCTCGGTTGGGTCCGGTTGGATGCCGGTGATGCGGGCCTGGCATGAAATAGTCGGCATGCGGGGCGTGGCATCGATGCTGAACAGGGCGTTGGCTGCCGGTTGATTGATATTGAGTGGCATGTGATCCCCTGCGGGTTCGATCCGGAGATCCGCTACGGTAAAGCGGATAGACGCTCGGCAAGCCCGGTGAACGCGCCGACATTGCGAGGTCCTGTTCAATCAATTTAGCGGGTTCGCGCGACGAACTCAAGAAAAAACTCTCATGTGTCGGGCGTTCCTCAGTCGAGAGACCGACAGACCATGCCGATCTGACCGATCGCTCCGGCTTCACAGTGACCGCCCGGACGCCGGACGCCGAGCGGCGGTTAGATGATGCCACACCCCATATTCCCGGTATCAATGAAATCGGAAGAAAAAAGCATTGGATTGGCTGTTTCGACCAAGATGCCGCTGCTGGGGTGCCTCTTCCAGAAACCACGTCCACTATCGATCCTACACCAAAACTTGCAGCTGACTTCAAGGTCTCACTTCCAACGGAAACCGACACTCAACGGCAGGCGCGTCAGGCCGGAGGCAAAGCAGCCAACCATGAGGCATATCGTTCAAGAACATCGTCCGGAGTGAAACGGAACGTCCTTCCGATAGCCCCAGCACGCCTGGTGTGAACAGGCGCGAATCTGGAGTATAAATCAGATAGGCTTGCATCTCGTTTATGACAAGATCCTCGTTGCTAATACGGTATCCTATAGCGGCGAGATATGCACGGAACAAACTTCGTTCATGCTCGGTCAGCGCTGTCATCCAGAAGCGGCTCACGAAGGCCGCGTATTGGCGATTGCTGAAATACTCGCCATGCGCCAGCTCGTGCCTCAAGATCGCGGCGCGCATCATCACATCCGTCGGCGCGTCTGGGCCAGGAATGGATATGACTGCGCCTAGGGTTGATGTCTGCATCCAACCTACCTGCCGGAGCAAGGCGCGCAGCCACTCTTCCTCCTTCGTCAGTGCTACGTGGTCACGACTGGCAAGAGCAAAGAAGCGGACGAGGTCCACGATGCTGTAGTCGTGGCCATAATAGAACGTATCTTCGGTCACTCCTTCGGCCTTGATGGCAGCATTTAATTCTGGATTCGTCGCGACCCGATCTGGCGGCAGGCCGGCTTTTTCAACAAGCCCGGCAACCCGGTTCAACATATGACCCTGCGCTTGTAATGTGGCAAAGGTCAGCACAAGTATATTCGGGTTGTAGTCGAATCGAAACACATCGACATCGGCTGGCTGGTCATTAAGGATCTCTGTTTCGGTCGCCATACGCATTGGTATTTCGGATACATACTCGAAGTAAATCGGTCCGAGCGCCTGACTGACAAGCCATAAGGTTAGGCTGACGCCGAAAATACCGGCCAGCACGATCAGGCCGACCCTGATTTTGTTTCGCACTGGGCCGTTCCCCCTGCGCCAAGGACATCGTCCCCCTGACAATATCGCGGCCTCATCCCGGGCACCCGGAATCAGCTTGCGCCAATGTTGACGATCTGGACCCTTCTGTTGCGCGGCTCCGGGCCGGACGTGGAAACCAGAGGGTCTTCTGAGCCCACCCCTGCCGCGTCGAGGCGCTGGCGAGCAACTCCGTATCTCGTCGCCATGTAATTAACCACTGCCTGGGCACGTCGTTCCGATAAGCGCTTGTTGTAGTCAGCACGACCCGTTGCATCCGTATGACCAACGATCTGGAAACGATACGGCGTAAGCGATTCGTTCGACAGCGCTTGGCCAAGCGCATCCAGAGCACGCACCGCCGCGGGCGTGAGCTCAGCGGAGTCAGTTCGGAATTGCACATTCAGGTTGATCGAAGGTGGGCTTTCTACCCGGGCCTGAGCTGCGGGCGGCGCGGTCGGGCGCCCGCCCTGACCGCTTCGAGGAGCCGTTTGGGGTTCCACAGCGAGAGTCGGAGGTCGGATGCCGCGCAGCTCAGGTTTATCGTTCGTTCCGGCGCGTGGGCGGAGTGCATCCAGTATCTGCTCGGCTGTCGGCGATGGCTGGGCGGCGGCCAGAGATACTCCGACCAGCGTCAGGATCGTAACGAGTGATATGCTGCGATGCATGGAATGTTGTCCTTCGAATCTTAACCGATTACGGCAACTGACCCCTGATATGGCTGCATTGCCAGTCTATGGTCTGGTGGTGGTGATTTACGTATCTCACGGGATCCGGTATTCGTTCCGGGCCACGCCCGCCCGCTATGATGCGGATGCCACACGGTTTGTCACTCCCGAGCGAGCACTGCCGTCGCCAATAAGTGCAAAGGGTGCCCAATAGAACGGATGGGCGTATTTCGCCTCTAATCCATGGCCGACGCTGTCGAGAATATCGCGCTGGGCCTTAGCAATTGCCACCGTCAAGCCTCCGGACTTGGCCGTAACGAAGTTGTGCAAGGCAGTTACCACGAGATAGGCCGAGAACCGGTCGCTAACAGACCAATGGGTCACCATCATGGCCCTGGCACCAGCATAAAAGAAGGCACGCGCCAGGCCTGAAAGGCTGTCACCGGCCATGCTTCCATTAGGGCCGGCCGAATTGCAGGCCGACAGGATGACAACATCCGCGTCTAGATCGAGCCCGACCACAGCGTCCGCGGTCAGCAGCGCGGCGGCGGCATCGCGTGGCCCTGGTGGAGCAGAGGTAACAATCGCAGGCTCGCTTTGGCAGCGCAACTCCGCCGGCAGAAGCGCATGTGCCGCAAAGTGCAAGATGCGATAATCCTTCAACTTCGCCCGTATGATGTTTGGCGCTGTGAACGCGGATCTCACCATTTCATCGGTCCGGGAAGCTCCAAGAAGTTGACGCGCCGCATCCAACTCCAGGTCGCCATACGGAAGCTCTGGCAGGCCTGCCAGCAACGACGCGCTGGTCCTGCAATCAGGGCTGGGAAAGATTTGCTGTGCCTGTCCCAATGTAATCTTTTGGAAGCCGCCGGCGCCGAACCATGGGCGTGTGGCGCGTGAGCTGCCGGCGGCACGGCGAAGCGCCACGAAATTCGCAGCCGCGGGTACGTGTGCAACGGTCATGCGCCGGATCAGCCATGGCGCAGCCGCCAGATTTGAGGCATCGGCAGGGCCAGTCAGCAACATACCAAACGGCAGCGAAAGCAGCGGCCCGAAAGGGGCGACCACCAGCGACGTGGTGCCGGCGAGTGGCCCGGCGACCGGATCCACCACGGCCTGATAAATCGATTCCGCTGCTAGCACGTCAAACCGTGGCAAGCCCCCTGCACCAGGCTGCACGCTCGCACGAACGCGTTGCACAAGCTCAGCGATCCTCGGCAGGTCAGCGCGGCAGGGGGCGGCGGTGATCTTTCCGTCACGCAGCAAAAACGTCCACCCGCCATTCTTGGCCAACGTGATGGCCAGGAACGCCTCATTCGGCACAAGGGCTGCCAAGACAGCGGGTGCCGGGACAACTTCCTGCACCAATTGACCGTAATTCGGCGCAGCCTCCTGCAGCGCGCCATCGGCGTCGGCCAGATCCGTCTGCGCACTGGCGATCTGCTTGTCCAGCGCTACCGGGTCGCGCTCGATCGTCGTGAGCGCCGGACTGCCGGGAGCGGGAGCCCGGACCAGCGCGTCGCGCGCACGATACAGTTCAGCAAGATGATCGGTCGCATCCTGGCGGCGACGGATCGCCTCGGAAACCTTTGGGTCATGTACCTGGGCGGCGAGGCGCGCCGCGGCTTCCGTGATCTGGCGGCTGGTAACGCTGTCCTGCATCAATTGCGCTGTCTCGAACATGGCTGCAAACAGCGACTGACGGTCATCAACGCGCCGCTCGGCCTCTGCCCAATAGGCAGACAGGCACGGCGACAGCAGTGACGCGTCCGTACCGGCGTGCAAATCCCGAAGCAATTTTGTGCCGGTCTGACACATCAGGAGGGCGGTTTGTGTTTGGCCCTGGCGAACGTATTCTGCGGCCCGCAGCAGCGCTGTCTGGGCCAGGGGGCGGGTGGAGGGCAGAACCTGTCCGAAATCCGCCTCTGAACGCTCTAGCCTGGCGGTAGCGGCATTCAGGTCACCGGTGGCATCGGCCGCAGTGCCTTCCGTTCGAAACAAACGGGCAGAGACCAGCGGCATGACCATCCCGTTGGCCTGGGCCAGACCTCGGGCAGACGCGATCGCCGCAGCGCTTTCCGCCGACAGCCCCTTTGTCCGCAGCAGGATCGAGCGGTAGCGCCGCGTCTCGATCATCCCCATAAGCGCTGATTGCAGACCAGGATCAGCCATCAGGCGCCCGTTCGGCATCATATCGCCCCCGCGGCCTAATGGCATGGAGGCGGGACGCGCTCCGGTTCGGTCGTTGGTGGCAACTTCGGGCGGAATCAGTGATGCGTAGGCGCGCTCCGCCCGGCCGACCTGGTCAAGCGCCGGGTCGTAGTTGCCACGGTTTACCTCGTCGAGCGCGCGATAGTGCAGCAGCCGAGCCACTGCGACACGGTCGGTAGCGCGCGGCGCAAGAACGTCGGCTTGCCGAAACAGCCCCTCGGCAGCGACAAAGCGGCCCTGATTGGAAATCTGCAACGCGAGATGCATCAGCGGCGTGACCGTATCCGGATTGTCCCGCCCCAGCGCTTTTTGCTGCAAGGTAAGCGCGGCGCGGTAGGCGATTTCCGACGCGGCGAAATTCGCGGCCAAGTTCGCTCGGGCACCGACTGCCATTGCCTGTTCGTATTGTCCAACATCGCCAGCACTGAAGGCTCGTGCTGCCAGTTGATTGGCCAGTAGCATTTCCGCCGCCGACCGGGGTATCGTGCCTGCGTCCGCGCTGATGCGGCCGGACAGGACACCTATGGCGCGCTCCATGACCGGAAGCGTCGGCAGGATGCCATCCGCCAGCCAGACCTGGTTGCCCACAGCGGTTACGAGGGCGATTTGTGGCCAGCCACCGATCCGGCGGGTGCAGCGGAGCAGCAGGGCAGGCTCACCGCCAAAGATGGAAGTGGATGCGGGTGGGGCGCAGGCGTAACGAAGATCCAGGCCGCCGCGCCAGTCGCCAGACGCCGCGAGTTCTGGCAGCCCGCCGGATGGCACCGGGCCGCCAGCCCGTATATGGGCGGCAGGCTGCTGCCAGTCGCCGCAATAGATGTCGACAAGACCCGGCGCGCCGCCTTGGAACTGGCTGCACGATTCACCGCTGGCGTTCTGACCAAGGCTAACGCCTGCGCCACCCTGCGGGAGGCCTCGTTGGCCGACAAATGCGCCTGGTGGCGGCGTGGCACAGCTTACCGCTAGGCAGAGGATCAGCAAGACGTTTGCAAATCGGACCATTGTCAATAATCCAGAACGGAAACGTTGGGTGGCACGACATCCGGGTCTGTCAGTTGCCGTCGTGGCGCAGCCAGACTTGGCAGAGCGATCAACATCAGACGCGGCAGCGCGGCGACGTCGGGAAGTCCGGTTGGCACGAGCTGGAACTGCACCAGGGATCCCAGCGTTGAGGCAACCTGCGCATCGGTCGGCCGGTGGTTGGTTACCGGCGGGGTACAGCCGGCAGCGATCTCGCAGCCGTTGAACGTGTGGGCTGGACTGACGGATGGATAAATCGTCGCGAGAGTGGCGGCGGAGGGACCTGCGTCCCCGGCCACGCTTCCGCTCAGGGCGGCTCCTCCGCCCATTCCGTCCCACACGATCGATAATGTGCCCGCTCGTGTGAAGCCGGTCGCCGTACCGCCGCCGATCCCCAATACCAGGTTCGTCTTGGATGCCTCCAGGTCGTTGAGACTTATGCTGCCGCCGGTCGGCGGAAGCTGTAGCCGCAGCGTCGAGGGACCGCTGCTCAGGCCGCTGATCGTGCTTGTGCCCGTCTGGACAATGTTGCCCGCGCCGGATTCACCCGGTCGTACCCACAGATAGCTACCCGACGCAGCACCAACCTGGTCGGTGACCGGGGCGCCGTTAGTGGCGATATTCCCCGCGAGCGTAATCTGTCCGGTGGCTAAGACCCGCAGGTTTGGAGCAGACAGCAAGCCGGTCATGGTCAGTGGCTGGCTGTTGGTAAAGACGAAGTCGCCCGATGCCACTGTGAACCCGGCGAGCGTATCAACGTGGTTTCCCGCGCTCAGTGTGACCGTTTGCCCGGCCTGTTCCCTCAGAGCCGCGGCTGTCACAGTCGCGCCGGTCAAGCTGGCGGTAGTCGCTGCACTGCCTGACAAGGTTCCGGCGATCAGGGAGCCAGTCTCGGTGATGCCACCGGTGGTGGCTGTGAGGCTTACCGTGCCGCTGCCGCCGTCGCTGACCGTGCCAGGAATGGCGATGCTTGGGGCCTTCAAGGCAATGGTTCCGGCCGTTAGACCGTTCACCGTCAACGGGTTCGTCGTTGTCAGACTGAACGCCTGGCCAGGGTCTGCAAACGGCACTGCCGCGCTGCTACCCAAAGCGGTGATCGTGTTTCCGGGCCCAGTCAGCGCGACGGTGCCAGAGGCGCCACCGGTGAGCAGCGGCGTCGTGACTGAACCTGAACCGCTCTCGCCAATCCCACCCGTCGTGGCAGTTAGCTGTACCGAGCTCGTACCGACCACCGTGCCGAGGATGGAGATACTTGGTGCGGTCAACGCGACCGTTGCGGCGGTTACTCCGTTCACCTTCAGCGGGATCGCCGTTGTCAGGCTGAACGGCTGACCAGTGGCATCGAATGGCACCGGCTGGTTGATAGTGGAAAAGAGCATCATATCGCCAAGCGTGGCCACAGCATTCGCGGTCCCGTTCAGGGTGACGGGACCCGGCGCGCTGCCAGCCAGCAGCGGCGTCGAGATCGCACCGGCTCCAACTTCGTTGATCCCGCCGTCAATGGCAGTGAGCAACACCGACGTTGAGCCGTTCACTGCACCAGGAATGGTAATACTCGGTGCCGTCAGGCTCACAGTCGGCGCGCTCAGCGGGCCAGTAACCGTCAGGGGAGCATTGTCGACGAGGTTGAAAGACCCAGCTGCGGCCGTGAAGGCGCCGAGGGTGGCAATCTGGTTTGCTTCGGTTAGTGTAACCGACTGTCCTGCCTGTCCGGTAAGTTTGGTAGTTGTCACCGTCGCGCCAGCAGCCTGGCTGATGGTGCCTGTGGTATCCAGTTCGACCACGTCGACATGACCGGTGTAATCGACAGGCCCGGCGATGCGGATGCTACCGGCGCGGGGGGGCGCCTCGGTTGCGAGGCGACCGATGCGCAGTGTGCTCGCTTCAAGAGTAAGGACGGTGGGGTCCGGCGTGGCCATCAGGGTGAGGGGCGAGCCCACGGTAAACTTTGTCAGTTCCACGGTGCCCCCGGGCGCGCCGATCCGGCTACCCTGGACAGGCGCAGTCTGCTGCGTGTCGCCCACCAGCGAGATCCGGCCGCCGGTTCCTGCGGCAGTCAGCGTCGCCGGGACCAGCGGTTGTTCAATTTCACTGCCTCCGAGCGTCAGCGTGCCCCCGGTCCTGGCGACCTCGAAGAAAAGGTTGTTGGCTTTCAAAGTGCCGAACAAGGTCAAGTCGCTGGCGGTGACGAGGACCAGATCGCCATTGGTCACCGTGAAACCGTTTGCGGAACCAATCGCGTTGGCGATCCCGAGCAGGCTGACATTGCCGCTCACCCCATCGCTGCTCGTGAGCGAACTGGTGGTAATAATGCTGGTCGGTGCTGCGGTCACCGGTCCGCCGGACGTGATATCGATAGAACCGCTGCTAGCCAGCGCCGCGTTTCCCGTCAATTCAATCCCGCCCGCCCCAGCGTTGAGGGCGACCGTCGTATTGCCCGACACGGAGCTTCCGGCACCGATGCCAATCCTACCAACTGTCGCGGTGATTGTTACATTATTGAATCCGTGAACCACGGTCCCGGCGCCTGATAGGACCACGTCAGTCCCGCCGATCAGCGCAATGTTGCCTCTGGTCGAGGTCACTGACGCTCCAACCGACAGATTATTGCCGGCGATAAGGTTGAGGTCACCTGTATTGCTGACCGGAGCGAAGGTGGTGAGATTTCCGCCAGCTCTGAGGAATAGGGTTTGGCCGCTGCCTTGCCCGGCGTTCAATGTCGACAGCACCGACAGGTCCCGGGTGGCTGAAACCGTTACTGTCCCAGTTAGGCCGGCGATACTCGACGGAGTGATCCATGAATCCGTGGTGGCATTCGGCAGACCGGCGGCCGGAACCCCGTCGAAGTTTGGCGTGATCTGCCCGGATCCGTTGCCTGGATCGGTGGCCGATATGAACAGGTCCTGCGGATCGAGCAGGATCGATCCCGTCACGCCCTTGGGCGCCGAGACATCGATAGACCCGTTCAGCGAGAATCCGGTGTCGCCGGACACCTCGACAAACCCGCCGTTTCCGCCCTGCTTCCCGCCTTTGGCGGTGATGGTACCGGCCATATCTGTGGACTGCGTCGACAACACTGTCACGCGCCCGCCGTCGGCCATGTTTGTCCCATCGGCGCTGATCTTCGCTCCCGGCTGGATCACCGTGCTGGCGGCCACTACGGTCGGCGTAACCGAGGGGCCGCCTTTGGCGCGATCGAGCGTCGTGCCGATCGCCACCACCCCACCGCCCGCCTTGCCGGATGCGTTGATCTTCGCTGTGGACGCTACAGTGACACTGCCGGTCGTAACGACTTCTATGGCTCCACCCTTAGTGCCGGGCGCGCTCCCTCGGGCGGAGAGCTGGCCCTCGACCACGATCGAGCCGCCCACGCCATTCAGCGCGATCGTTCCGGTCTTTCCTCCAACCGTTGCTGTCCGGACATGGCCACCAGCACCGACCAGCGTCTGAATAACGCCGTCCGCCGCCCCGGCAGTCAGTTGGACCGTGCCGCCATCGGCACGAATAGCGCCTGTATTCGTCACCAGCGTCGTGACCGCCTTGCCGTCGGGTCCGATTGGCGTCTCGGTTACCTGGCGCGTCACATCGATTGACAACAGCCCGTCGCCGTAGAGATCAAGTGTCGCAGCCCTTGCCCCTGCCAGGACCACATGGCCAAGCTTCGCGTTGATCACACCTGAGTTGGCAACCTGCGGCGCCACCAACGCGGCGATACCGGCTTCCTTAACCGTAATGCGGCCTTGGTTTTCTACACGCGCATTAGGCTGCGCCGGCTGGTCGAAATTCATGTGGCCGGCCATGAAGTTCTCGTTGCTCATGCCTGCCGCGGAGACCATCAGCCCGGCGGTGTTCACCTGCGCGCCCTTGTAGAAGACGACGCCGGACTGATTGATCAACACGACTTGCCCATTGGCATCGATCCGGCCCGCGATCGCCGAGGGGCTCGGGCCAAGCACCCTGTTTAGCGTAACCGCTGCAGATGATGGCTGATTGAACTGGACGCGCTGCTGGCTGCCAACATCGAACGACTGCCAGTTGATTGCAGCACGACTGGACGTTTGATTGATAGTGGTTCTGGCCGCGTCTTGACTGATGGTCGCGGTTCCCGTCACCAGACTGCCCCCCGTCGGTCGGGCATTTGGCGCAGGTTGCGCAACGGCGGGCAGTGAAAGAACTATAGCCACGACTGCCTGTAGCGCGGTTGTCAACAAAAGGGCGGTGCGCCCTCGCCGAATGACACCAATCAGCATTGGCTTATTTTCGCGTCGCGCCTTCATCAACCGATCCTCCGCCGCATGCCCGTTTGCTGGTGCACCATGTTGGCTGTCTAGAAGCGCGCCAAGACGCGCCAATAAAGTCCAATGCCGTTAAGAGCTCCGACCTGGCCTTGACCGCCGTTGGGGTACTTGCTGAACCGACCCAGCGCCTCAAGATCGAGTTCCGTATGCGAGGTGGCCTGCAACCGGACTCCGCCGCCTGCGGAGGATACACGAGTGCGAAAGTCAGCAGACTGATTTTGCCAGGTCTCGCCCCAGTCGAAAAAAATATAGTATTGCGAGGCGGTATCAACCGCCAAGTGGAGCCGCGACATGTCAGTCACTGTATTGAGTTGCAGTTCCGTTGTGGCAGCCAACGCCTTGTCGCCAGGAATCTGGCCGGCGTAATAGCCGCGCGTAAAGCGCGATCCGCCAAGATAGAACTGTTCCGCGGGCGGCAGGACGTCGCTGGTCCATTGGCCGGTCAGCAACCCCATCAGCGCAACGCTCGCGCCCTCCCATGGCGCGAACAGGGTCTGCGTCCGGCTCACCTCCCCACTGATCTTGGTGAAGCCCGTCTGTTCGTTCAGTCGTGGCATGCTTTGTTCGCCGTTTGCACTCGCACCCAACGCATGAAAACCCCGGGAAATACGAACCGCTACCGAATTAAGCGCCGAATGAGCTGCGCCAAGCCATAGATCAGACATTGCATAGTCCGCACCAAGTCGGATTACGCGCAACGAATCGAAGGTTTGAGCCGGGAAACCATTAGGATTCGTGTCAATCTCCGACTCCAGCGCATCGAGGTTCAAGACCGTATTCAGCGTCTGTTGACGTGAACGGATAACGGGGTAGGAGAGTGCACCACCGAAGACCGTGGTCGTGCCGTGATAATTGAGTAATTGCAGACCGCTGACGTCATTACCAGTTGGTCGCGCGAGACCTCGGCCGGCGTAGATGCGGACCTTCAGCCCCGATCCACCGGCAAAGAACTCTGACGAAATCTGGCCAAAATTCTGACTGTTTGGAAAGGTGTGATAGTAAGATAGTTGAGTCTGTTCACCGAACTCGGTGAAGCTGTTGAGTTCGAGCACACCAAGACCCTCGACGGGCCCGGTCTGATCGAAGGCGCGGTTGTCAAATGTGACCACCCCGGACACCGGCTTACGGCTGACTTGCGCGACCAGCGTAAGCGCGCCCGGAATTTCTAAGGATGGTTCCAGGACTGCGTGCAACGTCACCCCCGGCACGTCCTGCGCCAGCAGCAGGAACCGTTCCAGAGTCCTGGATCTGACCGGTTGCTGATCAGTCAGTTGATTGAGGAACCGCAGGACCTGTGTTGCCGCCGGTCCGATGTCGCCGTCGAGCTTCACACTGGCGATGTGCCCTTCCGTAACGATGAAGCGAAGTTGACCTGTGGCATTCAGATTTACGGACACGGTGACCAGAACGAACCCGTCGGCCCGGTATTGCTGCAGGATCGACTGGCGCGCTGCCTCGATCTTCGGCAGTGGTACGCTTGCACCGATCAATTCTCGCGTGTAGGGCTCTATCTCCTGCGGCGAAAAGACACTAATTCCCTCCACGGCAACATCGGTAACGCGCACGGCTTCGTTCGGCACCTCTGCCCCGGGCGGCAACACAGGAAGTGCCGTTCCAGGCGCCACCCTGGGCGGCGGAACAGGCAATACGCGCGGTATCGGCGAACCCTGCGGAACTTGGCGGAGTAGTGGCTGCTCTGATGGCGACACGCCTGCCGGTGCCTGAGCCAACACAGACGGGGCCATCAAAAAGGATATTATGGCAACCCATAGGCCTAATCTCGTGTTAGGCCACCTTCCGCGATCAGCGCCGAAGATTTCTGGTTGCCGGGATAGTTTCGCCCGCCCCATGTTATTGCCCTACTAGAATCTCGCTTCTGATTTGAGCATTGTCCTCTAACCCAACAACTCAGCTTTTCAGGGTACTGACGGGAAGAAGGTTTCAAGTCTTACAGAAGAGTCGCATTGACATGGATCAACGGATCCGAAAGCTAATTGAAGGCGCGAGCATACCAGCTCGCCATACCATGGCTGATCGCTCGGCTTGAAAAAACCAATTGCCCATCAGCGACGGTCTCTTATGCCGCAACCATTGTCGATCGAACGCGGTACCGCTGTTTTTCGACCGGTACAACAACTGTATCTGGCAATAGATATATTACAGATCTCGCACGAAAAATTGTTCGATTTTTTCCCGACATTCCGCCGGCAAACTGCTGCGCCATGACAGCCCCTGTTCAAGCAAGTCACCCCGGCGATCACGCTCGCGGGAGGACGGGTGTTTTTTGGGTTCGATTGATGCCGATCAATTCGCTGCCCTCGGCGGCAAGGCAGTTTCTCGTCGACTGAAACTACGTGCTTTGATATCTATAGGCTTTACGAAATGAATTCCGCAACCGTTCGGTGAGTCAAAACCTGTTTCCCGGGCTTTAGGCTCCGGGTTAAGCAATGCGCCCGATGCTTATTGAAACCGAATTCACCCAGTTTGCGCCACCCGAGGTCTACTCAGGATGCCATTCGACCGCGCTGCTTTACTGGCCCCTACAAGCGAAGATCGGCCCTGCGGTGAGCCCGTGGATAACGTTGCGGTCTATGATGAACTCAAGAGCCTTGCGAACGCTCAGCAGCGCCCGGATTGGGCGCGCTACCTGGATCGGGCGGTTAGCCTGTCCCAGGTTTCGCGCGACCTCAGGGCATGGGTATGGGTGACCCGGGCAGCGCTCTGTGCCGAAGGGGTAATCGGCCTCGGCGCTGGTCTGCAGCTCATCGCCGAGGGGTTGGAGAAGTACTGGGACAGCCTGCCGCCACAACATTTGGACGAGGTGGATCCGCGTGAGCGGTTCATGAGCCGATTATCGGCGTTGACCCGAATCGGAGCTACAAATTTTGGCTGCAGCCTAAGCCAGCTTCTGACCAGTGGGCGTACAGTCACGGATCTGCGGGCCGACCTTGATACGATGGTGGCGCAGGCGGTCCCGGATGCTGCTACCCGCCAGGCTGTTGACGACGCGCGAAGCGCTATCGCCAGGATTTGCGAAATCTTCGCCCAGCGCTTTGGCGCGGACCGCGATCCGCAGCTTGGCTTCGAAGTCCTGCTCGATAAGCTAGGCGCTGTCGAGAAAAAATTGACGGCGGTCGGCATCGCAGGCCCGGAAGGCACCCGGTCAGCGGGGAAGCAAGCCGTTGTTGGCAACCCGGTTCCGGGGTCGATCAACGTGCGCGACGACGTGGTGCGCACGCTTAACCTGGTACTCGACTACTACAAAAGCAACGAGCCATCGAGCCCGGTGCCGCTGCTCATACAACGCGCAAAACGCTTGGTCTCGTTGTCTTTCATGGACGCGATCAAGGACTTGGCTCCGACCGGCCTCAAGGAACTGCAGGCGGTCGCAGGCACCACGGACGAGAAGCAGTAAGAAATTGATTGTCGGGCCGGGAGGCTCGTAAAGACAAGGAGAAGGCAATGCCGCAGGAACAGGGGCAAAAATTCATACAGCGGAACCGGCCGCCCCGCGTCCAAATTGAATACGATGTTGAGATCTACGGCGCGGAGAAGAAAGTTCAGCTCCCGTTTGTCATGGGAGTCATGGCGGACCTCGTGGGCAAGCGCGAGGAGCCCTTGCCATCCGTGGCGGAGCGGAAGTTCCTTGAGATCGACGTAGACAATTTCAACGATCGTCTCAAGGCCCTGCGTCCGCGCGTTACTTTTACCGTGCCTAATGTACTTTCAGGCGAGGGTAACATGGCGATCGACATGACCTTCGAAAGCATGGCCGACTTCGCGCCGGATGCCATTGCCCGAAAGATAGAACCGCTCCGGAAATTGCTTGAGGCGCGCGAGCAGCTGTCCAACCTGATTACGTATATGGACGGTAAGGACAACGCCGAGCAACTGATCGGCAAGCTTTTGGCCGACAAGGCCCTTCAACAGGCCCTGACTGCCGCGCCAAAGCCGGCCGACGCACCGGTTGAGTCCCCCACCTGAGGAGGAACGCATGTCCGAACATCAAACGCTTCAGCAACCACAGGCGGCGCCCGTCGAGGCGCCGCAAATCGGGGAATTCGACGCCCTGCTGAAGGGCGCCTTTCGGCCACGTGACCGGGAGCAAGAGGAACAAATTCGGGGTGCTGTCGACGTGCTGGTCGAACAGGCGCTTCAAAACACAAAATTGGTCTCCAGCGACGCAATCAGAAGCATACAGGCAATGATTGCCGCGCTGGACAAGAAGCTGACGGAGCAAGTCACCCTGATCCTGCACCACGCTGATTACCAGGAGATGGAGGGCTCCTGGCGCGGCTTGCACCACTTGGTAAACAATACCGAGGTAGACCAAACCCTGAAAATCCGCTTCATCAGCCTATCGAAGGAGGAACTCGACCGCACGCTGGAAAAATTCGAAGGTACGGCCTGGGACCAGAGTCCGATCTTCAAGAAGATTTACACCGAAGAGTACTCAATGTTCGGCGGCGAGCCTTACGGATGCATCGTCGGCGATTACTACTTCGACAACAGCCCGAGCGATGTTGGCCTGCTTGGTAACATGGCTAATATCTGTGCAGCAGCCCACACCCCGTTCATCTCGGCCGCGGCGCCCACGCTCTTCAACATGGAAAGCTGGCAGGAGCTTATGAACCCTCGCGATCTCTCGAAGATCGTGAGCACACCTAACTATGCCAAGTGGACTTCCTTGCGCAAAAGCGAAGACAGCCGATACATCGGGCTCACCATGCCCCGCGTCCTGGCACGGCTTCCTTACGGCGCCGAGACGAAACCGGTTGAGGCCTTCGACTTCGAGGAACAGGTAAGCGGCACGGATCACCGCAATTATTGCTGGATGAACGCCGCTTACCCCATGGCAGCGAACATCACCCGCGCCTTCAAGCTGTATGGTTGGTGCACACGGATCCGGGGCGTTGAATCCGGGGGGGCCGTGACCAATCTTCCGGTTCACACGTTTCCGACCGACGACGGCGGCGTCGCCATGAAATGCCCGACGGAGATCGCGATCGACGATCGGCGCGAGAAGGAACTCGCCGACCTCGGCCTGATGCCCATTCTTCACCGCAAGAATACCGACATCGCGGCCTTCATTGGAGCCCAATCACTTAACAAACCCGAGGAATATGAGGATCCGGACGCTACCGCCAATGCCAATCTTTCGGCGCGACTGCCTTACTTGTTCGCGGTCTGCCGCTTTGCGCATTACCTGAAGGCCATGGTCCGCGACAAGCTGGGATCCTTCAAAGAGCGCGAGGATATGCAAAAGTATCTACAAAACTGGATCACCAAGAATTACGTCGACGGCAGCCCCGATACTTCATCGGAAGCCGTCAAGGCGCGCCGGCCGCTCCGGGCGGCGGAGGTCGTCGTGGAAGCGGTCGAGGGCAATCCGGGCTACTACAACGCGACCTTCTATCTCCGCCCGCATTATCAGCTCGAGGGTGTCAACGTGAGCCTGCGGCTCGTTTCGAAACTGCCCTCAGTCAAGGCCGCGGCGTAATGGACTAGGCGGCGGCGCCACCTACCACGCATCAACCTCGACTTACTGGAGGAGAGAACCATGGCCGTTGACATATTCATGAACATCGATGGAGTGAAAGGCGAGTCGCAAGACAGCGCGCACAAGGATCAGATCGACGTGTTTTCCTGGAATTGGGGGATGTCGCAGACGGGGTCACGCCACGTCGGTGGTGGCGGCGGCACCGGAAAGGTCGAGGTGCGAGATCTTACTTTCGTCAAGTACATCGATAAATCTTCTACAGACCTTATGCTCTTCTGCTGCAACGGGAAGCACATTGCGAAAGCAGAAGTCACGCTACGCAAAGCGGGAGAAAACCCGCTTGAGTATCTAAAGATCAAGCTGTCCGACTGTCTTATCTCGGGTGTGGATACCGGTGGGGCGGGCGAGGACGATCGCCATATGGAAACCATCACGGTCAACTTCGCCAAGGTTGAGGTCGAGTACACGCCGCAGAAGGCCGACGGCACTGGTGATGCACCCACGACCATGGGTTGGGACATCGCCAAGAACGTGAAGGTCTAAAAATGGCACGCGCCATGCGCCATGTATCCGCATACCGCTCGGTCCGCTTAGGTAATCACACATGACTGAGACAGCGCCCGTACGTAAACCGCTAGGGCAGGAGATCGAGGCTGCGATGGCCACGATTCGGGCGACGCCGGAAGCGCCTGCGCCACGCATGGCGCTCTTCCAGCTCGCCTGTGTCGTCGGCGACTGGGTGCGCGCCCGCTCCCAGCTCGATACTCTGACAACGCTAGACCGCGAATACACCTTCTTCGCTCGTGTCTACAGCCGTCTGATTGATGCGGAGCAGGTCCGGATGCGAGTTTTCGCGGGAACCGAGCAGCCGGTCGCGTTCGGCGAGCCAGTGGCTTGGCTCGCCATGTTGGCGCAGGCATTGCAACTCAACGGAAAGGGGGAGGCTGTCCATGCGAGCGAGCTACGGGAGCGGGCTCGCCAGGCAGCCGAGGCGCGACCCGGTAGGATTGGCGACGACGACTTCGCATGGCTGATGGATGCCGACCCGCGGCTCGGTCCGACGCTGGAGATCGTTATCGACGGGCAGTACCGATGGCTCTCACTCGACAAGGTGCGAGAGCTGCGGGCCGAGGCCCCGCGGGCGATGCGGGACCTGATCTGGCAGCCGGCGACGTTTACTTTAACAAACGGAAAGGAATTTAGCGTGTTCGTGCCCGTCCGTTACCCGGGCTCCGAACTGGAGAGGGATGACCCAGTAAGACTGGCGCAGGAGACGCGGTGGAGCGAACGGGATGGTGAGCAGTGGGGGCTCGGCCAGCGCATGCTCACGACCGACGTAGGCGACTACCCCTTCCTCGACATCCGCAGGCTGCGCTTTACCGAGGAGGGTGTCGGGCCAGATGCCTAGTTCCTATTCCCGAGAGCGCTTGCAGCCGTCGCTTCTGGATCGCCTGGACGATAGCTTGGCGCCGGTGCTGTTGCAGCTCGGCCAGGATCGCCGTGCGCTGGAACAACTGCTCGACGGACCTCAACGCGCGGCACTGGCAAGTCTGCTGAATAACGAGCACTTCGACCGCAGGTCGCCTGGCCCTGACGTTGTCGGGCCATTCGCCAGCCTTGGCCAAGAGGCCCGGATGCTGCTCGACCGTGTCCTCCGGCTCGAGGACGCGCGTCGCCAGCAGATACGCCGCACGGTCCTGCTCTCGGCAGCCGAATTACGCGCCGCTGTTTTGCGCGATCTGCGAAGCCTGCTCAACACGACGGCTGCCGAGGCGCTTCCGGACGAGGGGCGGGCCGCGCTTTTGCGCTATCCCGCGGTGCTGTCGAGCGTGGTGAACTACGGCATCCCGGCGCTTGCCGGGCATGTCCGTACTATGGACGACTTCCTGGAGCTTGCGCAGCAGATCGAGCGCGCCATCGAGTGCTATGAGCCGCGTCTCCGGCATGTGCGGGTGCGGCCAACTGACGACGCTGCCCTGGCCCCGGGCCTGATCCCGAGCCCGCTGGACCTGGTCATCGAGGGCGAACTGTGGGGCTATCCCGTGCCCGAGCATCTGCTCGTCCGCACAATTCTCGACCTTGATGCCGGCCATGTCGATATTATCGCCCCGGAGCAGGCGGCATGATCAAGGACACGAGGTTCCTGCGCTACTACGAGCAGGAGCTTCGCTTCCTGCGTGACCTAGCGGGGGAATTCGCCAGCGAGCACGCACGAATCGCCAACCGCTTCGGGCTTGACGCGGACAGTTGCGCCGACCCGCATGTCGAGTGGCTGCTCGACGGCTGCGCATTTCTCACCGCCCGCGTACAGCAGAAGCTCGATGGTGATTACGCGCTGCTGACCCAGCACTTGCTCGAAATGATTTATCCGGACTACCTGGCGCCTACGCCCGCCGCCGGGATCGTTGGCCTTGACCTCGCGCCGGACGCTCCCCCGCTCGAAAATGGTTTCACTGTGCCGCAAGGCACACGCCTGCAGAGCCGCGTCGTCCCGGGCGAGGCGAGCCGCTGTGTGTTCACAACAGCGCACGGTGTGACTGTCTGGCCGATCGAACTCACCGAGGCGCGCTACCTCACGGCAGCTGCATTGGCCTCCCAAGGCCTTGACCGCACCGGGCAGGCACGCGCGGGGATCCTGCTTAGGCTAAAGACCCGGCACGGTATCCCAATTTCCAGCTTGGCGCTGGAGTGCCTGACGCTCCACCTGGCGAGCCGAGATCGCATCGCCCATCTCCTCTATGAGGCGCTGATCGGCCACTCCCGCGGCCTCGTGGGCCGGCCCGCGGGCAGCCGGGACGAAGCCATCGCGCTCGACGGACACCGGTCGCGAGTCGGGTTCGCCGAGGACGAGGCGCTTTTTCCACCTTCGCCCCGCGGCTTCTCCGGCTTCCGCCTCCTACGCGAGTATTTCACCCTGCCGGACCGTTTCCTGTTCGTCGCACTTGAGGGGCTACGGCCTTTCGTTCGTCGCAGTGGTGGCACCGAGATCGAACTGGTGGTGCTTCTCGACTACTTCGAGCCGATGCTCGATGGGGCAGTGACGAAGGACCAGTTCGCGCTCTTTGCCACACCCGCGTTGAACTTGTTTCCCCGGCGCGCGAAGCCCGTTTTGATCGAGCCGTATGATGATCAGCACCACGTCGTGGTGGATCGCTCGCACCCGCTGGATAATGAAGTCTATGCGGTCACCCGTGCCGTGGGCTTCGGGGCCGATGGGCAAGAGGTGTGCTCCTTCGAGCCGTTTTATGCCGCTGCCGCCCGTGCGCCGGCCGGCCTCGGTGGCTATTACACGGTCGAACGGCGACCACGCCTCGTGGGTGAAGACGCGCAGCGGCCGCGTTCCGCTCATCTTGGAAGCGAGGTCTGGCTCCAGCTTTGCAGCGCAAACGGCGGTCCGCTGAACCGAGCGCTCCAGCGGCTCGATATCGAAGTCCTGGCATCGAACCGGGACTTGCCGATGAGCCTGCCTCTACCGCTTGGTGAGAGCCATTTCTCGGTAGAGGAAGGAGGTCCGCTGTCTGGCGCGCGCGTCTTAGGGGCGCTGACGCAACCGAGACCCTCGCCTGCGACGGTCGTGCCGGAAGGCGGTGGGACCTGGGGGGACGTCGCCTGGCGCCTGATCGGCCACCTGGCGCTGAACTACCACTCGCTCATGGAAGGTCCCGCCGGGCGTGGCGCCGATGCGCTCCGCGGCCTCCTGGAGCTGTATGCAGGCGCAGCGGAGCCGCAAATCGGGCGGCACGTCGAGGCCTTGCGCGACATCAGCACGCGAACCGTGACCGGCCGGCTACCTGGTGGCGGGCCCATCACCTTCGGCCGTGGTCTGGAGGTTACCGTCGAATTATCGGAAGCGTCGTTCCAGAACGGCAGCGCCTTCCTGCTGGGAACCGTCCTGGACGTCTTCTTTCGGCGCTACGTGACCCTCAACAGCTTCGTCGAAACGGTAGTGCGCACGAGTGAGCGCGGGGAGATCATGCGATGGCCGAGCCATATTGGCAGCCGACATCTCGCGTGACCCCCGACGGGCGCGCCGTTCCGGTGGAAAGGGCGCCGCCAAAGGCTGCTGACCTGTTGCTACTTCAGCACCAGCCGGAGCTGTTCGATTTGTTCGCTGCCCTGCGTCTGATCGAGGCGGCCCATCCGGATCGGCCGCGGTTGGGGCAAGCTCGTCGTGCCCGCGACGAGCCCGTCCGCCTCGGCCAGCCGCCGCATTTGCATTTTCCCCCGGCTTCCATCGCTGGTTTCACGTTGGGGCAGGATGGCCGGCGGCCGCGCCTTCTGACCTATGCCTTCGGCCTCTTCGGGCCCCAGGGGCCGCTGCCATTGCACGTGTCGCGAGAGGCCTTCGTCAGGGCACATCACCAGTCGGATAGTACGCTCGCCGACTTCTGTGACATTTTTCACCATCGGCTGCTGGCGCTCTACTGGCGCGCATACGCGAAAGCCAGGCCGGCGGTCGAACAGGATCGGCCCGAATCAAGTCGGTTCTGGCACTGGCTGGGAGCAGTCAGCGGGCTGGCCGGACCGGCCTTTTTCGGCCGCTCGGCGCTGCCGGATCAGTTTTACCTCTTCGCAGCCGGGCTTCTCGCGATGCAAACCCGCCCGGCCGAGGCACTCTCGAGGCTGGTGACGCTCTATTTCGCGGTGCCGGTCAGTGTGCAGGAGTTCGCCGGCGCGTGGCTCGATATCCCGCCGCGGGCCCGGACGTGCTTCAGCGTCGGCAGCCCCCTCCGTCTCGGCCAGGACACAGTGGTCGGCACGCGCGTCTACCAGCGCCACCACCGCTTTCGGCTCGTCCTGGGTCCGCTCGGTTTCAGCGACTTCCTGAAGTTCCTGCCCGACGGGGCCGCTCAGCCAAGGCTTGAAGAGATCGTCCGCCGCGTGCCCGGCCCCGAATTCGATTGGGACGTGAAGTTAGTGCTGTGCCGGGATGACGTGCCAGCGATCCTCCTCAACGGCACCGCGCGGCTGAACTGGACGAGTTGGATCGCCACATCGTGCCGCGAAGGCGATGCGGATGACGTCGTGCTGCCATGCAGTGGGCAGGGCAGGATTGAAGGGGACCAGACGAGATGACGACCATCACCCGCGACGTGGTCTTCGGCAAACTCGGCAGCGTCGCCATGAAGACCCTGCAAGCTGCCTATGAGTTCGCGCGAATGCGCGGGGACGGCTACATCGAGCCAGTCCACTGGCTGTCGATCCTGCTGCGCACCGACGGCAGCGATTTGCCCCTGATTGTGGACCGGCTTGGGGCTGCTCGAGAGGACCTGCTGGCAGATATCGAGCGCGCGCTGGAGCGGGTTCGCCGGGTGGGCTCCTCGAGGTTCGATTTCAGCCGAGATCTGGAACTCGCGATCGAGCGTGGTTGGATCAGCACCAGTCTGGTGTTCGGTGGTGCGCGTATCCGCTCCGGTCACCTGCTGCACGGCATGCTTGAGGAGCCTCAACTGAGCCGGCTGCTTGCCGAAATCTCGGGCACCTTCCGCACCATGGATTCCACATCACTCGCCAGCCGGTTCCAGGAGCTGACACGCGGCTCTACCGAAGAGGCTGACGCCATCGCGCCCGGGCATCCAGGAACCGCGGGGGGAACGGTGAGCGCCCCCGCACCAGGCCAGCGTGAAAGTGCGCTCAGTCGGTTCACCAGGGATCTGACGGCCGAGGCGAAGGCCGGCCAAATGGATCCTGTCCAGGGCCGCGACCAGGAGGTCCGCGAGGTCATGGACATCCTGATGCGGCGGCGACAGAACAACCCGATGGTGCTCGGCGAGGCCGGCGTCGGTAAGACCGCCCTGGTCGAAGGCCTGGCGCAGCGCATCGCTGCCGGCGATGTGCCGAAGGCAATGCGGAACGTTCGGCTCTTGTCGCTCGATGTGGCCGGCATGCAGGCGGGCGCGTCAGTCAGGGGCGAGTTCGAGAGCCGCCTCAAGTCGGTGGTCCAGGAGGTCGGGACCTCGGATCAGCCGATCGTGCTGTTCATCGA
>Ga0075030_100001036_pt1 | contig 25029 bp, 17 predicted proteins | sample LitLauG_LLR_2012_FD_71393 | JGI IMG/M metagenome (GOLD analysis project Ga0075030, IMG submission 71393) | Freshwater sediment microbial communities from Pennsylvania, USA - Little Laurel Run_MetaG_LLR_2012 | ecosystem: Environmental > Aquatic > Freshwater > Creek > Sediment | place: USA...
GAGCGTCTTCCCGTCCACCGTGTGAACGGTTATATGAGCCGGCGCATCGCCCCGAGGCTTCAGCATCCGCACATAACCGACCAACGCGCGCAGTTCGGCGTCGGGCAGAGTGAAGGACGGCATGCCAGCCGCCGGAATGCCTCCGCGGATCAGCGCGGAAAGCTCATCGTCGCTGCGATATGTCACGCGTTCGACGATGCCCGGGCCAAGCTCGCCTCCGTTGCCGTCGCCTCCGTGGCACGCGGTGCAGCGGCTTTCGAATACTTTGCGGCCGTCGGGGCTTTGCGCGAACGCGGACAGGGCGGCGCAGAATAATGCCAAACGCTTGAGCATTCTTATATAGTGCCTTATAGTGCCCGATCCCCGGTTAATTCCGCTTCGCATCGCCATCGCCTGCGGCGCGATCCTCGGCATGGTTCTGTCGTACCATCTGTGGCTCAGCGCGCGGACGTATCCGCTGACGCCCGTTCTGCCGTTCTTAAAAGTCCCAGGCCCGATCGGCGTAGTGCTGTTTGGCGCGGCTCTGCTGGCGCTTGCGATCTGCGTGATGACGCCGCGCTTCATCCCCGTATTTGCCGCGCTGGGCGCAATTCTCGCGATCCTGGACCAATCGCGCCTTCAGCCGTGGTTCTACGAGTACTTCTTCCTGCTGCTCGGCGTAGCTTTCGCCGCGCCCAATGCCTGCCGCCTGCTCGTCGCCACGGTCTACTTCTGGAGCGGTATTCAGAAAATCAACCCCGGCTTCGTCAACGACGTTTTTCCCTGGATGCTGGAGCCGTTCATGAAGAACCAGAGCATCGTGCATTCGCTGGCCGTCGCCGCTCCCTTTATTGAAGCGGCCATAGGACTCGCGCTGCTGCATAAGGCGTCGCGCAATGCCGCCGTCATGGCCGCGTTGGCGATGCACGTGTTCATTCTGCTCTCCATAGGACCGTTCGGACAGAATTCCAACACCGTCGTGTGGCCGTGGAATATCGCCATGGCTGCCGCGGTGTGGGCTCTGTTCTGGAAGAGCGACGCGCGGGTACTGAAGTACGAAGGCTGGTTCCAGATGGTAGCCCTGGCGCTGTTCGCCGTTGCGCCTCTGCTGAGCTTTTTCGGCTACTGGGATCACTACTTATCGGCGGCCATGTATTCCAGTAACCGCAACGAGGCCACGATTTATTTCAACGATAAGCTGCTCGACAAGTTTCCCGATGGAGTGCAGGACTACGCCCGCGTCGAAACGCCGGAGATCGATTCTATTGATGTAAGCGAGTGGTCGTCGGGAGAACTGAACGTCCCTCCGTATCCGGAAGAGCGAGTCTACAAAAACATCGCCCGCCATCTTTGCGAATACGCGGACGTCACGCTATCCATCAAAGGGAAGGCCCTGGTGAACAGCAAAAGCATCACCACGAAGTCCTTTACCTGCGCGTCGCTGCTTATGCGTGTTAAGGCCGAGTAATCAGTTTAGACGGGATGCTGTAATCGCTCTCGGCCTTGAAATGTGCATCGTGAAGAATCTTCAGCCCGATCTCGACCGCCTTGTCGACGCATAGCGGATAGACGAAGGTCGCGGCCAGGATGCCGTCGGCGACCTTTTTGATGCCGCCGGCCTCGCCTTCCAGGCCATCGACGCCGATAAACACAATATCTTTTTCGCGGCCCAGCTCCTTCGCGGCAAGATACGCGCCGACCGCCATGGGATCGTTGTGGCCATAGAGCACGTCGATCTTGGGCTGGGCGCGCAGGACCTCGGTCATGCGGTCCTTGGCCTTGGCCTGAATCCAGTCGGCGACGGGCTCCGCCACAATGTGAATGTCGGGATATTTGGCCAGGATTTCCTTGGCGCCGGAATCGCGCTTGATCTCGCCCTCGACGCCGAGCAGGCCTCGCATTTGCACCACGTTGCCCTTCGGCGCGCCGTTTTTCTTCGTCAGTGTATCAACGATGAATTGCCCGGCGAGGCGTCCGATCTCCATGTTGTCGCTGTGGACGTAAGTAGTGTAGTTCGGCTGTAAAATGTCGCGCTCTAGGCAGATGACAGGGATGCGCGCGGCCATCGCCTGGCCCATCACGGCTGTCAGGGCGGCGCGTTCATTGGGCGCGACGATGAGCAGATCGGGCTTTTGGCGGATAAACGTCTCCACCTGCGCGACCTGCTTGGAGTTATCCTGCTGCGCATCGGCGATCACCAGCTTCACGCCGCCCGCTTCGGCGAACAGCTTCGTCATCAGGGCGTTCTGGGCGGCGCGGTACGGCTCAGCGTTGTTGCACTGGCTGAATGCAACAAAAAACTCCTTCTTAGGCCCTGAACAGGCGGTCAGCAGCAAGGCGGCGGCGCAGATAAGTCTCTTCATGGAGGGTACTTATATTGATACCACTGGCGCGGGACCATCCGGATGTACCAAAATAGAAGAGTCTCGCGTCTACAGTAGTTCGGGTTCCTCGAGTGGGAGAGAGTTTTGTCTTTTAGACCGTACGCCATTGGACTCATTTTTGCCGGCCTTGCCGCGGCTCAGCCGCAGTACCTGATTTCCACCATCGCGGGCGGATCGCTGCCGCCGACGCCATCGCCTGCGCTCTCTACGCCGCTCACGCAGCCCCAGCGGCTGGCCCTGGACGGAAAAGGCAACGTTTATTTCACGGCATCGAACGCCGTGTTCGAGCTCACCAGCAGCGGCAGCATCGTGCTGATCGCCGGCATCGGGCGCCCTGGCTACGCGGGCGACGGAGGCCCGGCCACGCAGGCACAGTTCAACAACCCTACCGGTATCGCGGTGGATTTCAAGGGCAACATCTACGTCGCCGACACCGGCAACAGCCTGATCCGCATCATTACCTCCGACGGCAACATCAACCTGTTCGCAGGCAACGTCACGTATGGCATCCCGAAGCCAGGCTATTCAGGGGACGGAGGCTCGCCCATCGGCGCGCAGCTTCAACTGCCGGTCGGCCTGGCCACGGACGGCGCGGGCAACCTATACGTCGCCGACTCGGCCAACAACGCGATTCGAGAAATCAGCGGCGGCGCAATCCAGACGATCGCCGGACTGGGCCCGACGGCGCCTGGATTCTTCGGCGACGGCGCGGCCGCCACCGCCGCCAATCTGAACGGCCCCCTCGATGTGCTGGTCGATTCGAGCAATAACGTTTACATCGCTGACACAAACAACGCCAACGTCCGCCTGATCACCGCCTCCACGGGCTTCATCAGCACTTTTGCCGGCAGCACCGCGATCGTATCGAACGCCTTGAAATTGGCTTTCGGCTACGCGGGCGACAACGGCGCAGCCACTTCGGCGCAGCTCGCCGGACCCGCGGGTCTGGGCATTGATTCGACGGGGAACATCTACATCGCCACCTACGCCGATAACCGCATCCGCAAAGTGGATACGAAGGGAAACATCACCACTTTCGCCGGCAACAGCGGTTACGGATTCGCGGGCGACAACGGGCCTCTTCTGAATACGCAGCTTTCCGCGCCGCGGGGGATTCGCGCCGATAGCTCAGGCAACGTCTATCTGGCGGACCACTGGAACAACCGCATCCGCAAGATGGCGGGCGGTAACATCTCCACCATCGCCGGCAACGGGCAAGGCAATTTCGGAGGTGACTTCGGCCCAGCCACGCAGGCTCAATTGAGCGGTCCCGATGGCGTGGCCTTGGATAATGCCGGGAATGTCTATATTTCCGATTTCGCCAACAACCGCGTGCGGGTGGTCGCGCCGAACGGCACGATTTCCACGTACGCCGGCAACGGCAATCCTGGCTTCGCCGGCGACGGCGGAGCCGCCACCAGCGCGCAGTTGAATCAACCGGCGGGCTTGGCTGTGGATGCGGCGGGCAACCTTTATATCGCCGATTCCAATAACAGCGTGGTGCGCAAAGTGACACCTTCGGGCACGATTTCGACCGTGGCAGGCACCGGCGGCAAGTTCGGATTCTCAGGCGACGGCGGCGCGGCCACGTCCGCCAAGATGATGGCTCCGTTTGGCGTCGCGCTCGATTCGTCGGGCAATCTCTACATCGCCGATTACTTCGGCTGGATTCGCAAAGTGACCGCGTCAACGGGCAACATTAGCACCATCGCCGGCAACGGCAACATCGGCTACGCGGGTGACGGCGGCGCTGCGACATCCGCAACGTTTTACAACCCCATCGGTGTGGCCGTGGACGCGTCCGGCAACATCTATATCGCCGATTCGAACAACGGCGCGGTGCGGGAAATTTCCGGCGGCAAAATCAACACGATCGCCGGAAGCACGGGCACGTTAGGCTACTCGGGAGACGGTGGTCCGGCGCTCCTGGCACAGTTCAGCCAGTTAAGCGGCATCGCGGTGGACGCGCAGGGCAACCTGTACGTTGCCGATACAGGCAACAACGCCATTCGGCTGTTCCCAGCGGGAGGCAACGTGTCCACCATCGCAGGCAACGGAACGCAAGGCTACACGGGAGACACCAGCTTCGCAACGTTCGCGGAACTGAACGGCCCTCAGGCAGTCACGGTGACGGCGGCGGGCAATGTGTACTTCGCCGATGCGGGGAATAACGCCGTAAGGCTCCTGAAGCGGCAATAGCGTCGTCACTCCCCGATTGGCATCATGTCACGATAGAGCCGCCATGCGTCGGCATGCGGGCTTGATCGGTAACGGAGGCTGCCCGCATGCTCACGCATGGCGGCTCTATCGCGGCGTAGTCGACTGGGGCGGCCCACTAGGCGAATAGTAATCGACCTTTGGGCTCCGGAATCGGCCGCCCGAGGTCCTTTGCCGTGGCGATCCACTCATCGATCACGACGGAGACATTGGCCAGCGCTTCCTGCTGAGTAGCCCCATCCGCCGCGCACCCGGCAAGTTCAGGAACCTCGGCGATAAACGCCTGATCCTCGTCGCTCCAGTAAAGGATGATCTCGTACTTGGTCATTCCTTTACTAGTTTATACCGTACGATCACCCTTCGTACCTGCTTCACTTGGTACGATTTCGCCATCGCACCAAGTGGCTGAATATTCAGGATCTCTTCGACTCCGTCCCGAGTAAAGATGTGATGGCTGCCGTTCACTCTCTCGGCGAACTCTAAAGAGGAGAGGAGCATGCGCAGATCACCGAAACGAACGTTAGCATCTGCGGTTCCTCGCAGGACCCGGTCGAGAATAGATTCCCGCATATCATTTCCGGGCCTTCACGCCAGCCTGAGACGTGGCCAGCAAGTTATTCGCCAGCTGCTCACTCAAGGATTTATTGCCAGCCGCCATTGCGGCAATTGCCTCTCCCGCAGCTCTTGCGGCGACCGATTCGATGCCTAGCTGAATTCCCGCGAGCTTCGTTACAGCGGCTGAGGCCTTCGGAGGCGGATCAGTGGTGCCATCGATTGCAGACGCGAGCGCGTCGACTTCCGCGGCCTTGTCTGTTAGATCTTTGGACATTGCCGCCGCGCTTTCGAGCAGCGCTGCCAGCAGATCGGGAATCTTCGAAATAGCTAGGACTCGCAGAAGGCGAGGTGCATCATTAAATAGGTAACACTCTACTCGGTCTCCCTCGTCGGACCGCAGGTCGCCCGAGACCGTCCTGATGGCAATGCCCCACTTCCCACTAATCTTGGTGTAACCGAGGTCCTCGTGGTAGTAGGACGGAGTGGTGTCCGGAGAGCCATTGAAGGTAACCCAAGTCGGGACTCCCAAGCTATATTTCTTCAGGACAGCTTCAATTCTGCCCACCGACTTTCCAAGCTTGTCAGTGGCGTTGTTCAGATTAGATGCCGCGGCGGGGAACTGCTCTATCAACTTCCTTACTCGGTCGACTTTTTGCGACAGAGGATCACTAGCTAAAGCCATACTGGGCTCCTTTTTACTGTTTTTTGCGTTATCCGCATCGCAACTGGTCCAGGCCAACCCGGCTCCCAGCTACGCCTCAACGATAACATCAGCCCAGTCCCTACGCAAGCACTCGGACGCAGCCCTGCTGCTCATCGTCCAGCGCGCGCTCGATGGCCGCGTCTAAGCGACCAGCGGCCAGATCGGATTTCACTCGCGATTCCCAATGCTCTTCGAGCCATGTGTAAAGCTCGTCAATCTCGCTTGGCGAGAGCTCACTGATGGCGCGTTCAATTTCCTGGACCTTCACGTCTTCATTCTCCTACTAAAACGCCCCACTCTCGTCGGCCTGGGCTTCTCGAAATAAAACTCCAGCGCCTCCCGCAGAGGTCGCGAACGGACACTTCATGCGACTATTCTCCTAAAAACCACCCCACCGCCTCCGCCGCCTTGCGACCCTCGGCTATCGCCCACACCACCAGCGATTGGCCACGCCGCGCGTCGCCTGCTGCGAAGATGCCTTCTACGGACGTTGCGTAATCCGTCGCTTCGATGTTGCCGCGCGCGTCGAGCTTTACGCCTGTTTCTTCCAGCAACCCTCCGCGCACGGGGCCAGTAAAGCCCATGGCGAGCAGCACCAGATCCGCCTCCAGCACCATCGCTTCGCCCGTATCGAGCTTCTTCAAATGCAACTGCTTCACGTTGCCTTTTTCGTCGCCCGTAAACTTCGTTGTGGACGCCGACCAGTGCCGTTCGCCGCCCTCCTCGTGGGAGCTTTCGACGCGCAGTTGCAGCGGCCACAGGGGCCACGGCGTCGCCGATGAGCGCTCTGACGGCGGCATTGGCAGAATTTCTAATTGCCTGACGGACGCGGCTTTTTGACGGTGCGAGGTGCCCAAACAATCCGCGCCCGTGTCGCCTCCGCCGATGATGATCACGTGCTTGCCGGTGGCCAGAATCGCCTCGGAGCCGTCCACGGCATCGCCCGCAACTCGTCGGTTCTGCTGCGGCAGAAAATCCATCGCCAGGTGGATGCCTTTCAATCCCGAGCCTTCAATTTCGAGGCGGCGCGGTTGTTCAGCGCCGATCGCGAGCACCGTGGCGTCGAATGCCTTCAAATCCTCGCCATGGACGCGCGCGTTGACCACGAACTTGACGCCCTCGGCGCGCATCTGCGCGATGCGGCGGTCGATCCAGCGTTTCTCCATTTTGAAATCGGGGATGCCGTAGCGCAGCAGACCTCCGATGCGGTCGGCCTTTTCGAACACCGTGACAGCGTGGCCCGCGCGCGCCAATTGCTGCGCCGCCGCCAGACCTGCCGGTCCTGAGCCGACGATCGCCACGCGCTTGCCTGTGTGCTTGAGCGGAGGCTCCGGCTGAATCCAGCCTTGTTCGAACGCGTGATCGACGATGGCGCACTCAATCGCCTTGATGCTTACTGCGGGAGCGTTGATGCCGAGCACACACGCGGCTTCGCATGGCGCGGGACAGATGCGGCCTGTGAATTCCGGGAAATTGTTGGTGGCGTGCAGCGCGCGAATCGCTTCCTGCCAGCGGTCGCGATACACCAGGTCATTCCAGTCGGGAATCAGGTTGTTCAGCGGACAGCCGGTGTTGCAGAAAGGCACGCCGCAATCCATGCAGCGCGCCGCCTGCGTGCGGACCTTCACTTCGTCCAGGTCCTGATAGACCTCGAAGTAATCGTTGACGCGCTCCTCCACAGGCCTGCGGGGAGGCGTCTCGCGCGCGTACTCCAAAAATCCCGTCACTTTACCCATTTGCCCTCCTCGAGGGGACAGACCGCCGTGTCCACGGCGTTGCGACAATTACCCACGCACGGCCTCCTTGCTCTTGCCCACACCGAGCACGCGCCGATACTCATGCGGGAACACCTTAACGAACTTGGGCTGCATGAACGGCCACTTTTCCAAAATCCAATTCGCGCGAGGGCTGCCCGTCTCCTCGGCATGCCTTGCGATCCAGTAGCGCAGCGTTTCGATGTCCTCGGGCTCCTCCACGCGCTCCAGCGCGACGCTTTCCTTGTTGCAGAGCGTCCTCTGGAAATCGCCGTTCTCATCCAGAACATACGCCAGCCCGCCGGTCATGCCCGCGGCGAAGTTCTTGCCCGTGTGGCTGAGGCACACCACCATGCCGCGGGTCATGTACTCGCAGCCGTGATCGCCTACGCCTTCGACAACTGCCGTCGCGCCCGAATTGCGCACGGCAAAGCGTTCACCGGCGCGTCCATTGAAAAATACCTCGCCCGACGTTGCGCCGTACAGGACCACGTTGCCGACTAGAATGTTATTTTCCGGCAGGAACGTGGACGCGCGGGGCGGATACACAATAATCTTGCCGCCCGAGAGTCCCTTGCCGACGTAGTCGTTCGAATCGCCTTCGAGTTCCAAAGTCACGCCGCGAGCTAAGAATGCCCCGAAGCTTTGCCCCGCCGATCCGGTGAAGGAGAAGTGAATCGTGCCGGGCTCCAGCCCCTGGGAGCCGTGCTTGCGCGCGATCTCGCCAGACAACATCGCGCCGACGCTGCGATCGACGTTGCGGATCGGCAGCTTGAACTCGACAGGCGTTCCGTTGTCGATCGCTTCCTTCGCGTAGCCTATCAGCTTCGCATCCAGCGCCTGATCCAGGCCGTGATCCTGCGCGATGGTGCAGCGCCTGCCGACGCGCGACGGCACATCGGGACTGAACAGGATCTGTGAAAAGTCCAAGCCTTTGGCCTTCCAATGCTCGATCGCGTGGCGCATCTCGATTTTGTCGGCGCGGCCGATCATCTCATCCATGCGCCGGAAGCCCAACTTCGCCATCAATACGCGGGCTTGCTCGGCGATGAAGAAGAAAAAGTTGATCACGTCTTCTGGGGTGCCGGTGAACTTCTTGCGCAGCACCGGATCCTGTGTCGCGATGCCCACCGGGCACGTATTCAGGTGGCACTTGCGCATCATGATACAGCCCAGCGCAACCAAAGGAGCCGTAGAAAATCCAAATTCCTCCGCACCCAGCAGCGCCGCGATAATCACGTCGCGGCCGGTTTGCAATTTGCCGTCCGTCTGCACGATGATGCGGCTGCGCAGGTCGTTCAACACCAGCACTTGCTGCGTTTCGGCGAGCCCGAGTTCCCACGGCACTCCGGCGTGCTTAATGGACGTGAGCGGCGACGCGCCGGTGCCTCCGTCATGCCCGCTGATTAGAACCACGTCGGCATGCGCCTTTGCCACGCCTGCCGCAACGGTTCCGACGCCCACCTCGGCCACCAACTTCACCGAAATGCGCGCCTTCGGGTTGACGTTTTTCAGGTCGTAAATCAACTGCGACAAATCTTCAATCGAATAAATGTCGTGATGCGGAGGCGGCGAAATCAAAGGCACGCCTGGAATCGAATGGCGTACGCGGGCAATGGTTTCGTCCACTTTGTGGCCCGGAAGCTGGCCGCCTTCGCCGGGCTTCGCACCTTGCGCTACTTTGATTTGCAAATCGTCGGCGTTCACCATGTAATGCGCGGTGACGCCGAAGCGGCCGCTTGCCACCTGCTTGATGGCCGAGCGCCGCTCGTCCATATAACGAGCCTCGTCCTCGCCGCCCTCGCCTGTATTCGATTTTCCGCCGATGCGGTTCATGGCGATGGCCAGCGTTTCATGCGCCTCCGCGCTGATGGACCCGAAGGACATCGCGCCGGTGGAAAATCGCTTCACGATCTCGCTGGCCGGCTCTACTTCTTCCAGTGGCAGGGGAGTTTTGCCGAACTTCAAATCCATCAATCCGCGCAGCGTGCACAGCTCGCGATTCTGGTTGTCGATGAGTGCGGCATACTCCTCGAACGTTTCAAACTTATTCGCCTTCACCGCGTGCTGGAGCTTCGAAACCGTGGCCGGATTCAGCAGATGATACTCGCCGCTAGCGCGGTACTGATAATTTCCGCCCAGATCGAGAGGCGTTTCCGATTGCGTCACCGGACGGTACGCATACGCGTGCTTGCGCCGCGCTTCTTCGGCCAAAACATCCAGACCGACGCCTTCGATGCGCGACGCGGTGCCGGTGAAATATTTGTCCACCAATTCCCGATTTAGCCCGATGGCCTCAAAAATCTGCGCGCCGCGATAGCTTTGCAGCGTTGAGATGCCCATCTTCGAAAAAACCTTCAGCAAGCCCTTGTTGATCGATTTGGTGTAATTCTTGAGAGCCGCTTCCAGCGTCACATCGCCCATCAGCTTGTTCTGCACGCTGCTTTCGATGGTCTCAATTGCCAAATATGGATTAATTGCGCTGGCTCCGTAGCCGATCAGCATGGCGAAGTGATGCACCTCGCGCGGCTCGCCCGATTCAATAATCAGGGCGACCTGCGTGCGCGTGCGCTCGCGCACCAGATGGTTGTGGACGGCGGTCAGCGCCAGCAAACTCGGGATGGGCGCGAACTCTTCATCTACGCCGCGGTCGGATAGAATCAGCAAACGGTAGCCGTCACGAATCGCCAGCGATGCGCGCCGGCACAGGCCGTCCAGATGCCGCTGCATCTCCTGAGCTCCACCCGAAGCCGGAAACACCGCCGTCAGCGTGGTGGCCAAAAAGTCGCCCCAACTCACGCGCCGCAGCTTTTCCAAATCCAGGTTGGTGAGAATCGGATGCGGCAGCTTCAGCGTGTGGCAGTGCTGCGGCGTCTCTTCTAAAATGTTACGTTCGGTTCCGATGTAGCTGGTGAGCGACATCACCAGCTGCTCGCGAATCGGATCGATCGCTGGATTGGTCACTTGCGCGAACAGTTGTTTGAAGTAGTGAAACAGCGTCTGCGGCTTGTCGGAGAGGCACGCGAGCGGCGTATCGGTGCCCATTGAGCCGACCGGCTCCTCGCCTTTTTCCGCCATCGGCGCGATCAACAGCCGCAGGTCCTCCTCCGTGTAGCCGAATGCACGCTGCCGCGTGACCAGCGTCGCGGGATCGAAGCCATACACACGCGGAGGCGCGGGCAGTTCCTTCAGCGTGATCTGGTTTTCTTCCAGCCATTGATGATACGGCTGGCGGGTAGAAAGCGTGTGCTTGATCTCCTCATCCGGAACGATGCGGCCTTCTTCCAGATTCACCAGCAGCATCTTGCCCGGCTGCAGACGGCCCTTATATTCCACGTCTTCGGGCCTCACCGGGAGCACGCCCGTCTCGGAGGCGAGAATCAACTGGCCATCCTTCGTGACTAAGTAGCGCGCCGGGCGCAAGCCGTTGCGGTCGAGCGTAGCGCCGAGCCATTTGCCGTCGGTGAACGCCACCGCAGCGGGTCCATCCCAGGGTTCCATCAAAGACGCGTGATATTCGTAGAACGCGCGCTTTTCCTCGTGCATGGTCGAGTCGGCGTCCCACGCTTCGGGGATCAGCATCGCCATCACGTGAGGCAGGCTGCGGCCGGCCAGCGTCAGCATCTCTACTGCGTTATCCAGCGACCCCGTATCGCTCAAGCCCGGCTGAATCACAGGGAAAATCTTTTGAATGTCGTCGCCGAACAGGTCGGATTTCAGCACCGATTCGCGGGCGTTCATCCAATTCACATTGCCGCGCACCGTGTTGATCTCGCCGTTGTGGCAGATGTAGCGATAGGGATGCGCCAGCGGCCAGGTCGGAAACGTGTTCGTGGAAAACCGCTGGTGGACCAGGCACAGCGCGCTGCGCGTCGAGGGGTCCCGCAGTTCTTCGTAAAACTCGGCGATCTGCGGAGCTAGCAGCAGTCCTTTATACACGATGGTGCGCGACGATAGCGACGGCACGTAGAAAAACGATTTTTCGCGAATATCCAGCGACGCTACCGCGGCCTCAGCGCGCCGGCGAACCACGTACAGTTTGCGCTCCAGTTGATCCTCTGTCCAGCCGTTCGCGCCGCGCAGAAAAACCTGCTCGATATAAGGCTGGGTCGCTCGGGCCTCGCGGCCAATGGCGTCGCCATTCAGAGGCGTGTCGCGCCATCCCAGAACCGTCAACCCTTCTTCGCGGGCGATTTTTTCCACCACGCCTTCGCAGATCAGCCGCTGCTGCTTTTCCACGGGCAGAAACATCATGCCGATGCCATACGCGCCGGGTTCAGGCAGGGAAAAACCCAGTTTTGAACATTCGTTGAGGAAAAACTCGTGCGGAATCTGGATCAGAATGCCCGCGCCATCGCCTGTTTCCGGATCGCAGCCGCAGGCTCCGCGATGGGTTAGATTGATGAGAATCTCAATGCCCTTGCGGATGATTTCGTGCGACTTCTGCCCGTTCAGATTGACCACGAAACCCATGCCACAGGCGTCGTGTTCGTGACGGGGATCGTAGAGCCCCTGGCGACCTGGAGGGTATTCCATGCTTAACGTTACACGATTCTACAGTATCACGTCAACTGGATTTATGTGTTTGCAATATTAGGATGGCTGATGTTAAGCTTGGTCTAGCATGGCACACGCCGGTCTTAAGTTATTCCGGGACATCGCCCAAACTCGCAGCTTCAGTAAAGGAGCGGCCCTCAACCAGGTGAGCCAGTCCGCCGCCAGCCAGCACGTTCAGGAACTCGAAAGCGAACTAGGCGTGGCACTTCTGGACCGCTCCACGCGTCCTTTGGCCGTCACCGCCGCCGGACATCTTTACGCCGACTACTGCCGCGACGTCCTGCGCCGCCGCGAAGAGTTTTCGGTTGCGCTGGAGCAGATGAAGCAGGACGTGCAGGGGACGGTCCGCGTGGCGTCGATCTATTCGGTCGGCCTGAGTGAAATGGTGCAGCTTGAACAGGAATTTGGCCGCCGCCTCCCCGACGCCAGCCTCGAAGTGGAGTACCTGCGCCCCGAAAAAGTCTACGCCAGTGTGCTGGCTGACGCGGCGGACCTCGGCCTGGTCAGCTACCCCGAGCCCAGCCGCGAAATCCGCGTCATCCCGTGGCGTTTGGAGGAAATGGTCGTGGCCACCTCGCCCTTTCATCCGCTGGCCGAGAAGCGCGAACTACGCCCTGAGGACCTGCAAGGCGTCGATTTCGTCGGCTTCGACGAGGAACTGCCCATCGCCAAGGAAATCGACCGCTATTTAGCGGCGCAGAATATCAAGGTCAACGTCACGCTGCACTTCGACAACATCCAGATGATCAAGGAAGCCGTCGCGCACCGCGTGGGCGTCAGCATCATGCCCGCGCGCATCATGAACGACGAAATCGCGCAGGGCCGGCTGATCCCCTTGCGCCTGGCTGCGGGGGAACTCTACCGTCCGCTGGGCATCATTCATCGCAAGAAAAAGCGCTTTTATCCCGCCGCGCAGGCGTTTTTGGATTTGCTGTGCGAAAAGCCCGGCGCAATTAGTTGAGCTGCCATGCGTGAGCATGCGAGCGGGATCCCCAGTTCGACTGCCCGCATGCTGATTCATGGCGGCTCGGAACGCGCAACCAATTGGGAAATGGGCCGCGTCTACCCGATTTCGCTCAACTCCCGCAGAGGACCCGTGCTGTCGCCCAACGTCTCGCCCGGCACGCCCATACGGTCCAGCATCGAGACGAACAGATTGTTGATCGGCGTCTTCGTCTCCAAATGCAAGTGCCGCCCGGTGTGGATGGTACCGCAGCCCCGCCCGGCCAACAGCACGGGCAGATTCAGGTGCTCATGTTTATTGCCATCGGCCAAGCCCGAGCCGTATACGATCATCGAATGATCCAGCAGTGAACCATCACCGTCAGGCGTCTTCGCCATTTTGTCGATGAACTCGGCAAATAGCTGCATGTGATAGCGGTTGATGCGGTAGACCTTCTCGATCATGTCGGCATTGCCCTGGTGGTGCGTCAATGGATGATGCGCCTCGGGCAAATCGATCTCGCGGTAGGTACGGGAGCTGCCTTCGCGCGTCAGCATGAACGTGGCGATGCGCGTCATGTCGGTCTGGAACGCCACGCGCATCAGGTCGTACATCAGGCGCGCGTGATCGGTGAGGTCGGCCGGAGCGCTCACCGGTTTATCCATATCCGGAACCACTTCTTTGTTGTCCGCTTCGGTGCGCTGGATGCGCGCTTCGATCTCGCGCACGGCGGTCATGTATTCGTCGATCTTGCGGCGGTCCGACGGGCCGAGGCTGCGCTCCAGATTCTTGGTATCTTCCATCACGCCGTCGAGGATACTCCGGTCGTAGCGGCGGGTCTTAGCGCGTGTGGCCGGATCTTCGTCGCTGGTACCGAACAGGCGCTCAAACGCCGCGCGCGGATTAAGTTCCGGGGGATTCGGCGTCACCGCGGAACGCCAGGAAATGCTGTTCGAGTAAGCACAGCTGTAGCCTGAATCGCAGCCGCCCACCATGCGTCCGTCTTCGCAGGTCAGTTCTATTGACGGGAAACGCGTCTGGCCGCCGATTTTTTGCGCCGCGATCTGGTCCATCGATACGCCAACGTAAATGTCCGCTCCCTCGGTTTTCTTGGCATGCACGCCGGTCAGATACGTGGCCGCCGCGCGCGCATGGTCGCCCGCGCCGTCGCCATTGGCGTTGCCGGCCTGCTGCATCAATCCCGTCACTACCATGAACTTGTCGCGATTTGCCGCCAGAGGCTCTAGAATTCTCGGCAGCTCATACACCGAGCCCGCCGTGGTGGGCGTCCAATCCTTCATCATGATGCCGTTCGGGACGTAATTGAACATCATGCGGAGCGGAGCCTTTTGGGGCGCGGCGAGCGCGGGCCGCATGGAATCGAGAAACGGCAGGGCGAGGGAAACTCCGATTCCCCGAAGCAGCGTGCGTCGCGAAAGATATTTTTGAGTGATCACTGGGCTCCTCCTGAATTGGCGGCCGGCCGGGCCGCTTCCGCATGGCGCATTTCAAACGGCGCGCTGGTGACGATGGCCATCACCAGCGTCGAAAACTTGTACTGATTATCGGCAACCTTCTTCGAAATCGCGCTCACCACCGGACGGTCGTAACGCTCCAGCCCGCGGCCCAAGGCGAAGGTCATCATCTTCTCTACTAGACAGCGCGTGAAGGCGTCCTTGTCATCCTGCAGAATCTTGATCAGTCCCTCGGCATTTTCAAACGATTTGCCGTTGGGCAGAGTGCCGCTCGCATCGATGGGGAACTTGCCGTCTTCTGTCCGATAGCGGCCGATGGCGTCGAAGTTTTCCAGGCCAAATCCCAACGGGTCCATGCGTGAATGGCACGACGCGCACACCGGATCCTGGCGATGTTTCTCCAGCGACTGGCGCACGCTCATCGCCGATCCCGCCTCGGCTTCCTTGAGGCTCGGGACATTCGGCGGAGGGGGCGGAGGCGGCGTGTTCAACACGTTTTCCAAAATCCACTTGCCGCGGATCACCGGCGAGGTGCGCGTCGGATAGGAAGAAACCGTCAGCACGCTGCCCTGCGTCAGAATGCCCACGCGCGGCGTACCGGTCAAATCCACCATCCGGAAATTGTCGCCCTTCACGTTGGGCAGGCCGTAGAGTTTGGCCAACTGCTCATTCACAAACGTATACTTCCCGCCCAGGAAATCCAGAATGCTGCGGTCGTAGCGCATGATGTAGCTGAAGAACAACTGCGTCTCCATCTTCATGGCCTTGCGGATATCGGAGTTGAAGGCGCCGAATTTATCCGGATCGGGCTTGATGCGGTCCAGGTTGCGGGTTTGCAGCCACTGGCCTCCAAAATTGTCCACCAACGCGTCCGACTTGAGGTCCTTCATCATGCGCGTGACCTGCGCGGCGAGAACCGCGGGTTCGTGCAGGCGGTTTTCCTTGGCCAGACGGAACAATTCCGCGTCCGGCATGTTGCTCCACAAAAAGTACGAAAGGCGCGAGGCCAGTTCGTAATCCGTGATGCGATGCTCCGCTCCGGGTGCGGGGTCGCGCTCGATGCGGTAGAGGAAATAGGGCGAGACGAGCACCGCTTCGACGCCCACCTCCATCGCTTTATCAAATGGCTCGCCATCAGCCTCGGCCATCTTGACGTAGCTGACGAGCTTCGTCACTTCCGCCGGCGTAACGGGCCTGCGCCATGCGAGCGACGCCAGGTTTTCAAGATCGGCGCGCACGCAGGAATCATTATGCTGCGCGCAGACGAAGATTTTCTTGTAGCCATCGGGCGTCGGTTGAGGCTTGGGATTGTACGGGCCGAGCACTTCAAAGTAATCCACCGCGCCCTTGGGGACTTTGAACGGCTTGGGAGGCTCGGTCGGCTCGGGTTGGTTCTTGCGCTTGCGCTCCTTTGCCTTGTCAGCTTCTTCTTTGTCGTGTTCGACGATGGCTTCGGCCTCGTTCACCTCGAACCAAGCCGTCATCTTGTGCATGCCGTAGGGGACATGCAGTTTGTAATCGTGAATACGGCCCGTGGCGACGAATCCAGGGATCGCGCGGACGCTCTGTGGGTCGCCTCCATCCCAGGAAAAATAGAGGACGCCAGGATATTTCGTGGCCGCCTCCAGGCGGATGACGTAATCGGCTTCCCACTTGAATCTGCGCTCCCAACTGAACTGGCCCTGTTTTTTCGACTCGTTTTTATAGCGGTCCTTGAGGGCCATTTTCGGCGGCGCTTCGCCTTCAATGGCCATGCGCGCGACGTTACGCCCGGCGGTGAGATATTTTTCCATCAACGTGGGCGACAGCGTCAGCACGTCCCCAATATTGTCGAAGCCGTAGCCAAAATCGTCGGTGGGAAAATCGTCGGCGGGCTTGAAATCCACGGCCAACAAATCGCGAACGGTCGCGTTATATTCGTAGCGATTCAAGCGCCGCGCCGTGACGCGGCCAGGGTCTGGTGCTAGCGCGGCGTCCTGGCGCGCGAACTCGTCATCCAGCCATTTAGTGACCGCCGCGATCTGCTCCACAGCAGGGCGAGGGAATCCTTTGGGAGGCATCTCGCCACGCTTCAGCTTTTCGGCCACGAGCTGCCATTGGTCGCGCCCTTTGACCACGTCCCCCGGAGCCTTCAGGTTCAATCCGCCGGACTGCATTTTGTCGTTATGACAAGCCACGCAGTTCTTCTGGACGAACGGCACCACGGCCTCTTGAAACGTTTGAACGGGCGGGCCTGCAAGGGCAGAAATGGCAAGGACGGAGAATCCCGTCAGTACGCGAGCAAGTGGGGACACAACCGCCATGCTTTATTATAAGCATCCCGCCGGACGCTGCCTATCGGGTCTATACTGTAGCGCGGGATATCGGGATCAGCCAATGTGATAAGCTACGCCCCTATGCCCCGTCGCAGAGGCGCCGCGTTCGCCATCACGATTCTGTTCCTGATCAACATCCTCAACTTCTATGACCGCAACATAGCTGGCGCACTCGTCGAGCCGATGCGTAAGGAATTTCACCTCACCGATACCCAGGTGGGTCTGCTGGGCACCGCATTCACCATTCTCTACGCCATTATCGGAGTGCCTTTGGGCCGCGTGGCCGACGTCTGGAGCCGGAAGCGCCTGCTCGGCGGAGGTATGCTGATCTGGGGCACGCTCACCGCGCTCGCAGCCGTTGTTACCAACTTCGGAGGCCTGATGGTTTCGCGCCTGGGGGTAGGCATAGGAGAAGCGGCCTGCGCACCCGCGGGTACATCGTGGATCGGCGATTTGGTGGCTCCAGCCAAACGCGCCCGCGCATTGGCTTTGTTCATGCTCGGCGTGCCCGTCGGCGGAGCGCTCAGTTACTTCTTTAGCGGACCCATCGCGCAAGCATATGGATGGCGCACCGCGATGGTGATCGCCGCCGTGCCGGCGTTTCTGCTGCTCCCGTTCCTGTTCCTGTTGGATGAGCCCGAGCGCGGAGCGTCGGAGAGTCGCGGCTATGCGGTCGCGCCGGGTTCCATGTTCAGCGTCCTGAAAATTCCGACGCTGTGGTGGATTATCGCGTCCGGTGCACTTATCAATTTTAATATGTACGCCATCGGGACGTTCATGCCCGCGCTTCTGGGCCGCATTCACGGCCTGAAAGTAGGCGCGGCGGGGATCGCCACCGGCATTTTGTACATCACGGGAGGCGTCCTGGGAGGCCTCGCCGCAGGTTGGATCGGCGACCGCATTGTCCACAAAAAAGCGAACGGACGCCTGCTGGCCGCCGCCGCGATTTCGCTCATCGGCGCGCCGTTCGCCTATTTCGGAGCGATGCAACCCAGGGGCGCACTGATCGCCGCCGTTGTCCTATGGACCGTCGCCTACGGCACGTTAAACAGCTATTACGGGCTGGTGTATTCCTCGATTCAGGACATCGTCGCACCGGCGCAGCGCGGCACAACCATGGCGCTGTATTTCATGGCGATGTATTTGCTCGGCGGGTCGCTTGGGCCTCTGATGACCGGACGCTTGAGCGATCATTTCGCGCGGCAGGCCGCCGACGGCGGTCTGATCACGGACGCGGCGCGCGCCACCGGCTTGCAGCAAGCGATCCTTGTTGTGCCCGTGCTCAGTTCGTTACTGGCGCTGGTGCTTTACATGGGTTCGCGCACGATCGCCGGCGATATCGCCCGCCGCGACGCAGCCGCGGCCCTCGTGCAAACGGCATAATGAAGCATGGTCGTCGTCGTGTTTCGCTCACGCCTCAGCGCCGAAGCAGGCGCGGATTATTCAGAGATGGCCGCGGAGATGCTCGCCTTGGCCAGGGAAATGCCCGGTTTCGTCGAGTTTAAATCGTTCAAATCCGAAGACGGCGAGCGCGTCTCGCTGGTCTACTGGCAGGACCAGGAAACCATGGCCGCCTGGCGCAGCCACCCGCGCCACCGCATCGCGCAAGCCAGCGGCCGTGCGAAATGGTACAGCGAATACCGCATCGAGGTGGCCGAGGTGGTCCGCGAAAATCGCTTCGAAGCGGCAGGCGGAACCGCCTGCCCTACCTGACGCGCCCATGGTAGGACAGGCGGTTCCGCCTGTCAGCTTTACTTATTCCCCTTCTCAAACGCCGCCTGAATCTCGTGGTCGATCCGCATCGACAGCCCCTCCGGATACGTCTTATACGGCTGATACAAATTCATGTGGTCTCGCCCCGGCACCACTTCGCACACATCCTCGCGTCCCTTCGATTTCAGGAACCCGCACAGCATGATCGTCGCTTCTTCCAAGTGGAACGTGTCCTCGGAGCCGACCACCAGATGCAGCTTGCCCAGCAGCTTCGGACCCAGCGTGGGCCAGTTCGACTCCATGATCTTGCGGATGTCGTATTTCTCCCACGCCTTCTGCACGTCCGGATTCTGCTCGCCCGTTTCGCGATTGAAAATCTTCATCGGACGCCCGTCCGCGCCCTTGGGACTCCAAACCCACTCGAAAGACGCGATCTGGCCTCCATATTCGCCCTGCACCTGCTCGGCTCGCGAAAACTGCTCGAAACTCGCCAGTTCCTTGCCGTCCATGCGCACCAGGTTCAGCGGCGCGCCGGATTTATTGACATACATGTTCTGCGTCGATCCCGGCGTGACATCCACGCCTGTGAAGCTATGCAGATCGACTGGATCAGGCGAGGTGGACCACGTGCCTCCGAACACGTCGGGGTAATTCACCTCCAGCCAAAGCGTGCTCCATCCACCCGACGAGTGCCCGGTCAGGAACCGCGCCGACGTCTTCGGAATCAGCCGGAATGTTTTTTCAAGATACGGGATGAACTCCTCGGTCAGCGCCTTGCCCCACGGCCCGTTGTTCAGCGAGTCGGCGAACACGTGATGGCCCGTCGGGAACGACGCGTCCAGAAAAACATGGACACTAGGAAACCGCTTGCCTTCGGCGATATCCTTCGCGATGGCGTTGCCGGCACTCCACGCCGCCGTGTGATCGCCGCCGAAACCATGCACCATATACACCGCCGGATACTGTTTGGCCGACTTCGCGTAATCCGGCGGCAGCACCACGCCCGCGCGCATCGTGATTGGACGGCCCCAGAACTTGCTGAGCGTCGGACTCACGAACTCCACCAGCTTGACGTTTTCCGTATCGGCAGGCTTGGGCTTCACCGGCGTCAGCTTGCTGATGGTCAGCTTCACCGGTTCGGACGCGTCGGCGGGATTGATGCCGCGCACCGTCACCACCGCGCTGTATAAATCGCCTCCGTCCTGGGCGCTACGCGCGTAGGTGTGGTCCGGATCGAGCAGCGCCATGAACTCATAGTCGCCGGCCGGAGCTTGCGAAAACGGCTTCGGATACGCGTTCACGTCGGGATCGAACACAATCGTTGCGCCGGGGCCTATATACTCCACTTCGCGCGCGGCGATCCAGGTTTCGCCGGGGATGAATCCACCGTTGAGCACCTCACGAGGCTGCTTGGCGTCGGCCAAAAACACCAGCAGGCGTCCGGATGCACCATGCGGCGCAATCGCCGGATCCAGCGTGATCTCAAAGCGCAGCGGCGCGGCGGACAGAGTGGCGGCAAACGCCACGGCGAGCAGAAAACGCATCCTTCTAGGGTAGACCAATCGCCGCCCGCGGGGCCTGACACGCGCCAATTGAGCCATCCCGCATGGCTCGTGGGCATGAATAGCAAATAGCAAGCCGCCGTGTCACCGCGCGTGACTTAAGTCACTGCGTCCGGCCGCCACTCGCCTTACTCTCAATCCAGCGGGGAGTGAAATGCAATCGACGCTCGAAAAGACCGTCCGGGAAATCGCGCTGGAAAACCCATCCAGCATTCGCGTCTTCGAATCGCTCGGTATCGATTATTGCTGCGGCGGCAAGAGGCCTTTGACCGAAGCCTGCACCCGCGCCAATGTCGATTTCGATCGCGTGCTGGAGCTTCTGGAGAATGCCAAGATCAACTCAGCTCCCGACGGAGAGTGGACCCAAAAGCCATTGGGTGCCATTATCCGGCACATCGTAAGCAAACATCATGCCTATGTGCGGACGGAGACGCCGCGGATCGGGATGTTGCTCACCAAAATCGCGGGCAAACACGGCGCGTCGCAACCCGAACTCATACGGATCGAGGAACTCTTCTCGGCGATCGGGCAGGAACTCGCCACTCACATGCTGAAGGAAGAGCAAGTGCTGTTTCCTTATATCGATCAGATGGAACAGGCCCTCAAAAACGGCGACCCTGTACCCGTCGCTTTTTTCGGAAGCGTGAAACGCCCCATCGCGAATATGATGGCCGAGCACGACGACGCCGGCGCTCTGCTCGCCCAGATCCGCGAGCTCTCGAATGGATACAAACCGCCGGCCGGTGCCTGCCCGACGTTTGTTGGGCTATTCCACGCGCTTGAGGAGTTCGAGCGCGATCTTCATCATCACGTTCATCTGGAGAACAACATCCTGTTCCCGCGCGCCGTCGAAATGGAGCAATGACTCTGTCACGGAGCTTCGCAATCCTATATCCTCCGCGTTCTCTGCACCTTGGCGATTTCTGCGTGAAATCTTCTTTGTTCTCCGGCGTACTGTTAGCCAGAACTTCCTGGCCAGGAAGAAAGTTGAATTACTGTGGACCTGAGTCTCCGGCGGCCTTATCGCCCCTGCGGCGCCAGCTCGTAGCATGGCGCCGACGGAGGTACTTCGGGATCGATCTCGCAACAACACTGTTGAGCGGATAGCGCCTATCGCCGCCTTCAGGGGAGTTTTCAGAGGGTGACAATCAAAGCAGCGGATAAAAAATGGGGCGTGCCAGTTTTTCTGGTGGATAGCTAAGCTCCGGACCCCCTCGCTAGATTCCATCCGATCCACTCGCGGCCGGGCATTACTGGGCTTATCACCCAGGGCTGTTACCAGCGTGTCCGGCCGCGCTCAACTTTCGTACAGCCGTAGTGCGCCCGAAAGTCAATTCCTCGTGTTGAATCCTTCCACCAAAACCACCGGCTTCTCGCCGCGTGTGTCGGCATCCACTACCTCCGAGGAGATCGTGCGCGCCTCGCCCGGCATCAGGGCGATGTAGTTGTCGCTATAAATCGCCGGCAGGATGCGGTCGCCCGTTTTTTCACGCACGACCTTCACGCGTACCATCAGAGCCGGTTGCGCCGAAATATTGCGCAAAGTAGTCGTGAGACGCCAGCGCCCTGCCCGCGCTTCAGTCACGGTCGATGCGTCGATCTTCACCTTGGGCAGCGTTCGGATCGCGGTAAATTTGCCCTCTTCCGTCCCGCGAAGATAAAAATTCTCGGACACAAGCGCCCCACCGCGTTCCAGCTTCAAGCGGATGAAATGCACCGCCGACAGGTCAGCGGGATACTTCAAATGAATCGGCGCCACCATCGAGTCTTCTTTACTGTCGACCGCCGCCGTCTCGCGCCACTTCACACTGCCGTCGAGGTTCAGAATCTCGGCTGAAACCGAGAGCCCATTCGCCAGCCCACCGCTATAATTCGCCACCTCCACCGTGTCGTCCAGCGGATTCCATTGCACATGGAGCGGCTCGGAGCCTTTTTTCGAGCCGAAATACGCGGCATTGGGTTCCAGGAAATAATCGTAGGTCTGCCACACGAAGCTGGGCCACGCCGGATGGCTCATCCACAGCAGCATGCCCATGCGCAGCTTGCTTTGCGCCTCAAACATCGCGCGATAGCCGTCGTAGTTAACGAACTGCGCCAGTTCCACCCATTCGGTGGCGTCCTTTGCGCCTCCATACGCCGTGTCGATGCGGTTGCGGAAGCTGGTGCCACCCTGCGCGCCGGTCAGCGTGAAGTCGTGCAAGCCCCACACGTCAGTCTGTGGCCACAGATCTTTTTCCGCCATCATCGCGCGCACGCTGTCCATCGTGGGGATGTCGGGCATGCCCAACTCACTATGCATCTTGGGTGTCGCGCGCTGGGAAAAATAGTAGCGCGGCGTCATGGCCTGATACGGACCGTGGCCGCTGACCGTATCATCGGCGGAACTCGGTATGTAGTGGCTCGCGGGAGCCAGTTCCGCAACCAGGGTGCGCAGCCCCCGCTCGATCGCATCCGGCGGATAGCCTTCATTGCGCCCCACATAAATCCCGATCGAAGGATGCTTGCGTACCTTCAGCATATAGTCGCGAGCGTTGTTCAGAAACATCGCCGTGTTGTCCGGGTCCGGACCGTCCCAGGGATTAGCCAGCCAAAAATCCTGCCACACCACGATGCCGTACTTGTCGCAGGCGTCATAAAACGCTTCATCGCCGGTTTGCCCTACCCAGTTGCGGATCATGGTGAAGTTCTGCTCGCGGTGATAGCGGACCGCCGCGTCATATTCGCGCGCGCGATAGAGCAGCATCGACTCCGGAAAGCCCCAGCTGCCGCCACGCGCCACGAATCTGCGCCCGTTAATCCACATGCGCAGCGTGTGATTTTCCTCGCTATAAGTGAACATCCGTACGCCCGCCTGGAACTTGGCGCTGTCGGAAACTGCTCCGCCCGATTCGAAGCGCAGATCGACCGGATAAAGGTCCGGCTCGCCGTATCCGTTCGGCCACCACAGCTTGGGACGCGTAAGGTGCAGATTCACCTTGACCGGGCGCCGCTCGTGCGCGTTCAACGTTACTGGCTGTTCGAACGCCGTCTCGCCAAAATGACCGCGCAGCACGCCGGTCAAGGGCGCAGCGGTGCGATTGACGATGGTCGCGCTGATGCTCACATCGGCGCTCGAAGCGTCTGCGGCCAGCGCCGTGGTGTCCGACGAAGCGTCCTCAACCGCAGCCGAGCCCGTTTCGGTCAACCAGACGTCCGCCCAGATGCCGGTGTCGCGGCCGCGGATGGTCGGAATCCAGTCCCAGCCGATGCTGGCGTGATACGTCGGATTATCCGCGCCTGGCGCGCCTCCGTTCTTGCCCGGCGACGCCAGCGTCTTCTCTTTTATGTTGCCCGGAGTCGCCAGCTTTTCCACGCGAACCGCAACTGCGTTCGCGCCCGCGTGCGCCAGTGCCGTCACGTCGAACCGCGCGCGCTCGAACCCTCCTTCGATGCGGCCCAACCGCTGGCCGTTGAAGAAGACCTCCGCTTTCCAGTTGATGCCGTCGAAATCGAGCAGCATCCTCCTGCCAGGCTTCGGCGCAAGCGTGAATTCGTTGCGATACCAGAAATCGGAGTGAAAGAAGGAATCGGAAATCGCCAGTTGGTTGTCGCCGAAATTCGGATCGGGCAGCGCGCCCGCGTTCCACCAGCTCACTAACGCAGTTCCGGGAACCGTTGCCGGCAGCCAGGAAACGTCGGCGAACCCGGGCGTGGAAAGCGCCGGACCGGCTGCGCGCAGCTCGGACGCCCGTTCGATGCGCCAGCGCCCGGCAGCAAGATGTACGCGGCCATTGGCGTCCGCAACAGGCGCAGCGTTCGCCACCGGTACGGGCCCGCCGCGTCCGAACACTTCGAACTCGCTCAGTTCGTACGGCTCGCCGCCGTGGGATTTGGTCAGCCGCAAACGAACCCACCGTCCGCGCGCCGGACTCTGAAGCTTGATGTCATCGTTCGCGCCGAGCGCCTGCAACGTGCTCCATGTCGTGCCGTCGTCCGAAACCTGAATTTCGCCCGCCTCCGCGCGATTCAGCCACGCGAGCTTCACTCGGTCGAACGTACAGATCGCTCCCAAATCCACCGCGACCCACTCGGTCCCTGCGCCCGCGCTGCGCCACGCGCTCGTGAAATCGTACGGACCTCCGGGGCGCACGCGCTCAGGGCCATGGTAGAAACGGGCCTCGCCAATGTGCCAATGTACTGGCCGTCCAGTCTCAAACGTGAAGCGATAGAAGCGGCTGTTCGTCGGCTTGGTCCAGGAAATTGGCGCTTTCCATTCTCCGCTGGGATGCGCCATGCCGGATGCGCGGCCCACCTCTTGCCACTGCTTGCCGTCGTTTGACACCGAAAGGACGCACGCCCACTCCTGGTTATCGGGCTCCAACCCGTTGATTGTGCCCTCGACCAAGGCGAGATCGATCATCGGAGGCGCTGCGCCACCCCATTCCAGCTCCACCCAAACGCGCGGCCCGTCCAGGTCAATTGTGGTAACCCAGTTGTCGTCGAACAGCAATTCGCGCTGGTTCTTTGGGAGAACCCCGTCCTTGCTCGTACGCACGCCGATCCATCGCGGCGCATGATTTGCCCGGATCCCGTCGGTGACAAGCTGCGCCGTCAGGTTGTAATCGTAGGCGCTCGATTGATACGCCGGGCGGCGCAGCGCGAGATTGCGATATGTTGTGGCGTCAATAGCCGACGCCGGAGAAAAATCCTGGCGCGGATCGCCCGGATAAACGCCGACGCCGCGGGTGTAATTTTGCGCCTGCGTACCAGCCAGCGCGAAAAATGAAACGAGAAGCCTTTTCCTCACGCGACGAGCATATCACCCGGCTGTAGCCGGCTGTCGCGAGCCGATGAACCCGTAGAACACGATGTACAGATAGCAGGCCGCCGGCA
>Ga0075030_100001037_pt1 | contig 25025 bp, 26 predicted proteins | sample LitLauG_LLR_2012_FD_71393 | JGI IMG/M metagenome (GOLD analysis project Ga0075030, IMG submission 71393) | Freshwater sediment microbial communities from Pennsylvania, USA - Little Laurel Run_MetaG_LLR_2012 | ecosystem: Environmental > Aquatic > Freshwater > Creek > Sediment | place: USA...
ACTGCATAACGGGCTCTGGTTAAATTAGGAGTATACTTTGGTCCTCAGTAGCTCAACGGTAGAGCATTCGGCTGTTAACCGAAGGGTTGTAGGTTCGAATCCTACCTGAGGAGCCAATTAAATCAACAACTTCCAATCCAAAAAACAACTGAGGTCTCCCTGGCACGTGGCTACTTTGCCCATTTCTTTGCCCATGCTTCTCGGCTCCCGCCGACTGTGGCATCGTTGACTTGACGCACGCCTCCCAAAGCTGGCCGCCAGATCAATGAGCCAAGGATGTTGGCTAGCGAACGCGCTGCTGAGCTCGTCGGACGGGCTCGCGCGCCAACCGCAGCACCCGCATGCCGGGCGGACCATTCGTCTGATCATCAGCCGTTCGCGCTTAGGAGTTGCAACGCAGTTTGGGGGAGTTGCGAGACCTCCGCGACGGAGGCCCCGATGTAAGGTTCCCGTGCAGCCTGGCGAGCATGAATCATGAGCAACCCTCGCGCGTGCGAGCGGTCTACTTGAGGCCCGGATGCCGGGCTTTGTCCATACGCTCGTTTCCGTATTTGATGATCAGGTCGTTCTTGAACTTCCTGTCGAAGCCGACGGCATACCCCAGCAGGCCGGAAAGCCGCGAGCGCCCCTCGTCGTCGAGCGAATCCACCCTGTGAATCATCCCCCGGATTTCCCGTTTGAGAGAGCGGCCGATGTGCGGCTTGCGGTCGCTGCCGATGATGATGCCCGTCACGCGCCTAGCTCCCTTCCGGGACGAGTGGCGGGTTTTCGCGGCATTGAGCGTCAGATGGGCCGGGACCTTCAGCCCGGCGACCAGATGCTCGATGTCCGTCTGGAGCGGCTGAAGGACATTCGGCTCTATCGTCGAGAAAAACAGGTCGTCCGCGTAGCGCGTGTATTTGACGCCACTTTTGGCGCAGAGGTCCTCTATCGCCGCGTCCATATCGAAACAGAGCGCGTTCGAGATGGCGGGCGAGGTCGGTGCGCCGATGGTGAGCTCGGAATTGCGAAAGACGATCAGGCAAAACGTGTTGAAATCGTCGTGCGTCCATCCGTTGAAAAGCGTCGGTCGGCTGGCTTTGTACGCGCGCATGTCGTCGGCCTTTATTGATGGGAAAAACTTGGTGAAATCCATCCGCAGAAGGTATTTGCTGCTGGCGTGGACCGCGGCGTTCTTGTAAATGGATGTCCCCTTCTGGTAGGCCGTGGCCGCCGGGTGGACGGGAAAATCCGGCAGCACATAGAGCAGGAGCCATCGCTGCAAGAATTTGAGTTCCTTGGACGGGTGATTGATTTCCCGCTCGCCGCCGTCCCGCTTCGTGATGGGGTATGTCTTGTAGGCATGAGATGCGCCGCGCGCAAAACTCCGGACGAAATCGGACTTGAGGCCCGCGCCGGCCGCCAGATTCTCTATGAGCATTTCTTGGCCCTTGCATCCTCTAGCAGTTGCCTGCCTTCCGGAAAGGTAAGGAGGACAGAGGCGTATGCTGCGCGGTGGCCTTCCAAATACAGGTACCTGCTGTGGTGAAACGGGTGGCTCGCATCGACCAGGTCGGTCGGGAGGTAGTACGTTTCACTCTTGCCGCCAGTCGTGAGTTCCATGGTGCGCAGCAGATCCATCGCGACGGCGAGCCCAACAAGTGTCGGCACATGGGTGGGAGTTGCGGCGACGGATGGCGCTATCTGGTTGAGATAGGTCATAATCAACGGCAGCGTCGCCGGGTATATCACCGCGATTAAATCGCAGATGAAGAACAGCAAATGCTTCGGGCTGGTCGATAGATCCTCCAGCCTCGTGCGCTTCGCCTTGGGGATGCGCGCGAGGCGGTTTTCGAGGTCCTTTCCCCCATCGAGAATCCCGTCGAGCGGCGCGTATATGGCGGGTTTGAAGTGGGACTCCTTGTCGATCCACGTCAGCGGGCCGGTGGCGATGAACGATTTGGCGTGCTCGTGCTTCTTATCGACAATCGGCAGCAGCTTCTTGCGCAGGTCCGGGCTTATGGAAAACGCACCGAGTTCGGTGAAGGTACCGGGGCTTTCGACGACCACGATAACGAGGTCGGCCAGCGCGGCCAGCTCCGCCTCCATCTGCAGCGCATCGGTTTCGCCGAGCGTGGCGATGATGTCCCACACCTTTTCGGCATAGAACACGTTGAGGGTGGGGTGGTGCTTCTTGAAGTAATTTCGGATGGCGTCGCGGCCTTCACTGTCCCTCGCCCCGCACAGGAAGATCACGGGGTTCAGGACCCGAAACCGATATTTCGGCCGCTGGAGGGCTTTCACCAAGCCTTCGCGGTGCCGAATATACCGAGGATGCTCAAGCCACGACGCCATATCCCCTACTGTGGAGCGTACCCCCGCGCGATTCTCAGCGCGGGGGAGAATACCCATCAATAGATTCGGGCAGGCTATACACCTGCCACGACAGCCGATACCGCAAAGCTGTGCTTAAACTAGGGGCTCTGTGATTGTAGTGCGTTTTTTCACGGAGCGTCAAATGGTGCCACTCCATGGTGCCACTCCCGATTCACTCGATCGCAGGCATCCCGCTGAATCTGGGTGAGTTCGTTCCCCGACCGGCAAATTCGCGTGGCATGTATTCAGTGCACACTGAGGAGTTGTGGACACCCATGCAAGAATCCGCACGCCGGCCAGTGCCCTCACTGATCCGAGGCCGATTTGGGCCACTGGGCCCTGGTCGGCTGGATTCCAGCGGCAGGCCCGTCGTCGTAAAGTCCACACCCCAATGATTTTGATCCCCTAGCCTTTTCGGTTGATAAGGTCAACGGCGGGTGCTCACACCCCCATCCGACGCCACAGCACAGCTCCAAAAAGTTAGTTAGCCACGTCATCACGACTACGCAGGTTGACGAAAGGACACGCTGTTGCTAAACCCCGATTGCGCAAGACTCGAGCATAGATCTTTCCCTGACGTCTTAGGGTTTTACGAATCGGGCCTGCCCTTGATCCCGGAACGTGGCGGCGCTCGAATACTTGCAGGAGTTGTCGCTCGGTCAAGAAGCGATTCGACGCCGCTTGCGATTTGGGGCAGGCGCCTCGTCCGGTTTCGTTGATTTGTCCGCTTCGCTTGGAACGAGGGCTTCTACAGCCCGCCGTTTTGCCTCCATGCGGATATGGGAATAGTGCTTCAGCATCCGCTTAGAGACGTGACCGGCAATGTCCATTATGGTCTGGTCGCTCGCCTCTCCCGATTCGGCTAGGCCGGTGATGAATGTGTGACGGTTGTCGTGCCAACGACCCTTGACGGCGGCAGCTTCCCGAATCTTCCGCCAGACGGTCTTGAAGCTGGTACATGGTTTGGTTGGATCGGTGGGTTGAGGTTGGCCGGCAGGAAAGACAAACCACTCCGGCCTAAGATACTCGAATTTCTCCAGGTACCATGAGGAATATGTCTTCAGGACTTCGAGAGCCAGGGAGTTGAGGGGGATGGTTCTGCCGCTCCCGGCGTCGGTTTTGGATTCCCCGACGACGAGGTAAGCTTCTGGAAGATGGATGCGGCCCCACTGGAGTTCACGAAGTTCCTTGTCGCGCAGCCCACAGTTGAGCGTCAGGACTAAAGCCGGATAGATCGCCTTGGAGCGCCGCTTTTTGGCCTCGTCGTACAAAAGCCCTTTCTCCTCGGCGCCGTATGCCTTACCGATGTCCGTGCGGACGGCCAGTTTCAACGCCTTTTGGCGTTTCAACTTCACGCGGATGCCATCGCCCTGCTCGCCGAGAAGGCGGAGCAGAAAACCCACCTCCTCGTTGATCGTCTTTGGGGCGGCCTTCTCTTTCAGGCGAGCCGTCTGAAACTCCTTCACCGTCTTCTCGGTGATTTCGACTGCCATCTGCTTGCCCAGGTGCCGCGTGAGATGGCTGAGAGCGTACTCAGCGAATGTCCCTGACTTCACCCGAACCTTGTAGTCCTCCAGGTACGAGTCGGCCAAGTCCTTCACGGTCCGGATTCGTTCATCGCGGTGACCGACAAGGCCGTTGAAGCCTTCTTCAAGTTCGCGATGTCGCTTTTGCTCGGCTTGTTTTGCCAGGGTTTTCGATGTCGTCTTGGATGATTCGCGGATGCACTGGCCGGCGAAATAGAACTTGTACCACCAGACAGCGGCAGGCTTTCGCTCACCCGTCTTGGCGTCCTTAAACTTCGGTCGAAATACTGCCATCTTTGGTGTCCTTCTGAGCGCGCGGTTGGAGCGTCTCGGTTTGAGCCGGCTTCAGGAGATTGCGCGAGAGAACGGCAAGAAAGGCGGAAGGCCGAAGGGCAGCGGCAAGAACCGCGGCAACGGAGCCTTGTACGATCGCTTGCCGAGCCACGAAGTGAACTCCTGGAGCTGTGCACGATTCACACTAATATCCTAAACAGGTTTGGTACATCGATCAAGGTGTGGCACGAGCATGGGAACGTGGTTCAGGCTGGCGGTCAGTTGCCAGTTCAGACCGCTGCACTACCGCGCGCGTTACGGCCAGCGGCTGTTGTCGCGAGCGTTCCGCCAACAGGCAAGGACTCGATCCAATGGTCCAGTTCCTCGGCGGGATACCGCACGAGCGATCCGACTTTCAGGAAACGTGGACCGCGCCTCTCAAGCCGCCACCGTCTCAAACAAGCCAGGCTGACACGGAGGCGGTCAGCAACCTCTGGTTCCGTCAAAAGCACTCCAGTCATACGATTCCCTCCACGATCTCGAAATACCGGCGAAATTTCTCTGCATGCGATTGCCGCAAGTTCGCTATCGCCTGAACTACCCACCGGCCCGAGGAACGGCTCCGTTTGCCGGTTCATGAACAGAACTCCTTCCTTGTCCCGTTTCCGCTATCACGGGCGCGCTCTTTTCCGGCACGCCGTGACGCTCGGCCGTTTCGCGAGTGCTCCTGGAAGCGGCGATCAAGGGCTTCAAGTCGTTCAAGAGCGTCCAGCAACTGCATTCTGGCATCGCGCACTTGATCCGACCGGGGGCAGAACTGCTCAGTGTGCTTGATGGCGAACCTGATCCGGTCGATCGCCACGCGCGCCTGGTAGGCCATTTCGAACTCGATCGCTGAAGGCCTCGAATTCACTTCGTTCTCCATGGTCTGAAGAATTTGATGCATGATCTCAGAACTCATTAGTCACCCTCAAAGTCAGTTTTTCGCACCTTTGCGCGGCGGTTGTTTGCAATCCCTTGGCGATCAGTGGTTCGGAGCGTAACCGGTGGTGGATCCGCCGCTCCTCCGGCGAAGTTTCCCCGGCTCGGCTGGGAGGGGGTTCGCCTGCATCGGCGCATATGGCGCGTCGAAAAGAATGTCCCGATTTACACAAACCGTGAATTTGTAGCCGGCTGGTACCTTGATGGTAGGTTGCACATTGAGGTTGCGCCGGGTGATTGCCGCGCCGGTTTGGCTCATCTCCCTGCCGACCGAAGCGGTCGCGGTGTCGGTCACGCTCGGATAGGTGAGTGCGCTCTGCGTATTACGCTGGGAGAGATCGAAGGCTGCTGAGAACGCACTGGTCAGTGCGGCGAATCCAAGTAGGCGCTTGTAGTGGTGGTCGACATCGTATCGAAGCCCGGAATTGCCATGGGCGTCGAGACCGACCATGCCATTGATGTCCACGGAGGAAGCATCGGGGAATATGATCCGGTTCCAAACAACCTGGACGCCATCCTGGCCGTATGAAATCCGTGAATCGTACTTGCCGATCAGGCGGGCACCCTGTGGGATCAACATGTAACGGCCTGTCGCGGTGTCGAACACATTGGAAGCAATCAGCGCTTTGATCTCGCCCGGCAGATCGGAATTGAGGCTCTGCTCCAGAACGGCCGGGATCTCCCATCCTGCCTTAATCTCGTACGCACTGAGGGGGGCTGTCCTGGTGGAGCGCAGATAATCGTCCGTCTTCTGTTGTCGCGCGGATGCGAGAAATGCTGCCTTTGTCGTCTGCATGTTCTGGCCGTCGTAGTCGGCATCATTGGCGGAAGCGCCGTTCGGGAAGCCTGCGAGACGTCCCAAGGGACTTGGCGTGGTTGGGGCATTGCGACCACCGATGGCCTGACTGAGCGCCGCGACTTGGGCGAGATCATCAGTACTACCAAACGGCGCCCCCGCCCCCGGCAACGAACTGAAGGAGGCAGCGCCGGCGCCGGAACGGATGCCGGTGGGAGCGACCAGGGCATCCTGTTCTCGTTGATACGCGGCGACGATCCGACGCTCTTCAGGTGTCGGTTCGGTCGGTGCCGGAGCCGGTGGAGTACGGCTGGGTCCAGGTTGGCGGACGACCACGCGATCCTGTGGATACCCGGTGCACGGCTGACCGGTTTCCGGATTGAATCGATAGGCTTGCCCAGTCCGCGGATCGAAGCCGCAAGAGCGGTTGGGCGGCACTGAACTGGTCGCCGAGGTTGTACCGGCGTCGCCTGGGGGACGCAACCGATTCGGATCGTTGCGAACCAGTGATGCGTTGCCGGCCGGGATGTCCTTTTCCACTTCTGTTGCTGAGGCAGACGCCGGGCCAACCGCTTTCGGAAGGCCGGAATCGTGATCGGCGGATTGCGCGAGCACTTGCCGCCGATAGCCGCCATATGCGAATGCCAGGAGGAGGCCGATGGCCACAGCTCCCACCGCGAAGCCCGCCCGCTTGCTTACTCGGACCGAAGTCTGAGGTGCCGGATGGAGATCGAGGCCCGCCGGTGCTTCGATCGGCTTCACTTCGGGCGTCTTGTTTTCGGAACTATCCTTTGGAGTGTTGCTCACGGGTGATCTCCACTTTCTGGGCCTTCTTGCCGGCACCGAGTATGAGCTGCGCTCGCTCAAACAGGCGATCGACGACGTATGTCTGCTGATGCACACGGTAGTTGGTCATTTCGCCTTTCCCATCTGAGCCCAACACGACCAGGACCGGCGCCTCACGATTCTGAATCTCGGAGCGCATTTGGATGTAGGTCTTCGCGCCGTCGTCGAAAACCCGGACCGGCCGCAGTTGCTCGTTTGCCCCCGAGATCCTGTAACCGAAGTTCAGCTTGTCTGCCGTGATCATGGCCGGCATGAGTTGCGCGTCACGCGTGCGCTCCTGCGCTTGGGCAGTCTGAGCCAGCAGGTGTTGTTGCCACTTCGCAGTGCGATCCTCATCGGGATAGCTGAATGCAACGCGAGCGACGTACTCTTGCGACTTCGAAACGATACGGAGGTAGTATGCGCGCCGGTCCGTAGTGATGAGAAGGTTTGTATCGAGTCCCGGCTCTTGGGGTTTCAGCACGATTACGGACGTGCATTCCTCGCCCTGGCCATACATGGCAGGCGAGATATTCCATCGGACGGAATCTCCGATTTGCGGCTCTCCAGTGACCCTCTCGCCGGGTTGTAGTTCGATCATGCAGACGCGAAGAGGGGCGCAAACAACAATCGGCAGACCGGCACCATACGCGTACAAGACTCGACCATCCGGTCCGGCAGCAGGGGTATTTTGTCCGACACGCCATGTCTCACTGACTCGGACCGCTTCGAGCCCCGTCGAGCTCAGGGGTACGTCAGTGCGGGGTTGATAGCCCTTTGGTACTTTGCCGTCAATCTCGGTGCTCGCGGCGGCTCCCGCGACAGGCGTGGGCCCAACAAGCTTCGGCGGGTCCATTGCCGTTGGGTCTTGAAGTACTCGAAGCTGGCCTCCGAAATCGTACTGTTGAATCAGAGGCGGCAGTTGGTTCTGCGTTTGCGGCGGCTGGCGCGCAGGAACGCGTTTGACCTGAACCGGCGACGTGGGCGCGTTTGGGAGAAGCGTTGGAGACTGCCCGAACAAAAGCGAGGCAGCAGCCGTGATCGCGAGGACGCCGGAACGGATTCGTCTTCTCATGTTGGCTCTCCTTCTGAGCTGAACTACAGAACCTTGGCCCAACTCGCGGCGGTGACATACAGCCCGAGCGGATTTATGCGGGCCTGGCGTTCATCGGTCGGAGCATTTAGCGCGACCGTGAACGATCCCTTCCAGTGGTCCGTGGATTTCACCCCACCATAAAGGTCGCGCGAAGTCTCTATCCAATCCACTTCGAAGGTCCGGTCACTTGTCGGCAGGACCGATTTCACTTCAACCGAAACGGTGTCCGTCTGGGCTCTCTTGAAGGGCGGATCATTGCGGTAGAAATCGCTGATAAGGGCCTGGGCGTTCGTTCCGCTGGCGATGTGTGCGTAGACCCTATCGATAGCGCGCCGTTGAGCAATTCCATCGGTTGTCACCATGCGGAGGTTCTCTATCCAGTCCTCAATAACCGCGCGGCGCAAGCGATCGTCACCGACCGAGGCTTGTTCCGCGACGCCCGACGCTATCGGCCGGCCGAGGCTGTCGACGAGAACAACGAAAGGAACGACATGCGAACGTGCCGACAGCCAGACCATTCCGCTGGTTGCCAGAAGCGCGACCAATCCTGAAATGGCTGCCATAGTGCGCCAGTTTCTGGCGCGGGTGATGAATTCGCCATAGCGCTCGTCCCATTCGCGGCGCGCGGCCAAGTATGGGTTGTGCAGTTCAACAGTCCGCGAATTGGGTGATGGTTCCGTCCGCTGTCTGCGTAAAACAAATCCCATGAGTCGATACCTCCGAAAATCAATCGCTATGGTCGATAGGCATCCGCGGCGGCTGTGCGTGCGGAGCTGCGTCAGTGGGCAGGCCACCGAACCGCTGCCGTGTGCCTCTCAAACGGTCTGCCGCGTCAGAAAACGCTCCTTGTGTGCGCCGAGCAGCAGACCCAAGCTTCTCTCTACGCGTCGGCGTGGGCGCCTGCGAAGCCGGCAAGGAAGCTGAACTAACGGACTGCACTTCAGAAACTGGGCTCACCCCGGAAGACAGTTCAGAACCGCTGAGCGAAGACTCGGCGGTACTGCCTGTATCACCTTCTGTGGCACTTGTTGTTGTTGTCGGCGGCGGAGGTGCCAGCACGCCTTTTTGGGCAGGGCCGGTGCTGATCGGAATCGAGGTGGTTGTGAACCCGGCCGCGGGCCGTTCTCCCTCGAATCCAGAACCAGCCAAGCTATCTCCGCCGACCGAGGACATCGCAGACCAGGATGGCGACGACGACTCCAGAGCTGAGTGCGTGGTCCCATTACCAACCACTGAACTCGGGACACCGTTCCTGGGCGCCTGGGCGCTACCCCCGCCGTTTGACAGGACGTTAACGGTTGGAACCGGAGCCGATCTCGAACCAGACCCGCCTCCAGGAGGTTTGGGCTGTCGCGGGCCACCGTTTGAAGACGGACCTGGCGGAGGACTCGATGGCGGTGGAACGGTTCCGCCCCCGGCTTTTCCGGCTGCGCCCGCTGGGCCGCCCACACTAGCCACCGTGCTAGGTGCGCCGCCTCCGGCTGCACCGCCACCACCAGCGGCACCGGCAAGCGCAGCCGCGCCACCCGCGGCAGCGGCAATCGCGCCGGCGCCGAGAGAAGCAACAGTCGCAGCACCTGCGACGACGGTCGTGCCAGTGGAGACCAGATCACCCCCGGAAAGAGCGGGAGCACCGCCTAGGACCGCCGCGAAGAGTTTTGGCACCTGCCAGCAGAGCATCATGAAAATGAGCGCTGCACCCATCACATCGAAACCGGTCATGCTCGGATTGGGAGACGCGCCAATGCCGACAGCCTCACGGAGCCAACCGTCGGAGAGGCTCAATCCGACACCGATGAGCATGTACAGAATCATGATCTTTACACCAGTTGATACACCTAGGCCGATGTACCGTTCAACGTAAGGTGTCGTCCAGCGGGAGCCGCCGAAACCAAGGAAGATTACTCCTGCCGACACGACCAGATAACTTTCGACGACGGCAACAATGTACTGAATTGTGACGGCGATGAATGCAATCACTACCAATGCCGCCGCGATCATTACCGCAATCGATGTCCCAGGGTTCGTGAAGAAGGCAGAGGAACTCGCACCATCCATGAGGGCTGCTGCAATGTTGAGGCCCTGGGTAAATACGTCCGAGGGTGAGAGCCCTTGATTTCCGTTGATGCCAGCGGCACCGCCGCCTAGCTGACTGAAACTGTCGATGATCGCGGGAATCCATTGGCGACCGAATAGAAGCAAGGCATAGAATGCGCCGAGCCACATAATCTTGCGGATGAGCGCGGAGGTCCACGACTGCAAATCGGTCTTCTCAAGCGCCATTACCGCCGCGCTCCAGGCAAACTCAATCGTCGCGAGCAGGGCAAAAAGGGTGTCGGCGTACGGCCAGATAATGGTGATCCAGGTTGCACGGAAACTTCGGTACTGTTGGAGGATCTGGCTGGGGTTGCTGGATGAAATCTGCGCGCTGACGGACGACGCCAGAAGTAGCAAGCCACTAGTGGCGATGGCCAACGACAATCGCCGGGTTCTTTTGATTCGAAATGACACACTTCTCCTCTCTGCGCCCTGAGGGCACATATTGCAGCGATTTCTTTACGAACCACGCGTCAGTGTAGGCCCGGCCCGACCGCATCGCCTTTCGGCTTCGGTGGATCGTGATACTGACGGTAGAACATGGAAGCGTTCCTCGCCGCTGTGCAGACGCGCCCTTCGGTGCCGGTGGCCCAATTGGCGTCTGCCTTGTCTCGTACCGGCTTACACAAATCGTCAACCTGAACCGCCAGATCGCGATGTTTTCGCAGCCAGTCCTCAATCTGGGGAGCAGCAGTTGATGACAAATCGCCAGATCCCGCCTTCTCGACGGTCGCGACAATCTCGCTGTGAGGTTCCGGAGGAGTCGGCTTCGTGCAAGCGCTGCCGAACAACAGCAGTCCCAAACACAATGTGATTCTCAGTACAAAGCGTGACTTTATCATTTAATGCCAACCTGGACCGAATGTTTGCCTATCCGAGGTTGCCGGACTGTACGTAAAGAATCGTTGAGCAGCCGCAGCGCTTGCGGCCTGTTCTTGAACCATCGCAGCCTGATAGGCCTGTTTGCTGGACATGTCCGCCATCATCAATTCTCTCAATTTCATGAGCTGTTCTACCTGCTGTTCGGAGATGTCGCCCAACGCATGAAGCGCCTCCAGACGGCCATCCGTACCTTGCAACGAGGACTTCAGCGAAGCGAGAACTGCCTCCTCGCTCTGAAGCTGCTGGCCCTGTAAGCCCGCGGCATGAAGTGTCCCCAACGTTGTGTCCAGCGAGGTTTGCGACCAGTTCTGATATTGCGTGTAGTACGCGCCAGCGTTGTACGCATACCCGGGGTAGGTCTGCCTAAACATCTGGTCGAGATTACCGAGCGAGTAGGACAGCGCACGGCCCCCCTGCACAATGTTGGCAAGGGCGTTGATGTCATTGACGATCGCGCCGAACGTGTGACCTGAAAGAGAACGACTGTTTTTTAGCATGTCGGCATACATGCTCAACTCGTACGCGAGCTGGGTGCCCTGCCGGATGTACTGCAAAATGAGCTGGGCATTGTTCAGAAGTTGGGTATACTCCGTGGCGAATGCCCCGGCCTCAACACTCTGTGGGCTGTGGACCGAGAATCCCAACAGCACTAGAACGATCACGCCCTTGCGCATAGAACCTCCTCCTGTTCTTGGTCCCTTTCCGCGACGACATCTTCAAGGGACTGATAATAGTCGGCCCATCGCGAGAGGCCTTTGAACCGCAACCACTCAGAGCGCCAGGAATCGGGATATTGGTCCATGACACTTTCGACGACCTGTCGCTCTTCCCGGCCGTTTACGCCGACCCAAGACAGAGCCACCTTCCCAATGCCAAGATTCACGAGGCGGCGACCCAGTGGGCTGACGACGTAATAGTGTTGCTTCGGGATGCTGACCTGGAGAATCTCCAGCTCGCGCTCATTGAGGCCGACGCGAGTGTAGAAATCGCGCGAGCCCGGATTCTTGGATTCGGCGTTGGGCAGTAAAATCTTCGTCGGTGAGTTTTCGAGCACGACATCAGCGATTTGCGAATTGGCGATATCACTGATTTGTTGAGTTGCCATCACCACAACGGCGTTCTTCCGCCGCATGGTCTTGAGCCAGTCCTTCAGCCGATCACGGAAAAGTTCGTGTTGAAGGTACGACCATGCTTCGTCGAGGAGAATCAATGTTGGGGAGCCATCCAACCGCTGCTCGATACGACGAAAAAGATACAGCAGAACAGGGATCACGGCCTTGTCGTCGAGCTGCAGAAGGTTCTCCGTTTCGAATGCCAGCATACGTCCCTCGCCCAGGCTGTCGCACTCCGCATCGAGCAGCGGCCCCAACGGGCCCATTACGGTGAAATGCTGGAGGGCATCGCGGATCTCCATGTCCTGAACGTTCGCGGACAATTCCGTTAGGGTCCGGGTAGGTGACAGCCGTAGCTGCATCACGGCGTCGGCGACGGCGTTCCTATGTTTCGGAGTGAAGGCGAGGCCGTTAAGCCGGCAGAGGACCTCGATCCATCCGACCGCCCAGGCCACATCCGCCTCATCATCAATGTCCCGAAGCGGGCAGAACGCCAACTCCGATCGTGGACCCGCCAAATCGTAGAACTCGCCGCCGGCGGCCTCGGTAAGCATCCAGATGGAATAGCCGCGATCAAACGCAAACACCTGGGCTCTCGGATAACGGAACCACTGAGCCGCGATCAGGCCCAGGGCCGTGGACTTGCCCGCGCCCGAAGGCCCAACGATCAGGGTGTGACCCAAATCGGAAACGTGGAGGTTAAACCGGAACGGAGTAGCTCCGCTAGTTGCGGCATAGAGGAGCGCCGGACTCTTCTTGGGCATGAGCGAGCTGGGGTTCTCGCGCAGGCCCGCCCAAACAGATGTGATTGGCATCATGTCGGCCAGGTTGAGAGTATGTAGGAGGACCCGTCGCACGTTGCAGTAGCCGTCCCCCGGCAGTGAGCCGCGCCAGGACTCAACGGCGTTAACGTCCTCAATGCGACATGAGAAGCCGAGGTTCTGAACCGTTTTCATCACGAGCCGAGTGCTTTCATATAGCCGGTCGGCGTCTTCGTCCAGGCAAATGATATTGGCGCCGTACTGGCAGAATTGCACGTCGCCTGCCGCTGCTACGCCCATTGCTTCCTCGGCATCGGCCGCCATTTCTTGTGCGTGAATGTCCACAGCACCGCTTTGGGTCTTGAGGATCTGGTCCTTCCAGCCGCGGATCTTCGACCGCCACTTCTTGCGGTGTTTGTCGAGCATGCTCCGTGCCTCTTCCGGATCAATGAGCAGAGCCCGCGTATTCCACCGATACTCAATCGGGAGCTGATCCAGCTCTCGAAGGATGCCCGGTGAACTCATACGCGGAAACCCATCGAGCGCAACCACCCGTACGTGTTTACGCCCGATCCGGGGCTCCATACCACCGTAGAAATCCTCGCAGGCAAGGATCTCGTTCAAGTAGCACGGTATAACAGGCAAACTGAACGGATGATCGAGGCCACTGATGCACCTCCGCAGGAAACGCAAGAGCCGATCCTGTTCATGCCGGTGACCGTAGTCATCCGTCACAGTGACCCGACGCAGCCGCTCGGTCTGAAACAGTTGGCCGAAGACGTTTTCGAACATGTCCACTTTCAGCCGGAACCGTTCAAGATGCTGCGCCGCCGTCTTCTCGCTGCTGTATGCTCCGCGCCCCTCGAAGAGCCAGCCTTTGGCGCGTTCCTCGACCTCGGGCGGCGGCAAATAGGTGAGCGTCAGGAAATACTCGCTCTCAAAGTGGGCGCCTTCCTCCATGAACTGCTGTCGGCGCTCGTCGTCAATCACGCGAGTCACCGGATCAGGGAACGCGCCCCGTTCCGGATAGCCTGGCGCGCGAGACCGGATGGCGTCGCACTGCACCATCCAGCCGGACCCGAGCCGCAGTACGTGATTGAGGCGAGCGCTCAGAGCGTCCATTTCAGCCGCAGCAGCCGACATCATGTCTGGACCGCGATACGACCAGCCTGCGAGGAGTGAGCCGTCCTGTTGCAGCAATACGCCGTCTTCGATCAGTGCGTATGGCAGCAGCAAATCAGCGAGTCCACGCGGATTGATCCGATGTTCATTGCGGTGCATAACGATTTGGTCTCACCTCCATCTGGAAGGGTACGGCACACATTGGCTGAATAGTGCGCTTTTTGCTGGATAGAATGGCCGGTATCGAATGTGCCGCATGTAGACCTTTCGCAGGAGCGGGTCGGCCTTCCCCATCCGTTGCAGAACCGCGATTGCCCCGATCCAGAACCCAACGGCCAGACCCACTCCCCACGCACTTGCCAGGCTGAACGCGAGGCTGACTGAGATAAGGATCGTCAGCAGTACCAGTTCGCGATCGCCTCCGAGAATCTGATTTGGGCGATTCGCCGACTGATGGATCACGATCTCTCTGGGCCGGTCGGTTGTCATTGGGCATTACACCACTGCTGCGTTCACGCCGAAAGCGCTGGCCAGCATCGGGGCGGCGAAGACGAGAACCGAAACTACCAGGCCGATCATGCAGGCGCGCCGGCCGAATTCTGTGAGTTCGCCGCCCCACAGCATCGTGCCACCAGCGATTGCGATACCGATGAGCCCGATCGCGTACGCGACCGGCCCCGTAAGCGAGGTCGCGATGGTTTGCATCGGGCGTTCCCACGGCAGGTTGCCCGCCGCGGCGGCCTGGAGGCGCATGCTGAACGCCCACGCAAGGCCTAAGAGCACGGCAAGTCTTGACGCAAGACCCGAGCGATTTGCAAAGAAGATCCGTAGCATTATCTGAACCATCCCTTTTCTTGTAGTGTGGTTTCTAAACGTGCTCGGCCACGTACTTCCCGTTGGAATACCCAGTCACGAGCAAAAGCTCCCTAACTTTGCGGCCCGCCGCCAGTTCCGGCTCCTCGTCCACGAAAATCACGAGATCGACCGCTTCGGCAATGAGCGTTTGTTGCGGTGCGCTTGTCGCCTCTGCCACGAGGCTTTCGAGGCGGATTAGGCCGCTCATGGCGTCGTTGGCGTGTACAGTCGCCATCCCCCCTGGATGGCCAGTGTTCCACGCCTTCAAGAGTGTGTGCGCTTCCGCGCCGCGGACTTCGCCGACGACAATTCGGGTCGGCTTGAGCCGCATACAGGCGCGCAAGCATTCAAGCATCGTTACGTTTCCGACCGCCCGAAGGTCGAGGTAATTCTTCACTGGGCATTGGAGCTCCGTTGTGTCCTCAATGGAGATCACGCGGTCGTCTGGGGTTAACACCGCGAGAGCATCCAGGCAGGCGTTGACGAAAGTCGTCTTGCCGCTGCCAGTCGAACCGACCACGAGGATGTTCTTTTTCGCGCGCACTGCGGCGCGGATGATATCAGCATGCTTCAGCCCACGGACGCCATTGGCGAAATCATCATGCCGCCGAAGACGGTTCAGAGGGTCGTCTTTCGCGGTGAGGATGCCACGCGCCTCGTATTCTTCGAGCTGAAAGATGCGGCGAGGACGCAAGCGAATCGCAAAAACCGGCCGCCGGACTACTGGCGAGACGATTCCTTCAAAGCGGCTCCCGTCCATCGGCAACTCGGTTTCCAAGATCGGATGTTCATGGTTAAGCACGGTACCACGCCAGGCGGCGATCGTGCTGAGGGCGCTTGACGCCTGGGCCGAGGGAATGTCCCCGGTACGGGTGAACCCCTCACTCATGCGCTTCACCCAAAGCGACGAGTCTGGGTTTAGGAGGATGTCTTCTGTGCGCTCGTCGTTCAGCAGGGTGAGGACGTGCTCACCCAACTCCCGCTTGAGTTTGGTTTCTAGTCGTTGCTGATGTTCGTCATGGATTGCTGCCGCGGCCGTCAATTGTAGTACCCTCTAAGTACTAAGAGACTCTCGGAAGCCGTTCGGGACGCTGTATCCGAGAGTCTTCCAGGCGCGGTGAAGTTAGGGGGAATTCCTAGGTTGGTCAGCAGTATTGTGATACTCCTCACGCCGATTGAAGGACATTGCGGACTTTCCTTTGGCGGTTTAGTCATTCGGTGAAACTGTGGCGGCTGAAAAACCATCTTTAAGATTTTGGCCGGGCCAGAGTGGGTGCCATCCTGGCCAAGGAAAGTCCCCTGTACGGTCTGCTGCCTCGGTCGGGGGATTCCCGCATCGATTGGCTTCCTACGCCGGCAAGCGCGTGCATGGAGATGTTCGAGGGTGTCAGAAGAGACGGGGAACTTGGCAGTTCCAAGGTTGCATTGTGCGTCGGAACATTCATTGCGCTATCGGAGTGCTCGCGCTGATTGCAGGCCACGGGGCAGTTGCTGCTGATCCTGAGGCTTTGCTGTCCCAAGCGGACCACTACGCCGACGTTGGTAACTCTGTGAAGGCCAGGCAGCTATATGCTCAGGCGGAGGTGCAATTCCACTCCCTCGGCGACACTCGGCGGGAGATGTATGCGAAGTTCGGGCGGCTGAATCGTGAGGTGCAGACCGGTTCGTATTTCGCTGTTCAGGACGAGGTTGGGAAGGACCTGCTCAAACCAGTAGTCCAGAGTGATCCTGCCTTGAAGATACGTGGCCTCTCATTGAAGGGGGTCATCGATCTGAACGTGAACACCGCGGCTGCACATGACGATTTTTCTCAAATCCAGGTGCTGGCGAAAGCCATCGGTGATCGCAAGTGGGAGAACCGTGCATCCGGCGAATTGGGGATTGTTGCCGGCGTCAACGGCGACGTTCGCGCCGCTGCGGTTGCGTTGGTGAAAGCCATCCAGACAGCCGCGGCCCTAAACGATGTGGCGGGTCAGATCTTGTTTACCACGTGGCTCGCCAATGGGATGTCGGTTCACGGTATGGCGGACAGGGCTATTCCGCTGCTGGATCGAGCCTTGACCCTTGTTGGGAAAGAGCCGGATGCCGGCTTTCCCGTGCAGCTATATATCGCCAAGATCAGAGCTCTGGGGCTCTTGCCGGAAACGTCCGATAGAAACGGACGAGCCGAAGCAAAACAGTTGATCGACGTGGCTCTGAAATATGCGCGAGCGAACGAGATTCTGGGCGCCCAATGCGAACTCCTCAATCAGGCAGGGTTGCTCTCGTTCAGCGCCCAGGATTTCAGTAGCGCGGAAGCGAACTTCCGCGAGACGGTGGATGTTGCCAAGCAGGCTCATTTACCGCGAATGGAGGCGGAGGGGTTCCTTCACCTTTCCGAAGTTTATGAACAGCGGAAAGAATTGACCGCAGCCATCGCTTCCATCGATTCTGCCATTGAGCAGGTACGTTTCGTGCAGGAGGACTTCGATCTGCCCGTCCATCTGGCGCGAAAAGCGGAGCTCGAAGCTTTGCGCGGGAACCTCGCGATTGCCGACCTTTTATATAGTCAAGCGGCGGAGCTGATTGAGGCCATGCTCATCAACGCACCGAGCTCTCGCGTGAAGAGTTCGATGATCGCAGCACTCAGCGATATCTATGTCGGACATTTTCGATTCGCCGTATCGAGACTCCATGACAACGCTAAGGCATTCCGCATCATTGAAACGGCTCGCGGGAGAGCGCTGGCCGATTCTATTCGATATGCGAGTCGATCTGTCGCTGCAACCAGTATCTCAGGCCCCGAAAGAGAGATCACTTCGATACAGAAGCGCCTCCGAGAATCAGCCGTTCTGCCGGCAGAAACGAAGGTGTTGCTGGCAAGGTTGGACCAGGCATACAACCATCTGGCTCCCGTCGAGTATGAGAGGAGCAGGTCCGAGATGGCGATGGCTCGCCGACCGCCAGTCTCTATCCAGATGTTGCAGGGCTCGCTCGGTCCCGGTGAAGCTCTCGTCGAATACGTGCTGGACAACGGCAAGAGTTCACATGCGCTTGAAATCACATCTACTTCGGTTCGGGCCCACGAGATCCCGACCAGGGCGGAGGTCAACAGTCTTTCTCAAAGCTATGTTCGCGCCTTGAAGGCGAAGGGAAACTGGACCGAGCCAGGCAGGGCTCTCTTCGAGCGCGTTGTCCTGCCCGCGCTCAGCACACATCCGACCTCGGTGGTCATCGTGCCGGACGGGTCCCTTCACCTCGTGCCTTTTGCGTCGCTACCGGATTCGGCCGGCCACTATTGGGCCAGCTCGGTTGTTGTCACGTTTGCGCCATCCGCTACAGTATTCGAATTGCTGAGATCGGGCAAGCGCAATAACACGGCATCGAGACCATTCCTTGGAGTCGCCTATAGTCCTGGTCGCACGGATGGCGACCAAAACGACCAGCACGCGGCTACGCGCGGGCTCGACTCCGCTTTCGCCAGCCTGAATCCACTTCCCTTCGCCCGCGACGAAGTGCAGTCTGGAGCAAGGGTTGCCGGCACCGGAAGTGTGGTGCTCGTAGACAGTGCCGCGTCGGAGTCGGCCCTTAAATCCCAGCCGCTGCAAGATTTCAAAGTCATCCACCTTGCGATGCACGGCTTCGGCGACGTCACTGATCCCGACCGCGCCGGCCTCGTACTCGCTCCCGGTGACCCGAAGGAAGATGGCTTGTGGCAGGCTCGCGAGATTCGGAAGTCGCGAGTCTCAGCAGACTTGGTGACGCTTTCGGCCTGTGAGACCGGGGTGGGTAGGCTTCAGGGCGAAGAAGGCATCATGAACCTGGCACGGACTTTCCTGATTGCAGGGGCCAAGAGCGTGGTGGCGAGCCTGTGGGATGCAGACGATCGGTCAACGGCGACGCTGATGACGCGCTTGTATGAGCAAATCGCAAAAGGGAAGAGCGTGGCGGAGGCCCTACGAGGGGCGCAACTCGCCATGCTGGCAGAATTTGGATCAGACATGCAGCCCTACTATTGGGCGGGATTTACGGTGATTGGAGATGGCACGAGAAAAATCGATTTTACCAAGACCAAACCGACTGTCGCGCGAGCAAAGGGCATCAATATTCGATAAGACCGCCGACAAGGTGACGAAGCAGTACTTCGATCCCAAGTACAACGGCACGGACTGGCCGCGCCACGCAAAGGAGAGCCGCGACCGGATTGTGGCCCTGGAAGATCCCGAGCAGTTCGAACTGGCCATGCACGGCCTGGTTCGGAGTCTCCGAACGAGCCACACGGGGTTTTTCCATCAATCCGTGCGCCGCGTGCCAGCGCGTCTCGCGATTGGTGCGAGCTTTCGCAAGGTCGAGAGAGATGGACAGACGCTGTGGATTGTCCAGGATGTGCACGAGGGCGGACCCGCGCATTACGCCGGACTGAAGCCCCTGGACGTTCTGGCGGAGATAAATGGGGTGATCGTCGTACCTGCGGACCAGCCGACGTTTCCGATGGGCGCCCTGGCGCATCTAACTGTTCGACGGAACTCCCATGTTGTTGAGATGGATGTTCATGTCCCGGTTCCGCGGTCGCGCGAGTCGCCTTATGCAGAACCGAAGGCCGTGATTTTCTCAACGCTTGGCGATTCAATCGGATATCTCAAAGTGAGCATCCTCCCTGGCGTACTCGGTTTGGATGTTGCGCGGCAGATCGATGGGGGTGTTGCGGCGCTGGCCGATTGCAGCAGGTTAATTCTCGATCTCCGAGGCCACCTGGGTGGAGGACTCGGGGTGCTGCGGTTGATGAGCCATCTGACTCCTGGCAAGCTCCCGATCGGCTACACGGTCACCCGCCGAAAAGCAGAGAGCGGCTACGCAAAGGAAGACCTCCGGAAGCTGGATAGGCTCCCAACGGACCGACCAAACCCATTGGCGATCCTGACAATGGCAGTGAAGTTCGCCGGGCGTGATCCATCGGTGGTGCTCATGTCCGAGGGCTTAGGGCGCCAAAAGTGGCATGGTAGGATCGTCATTCTAACGAATGAACACACCATCAGCGCCGGAGAGATGGTGTGTGCGTTCGCTCGTGAGAACAATCTTGCAAAAATCGTCGGGACCGAGACCGCTGGACGGCTCATACCAGGGTCCGGGTTCAAAGTTGGTCAGGGTTATATGGTGATTATGCCGAAGGCGGCGTACATCACCTGGGGCGGGCAGACGTTTGAGGGCAAGGGCATTCCGCCGGACGTCGTCGCACCGTGGTCCCCGGAGGCGTATGCGGAAGGTCAGGACAACCAACTGGAACGTGCGGCAGAAGTTGTGCGGGAATTGTGAGGTGTTCAGAGCAAGGCTGCAAGAAGGATACGGAAGGGGGCTGCCCCCTTTTCTTTGTTCCTGGGCCTCAAAGTAGGTGCCTCCTCCAAGATGGCCCAGGGTGCAGGCCGTCACCACTGGAGCACACCGAGCCGGAAAGTTACCTTTGGGCGCGATTGTAGGTTCGCGCTAGCTGGAAAGAAACGCTGAAGTTAGGTATTTTTGCGCCGGGAAGGGTATTTTTGCGCCGGGAAGTAGCTAGGGAAGAAGTAGGGGAGAGGGGAGAGCCAAACAAGCCGCTCAGCTTTCGGCTCAAGGGTATCGACCATCGTCATCCATACCTGGCCCAGCGTGGGATTGATCCGGAGACGGCCGAATACTTCGGCGTCGGGTATTTTGCTGGGAAGGGCGGTATGAGCGGCAGAATCGTCATCCCAATCGAGATCGAGGCAGGGGAGCTGGTGGCCTATGTCGCCGCTCCATCGACGGGAGCGAACCGAAGTATAAGCTGCCGTTAGGATTCAAAAAGAGCCAGATCCAGTACAACCTGGCTCGGGCATTAGAAGAGAACTCGACCGGTGCTGTCGTCTTGGTTGAAGGCTTCTTCGACTTTATAAAAGTGGTTCAAGCCGAACATGTCTGCGTGGCGCTCATGGGGTGCTCGTTGTCAGGGGACCAGGAAGAGCAACTTGTGGCTCATTTCCGGCAAGTGGTCGTCATGTTGGACGGCGACGAATCAGGCAGGACAGCGGCAACTGACATCGCCAAGCGACTGGCGCGCAGAGTTTGGGTGCGCGTTGTAGATGTGTCGCATGGCGAGCAGCCGGATCAACTCTCAACCCAACAAATCCAGGAACTCCTTGCTAAAGTTTAAGCGGGTATGAACTTTGGTTTGCGGGCAGTCGCATAGGACGGCCCGCTTTTTATTTGGCAAGCGCACACGTTGCAGCAGACAAGTTGCGGGCATTTCCCTCTTAAGTCCAGCGTGGCCCATCAATGGTAACGCGCCCCCGAGGGGGAGGGTCCATTTTGGGCATGTAACGGAAACCGGGTTTGTCAGGATCAGCGGCTCCAAAACAGACCGCCCTGCGTGCGATTTCCGCCTCCGTTTCAAGATTGAACCTCGGCTTGTACTTGTCCACCACTTGGACCGCATTGCAGGTCTTCGGATCAAACTTGCGAACGGTCAGCGCCTCCACGACAGCCTTTCGGATTTCCTCTTTCAAACCCGGTACGAGTGAAGATCCACCAGTTACAACCAGATGCAATTTGACGCCAAGCGGCAACCAGCGCTGGTCTGGAACCCCCAAGATGTATTGCGCCACATGGTCACAGATGTGCCTTATCCAAAGCTGAACAAATGACAGTTTATGCCATGCAGTTTGCGAGATCTTTTGAGCCTCCGCTTCAGCCCACGTGATCGGCTTATTCTGCGCCCGGTGGTACTTTACCAATTCCTCGGTGAGTGCGTTCCCGGCCTCCGCAAAAGTCGAAGCTGGCCGAAAGTAGTGAAAAGTCGGATCTCCCGTCTTTATGTTGCTAGTCTTCAACATGTACCCGACATCCGTAGATCCCGCCCCCACATCGATGACCAGGAGTTTGGCCAAGCCCGGTATGCCGGGCATTTTTTCAGACCGAACCGTGCGAAGGTATGGAAGCCCAGCGGCACCAGATTCGACAATGAATTTCCAGGCCAATCCTCCCGACGTAAACGCAGTCTTGTTGACCTCTTCGATTGTCAATTGATGGCCTTGGCTATCTAGCGTGGCAGCACGAGCCTCCACTATCCATTCCTTCAACATCTTAATTGAAAACGGCTTGCCGGGAACTGGCAGTGTTTCAAGCGGACGTGAGTTGACCGCATGCACTGCGACGCCGACCGCTTCGCAGAAACTCCGAGCCGCAATTGTGGCTTTGCGGGTGTCTTCAGCCAACCAATTCGGAAAAGAGAAACCGAGTTCAGCTTCAAGAAAATCGGCACCCGGATGGGCATCGTCGAGTTGCCTCTTGCTCTCGGCAATCAGATTAATCAAGGAAAACGCAACCGCTTCTCCCAAAGAGGTCCCACTATTTGGTCGGTCATCCTTCCCCCAAAAGAGGACACTCAAGCTGTGTTCGATTAGATCACGTTTCAAACCGCGGACTAGATCTTCCGGGTTCAGCCTGCCCTTCGGAGAGAAAGTGAGCCCCTCATTTCTGTAAAGCAGATCTGAACTCAAGAGTGGAGCGGCTAGGTAATTTCCACCAAGTTCAGCGACGCAGATCTTCGAAGAGTGAGTACCCCAGTCGATTCCAATCTGAAACCTCGCGGACATTATTCAGCTCCTTGACGGCTTTACCAATGCCTTGACAACTACACCAACTTCTCCGGCTTGCACTAAGTCCACAGATGGCCGAACGACCTCCACCTTGGACGACGGAGATTCTCCAAAACCAAACTCGTGTAACCTTGGATTATACTCTTGTGTCTCGCCGACGTGATCACGAAGCCTAAGCGAGAAAAAGCTCTCCAAGGCGGATCTGAGCTGCTCATAGGCTTCGCGAGCGTTCGGACCGTCATCGCGTGCGGCCCATGCCCTCAGTAAGGCTGTTGCAAGTTGGAGATCTGCCTGGGTCGGCTCGCTGCTGGGTGCAAGCCGGACCGTTACCGCTGGCGTCAGATTGCCCTCCACGGCTTCCCACAGAATTCTCGAAATGGCCGTATCGAACCTTGCACGGTCCTCGAAGAGATGCGCAATGACTTCGTCCTTTTCCCCCTTGCGTGCCGGGAAGTCTGTCAGTACTTGTAGCAGCTTACGGAAATCGTCAATTTCTGCTCTGGTCGCGGCTACTTCGAGTCGACTAGCCGCCAGCGAACGAACGCTCGAAACTGCATCAGCGAGTGCGGGTACATCATCGTACAGCTGAGTTAAGAGAATCTCTTGTCTCCGTTGTGTAGCGATTAAGCTCCGAAGCGTCACAAGGAGATTGTCCACAGTCGGATACTCTGCCGCCAATCCACAGGCGACCGCTAATAGTCGGGCCATCTGCTTAGCCTCATTAGGCTTTTGCGACCCGCGCGTATTCACCCGAGGGCGCCGATCAAAGGTGACTTCAACGAGGCTTAGAAATTCCGCCACTGTTGCCGCGCTGGGTGCCAGTGTACCCTTGTTTCCCTCCCAGTACCTTGAAATCCTAAGAAAACGTGCGATCAGAGCTCGAAGGCTTGACACCTCTCGTTGTGCGAGCAAGTTGCGAATCGCTTCTAGCACCGGACCGGCTTCGAGTACCCTCCTCACCGAGGCGAGCTGTCGGAAGAACTTGCAACAATCCTCCAAAGTCAAGGCTTGGCCGATCACCACTGGCTCAAGGAGTTCAGATGGCGGTCTTAGGTTGATGGACATCGCGGCCCGTAAACGAAGCGCCGGCGGTGCATCTCCGTAAACAAATGGCCGAATCTCTTCGACTTCCGCCATCTCCCGGACTCGAACCACCGGCCTGTTTGGTCCTCCGAGCCGCGCAATAATTTCGTCAGGCATAGGGCTGCTATGGGGGCAAGGTCAGAATACCATGCGGCGCATCCACTACGGGCCACATCTGTCTGCCCTTCCCAGAGAAATACCCGACGCCGAAGTACTCGGCTGTCTCCGGATCGATCCCCCGCTGGGCCAGGTATGGATGACCATGGTCGATGCCCTTGAGCCGAAAGCCGAGCGGCTTGTTTGGCTCTTTCCTCTCGCCTACGTCTTCCCTCGCCCGTTGCGTGCCAGTCGGCGGCTTTTGTGGTCGGGGCTGCTGGTTCTTCGGTCCCACTGATCTGGAACCACCCCTGAAGTTTTAGTGCAGCGTCGCGCACGCTGCATTCTCCAGGGCTGCAACGAGATATAGGACGTTCCCGTATCTTAAAGATTTCGGCGGGAACCAAAGCGGGACTTGCGATGACGCGGTCCATTAATCGACTGCCCGAGACAGTATGAGCGGGCGAATCGTCATACCGATCGACAACGAGTTAGGGGAGCTAGTGGCCTATGCCGGGCGCTCCATCGACGGGAGCGAACCGCGGTATAAGCTGCCGGCCGGGTTCAAGAAGAGCCATGTGCTGTACAATCTGGCTCGCGCTCTTCAAGAGGACTCCACTGGTGCAGTGGTCCTAGTACCTAGTTGAAGGCTTCTTCGACCGCATCAGAGTGGTTCAGGCGCAACACGTCTGCGTGGCGCTCATGGGGTGCTCGTTGTCAGGGGACCAGGAAGAGCAACTTGTGGCTCATTTCCGGCAAGTGGTCGTCATGTTGGACGGTGACGAGGCGGGGTGCAATGCGGCAGCGGAGATAGCCGCTCGGCTGGCGCATAGAAAGTGGGTGCGAATTGTAGACGTGGCCGAGGGCAGGCAGCCGGATGAACTCGCGGTGGAGGAGTTGCGGGCAATCCTGGCACGGGCGTGATCCGGAGAAAAGGAGTCTTTTGGGCGGACGGTTCTGGACTGCCCGCCTGTTTCTTCGGCTGCAGAAGAGACGTGCCAGCCCACGCACCTCGCGACGCGAATTCGGAGCATGAAGGAAGCGATGGCGCGGGCCTGGTGACTAAGGTTCAGGATTCGCGAAGACGCGCCTACCGCGCGAATCTCTCGGCGGAAGTCAGTAAAGAAAAGATTTGACCGAAACTGCAAGAGCGGCTTGCCTGCCTCCGCAAGAGTGGGGTACACTTGACAATAGGAGGCTCCACGATGTAAAGGCGGTTCTCGGGTGACGCATTTTGAAGTATGGAAAATACAAGCCCAAAAGGTTAGGCAAAACGTTTGAAAAAAAAGGTTTTTTGAACTTGTTTTTGGAAAAGGAACTATTGATGAGATCCCGATGAGGTGCATTCCGATGTAAAGAACGACAGCCAAACGCAGAATACGTTTTTTCTTTTTTGTTTTCAAAAGATTTGAAGTTTTGGCCGCTAAGGAAAACATTAGCGGGTGGCCGCGAAGAGCAGTAGGCGGCAATTGAGATCTGAGAAACGAAGAAACGTAGGAGCTGCGATGGCTGACGATTGGTTGACCGCGCTTCCCCCCCGCCCGCAACGGCCGAGTGATGCCTCCCCAAGCTCCCT
>Ga0075030_100001038_pt1 | contig 25001 bp, 16 predicted proteins | sample LitLauG_LLR_2012_FD_71393 | JGI IMG/M metagenome (GOLD analysis project Ga0075030, IMG submission 71393) | Freshwater sediment microbial communities from Pennsylvania, USA - Little Laurel Run_MetaG_LLR_2012 | ecosystem: Environmental > Aquatic > Freshwater > Creek > Sediment | place: USA...
CGACAGAGCTTATCTTTTTGGCGGGCATGGCGACCACCGCCACCGGCTCCGGCAGTATCAATTCGGTTCGGAATTACCCCACCGTGCTGATTGCAGTGGCGGGCGGGCTCGCGGGCGGGACGACCTACCTGTTGGATGGCGCGAACCACAACGACGCGCATAACAACCTGAACTTGCCGCTGCCGTTCCCGGACGCGTTGCAGGAGTTCAAGGTGGAGACCAGCGCGCTGCCGGCGCAGTACGGGATTCACTCGGCCGCGACAGTCAATGCGGTGACCAAGTCCGGCACCAACGGGCTTCACGGCGACCTGTTCGAATTTTTGCGGAACGGCGACCTCAACGCCCGGGACTTTTTCGCGACCGCGCGCGACACCTTGAAGCGCAACCAATTCGGAGGAACGCTAGGCGGACCGATTAAGAAAGACAAGCTGTTTTTCTTCGCCGGTTATCAAGGCACGATTCAGAAATCCACCCCACCCCAGACCATCGCATATGTTCCCACGTCCGCCATGCTCGCGGGAGACTTCACTGCTTTCGCCTCGCCAGGGTGCAACGGCGGCCGGCAACTCAATTTGGCGCCAGCACAAGGCTTCACCAACAACCAAATCGCGCCCACGAGGTTCAATCAGGTGGCGCTGAATCTGGAGAAGCTACTGCCCATATCGAGCGATCCATGCGGCAAAGTTACCTACGGGCTGATCAACAACCTGACCGAACACCTCGGCGTAACCAGGATTGACTATCAGAAGAGCGACAAGCACTCCCTGTTCGGACGCTTTACGGTCTCCGATCTGGATGTGCCGTCGACTTACGACGGGAAAAACCCGATTACGATTAACATTGCGGGCGCCCATTATGGTGTGTATACGCTGGCGGGGGGAGATACGTATCTGGTGACCTCCAACATCGTCAGTTCTTTCCGTCTATCGGCGACCCGGTCGAAGATTCCGAAAGTAGCCGACGAATTCACTACGTGGGCGGCTTTGGGATCGAACGTGAGTGCCTTGGCCCCAGGCCACCAGGCGATGCTCGCGATCACGGGAAACGGGTTCACAGTCAGCGGCGGGAGCGGAGTCACAACGACTAACGCCACCGGACCCAGCCCCAACGTTTCCGAGGACATCAGCTGGGTGAAGGGAGCCCATCAGATCGGATTCGGAGCCAACTATCTGCACAATACCGCGAAGTTCCAGACGGGTTTCCGGGCCCCCGGCGCCTTTACCTTCAACGGACAGACGACAGGTGGGCCCCTGGCGGATTTCCTGATCGGGAGCGCGTCATCCTTCGTTCAGGGCACGATCGGTTACTGGGACAATCGCCAGCACTATATCGGGCTGTATGTGCAGGACTCCTGGAAAATAAGCCCGCGGCTGACTGTGAATTACGGCGTGAGGTTTGAGCCGTACATCGCGATGTCCAGCAAATACGGCTATTACACCCATTTCGATCAGAGCCTTTTCAACCAGGGCATCCATAGCACCGTCTACCCGAACGGGCCGGCGGGCCTGATTGTTCCCGGCGACCCGCAATACACAATTGGGAATGCCCCGGAGGGTTCCAGAATTGACAAATTCGTGCCCCGGATTGGATTGGTTTGGGATCCCAGGGGAGATGGCCGTATGACTGTCCGGGCCGCGTACGGAATGTTTACGGACCGTCAATACATCCAGTCCTACACTTCCTACGGCACCAACCCCCCGGTCGGCGACACCATCACTTTAGCGAACGTGAATTTTACCAATCCATGGGCCAACGTCACCGGAGGCAATCCCTTTCCCCTTTCCGTCAACAAGAATCTCGTATTTCCTACCCAGGGCAACTACCTCACCGCTCCTTTTGACTACAAACCGCCTTACATGAACCAGTGGAACCTTAGCGTTCAGAAGCAGATTGGCTTCGATTGGCTGGTGACCGTCAATTATCTCGGCAACAATTTGATTCACATGAATGCCGGGAAGCAATTGAATCCGGCCCTATTCCTGGGGCTGGGGGCCTGCACCTTGAACGTGGTCAACGCCAGCGGTCAAGTCGCTCCGCAAAATTTTCCCGTTTGCTCCACGACCGGGAATACCAACCAGCGGCGTGCCCTCTATCTGCAAAATCCGGCGCAAGGGCAGTATTACGCGGGCGTGAATCAGATTGACGACGGAGGGACGGGAACTTACAATGCTCTGTTTTTCTCGGTGCAGAAACGGCTGAGCCGCGGCGTGAGCGCGCTGGCAAACTATACCTGGTCGCACTGCATCAGCGACGCCTTTGAGCCCCAGCTCGGAATTGCGAACGCCATCAGCCTCCCCGGCAACCGCAGAGCCTTTCGAAGCAACTGCGCGGTGTCGGATCAGCGGCAGATCTTCAATCTTTCTGTAGTAGCGCAAACGCCCAAATTCTCCGGACGGATGCTGCGGGCGATAGCGAGCGACTGGCAGATCTCTCCCATCATGAAGATCAAGTCCGCTCAGTTCTTCTCAGTGACCACGGGGATCGACAATGCCTTGACCGGCCAGCCTACCCAGACCCCGCGTCTGGTGGGAAATCCGTACCCCGCCCACCAGACTCTCACCAACTGGCTGAACACGTCGGCCTTCGCGCCGCCCGCTGCGGGCACGTACGGCAATCTCGGCCTGTACAACATGAAGGGTCCCGGAGTCTTCCAATTCGACATGGCCGTGTCGCGAACGTTCCAGATTCGAGAGAAAAGGGCGCTTCAGGTGCGGGCCGACGCCTTCAACCTTCCCAACACTCTGAATCCCGCCGTTCCGGGCACTGGGAACCCAATCGTGACCGCCACGAACAGCGGGACCTATAACCAAATCCAAAGCGACATCAGCGGGACCAGCGGATTGGCGGCGGGCGATTATCGGATCGTCCAACTCGCGCTGAAGCTCCTGTTTTAACCAGATCAGAAAGAGGTTTCTCCGGCCGCAACCCTTCGGCCGCGCGCCTGCACTCCCGGCGCGGTCCGATGGTCCCCCTGCGGGCGCGTTTCTGCCGCGGAGGCAGCAAAATACCCTAAACATGGTATTCTCCCTCGCCATGCCGCGTGCGTATGATCGGAGTTGGTCTCATGAGCAACTCGCGGATCCACTTGCGGCCGGCCTCTCCGCCTGCCTCTGACCCGCTCGATGCGATCGGTCAATTTGATACCTGCACGATTGCCAACGCCATCGAGCGATTCGGCGTTCGCTTGCGCAACGAAGGTTTCACCAGGCCCGGAATGTTCTGTGTGACCGGAGGGATGCCCCGTATCCTGGGCTATGCGGCAACTTGCCGTGTGCGGTCGTCCGACCCGCCGATGACAGGCGGTTCTTACCTCGACCGCACAGATTGGTGGGACGCCATTGAGAATTTGCCTGTACCGCGAATCGCGGTAATTCAGGATCTCGATGATGGCTTCTCGCTGGGCTCCTGCGTCGGAGAAGTTCACGCTTCCCTGCTGAGAGCTTTTGGATGTGTGGGTCTCCTCACCAATGGCGCCGTTCGCGATCTGCCGGCCGTTAGTGAACTGGGATTCCCCATGTTCGCGCGCGCGGCGGCGGTGTCCCACTCCTATTCCCACCTCGTGGATTATGGCACGCCCGTCGAGGTTTTCGGGCTGCGAGTCCGATGTGGCGATCTCCTGGCCGCCGACTGCCACGGGGCAATCTCCATTCCCCTCGAAATTGTGGAGAAACTTCCGAAAGTAGCGGCGGATATCCGTGAGCAAGAACAGGCTATCGTGGAATTCTGCCGGTCGCCCGGGTTCTCCCGGGAACAGCTTCGCCGGATCTTGGGTAACCAGCACTGAGGTAAGCATGCGGAAATTCCGATTTGGACCTTCGTCTCTGATGTTAATCTCCCTGGCGGCCCTGGGGCTGCCCTCCTGCTCGCGCAAAGCTGACGTGCAGGCGGCCAGTTCCCAATCGCCGGACCTTCCCACGGTAGCAGTGGCCCGAGCCAAGACCGATTCGCTCTCGCAAGATCTCGTCCTCACCGCCGAATTCAAGCCGTACCAGGAAATCGACGTGATGGCCAAGGTCGCCGGATATATCAAGGAGATCTATGTGGACGTGGGGGACCGCGTGAAGACAGGCGATCTGCTGGCGGTCCTGGAGATCCCCGAAATGGCGGATGACCTGCGGCGGGCGGAAGCCAATCTGGACCGCGCCCATGCCGAGGTCGCCCGCGCCAAGGATGAACTGCAACGCTCCGAATCCGCCCACGACATTGCGCACCTGTCTTTCGACCGGCTCTCCGGAGTCCTGGAGAAGAAACCCGGCCTCATTGCGCAGCAGGAAATCGACGACGCACACAGCAAGGATCTGATCGCGGAAGCCCAGGTCTCCGCTTCCAAATCCGCGTTGGCCGCCGCCAACGAGCAAGTCGGAGTGAATCAGGCAGAACTGCAGAAAGTCAAAACCTTGCTCGATTACACCAAGGTTACCGCGCCCTTCACCGGCGTGATTACCAAGCGCTTTGCCGATAAGGGTTCGATGATCCAGGCCGGGATTGCCTCGCAATCACAAGCGATGCCGGTAGTCCGGCTCTCCGAGAACAGCCTCCTGCGTTTGATCCTTCCGGTTCCCGAATCGGCCGTTCCCACCGTCCACATCGGGCAGTCCGTAGATGTGCGCGTTCCTACTTTGAACCGGACGTTTCCCGGCCGGGTGGCTCGCTTCGACAACAAGGTGTCGTTGGCCACTCGCACCATGGACACGGAGGTTGACGTTACGAATGACAATCTCGTGCTTATACCTGGGATGTACGCGGAAGTGAATCTCACGCTCAACCGCCGCGATCGGGTTGTCGCCATCCCGGTCACGGCGGTGGACATCGATACGGAAAAACCCACTTCCGGCTCGGTGATGGTCGTCACCCCTAACAACCGGGTGGAAGTCCGCAAAATCCAGTTGGGACTGGAGACCGCCAATCGCGTCGAGGTCCGGTCAGGTCTCAACGATGGCGACCTGGTCGTGATCGGCGGCCGCGCCGGCCTGCAACCCGGCCAGGAAGCCAAACCGAAGGTTACCGACATGGTTGCCGAAAAATAGCACTTACTATGTCCCGTTTCGCAATCCGGAATCCCTATTTCATCGTGGTGATCTGCCTGATCATCGCGGTGGTCGGGGTTACCAGTCTGGTTCGCATGCCCGTGGACATGTTCCCGGCGATGAATATTCCGGTGGTGGTGGTGGCGACCTTCTATTCCGGTATGCCGCCGGAGCAGATTGAAACCGACATCAGCAGCCGCTTCGAGCGCTTTTTCACGCTGGGCGCCGGCATCGAGCATATCGAATCGCGCTCGCTGCCGGGTGTCAGCGTCATTAAAGTTTACTTCCAGCCCGGGACCAATCCCGATTCGGCAGTCACCACCATTTCCAACCTGGCCATGGCGCAGTTGCGCCGCCTGCCTCCGGGCACGTTGCCGCCGGTCGTGCTCAAATTCGATGCTTCCAGCCTGCCGGTCTGCTTGGTCACACTCAAAGGGCAAGGGCTCGATGAAACCGCCCTCCGCGACCTGGCTCAGTTTCAGGTTCGCAACCAGATTGCCGGCGTGGCCGGCGCCAGCGTCCCGCAGCCGTTCGGCGGACGCTATCGCCAGATTATGGTCTACACCGATCCCTACAAGCTGGAAGCGCACCAGTTGAGCCTCATGGATGCGGTGCGATCCCTCAACGCCGCCAACCTGATCCTGCCGGCCGGCGACGTGCAACTGGGCCAGTTGGACTATAGCATTTACACCAACAGCCAGTTGCGCAGCGTCTCGGAAATCGACCAGCTCCCCGTGAAGACCATCGGCCAGTCGCCGGTTCGCGTCGCCGATATCGGGCACGCCGCAGACGCGCAGCAGATCCAAACCAACATCGTCCGCGTGGATGGCCAACGCTCTGTCTATGTCCCGGTTCTGAAGCAGGGGGGCGATACCAATACGATCGCGGTGGTGGATGGCGTCAAGCAGACCATCCAGCACCTCTTTGAAGTTCCTAAGGAACTGGTCACCCGGGTGGTATTTGACCAATCCGTTTTCGTCAAAACGGCCATCGAAACGCTGCTCCACGAGGGCGCCATCGGCCTGTTCCTCACTTCCATCATGATCCTGGTGTTTTTGGGGAGCATACGGGCTACCATCGCGGTCTATTTCTCGATTCCACTTTCGGCATTGATGGCATTTGTCCTGCTGGGGTTGGGCGGGAGTTCCGTGAATGCCATGGTGCTGGGCGGGCTGGCCCTGGCGTTTTCACGCCTGATCGATAACTCGGTGGTGGTGCTCGAGAATATTTATCGCCACCTCGAGCTGGGCGAGGCGCCGGCAGTGGCCGCCCAGAACGGCGGCCGGGAAGTCGCCTTGCCGGTGCTGGCATCCACCCTCACTACGATCGTCGTGTTCTTCCCGGTCACCTTGCTCTACGGCGTCAGCAAGTTTCTCTTTTCCGCGCTGGCGCTGGCCGTCGTGCTGTCCTTGATGGCCTCTTACGCGGTGGCCATGTCCGTCGTTCCGCTGTTCTGTTCGCGGTTCATCGGCACTCACGAAGCGGGACATCCTGAGACAACGGCCGGACCAGCGACCGCGCGGCGGCGCGGCCTGATCGACCGCTTCAATTCCTGGTTTAATCCCCAATTCGAAGCGTTCTTGAACTTCTATGACCGTATCGTCAGCGTGGTCCTGAAGCGTCCCGTCTCCATTCTGTTCGTGCTCACCGGTATCATCATCGCCAGCCTGTTTCTGTTTCCCCTGCTCGATTTCTCCTTCTTCCCGCGCACCGATCCCGCCCAGTTCATGATGAACGTCAAGTTGCCTTCCGGCACTCGCATCGGCATTACCGAGCAGGAAATTGCCAAGGTCGAACAACTAGTCCGCAACACGGTTCCACCGCAAGACCTCGGCATGATCGTCTCCAACATCGGTTCCACTCCGGATTTCTCGGCCATCTACACCACCAACTCCGGCATGCACACGGCCACCGTGCAAGTGAGCCTCAAGGAAGATCACCGGGTGGGCAGCTATGAGTATATGGAACAGGTGCGCCGGAGGCTGGCGCGGGAAATGCCGGAAATCACGGCGTACTTCCAATCCGGCGGCCTGGTGGACGCGGTCCTCGGTCTCGGAATGCCGGCCCCCATCGACGTGCAAGTCTCCGGCTCCAATCTCGCTGCCAGCTATGGTCTGGCGCAACAACTGGCCAGCCGGATCCGCAAGATCGACGGTGTGGGCGATATCTACATCCCGCAGGATATCGATTACCCCGCGCTCCAGTTGGATGTCGATCGTATGCGCGCCAAACTTCTGGGGCTCTCCCAGAAGGAAGTGGTCGGTAACATTATCACGGCCTTGACTTCCAATGCCATGATCGCTCCCAGCTTCTGGATCGATCCCCAAACCGGTAACGACTACATGCTCACGGTGCAATACCCGGAAACGCAGATCCGCAGTTTCGATGACCTCCGCGCCATCCCGGTTCACGGCAAAGGCATTTCCGATTCCACCCGCTTGGACGCCGTCTCCAATATCCGCCGCATCAAGTCGCCGACCGAAGTCGATCACTACGGACTGCGCCGCGTCATCGACATTTACGTGCAGCCGCTAGGGGAGGATCTCGGCCGTATCGCCAGCGCCATCGATCGCCTCACGGCCGAAACCAAAATGCCGAACGGCATTACCATCACCCTGCGCGGCCTGGTGCAGGGAATGCGCCAGAGCTTCACCAGTTTCGGGATCGGATTGACCCTCTCGGTAGTTCTCCTCTATCTGATCCTGGTCGCCCAGTTCCGTTCCTTCCTTGACCCGTTGCTGATCCTGACCGCGGTGCCGCCGGGACTCACCGGCGCGCTGCTGATCCTTTACGTAACCCGAACCAGTATGAATGTGATGTCTCTGATGGGCCTCATGATCCTGATCGGTATGACCGTCTCGGATAGCATTCTGATCGTCGAATTCACCCGCCACCTGCGGGAAGGCGGCATGACCGTAAGGCGGGCCGTCGTCACCGCCGCGCGCGTACGGCTTCGCCCCGTGCTCATGACCTCCCTGGCCACCATCATCGGCCTGCTCCCCATGGCCTTGAAACTCGGCGCGGGAAGCGAATCGTACGCGCCCTTGGCGCGCGCCGTTCTGGGAGGTATGAGCGTCTCCCTCATGATGACGGTCATTATGGTTCCCGCCGCGTATTACGTCGCGTATCGCAACGACGACGCGCGCATTCCCCCGGAGGCGTCCTAGTAATGTCCTTATTCGCCATTCGCAATCCTTATTTCATCGTGGTGGTCTGCCTGATCATTGCCGTAGTCGGAGTAACCAGCCTCGTCCGCATGCCGGTGGACATGTTCCCCGCCATGAACATTCCCGTGGTCGTGGTTGCCACCTTCTACTCCGGCATGCCGCCGGAGCAGATCGAAACCGATATCACGAGCCGCTTCGAGCGCTTCTTCACCTTGGGCGCGGGCATCGAGCATATCGAGTCCCGCTCGCTCCCTGGCGTGAGCGTGATCAAGGTGTACTTCCAGCCCGGCACCAATCCCGACTCCGCTGTCACCACCATTTCCAACCTGGCCATGGCGCAGTTGCGCCGCTTGCCCCCGGGCACGCTGCCGCCCGTGGTGCTCAAGTTCGACGCCTCCAGTCTCCCGGTATGCCTCGTCACTCTCAGAGGCGAAGGTCTGAACGAAACCATGTTGCGCGACTTGGCCCAATTCCAGGTCCGCAACCAGATCGCCAGCGTTGCCGGCGCCAGCGTCCCGCAACCCTTCGGCGGCAAATACCGGCAGATCATGGTTTACACCGATCCGTACAAGCTGGAGGCCCACCAGTTGAGCCTCATGGACGTGGTCCGCTCGGTGAACGATTCCAACCTCATCCTGCCCGCCGGCGACGTGCAGATCGGCCCGCTGGACTACAACATCTACACTAACAGCCAGCTTCGCAGCGTAGGCGAGATCGACCAGTTGCCCATCAAGACTGTCGGCCAGGCACCCGTGCGCGTGGCCGATATCGGTCATGCCGAGGATGGCCACCAGATTCAAACCAACGTAGTCCGCGTCGACGGCCAGCGCTCCGTTTACGTTCCCGTGCTCAAGCAGGGCGGCGACACCAATACGATCGACGTGGTCGACGGCGTCAAGCAAACCGTCCTGCACCTGTTCGAGGTGCCTAAGGAGCTCATCACCAGCGTGGTCTTCGATCAGTCGCTGTTCGTGAAGACCGCCATTGAAACCTTGCTGCACGAAGGCGCCATCGGTCTGTTTCTGACCTCCATCATGATCCTGATCTTCCTGGGCAGCATGCGGGCTACCGTGGCTGTCTTCTTTTCCATCCCCCTTTCGGCGCTGGCCGCGGCCCTCGCCCTGGCGCTCAGCGGCAGTTCCATCAACAGCATGGTCCTGGGCGGCCTGGCCCTGGCGTTTTCGCGCCTCATCGATAACTCCGTGGTGGTGCTCGAGAACATCTACCGGCACCTCGAATCCGGCGAACCGCCGGACGTCGCAGCCGAAAAAGGAGGACGCGAAGTCGCCCTGCCGGTGCTCGCCGCCACCCTCACCACCGTGGTCGTCTTTTTCCCCGTCACCTTCTTGTACGGTGTCAGCAAGTTCCTCTTTTCGGCTTTGGCTCTGGCAGTGGCGCTGTCTCTGTTCGCCTCTTTTGGCGTAGCCATGACCGTCGTCCCGCTGTTCTGCGCCCGTTTCATCAAGACCGCCTCCCACCATGGCACGCCGTCATCCGAGGTTCCCGTCACCGTAGATGCTCCCCGGAAGAGGAGGTCTCCTGGCCAGCGCTTCAATCTTTGGTTCAATAACCGCTTCGAGAGCTTCCTCAAAGTCTACGACCGCCTGGTTGGCGCTACGCTCCGCCGGCCCATTGTGACCTTGCTCTCCTTCAGCGTCGTGTTCGTCCTGGCCCTGTCCCTCTACCCGCTTTTGGGAGTTTCCTTTTTCCCCCGCACCGATGCCGGCCAGTTCGTCATCAACGTCAAAGCGCCCACGGGAACCCGCCTCTCCGTCTCGGAAAATGAGGTGGCCAAGCTCGAAAACCTGGTGCGCCAAGTGGTCGCTCCGGACGACCTGGGAATGATCGTCTCCAACATCGGCGCCACGCCCGATTTTTCCGCCATCTACACCACTAACTCCGCCATGCACACCGCCTTCGTGCAGGTGAGCCTGAAGGAAGACCACCAGATCGGCAGCTACGAATACATGGCCCGCGTCAAGAAGCGAATGGAGACCGAGATGCCCGAGCTGAGCGCCTACTTTCAGTCGGGCGGCCTCGTGGATGCCGTCCTGAATCTTGGTCTTCCCGCGCCCATCGACGTGCAGGTGGCCGGCTCCAACCTGGACAAGTCGTATGCCACCGCGCTGCGGCTCGCTTCCCGGATTCGGACGATACCCGGCGTGGCCGATGTCTTCATTCCGCAAGATATCGATTATCCGGCCCTCCAGCTCAATGTGGATCGAACCCGGGCCAGCGAGCTCGGTTTGGACCAGCAGGAAGTCGTAGATAACGTCATTACCGCTCTCACATCCAACCAGATGATTGCACCCAGTTTCTGGATCGACCCTAAGACCGGCAACGACTACATGCTTACCGTGCAATATCCCGAGGACCAAGTGAGGACGCTGACCGAGCTCAATGCCATCCCTCTCCGCGCGGCGAACTTTGCCGAACCCACGCGTCTCGACATGATCAGCAACATCCACCGCATCAAGTCGCCCACCGAGGTGGATCATTACGGACTTCGCCGGACGATCGACATTTACGTTCGTCCCTTGAATGAAGACCTGGGTAAGATCGCGGACTCGATCGACCGGATCATCGGGCGCACGCCCCCTCCGGAGGGGTTAACGGTGACCTTGCGCGGCATGGTGCAGGGGATGCGGGCCTCGTTTACCAGCTTTACCCTGGGACTCAGCCTGGCCGTCGTGCTGCTGTACTTGATTCTGGTGGCCCAATTCCGCTCCTTCGTCGATCCATTTATCATTCTGCTGGCCGTGCCGCCCGGATTGATCGGAGTGATTCTGATCCTTTGGCTCTCCGGCACCACGCTGAATGTGATGTCTTTGATGGGAGTCGTGATGCTGGTGGGAATCGCGGTCTCCAACAGCATCCTGATCGTGGAATTCACGCGCCATCTGCGCGAGGAGGGAATGAGCGTCCGGGAAGCGGTGGCGATGGCGTGCCGGGTGCGCTTGCGGCCGGTGCTCATGACCTCTCTAGCCACCATCATCGGCCTGTTGCCGATGGCTCTCAAGCTGGGCGCCGGCAGCGAAGCGTATGCCCCGCTGGCGCGCGCCATTCTGGGCGGTTTGAGCGTCTCGGTCGTGCTCGCCGTTTTCCTGGTGCCTGCCGCTTACGTGTTGGTTTACGGCCGAGGGGAGGCTCTCTAAGCCGATGCGCTCTATTGCTGCTTTCTTCGCTTTTGCGATCTGTTGCGCGGCCCAAGCTCCGTTGCGTTTGACCATCGCGGACGCCCAGCGGCTGGCGATTCAGAATAATCCGCAGTTCTCCGCCGCCAAATTCACGGCGGCCGCCGCCTATCAGGTTCCTATTCAGTACAAGGCCAACTTCCAACCGAATATGTTCGGCAGCCTGACCGGAGTAGGCGCCGATAACGGCAGCCGCCTGGCGGCCGGTGGTTTGAACAATCCCGTGGTGTACGACCGTCTGGGATCGGGGCTCTCGATCGGCCAAATGATCACCGACTTTGGACGGACCAACAACCTGGTGGGGATGGCGAAGTTGCAGGCCCAGGCTCAAGATCAAGCCACCGAAGATACACGCGCGCGCATCCTGTTGGCCACCAGCCGTGCCTATTTCGGGCTTCTCCGCGCGCAGGCCGTGATGAAAGTCGCCGACGAGACCGTGGCCGCCCGCCAACTGGTAGTGGATCAGGTCACCGCCCTCGCCGAAAGCAAGCTTAAATCCACCCTGGATGTAAGCTTCGCCAACGTCAACCTCTCGGATGCCAAGCTGCTGCAGGTGCAGGCGCAGAATGATGTCAAAGCGGGCGAGGCCGATCTGGCCACGGCCTTGGGATTACCGGCTCAGATCGGGTTCATCCTGTCGGAAGAACCGATGCCCGCCCCCCTGCCGGACCGCTTGAACGACCTGGTCCAGCAGGCCATTCAGAATCGGCCGGACCTGAAGGATCTGCGCCTGCAGCAGAGCGCCGATGTGAGCTTCGCGAAAGCCGAGCACTCTCTTTACTACCCGAACATCGGCATCGTCGGCACCGCCGGCTTCGTGCCTAGCGGCTACGCCACCATACCCGGCCGGTACGGCGCCCTCGGGGTAAACGTAACGATTCCGATTTTCAATGGAGGCTTGTTCAAAGCTCGCCAGGCCGAGGCGGAGTTGAAGGCCCAGGCCGCCAACCAGAACGTCAGCGATCTGGAGAACCGAGTCACGCGCGACGTGCGCGTGGCTTACTTGAATGCGACCACCGCACTGGATCGCCTCTCGCTCACGCGCGAGCTGCTGCAACAGGCGCAACTGGCGAACGATTTGGCGCAGAGCCGTTACGATCTCGGGCTGGGTTCCATTGTCGAGCTGAGCCAGGCCCAGCTCAACGTGACCTCCGCCGAGATTGCCAATGCGTCGGCTCTGTACGACTATCAGGCGCAGCGCGTAATTGTCGATTATCAAATTGGAGCGCTGCGCTAGGGACCAAACGGTATGGGGAAGAAGGTCTGGTTTGAGCTGACCCTGGGAGTAGCCGGAGCCATCTATCTCGTTCTGGTGTTCTTCCAGAACATTTCCAGTCCCATATTCGCCCTGGTGGTCGTGACCCTCGCCGGCTACCAGTTGATCGGTTCGCATCGGGCCGGAAAGAAACCATAGTCTATCGACAATCGACTACGCAATTACTCCCTTCCGAATCGCGTACAGGATCAACTCGGCGCCGCTATGCAGGTTCAGTTTTTGAAAGATGTTGCTGCGGTGCGTTTCCACGGTATACAGGCTCAGGTTCAAAAAGCCGGCCACTTCCTTATTGTTCTTGCCTTCGGCGAGAAGCTGTAAGATTTCGCGTTCCCGCGTGGTCAGCAGCTCGTAACTGTCTTCCACCTTGCGTTCCTGCATCTGCCGCATGTAGTCTTCCGCCAGCATTTTGCTGATCGCCGGGCTGAAGAAGGCTTTGCCCTCGCTGACCGCCTGGATGGCGTTGATCAGGTCATGTTCCGCGGAGTCCTTCAACAGATACGCGCGCGCGCCGGCCTTGAGCGCCTTCAGAACGTACGCTTCATCGGAATGCATACTGAGAAATACAACGGCAGTGTGGGGCAGCTTATCCGAGATCTGTCTCGCCGCTTCGATCCCATTCAGGATCGGCATGCCGACGTCGATGACGACAGTGTCGGGCTTGTGCTCTTCGGCCATGGCAACGGCTTCGCGTCCGTTGGCAGCCTCCGCAATCACTTGGAACCCCGGATGGCTTTCCACAAGAAGGCGAAGTCCCTTCCGCACCACGGTATGATCGTCGGCCAGCAGAATCCGAACGGCCTTCATACCATCTCTTTCACCTTCGGAACAACGTTCTCGTGCAGGGGCAGAGACACTCTGAGCCGTGTGCCTTCGCCGGAATGGGAGTCCACGGCAAAGACGCCTTCCAGGTGGCTGACTCTTTCTTGCATCCCCAGGAGCCCCATGCCCTTATCCTGCCCCGCGTTGAATCCTTGGCCGTCATCCTCGATCGATAGCCGTAGCTCCTCCGGCTCCTGGCGGACAGTGATGCGCACCTCCCGGGCATTGGCATGCTGGACGATGTTGTGCAGAGCCTCCTGCACGATCCGGTAGATGCAGGTCTTGTGCTCTTCCGGAAGATTTTCGGAAACCTGCTCCGCCTCCACCCTCACCCACAAGCCGCTGCGCTTGGAAACCTCCTTGGCCTGCCACTGCAGGGCCGGGACCAGCCCCAGATCGTCCAACATGGAGGGCCGCAGAAGCAACGCGATGTTGCGTACGACCCCCAGCGAATTCTCGAGTAGCTTCTTCACTTCGTCCGCCTTGCCGGCGACGGAATCCATGTCTCTGGCCCGGATGAGCGTGGACATGTTCGCCATCTCCAACAGAATGCCCGTCAGTTCCTGTCCTACTTCGTCGTGCAGTTCCCTGGAAATGGAGCGCCGTTCCTCCTCCTGCGCCTCGACCAGCCGCGCCGAGAGCTGTTTCAGCTCCGCGCGTGCGCGGGCGATCTCCTTGTAGTGCTCCGCCGTTTTGGTCTCCAGGCCCAGAATCTTGCGGACGCTGACGTACGCCATCAGCAGCCCCAGCCCCATGGTCAGCCCCAGAGTGATCAGCAGGCGCTCGCGAAAGCCAAGAAAGGACTGCGCCACTTTCGTCTTTCCCGCGCTCAGTTGCAGCTCGTTGATGCCGCCAATGCGATCGGCGATCCCCAGCATCGACATACGGCGCGGGAAGACCTCGTCGCGAAGAAACAGATACCCGTCGCGTTGCCGTTGTTCGGGCGACCACTGGAACACCGGCTCCAGGATCTTCCAATAGGATTCCAGTTCCTTCGTCAGTACCTGGAATGGTCCGGTTTCCTGGGAATTCAACAGCTTCCGATACTCGTCCAGGGCGCCGTCCATGTCCCGGCGGGTTTCGAGCAGGCTGTAACGGTGGCCCTCGGCCTTTCCGCTTTCCCGCTCCAGAAGATAATCTCTGACGTAGGTTCCCGAGACGTAAAGGTCGGCGCGGATCCGTTCCAGAACGCGGTTGCGGAGCAGAAAGGCGTCACGAATCGTATCATTTGAGCTCTGAATCTGCTCGAGCGTTTGCACGCCGTCGATGCCCGCGAAGACCATCAGCAGCAACAGACCGCCGAATCCGGCCATCAGCACCAGACGGCTGTTGGAAACCAGGGATGAACTACGGCGTTGGAAAGCCATCCGCGCTTGCCCGCTCCCTCAGACCCAGGCGTCGATACATCTCTCCTATCTTATCCCCGATTATTTCGCGGACCCAGACACTGCCAGGGGCTCGCAGGGGCTCAGAACGCTCCCACGGCAGCCGCAGTTCCTGCGGAAGTCGCTGGTCACAATAACCAGTATTTTCGGGACTCCGAATAGGGGCACGGGCCCCCTGCCCAGAGGGTTCTGGGGGGATTAACCTGAAGCGTTAATCTGAAACCTACAAATCTTTACCTGCAAATCGTACGGTTACGGCTATTCTTGGTACTGGAAACCCCAGACGCCGCGAGGCATGTCCATCGTACGCTGGTGGCTGGAGAACTACTAAGACCGGCGATGCGAAAGGCAGCAAGGCTCATTCTATTAGCGACCCTCGTAACGGTGGTGGTATTTGTGGGGTCATCCCAGATCGTCCGGCGTCGTATCCAGGAGCGTTTGGAGCAGAAAAGGCAGCAGCAGGAGGCGGCGGCCGCCCAAGCTGATGTCGCGCCCCACTCTGCGGCCTATTGCGCTGCCCCGCCGAACCTCGGTTTTCACATTCAGACTCTTTCTTCCGGGCTGCGCGCGGCCATTTGGTATCCCACCAACGCCGCCGAATCTCGATTTGAATACGCCGCTCCCATGGCCACAGTCCTCGCCCGGGACGCTCCTGTGGCTGATTGCGCGCTGTACCCCCTGGTGGTTTACTCGCATGGTTTCGGAGGCTGTGGCACGATCTCCGTCTTCTTCACCGAGGCCCTGGCGCGTTCTGGATACATCGTCGTCGCGCCCGACCATAAAGACTCGAAGTGCAAGGTGGACGAGCCCTTCAGCGGGTCGTTCTTGCAGCGTTCTGAGGAGCCCTTCCGCCGGCCGGAGAAGTGGAGTCCCGTCAATTACCAGGACCGCGCCGAGGACATTCGTCGCATTCTCGATGAAATGCCGCGCGATCCGAGATTTGGCACCCATATCGACCCCAACCTCATCGGCGCCGCGGGCCATTCCCTGGGCGGATACACGATCGCGGGCTTGGCCGGAGGTTGGAGTTCCTGGCGCGACGAGCGGATTAAAGCGGCCTTGCTAATGTCGCCGTATGTGGCCCCGTTCGTCAGTAAGGGCACCATGGGTTCGCTGGAAATCCCCGTAATGTACCAGGGCGGCACGCGCGATTTGGGTATCACGCCGGTTGTTAAGAAGGCGGGTGGGGCCTATGACGCCACCAATCCTCCCAAGTTCTTCGTGGAACTCGAGGGGGAAGGCCACCTGGCCTGGAGTAACTGGAGTTGCCGCGGGTATGGATCGGTGTCGGCGTGCATCGCGGGGTCCGCCGCCGCGCGGACTATAAACGAATACGGCATCGCGTTTTTTGATCGCTTTCTAAAAGGGAAGAATGAGCCGATACTGGATCGCTCCCATCCGGAGCTGGCCGAGTATCGCCACGCCGACCGCTGAAAAAAGGAGAACACATTGCGACTCAGTCATTGGACAGGAATCCTGCTGGTGCTTGGTTTGGCGTCGGGGGCTGTCGCCTGGGCGACGCCGCCGGCTGCCTGCGGAACCCTCACCGCGGGGTTCACGATAGTAAACGTTCCCAATCAGCCCGGCGGCTCGGACTACAATGCGAGCCCGCCGGCGACCACGGTGAAGATGGGAATCTGGTATCCTAGCCAGGCCCCGGCCTCGTCGTATGCCTATTTCACCGATACCTCGGGACTGGTGGCGAAGAACGGCGCAATCACCGATTGTGGCAGCGGCGTGCAGTTCCCGCTGCTGATCTTCTCGCACGGCTGGTCGGGGTGCGGAATCCAGTCGGTTTTCCTCACCGAAGAACTGGCGCGGCGGGGGTATATCGTGGCCGCGCCCGACCACCAAGACCATGGCTGCAGCGTGGACGGCGGGCCAAATCAAACCCTTCAAGAGATCAACTCGGATTTTCCCCTCAAGAGCTTCATCGGCAATTACTCCAACTGGAACGACCAATCCGGCAACTACCGGAACGTCGATATCAAGACGATAACGGATTGGCTGCTGGCCAACTCTCCCTGGAAGGACCGGATCAATCTCAATGAGATCGGGATGTCGGGCCATTCCTTCGGCGGGTATACCGCATTTGCCAAGATTGGCGGCTGGGCCTCGTGGCTGGATACGCGATTCAAGGCCGGCATCATGTATTCGCCGTTCATCCAGGCTTTCCAGGCGCAGACCCCGAGCACCGTGCCCAACGCCACCGTGCCGCAAATGTTCCAGGGCGGCGTACTGGATGTCGGCATCACACCCTGTGTAAAGGGTCCGCAACCCAGCGGTCCGGTATGTCCTAATCCGGGCCAGCCGGGCGCCTTTCAGGCGGTGCAGTTTCCAAAGTACTTCGCGGAGCTGGGTGGGAAGGATTCCAGTCACTTCTCGTTTTCCAACAAGATTTGCGGTGGCAGTTCGACCGCTCCTACCACCGTCCAGGCCTGCTTGAGCAATGTGCCGAACGCTCAATTGATCGTCAATTACAGCGAGGATTTCCTCGATCACTATTTACAGGGACGGCCGCCCCAGAGACTCTACACGGTGGGAACGAACTGGGATACGTATTGGCGCGCCGGCGGCGTTCCCGCCGGGAGTTATCTGCCGGGAATGGCTGCCGCCCCTTCCGGACTGGCTTCCCTCAAGGGCGAGAGCCTGGTCTCCATCACCGATAACCCTCCGGGTGAAGCTGTCATGCCGCAGCAGCTTGACGGTGTCACCGTGACTTTGACTTCCTCCAGTGGCAGGCTGGGTGGCGGCGTAACCTATCGCGCCTCCCTGTACGGAATCTCGCCTACACAAATCAACTTCGTGGTGCCGCCGGAAACACCAACGGACACCTATACCGTCACCGCCAGCCTCAACGGCGGTGCGATCGCATCCGGGCCGATTACCGTCCAGTCGATTTCGCCGGGCCTGTTCGCCACGCCGTCCGGCACTGCCGCCGGGTGGGCTCAGAGTGACAACGGAGTCGTCCCCATTTACACCAACGCGCCAGTTCCGCTCGATGTCACTCAGGCGCCCACTTATGTGGTCCTTTGGGGCACCGGTTTTCGTCTTGGGCTGAATCTGGCGGCCAGCGCGACTGTCGGCGGAGTTTCGGTCCCGGTCCTGTTTATTGTCGCGTCCCCCCAATTTCAAGGCATCGATCAAGTCGCGATCGGACCGCTGCCGGCCTCATTGGCGGGCAGCGGGCAAGTGTCTGTTCAGGTGACCGCCGGCGGTCAGAAATCCAACACGGTCGGGTTGGTGATCCAGTAAAGAAGAAATGCCGCGTGTCCTCGCGGACACGCGGTATTTTCTGCAAGCCTCGTCTGCTTACGCTACTGCCACTACGCCAGGTCCCAGCGTCAGCTTGATTACCTCATCGCTGCTGTCGCTCTTGAGATCCTGCTCCACCGTCAGCATGACCATCTCGGACAACTGGCGGACCTCGACCGACGAAAGGTTGTCCACACGGCCCACGCTGCGCGTATGCGAAAACTGGCCGGTGTTGCCCTGTTCGATAGTGCGATCCAGCAGTTCCTTGAGCGAAGTCATGTGGTAGTCTTCGAACTTTTCGAACGTGGCGCCGAAACGGATAACGAAGTCTTTCCACACCCGCACCAGACCCTCGGCCACGAAACGATGATCTTCCAGGCCCTCTCGTAATTGGTTCAGCGTCCAGGTGAAATGCTCGCGGTAGATCTTCTTGAAGTCGCGCGGGATCTGCACGGTGGCCAGAATCTTGTGCTGATAGCCGGGCTCCTTCTCGATTTCCAGCCGCTTGCGGAGGCGGCGCCGCATGCGGTCGAGCGCGCGCTGCTTGTCCAGTTGGAGCACCAGCTTATATAACACCTTGGGCGCAAGCCATGGCACATTCTGCAGAGTTTCGCGAATGACTTCGCGCGCCACTTCACGCGCCTCCGGTTCCAGCGACTGAATCATGCCCTGGATTTCCATCAGGCGGTTCGGATCGGGCCGGGTCACCTTGGCGGCGCAAGCCGGCGTATACTTCACCGCGCGGATAGCCCCGATCAACCGTTCCCCGAACGCCTTCCAGGAACGCAGCCGCTCCTCCAGCGCGAGAAATCCTTCGAACAACTCCTCGCGTGTCATCAGTTTCGGAATGACGTTGGAGACGCCGTAGGTGTCGTCCTTCTCCGCATAGCGGTCCATGTCGATCACCCGGCCCTCTTTGAGCAGCCGCGCCGTCTGGGGCGTGCCGGGGTACGACTGTAGCAGCGAGAGCTGGATGCTCGCAATGCAGGACCTTTGGAGGAAGTTGTACAGCTCGTCGAAAATGGAGGCATCGTCGTGATCGAAGCCCACCATCATGAGCGACTTGACCATCACCCCGTAGGACTGGATTTTGAGGATGTCCTCCACCATGTCGCCCTTGGTGTTCTGGAATTTGTTCACTTCCATCAGGCTGGCCTTGCGCGGCGTCTCGATGCCGATGTGCAACTGCCAGAAGTTCGCCTCGGAAAGCAACTCGAGCGCTTCCTCATCCTTGGCCACGTTGATGGTGATCTGGGTCATGTAGCCGATCGGGCGCTCGAAAGAGTTGTTGAGCGGGATCAGCTGCCTGAGCAGTTCCTTCATGTACTTGGGATTGCCGTAGAAATTGTCGTCGCAAAAGAAGATGCGTTTGACGCCCAGCTTCTCCAGAGACTTGATTTCTTCCAGAACGGCGTCGATCGGCTTGTGGCGCGGCCGGCGGCCGAACAGGTGGATCACGTCGCAGAACTCACAATCGAACGGGCAGCCGCGCGTGGTCTGCACACCGCCAGTCACATACGCCGTGTCGACGTCCTGCACCAGGTCCCAGCGGGGCACGGGCGAATCGGCAATGTCGGGGCGCTCGATCTGGCGGTACTCCGCCATGTGCTTCCCTTCGGCCCACTCGCGCAGGAACTGCGGCCAGGTGTATTCGGCCTCGCCCAGGAAAATAACGTCGAAGAGGCCGCGGAACCGCTCGGGGGAACCGGACACCGCCGGGCCGCCGGCCACCGTCAGAATCCCGCGGCGGCGGAACTCGCCGCAGATTTCCAGCATCCGGACCACGTGCGCCAGGTAGCCCGTAACGCCAATTATGTCGTATCCCTCGCCGAGATCGGTTTCCGGCGTGATCTTGCCGCGCACGGCTTCGTCCCAACAATGGACCTCGAATTCCGGCGGCGTCACCGCGGCCAGCGTCGCCAATTCGACTGGCGCCATCACGGCGCGCAGCTTGGTGGCTGGGCCCTGCAGCCGCTCCTTGTTCTGGAGCATTTGAGCGTAACCGGTGTCCGGCGTCTTATCCGGAGTGATTAAGAGGATGCGCTTCATAAACGGTTGGGGAACCTTTCATTCGAGCCGCTTGGGCATGATGTCTTCTGTTTTCAAAGGGTTAAGGGAAACGGGCCCCACACCCGGGAACGCCCCGAACAAGTCGCGACGCGACCCCGTCCGTGAGGCTCATCGAGAAACAACTGTAGCGACTTCCTCCGCCATTAGCAAGAGGTCGGTCGCTAACGGAGTACTGGTCAGGTTGCCTGAGGTCCTACCTGCTGTCCGTATAAGCACGCCACCAGGGGGCACGGGACGCTTATTTCGGTGGCTGTCCCCGAATCGGCTGCTAGTACGGTTCGCGCGTGCCAACCCGCGCCGGAATCGGCTGGCGGCCCTCCCACTCGGCCAGCAGCACCTTGTCGTCGAACGCGCTGTGCAGCTTTTCGAGGAGAGCCTCCCGGCGTTCTGCAGTTTCGGGAGACTTCCCCGCGCGTTCGGCGGCGGCGTCCAGGTAGAGCGCCATGATGAGATCGAACAGCTCCTGCTCGCTAACACTAAGTCGAATCATATTGCCTCACTTAAAGTTCCGGGGTAGTGGCGCTGAACATCCAGGAAGCGTCGAACGGGGCTCTCCCGTAGGGCCGGGAGGATGCCGCGTGGCGGCTTGCCACGTCGGGTTCGAAGCGGAAGGTGCGCTCCCCCTGACAGATCTGGACCAGCGCCTGCGACGCCTCTTCCATCGGGAGCTTCGTGGAAAGCAATCCGTTGACTCCGGCATCCACGGCCGCCAAGGCCAAACCAGGCGTTACCCGGCTGCACCACAGCACGAAGAGAGAACCGGCGTGGCTGCGGCGCAACTCCGTCAGCTCTTCCCAATCGAGCGAAGGCCCGGCGTCGATCACCACCAGGCAGGCGTCTAGCGCCGTGAGAGCGAGCGACAGTTCCGTGGCGCTCACAATCGCGAATTCGTTGCCCAGGCCCGCTCCGTCGAGCAGGTGGTAAAAGCCGGCAACCAAGGGTGGGCGCTCGGTGACGAGGAGAATTTTTCGGTTCATCGGGTGATTCCGTTCTCGACCGCTCCCTGACGGTCGCAGCTCAAAAAGAGTCCCCCTACCGAGCCGCGGCCGCCAGGGAGCGGTCGCCGGCTGCTGGCAAGCACCGATCCGGAGGCCATCAGCAGGGCTAAAAGCAAGAACTCGACTACGTACGGCTTGCGCATACCAGGGATTCGATTGCACGATGTCCTCCATTCGTAACGGCTTGATTTGCAGTGGGGAAGGCGACGCAAGGCGGACAAGCTGTCAGGTCCGGGTGACAGTCTGTCGGAAAGCTCGGTGGCTTGGGGATGGCGCGCAGCAGGGCCTGTGTGTAGGCGTGCCGGGGGTGAACGAAGATCTCTTCCGTGGCGCCCGACTCCACGATCCGGCCGTGCTGCAGAATGGCAATCCGGTGGCAAAACGACGCCACCGAAAGCAGGTCGTGCGAAATGTAAAGGACGGCCATTCCCATCTGGCGGTTCAAGCTGGAAAACAGGCTCAGGATCTCCGCCTGGGTCACCACATCCAGCGCGCTGGTGGGTTCGTCCGCGAGCAGAAGCGCCGGGCGGTGTACGATGGCCATGGCGATGAGGACCCGCTGCGCCTGCCCCACACTGAGCTGGCGGGGATAGCGTTCCAGAAAGGACACCTCGCCCGGCAGATTGACCATTTCCAGGAGTTGCCCCACGTCCGGAGACCCTTCCCGGTGGGCGCGCCACGATTCCAGAATCTGTCTCCCGATGCGCATGGCGGGGTTCAGAGCAGACAGCGGGCTCTGCAAAACGAGGCCGATTTCGCGGCCGCGAACCGCCCGCATTTCGCGGCCCGAGAGTTCCAGTAGGTTGCGCCCTTGAAACAGCAACTCGCCGCGGGCCTGGCCGCCCTTGGATTCCAGCAGGCGCAACAGCGTCATGGCGAGAGTGCTTTTGCCGGAACCGCTCTCGCCTACCAGGCCGACGATCTCGCCGCGGCCCATCGCCAATTCCAGGTTGTCGAGAACCGCCGGGCGATTTGGATAATCCGCCGACACCCGGGCATACAGCAGGCAATTCATGCTTGCGATCCCTTCCAAGGCGTGATGGTTTTGAAATAGGAAACGAATAGGGCGATGGCCACGATCGGCGCGAAGGCTTCCGGCCGGGCCAGCAACGGATTCTGCAATTCGTGCAGCAGGCTCCCCCAGGTGGGGAACGGCTCACCGGCGCTGAGGCCCAGAAATCCCAGACTGGCCTCAGTCAGAATGAATACCGGAATCGACGTCCAGAACTGCGCCAGCAAAATGGGCCTCAGGTTGGGCAGGATGTGGCGGAGTAGGATGCGGCCTTCCGGGCATCCCTCGGCCCGGGCCTGCAGCACGTATTCCGACTGGCGGGAACTGCGCACGCTGGCGCGAATCACCCGGGCTGGCGTGAGCCACCCCAGCACCGACATCAGGGCGTAGGTGACCACCAGCGAGAAGACCGGCGAAGCATTCAGCGGCATCATCGCCCGGGTTGCCAGTAACAGAAATAGCGACGGCAGGGAAAGTAGCAAGTCGATGGCGCGCACTACGAACTGATCGAACCATCCTCCGGCATAACCGGCAACTCCGCCGGCGAAGGCGGCCAGCAAGGTTGCCCCCATGGCCGCCGCACCGGCAAACAGCAGGGAGATGCGAGTGGCGTCGAACAGGCGGACCAGGCGGTCGCGGCCGAGATCGTCGGTGCCCAGCGGGAACCGCCAGCAAGGCGGCGCGTCGATGGAATCGCGGTGCTGCGTGGCGTAGGAGCCCCCATAGCGAAACGAGGCCATCAAGAGGAGCAGCAAAAGGGGGGCCGCCACGCTTCTCATTCTCTGCCCCACCAATCCGCAGCCGCATTGCAGATTTGCGTCAGCAGCGTGATCAGCATGGTCAGTGTGACCAGGAGCGGCAGATCGCGGGCCACGGCGGCTTTCCAGGCGAGTTGTCCCAGGCCGGGCAGGTCGCCCAGCGTCTCCACCGGAATCGCCGCGCCGAATGCCATGCTCGCCGAAACACCTGCCAGGGCCAGCAATTGCGGACCACATCCGGGCAGCACGTGGAGAAAGAGAATGCGGCTGCGGCGCAGACCCTTCGCGCGGGCCGTCACGATGTGCGGTTGGGCATAGGCGTCCTCGAGCAGATTGCGGAAATAGTCGAACAGCCGGGGAAACAGGACCAGTGCAATCACGGTGTACATCGGGCCGTTGACCACAAACACCAGAACCGCCAGAGCGGCCGAGGGGAGAGACAGCGCGCCGACGCTCACCACCCCGATGAAGCGCGACCAGGCAGGGTTCCCAACGGCGGCCAGCGCCAAGGCAAAGGCCGCGCTCCATCCGCCCGCGAGTCCGAATGCCATGATTTCCGCGGTCACCGCGAAGCGCGACCGGATCAGGTCCCCGATGGGCGCTTGCAATGACGATGAGACTCCCAGCTCGCCATGCAACATGGCGCGCATGTGCCGTACGTAGAACCGCAACACATTGTGGTTTTCGCCGTGCTCGGCTTGAATCATTGCCCGGCTGGACTCGTCCAGCCGCGAATCGAGTTCCCGCTCGTCGGCGTCAAACCCCGGACTGTTGCGCACCAGCGTAGCCGTCAGCAGGCCGCCGATGAGGGCGGTAGCCGCCAGCGAACCGGCCTGACGCCCTGTTTTTGCGAGCCAGCGGGGCATAGGCTATTGCACCACCACCAGCGACGGGGCCCCTGTTTCAGCGTGGGGGATGCGCCGGTTCTTGGATTCCTGCTTGTTCCTGTACATGCGGCGATCGGCTTCCGCCAAAAGCTGCTCGGCGTCGAGGCCATCATCGGGGTAATATGCTTCACCGATGCTCAGCGTTACCAGCTCCGTGCCGGTGACTACGGAGCCGGCCGTGGCGGCGATTTCGCGCAACTCCGCGATGCGGTACGCCATCTGCTCGCGCGTGCTGGCCGGCAGGATCAGAACGAATTCGTCCCCGCCCATGCGCGCTACATAGTCGTACTCGCGGCAGGCGTCGCGCAACGCGCCGCCGACCGTGCGTAAGACCTTGTTCCCCGCCACATGCCCGAAGCGGTCGTTGACGAGTTTAAAACCGTCCAGGTCGCACACCAACAAGGTAAGGGGTTCGTTGGTGCGCTTGCAGCGGGCCAACTCGCTATCCAGCCGGAGAAACAGGGACCGGGCATTCGGCAGGTTGGTCAGATAATCGGTGGTCGCCGTGGTCTCGGCCTGGCGGAACTTCAATGCGTTCTCGATGGCCAGGGACACTTTGGATGCAATCGCCAGCAGGATGCGCACGTGGTCGGAGCAGAAAGCATCCTTCTCGATGCGGTAGAGCGTTAACACGCCGATGTTGCCGTTCAAACCCGCGAGCGGCACCGAAACGGCCGAGCGAAGGGTCGTGAACTTGGTGGGATCGGCCAGATAGCCCGATTCCACTGCCGGATTGCCGTTCAGAATGGTGAGTCCCGTCTGGGCCACCCAACCAGAAAGGCCCTGTCCCACGGGAATTTGCAGGGAGGACAGGTAACGAAGACTTTCCCCATTGACATACTCGGGCACGAGCCGGCCTTCGCGCGCGATATAGACCGCGACGGCATCGTAAGGGACCATGAACTTCAAGCGTGCGCTGGCCAGCGAGAGGGTTTCCTCGAGGCTCAACGACGTGCCCAGGTCCTGGGTCAGTTCGAACAGCAGCTTCACTTCCTGGCGCGCGGCCGCAATGGAACCGAGAAACCCGGGCTCTTTGGAGGCCGGTTGGGAAACTTCGAAGCCGGCGGCGGGCGCTTCGCCGCGGGCGATCTTGAGGTCGGTAGAGAGCTTGGTCGCCTCGACCGGCTGGCTGGTGGCCATTTTTTCCAGTTCC